>SAMEA3663026__coassemble_787_pt1 | contig 12151 bp, 12 predicted proteins | sample SAMEA3663026__metabat2_low_PE_017 | metagenome-assembled genome bin SAMEA3663026 (sample SAMEA3663026) | pig gut metagenome | biome: pig gut; feature: pig-associated habitat; material: faeces | place: France | collected 2012
TTCTCTCGTCAGCGGAGTGGATGCTTCGAAGACCGATTTCCTTCTCCTGAACGGGGACATCACATCCAAGACCTCGTCCGTCAATTCATTGCTTTCACATACCCTGAACCCGGCCGCCGGGCTTCTCAGGAATGTCCCTCTCATCTATTCGAGGGGAAATCACGAGGGTCGCGGGCGTGATTTCAACCAGGTTCCGGTCTATTTCTCCGCACATGACGGAGGTTTCTATTACACTTTCCGCCATGGCCCTGTGGCATTCGTGGTACTGGATGCGGGGGAGGACAAGCCGGACAGCGACGTGGAATATTCGGGCACGGCCGAATATGATGCCTACCGTGCAGCTGAATTGGATTGGCTCAGGAAAGCGGTCAGGGAGCCGGAGTTTGCAGATGCTCCGGTCAAAGTGGCAGTCATCCATATCCCTGTTCTGGGAAACAAGGATGCCTGGTACACCCAGAAATGGATAACTGACAATTTCATGCCCGTCCTGAATGACGCCGGCATCGACCTCATGCTCAGCGGACATCATCACAATTATATTTATGCTCCTGCCGGGGAGTTCGGAAACTCGTTCCCGGTGGTCGTGAACGATGACACGGACCGGCTCGAATTCACGGCCACGAAGGACGGTATCAGCCTCCGTATGCATGATGTATCCGGGCAACTCACTCATTCTGTTGATTTATAATATTTTATGATATGGACACCGCCGAAATTTACAGAAACAGGATTGCAAACCTTCGTTCCATGATGAGGGACAAGGGATTGGACGCAGTAATCATCACCGGCTCCGACCCGCACAACAGCGAATATCCCGCTGCGAGATGGAAGCAGGTGGAATGGATCAGCGGATTCACCGGGGAAGCCGGAGACGTTGTCATAACCATGGACCATGCCGGGCTCTGGACCGATACCCGCTATTTCATCCAGGCCACCAACCAGCTCGAGGGCACAGGAGTGGAACTTCACAAGACCAGGATTCCCGGGGAAATACGTATCCCTCAATGGCTTGCCCAGATTGCCTTCAACGGGGTGGAAGGGACTGTCGCGATAGCTGTTGACGGGCTTGCGATGGATGTCTCCACAGTGGACTCCCTGAAGGCGGCATTCCGGGAGGCGGGACGCGAAGAAGACCCTTCACACGAGTCCGGATGCGGATTCCAGATAGTGGACCTGCCTGATATGCTCGAAGATCTATGGGAGGACCGTCCGGCCGTCCCGAGCACTCCTGTCATAACCTTGGGAGACGAGCTCACGGGTGAGTCCCGCATCTCCAAGATTCAGAGAATCAGGGATTTCATGGAGGACAAGGGTTGTTCTGCCGTACTCCTTACGGCTTTGGACGAGATAGCCTGGGTGCTGAATGTCAGGGCCTCTGATGTGGAATACAATCCTGTATGCATCTCTTATCTCCTGATTACTGCCGGAGATGTGGTCTGGTATGTCAGGAAAAACCGTCCGGCTGCCCTGCATTCCGAGACGGCCGACAGTTTCGCCGAGCTGGACGCCGACGGCATTGCCATCAGGGACTACGATGATGTCTTCCTTGAACTGTCGCAGGAGGATATCCCGGCTTTCAATTCCCTTTTCGTGGACCCTTCATCTCTCAACTATCATCTTTCCAGGACATTGTCAGGCCTCGGGGACTCCGTCAGGATAATATCCGGGGACTCTCCTGTACCGCTCTGGAAATCAGTCAAGAATGAAGTGGAGATAGCCGGAATGAAGGAAGCGCATTTCGTCGACGGACTGGCCATGGAGAAATTCCTTTATTGGCTCGACTGCAGCATGAAGGCCGGAAACCGTATCACGGAATGGGGTGCGGCACAGAAAATTGACTCCCTCAGGGCCGCGTCCGCAGGATGCATAGGGAACAGTTTCCAGACGATTTCAGCATACGGGGCAGGTGCCGCCCTCCCTCATTATGTCACGCCGGAGCACGGATCTGCGGTACTCGAACCTCACGGGCTTTACCTGTGCGATTCCGGAGGACAATATTTCTTCGGTACCACCGACCTTACCAGAACTGTCCCTCTCGGCCCGTGCACGGCACTTGAAAAGGAAGATTACACCCTGGTGCTCAAAGGGCATATCGGTCTCGCTATGTCAGTCTTCCCGGCCGGTACTTCCGGATGCCAGGTAGACTATGCTGCGAGGTGTCCGCTCTGGCAATACCACCGAGACTACGGCCACGGGACCGGCCACGGAGTCGGTTTCTTCCTCAATGTCCACGAAGGTCCCCAGGAAATCCGCCACAATTTCAATCAGGTCCCTCTCCTCCCGGGAATGATAACTTCCGACGAACCGGGCCTGTACCGCGAGGGCATGCACGGGGTCAGGCATGAAAGTCTCATCCTGTGCGTTGATGCCGGGACCAATGATTTCGGCACCTGGAGATGTTTCGAGAACCTGACACTCTGTCATATAGACACTTCAGCCGTCATCACGGAAATGCTGACGGCTGAAGAAAAGGCATGGCTGGACGAATACAATGAGGAGGTCTTCCGTACACTGTCCCCGCAGCTCCCGGATGATGTTGCTGCATGGCTCAGGGAAAAGACCCTGCCGCTGTAATCATTTCAGCTTTCGTTTCAATATCCGGACGGCTGCAAGCAGGATTCTGTCTATCGGCAGCTCTCCGGATATTTTCTTTATTCCGTGTGCGAACAGCCCGGCGGGGGAATAATGTTCCATGGCGTTTTCGTAGCTCTCGGCAATCTCCCTCTCCTTGGACCTGATTCTCCTTGAGAGCCCTGCCTGGGCCGCTTCAATCCCGGAGATGTCCCGGATATCCTGATATCGGATGTTCTCCATCCTGATTTCCGTTTTCGTTTCCATACTGTCCAGCTATTTTCCATATTTTTCTATCTGGCCGTCAGCAGGGGAAATGTCCGGCTTCTCGAAGAACAACCGGATGAAAAGCTGCACCAGGCTTCCGAGAAACAACTTCTTCCTCAATGCCCAGAGCACAGCCATGACCATCAGGAAAAATCCGGCCACGATGAAGGCCCCGACCGAATAGCTTCCTATGATGTCCCCTATCAGGAGTACGCCTCCGAAAGCAGTGGCAGTCATCACGATACTGCCGAGACTTATGAAAAGTATAGCCAGGAAGATCCGGTTCAATGTGATTGACAATCCTTTGGCCGTCCTGAGCTTGATCTCGTCTATTTTCAGGTCAATGTATTCGGCCGTGCTCCTGCCGAGATTCTCGGCAGGCCTTGTGAATTCCCTGTCCATCACGCGTCTGCCTTGATGTCATGGTCCGCTTCCCTGGAGAGGGCCTCCTCCAGTTTGTCGAGCTTCTCGAGGATAATCTTCCTCGCGCTCTCTTTCAGGCTTGTTCCTTCAGCCGCGAGCAGCTCCCTGATAGAGCTCAGTTCGTCCTCCACCTTGTCCCGTGCTTCACAGCAGGCCTGTCCGGCTTTCTCGCCGAATTCCCTGGCCTTGTCATAACCCTCCCTGGCGGCTTCTTTGATTTTTTCCCTGGTTTCCTCACCCTTTTCCGGGGCGAAGAGAAGACCGATTGCCACGCCTGCCGCAGCTCCTGCGATCAGTGCGAATAAGGATTCCGATTTCATGATTTCAAAATTTTGGTGTAAGGATACAATTATCCGGCCCCGGGAAACTGTCAGTGACAGATCCGCAAGGCCGGATTGATATTCCGCAAATCCCGTACCTGTGGGGATTTGTCAGATTCCCTTGTGCTGATTAGCCTATGATGCCTTTGGCATGGAGGAATGCGTTCACAGCTACCGAAGTGAAGAGCAGCCAGATGATGGCGGATACGATGACACCGATCACCTTGAGTCTCTTCATCCAAGGCTGATTGTCCCAGCCCACAGTCTGGAACATGCTCCAGAATCCGTGTGTGAGGTGGAAGAATACAGCGATGAACCATACGATGTAGATGAGGAGCACCCAGATGTTTCCGAATGTCGCCGTGAGAAGATCGTAAGGGTTCGCTGCATGCTCTCCCATGAACTCCTTGAGCTGCATGTCAGCCCAGAAATGGGTGAGGTGGAAGAACAGGATGCCGAGAATCACGATTCCGAGCACGAACATGTTCTTTGCGGACCATGAATCTGCCTTTGCCCTGCTGGCTACCTCATAGCGCTTGTATCCGCCACGTGCCTTCACGTTGTACCATGTGAGGTAGCATCCGTAGAAGATGTGTACGAACACGCCGAGGGCGAGCACCGGCACCATGATGGTGACAATCGGCAGTGACATGAAGTCACATCCAAGCTGGAACAGCCCCGTGAAAGAGCCGAATTCCCCGGTGAATGAATCAATTACTGAAAAGAAGTTGATAGTTCCGTGCAGCAGCAGGAACACGATAAGAAATGCTCCGCTGACAGCCTGAATGAACTTTCTCCCGATGGAGTAGTGGAATGCGTTCGCCATTATTGTATGATATTTGATTTCAAAATGTCAATCTGAATGCAAATATAGGTTGTTTCTTGCAAGTTTCATAATATTTCGATAATTTTGTTTCCGATTTAGAACCGCCGGACGGGACTTGTCCGGACGTGTCTGGAATGACCAACATTAAAATATCCTGTATATGTATAGAAGAGTACTCCTCAAATTGAGCGGAGAAAGCCTCGGCGGACCTGCCGGCAAGGGACTTGACACGGAAAGCCTCAGGGCTTACGCGGAAGAAATCGCGGAAGCGGCGAAGGCCGGCCTCCAGATTGCCATAGTGAACGGCGGCGGCAATATTTTCCGCGGGCTGCAGGGCACCGGCAAGGGTTTCGACCGCGTTGACGGGGACAAGATGGGAATGCTGGCCACGGTCATCAACTCTCTCGCCCTGTCGATGTTCATAAAGGAGCAGGGAGTGGATGCCCAGGTGTTCACGGCCACCCCGATGGAGCCTGTGGCCAAATATTATATGCGGGACGATGCAGTGAGGGTGCTCGAGAACGGCGGAGTGGCCCTGATATCGGGAGGTACGGGCAATCCGTTCTTCACCACCGATTCCGGAGCCGCCCTGCGTGCCCTCGAGATAGGGGCTGACGCCCTCCTGAAAGGCACCCGCGTGGACGGGGTCTATACGGCTGACCCCGAGAAGGACCCGACTGCCGAGAAATATGACGAACTGACTTTCGACCAGGCCATTGCGGAACATCTGAAAGTGATGGACCAGACCGCTTTCGCCCTCTGCAGCGAGGGGAATATGCCTATAATTGTGTTCGACATGAACTGCCGCGGAAACCTCACGAGACTTCTGCGCGGAGAGAAAGTCGGAACTACAGTACATGTATAACCATTTAAAACTCAAATATTATGTTACCAAGAGCAAACGAGATCGTCACTGCGGCTGACAAGAAGATGAAAGATGCCGTGGCTTTTCTTGAAGAGGACCTCAAGACATACCGTGTGGGCAAGGCCAATCCTTCCCTGTTCAACAATGTCATAGTGGACTATTACGGAATGCCGACACCGGTTCCGCAGGTGGCTTCCGTCACCGCTCCTGATGCCAAGACCGTGCTCATCCAGCCTTGGGAGAAGAACATGATTGCCAAGATTGAGAAGGCCATCATGGATGCCAACATCGGCATGACCCCGCAGAACAACGGCGAACAGATCCGATGCAATGTGCCGCCTCTCACCGAGGAGCGCAGGAAAGAGCTCATCAAGAAGGCGAAGGCAGCCGGCGAGAATGCCAAGGTTGTGGTGCGCAATGCCCGCCGCGATGCAGTTGACCTGCTGAAGAAGGCCCAGAAGAATGAAGGACTTCCTGAGGACGCCGAGAAAGAAGGCGAGGAGGAAGTACAGAAAGTCACAGACAAGAACGTGAAGGAAATCGATGCCCTCATAGCCGCCAAGGAAAAGGACATCATGACCGTATAGTTTTTTTCGCGCAGAGTGTACAATCTGCGGAAATATTGTTATATTTGCTGGTGACATGAGTAACAACAGTACACGATTTTCCGGCTTCGGGTTTTATTATTACTTTTATCCTTCGAGATGAAAGTCCGGGAGTCGTATATGACAAGTTACTTTTAATCAGAGATTTACAAAGGCTGCCCGGACGCGCGGACAGCCTTTCGTCATATATGCGGACGACATAAAGAACAGGCATAAAAACTACATTTATGAACAAAAGAGTGGCAATACAGGGTTTCCACGGCAGTTTCCACGAACAGGCTGCCTGCAGTTTCTATGAGAAATTGGGCGAGCCCGAGCCGGACATCATCGAGTGCGCGACATTCGAGGGCCTTTTCACCTCTCTCGCGGACGACAAGGCGGATGCGGCGATAATAGCGGTCGAGAACACCACGTCGGGAGGACTCCTGCCGAACTTCGACCTGCTCAGGCGATACAAGGCCAGGGTAAAAGGGGAGATATATCTCCATATCCATCAGAATCTCATGGCGATTCCCGGGCAGAAACTCGAGGATATCCGCGAAGTCAGGACACATTACATGGCCATCAACCAGACCCGTCAGTTCTTCGAGACCAAGTGCCCGTGGATACAGATGGTGGAGTCGGAAGACACGGCCAAAAGTGCGGCAGACGTGGCAGAAGGACACCTGATGGGGGTCGGAGCCGTTGCCTCATCGCTTGCGGCGGAGCGTTTCGGGCTTGAGATCCTGCAGCCGGAAATAGAAACATACAGCCAGAACTACACGAGATTTCTCGTCATTGACGACTCGGTGAACGTTCCGGAGGAGAGAATCAGCAAGGCATCGATATGTTTCACGTTGCCGCATACCCCGGGCTCCCTGGCACACATCCTCACCATACTGTCATTCTACGACATGAACCTGTCGAGGATACAGTCCCTCCCGATACCGGGCAAGAAATGGCAGTACTTCTTCTACGTAGATATTACATTCGAGAGTTATGAGCGTTATACCCAGGCGCTTGCGGCTGTCAGGCCGCTTGTCGAGGGACTCGATATAATGGGTGAATATGAATCGGAGGCAAGACTATGATCATCAGACCGGCCAGAAGGACAGAATCTGTCCAGGAATACTATTTCTCCAGGAAACTCAAGGAGATTGACAAGATGAATTCCGCCCGGGTTGCGGAAGGACTTCCACGTGTCATTAATCTGGGCATCGGCTCCCCGGACGGAATGCCGCCTGCGGAAGCCATTGATACCCTGAAGGAATGCGCCTCGATGCCTGGGACTCACGCATATCAGAGCTATGTCGGGACTCCAGAACTCAGGAAGGCGTTTGCAGACTGGTATGCACGATATTATGGTGTGACATTGTCCCCGGACGGGGAAATCCAGCCCCTGTTCGGCTCGAAGGAGGGCATCCTGCTCATCAGCATGGCTTTCATCAATGAGGGGGACAAGGTTCTGGTTCCTGATCCGGGTTATCCGACCTACACCTCCGCCTCCAGGCTTGTCGGGGCCGGGATATTGACCTACGACCTGAAGGAGGACAACGGCTGGCAGCCGGACTTCGACGCGCTTGAGAAAATGGACCTCGACGGCGTGAAGATAATGTGGACGAACTATCCGAACATGCCGACCGGAGGACGGGCCACCAAGGAACTCTACCAGAGGATAACGGATTTCGGCCTGAGACACAATATCCTGATAGTCAATGACAATCCGTACAGCTTCATATTGAACGACAATCCTCTTTCCATCCTCGCATCCGAAGGGGCGAAGGAGTGCTGCCTCGAACTGAACTCGTTGAGCAAGGCGCACAATATGTCGGGCTGGCGTGTCGGCATGGTGGCCGGCTCCAGGGAGCTCATCTCGGAGGTCCTGAAAGTCAAGAGCCAGATGGATTCCGGAATGTTCAGGCCGATGCAGATGGCCGCCGTGAAGGCTCTCGGCCAGGGACCCGAATGGTTCGAGACCCTCAATGCGGAGTACAAGGTGCGCCGCGAGGCTGCCGGAAAGATCTTCGACCTGATTGGTGCAAAGTATGACAAGGAGTCGAGCGGCCTGTTCCTTTGGGGACGTCTGGATCCTGGCAATCCGCTTCTCGCCAAAACGTCGCCACAGGCCGGGCCGGATGACCGCAGTCTCGGTGAAATACTCTCTGACAGAGTGCTTTACGAGGCAGGCGTATTCATTACTCCGGGATTCATATTCGGCAGGAACGGCCGGAATTATATTAGGATATCCCTCTGCGCGAAGCCGGAGGTGCTGGCGGAAGCATTGGAGAAAATACGTAAAATCACGGAATAGAATAATATGACAATATCAGTAATAGGACTCGGCCTCATAGGAGGCTCGATGGCAATAGACCTGAAACGCAGGGGATTCGCCGACAAGGTTCTCGGAGTCGAGAACGAGCCGGTCAATGCTTCTGCTGCGGAGAAAATCGGCCTTGTGGACAAGGTTGTCCCGTTCGGGGAAGCCGTAAGGGAAGGAGACATCATCATTGTCGCCGTGCCGGTGGGCGCGGCCGTAAGGATGCTGCCGGAAATCCTGGACATTTTCCGTGAAATCGGCGCCACGGACAAGATAGTCATCGACACCTGCTCTACCAAGAGCCGCATAGTCAGGAGCGTGCATTATCATCCGTTCAGGGCGAGATATGTGGCTACCCATCCTATGGCCGGAACCGAGTATTCCGGACCGTGGGCCGCGATGCCGAACCTCTTCGACGGACGTGCCTGCATCTTCGCGAACAGCGAGGAGTCGGATCCAAAGGCCGTCAATACCATAGAGAAGATGTATGACGTGCTCAATATGAGACCGATATACATGAACGCCGACAATCACGATGTCCATACGGCATACGTCTCGCACATATCGCACGTCACCTCATTCGCCCTCGCCCTTACCGTGCTCGACAAGGAAAAGGACGAGAAACATATCTTCGACCTCGCCTCGGGAGGATTCTCCTCCACGGTCCGTCTCGCGAAGAGCAATGCGGACATGTGGGTCCCGATTCTTTCCCAGAACAGGGACAATGTGCTCCAGGTCATTGATACATACATCGATAAGATGAAGGAATTCCGCGAGGCCATCGCGGACTACGACGAGGACAGGATACGGGGCCTCATCGGAGAAGCTAACCGGATCAAGAAGATATTAAGATAAAACCACATCAATATGGAAAGCAAACTAGATCTTGTCCCTGTTTCCAAATGGGGAATTTTCCCGGAAGGCCAGCGCCCTCTCCTCATTGCAGGACCATGCAGCGCTGAATCAGAAGTCCAGGTCATGCAGACCGCACGCGGACTCAAATCATTGGGAGTCAATGTCTTCAGAGCGGGTATATGGAAGCCCCGCACTCACCCGAACAATTTCGAGGGTATCGGCACTCCGGGCCTGAAATGGCTCCAGAGAGTGAAGAACGAGCTCGGGATGAAAGTCGCCACGGAGGTTGCCAGCGAGAAGCACATCTTCGACTGCCTCAAGTTCGGAGTGGACATGGTATGGATAGGTGCCCGCACCACGGCCAATCCTTTCCTGGTGCAGGAAATCGCTGATGCACTGAAGGATACGGACGCGCCTGTGCTCGTGAAGAATCCGGTCAACCCTGACCTCGACCTGTGGATTGGAGCCCTCGAGCGTCTCAACCAGGCCGGTATCAAGAAACTGGGCGTGATTCACAGGGGATTCTCTACATCCGAGAAAATGGCTTACCGCAATGCCCCGGGCTGGCAGATTGCCGTGGAACTCAGGACCCGTTTCCCGGAATTGCCGTTCTTTGCCGACCCGAGCCACATGGGAGGAAACCGTACTTATCTCCAGGAGATTTCCCAGCGTGCCCTCGACCTCGGTCTGGACGGCCTCATGCTCGAGTCCCATTGCGACCCGACATGTGCCCTGAGCGACGCCAAGCAGCAGCTTACCCCGGATGATCTCGGCAAGCTCCTTTCAGCCCTCGTGGTACGTGAGCAGGATTCCGACAGCCCTGAATACAAGGAGAATATAGACCAGCTCCGTGCGCAGATCGACATCATCGACGAGAATATTCTCTATATCCTCAGCACTCGTATGAACGTGAGCCGCAGCATCGGTAATTACAAGAAGGAGCACAATATCGCCATTCTCCAGACTTCGAGATGGGATGAGGTGCTTTCGGGAATGCAGGCCAAGGCGAAGACTTACGGCCTGTCCGAGGACTTCATCGCTAAAGTCTTCACTGCCATACACGACGAGTCCGTGCAGGAGCAGAACAAGATTCTGTCCAAGGATTAAATTGTATTTTTCCCGAATTCCCGGAGCGACCCGAGCAACGTCTCGTTAAAGACCTCCCTCTCGTGGTCGGAAAGGAAATCCACCTGAATAGGTATCTGGAACATCTTCAGCTGAAGAGCTTCAGGTACCTTTTTGCATCCCCTCAGGCGCTGGCTGTCCTTTTCCGTGGTCCCGACGACCGCTGTAGGCCAGTTCCTTGCCGCGCCCGCTATGCGCTTGATGTCCACCGAAGAATAATTGTGGTGGTCGGAGAACTTGAAATGCTTGACTATGCTGTATGAATCGCTCAGGAACCTTTTCAGGGGAGTGTCCGATGCGATTCCTGACACGAGAATCAGTTTCTTGGAGTAGATGTACCTGTTGTCATGCGTATCCTTGAATACCGGCTCCAGATGGCAGTACTCAATGGTCGTGAAGAACAGGTGAATCTTCTTTCCGTGCGGATCGTCCCCCTGGCAGGTCTCAGGGTCGAATCCTTTGATGCCCAATGTCCTGGCCCATTCCAACTTCTCCCAGTCCTCCATATAGGCGGGACATTTGGTGACGATTATGGCATTGGAGTGCCACAGTCTTTCCGGCAAGTCCCTGAGCCTTCCGAACGGAAGGAGCCTGTCCTTGCAAGGAGGCCTGTTGTAGTCCACCAGCACGATATTGAAAAATGCCTTCAGCGACCTGTACTGGAAAGCGTCGTCGAGTACGATGATATCGGATTTGTTTAGCTCCTTGTGGGCGCATTTGCGGGCCTTCCGCGCTGTCTGCAGCTTCTCGGGATGCAGCAGGAAATCGCAGCCCTCCACCCTGGTCCGGTCCACCGCCACGGTCACGCCCGGGAACCTGTTCTTGATCTGCAGAGGCTCGTCTCCTGCGAATTTGGCCGTGTCAGACTCCAGAATCTGCTGGAATCCGCTGCTGTTTCGCTTGTGCCCGCGGGAAAGTACGGCAATGTTCTTGTCCCACCAGTCGGAGCTGCCGAGCAGAGTCCGGACAATCATTTCCGTATGCGGGGTCTTGCCCGTGCCACCTGCGGCAATGTTTCCCACGCAGATCGTAGGGACCTCGCAGGAATACACTTTCTTCACGCCGTTGTCGTACAGCGCGTGCCTGATTTTCAGGGTAAGATAATAGGGAGCCAATAATATCCTTTCCAGCATAGCGCGCAAATATAGCAATATTTTTCTAAAGTCCGTAAACACTTGAGCTTTCATTTAACGGACATGACCCCCATTTGGCGGAAATCTCATCGAGAATCGCCCTTACTTCCTCCCCGGAAGGAGCTGTAACCAATCTCATTCTCGTCTCCTTGAAGTCCGGAAGACCCTTGAAATAGCACGACAGATGGCGTCTCATCTCGAGGATTCCGATTACCGGGCCTTTGAGCCCGACAGAAAGGGAAAGATGCCATTTTGCCAGTTCCACCCTGTCGTTCACGCTCATCGGTGCCAGCAGCTCCCCGGTATTGAGATAATGCTTTATTTCCTTGAATATCCACGGATGCCCGAATGAGGCCCTGCCAACCATTATGCCGTCCACCCCGTAGCGCTCGAACGCCTCCAGGGCCTTCTGTGGCGAATTGATGTCCCCGTTACCGATAATGGGAATCTTCATCCTCGGATTCTTCTTCACTTCTCCAATCAGAGTCCAGTCCGCCTCTCCCTTGTACATCTGGCACCTCGTCCTTCCGTGTATCGTAAGTGCCTGGATTCCTGCATCCTGAAGCCTCTCGGCGAGTTCCACAATGATTTTCGATTCCTCGTCCCAGCCGAGCCTTGTCTTCACCGTGACAGGCTTGCTGACTGCATCCACTATCATCCGGGTGATCATGACCATCTTGTCCGGCTCGCGCATCATGCCCGAACCGGCACCGCGTCCGGCAATCTTGCTCACCGGGCAGCCGAAGTTTATGTCTATGATGTCGCATCCGTGACCGCCGGCTATGCTGTCCGCCCTGTCTGCCATTTTTGCAGCCTCCACCATCGCCTCCGGATTGTTCCCGTATATCTGTATGGCTATCGGGGC
>SAMEA3663026__coassemble_789_pt1 | contig 12146 bp, 8 predicted proteins | sample SAMEA3663026__metabat2_low_PE_017 | metagenome-assembled genome bin SAMEA3663026 (sample SAMEA3663026) | pig gut metagenome | biome: pig gut; feature: pig-associated habitat; material: faeces | place: France | collected 2012
TGTGACATTCCCTGTTCCTTCCTCATTTTCAGGCAAGAATGCGGTGTTCAACCTTCCGTCGCAGCAGGACGGGAAAGCTTCCGGAGCCTGCATTGCCATATCAGGTGCCATCGAAGCAGGTGCCCTCAAGGAATTCGACGAGACGAGACCGGCCGACGAGACCGTAAGCCTCGACCTCGGGCTGAGGCATCTCCTTCATTATTTCAGATTCTTCATTCCTGAAGGCGAGAACGCCATGAACGAGCCGGTAACGTCATTGGAATTCTCAATGCCGCAGGGAATTGCCGGTACAGTGAATGTGAACATCAGTGACGGAAGCGCCTCTCTCTCAGACGCGCAGACCACCATCACCCTCACCCCGGACGGTCCCGTGCAGGACGGAGACTATATCTCGTCATCCATCTTCCCGCCGCAGACCACATATACATCTGGCGATTACATGAATGTCAGGGTATTCTCCGCCAATTGCTACTCCGACATAGAGCCGATACGGCTTGCAGGCAGGGATTTCAAGGCCGGCCACATCACCACCGTGCCTCTCAGGGCCAAGTCCGCCGGGCGTGTATTCAGGCTGTCATTCACCCTGATGTCCAACAATCTCGGCCAGGAAGTGAAGAGCGTGACATTCAATTTCGCCAGCCCTGTGACCTGGGGAGGAACACAGGTCTCATCGTACACATATTCCGAGCCGGACGGATCCGCCTTCGAACCAGGCGAGAAGATAGCGCTCATGACATTTGATGAGAGCGAGTTCCGCTCACTTTCGGGCATTGGGTTCACCGTCAGCTACGAGAGCGAGGATGCCATTGTAAGCGAGTCCCTCACGTTCCCGGACATGACTGCGTCCAGCACCGTCAACATGAATCTGAACTGCCCTTACCTGGTATTCGAGGATTTCAGCTGCATCCAGAGCAGTTTCAACAGCGGGGACATACATTCAGACTCAAACCTCGGAGACAAGTCCCCATACTATATAGAGAGCGGATGGAGCGTGGCACGTGCAGGAGGTGAGGCCGGTACCGCCATCAGGCTTGCGGCACACAGGGAGACCGGATTGTTCATAAACAATCTTATGGCTTCCAGATGTGACTCCCCTCTCCTGAGCGGAATCAAGGCGGGACATACGGTGAGCCTGAACATGTTCTTCAACTATTCGTTCAACCGTGAGGAACTCAATGCCCAGAAGGCCGGAGCCACTGTATATGTGGGATGGACCACCGAGACCGGAAACCTCTCGAGCGACAATTCAAGCGGCACTTTCCCGAACTCATTCTACATCAACGAGACCTCGGGATCATATACCAACATAGACCATGAGTACAGCACAGTGCTCGACGGCATGACCTGCGACAAGCGCCTGTCCATCAGGGAGGTTGCCGACAAGGTAACATCAGTCGGAAGCAATGGTACATACTGGCTGTACCTCGACAATATAAAAGTATCAATAGCAAATAATTAAAATAACACCATGCGTATCAGAACAATGTCTGCAGCCATGGCTGCGTTGGCCATCCTTGCCGCCTGCTCGAAACAGAACGGCACGGAAGGCAATGTCAGAATCGCCCTGGAGCAGCAACAGAATCTCATTGACGTCTCCACGAAATCTTCAGTGGGAGACTTCACCTCCCTGCCGTCGGCATCCGCATTCACGGTCACGGTCAGGGACCAGCAGGAAAACATCACTCCGGTGACCGACCTTTCGTCGCCGGTTACTCTGACAGCAGGCAACTACACTGCAATCGCTTCTTACGGAAGTCTTACGGACGAAGGATTTGACAAGCCATGTTTCATGGGAGAGCAGTCTTTCTCCGTGACCGGAGGAGGCTCACAGACCGTCACAGTCAAGGTCAAGCTCGCCGGAAGCATCGTCAAGCTCAGTTTCAGTGAAAGCTTCACGAACTATTTCAGCGACTGGAATTTCACCCTGACAACAGGAGGAGGAACAGTCATTTCCATACCTAAATCCGAGACCAGGGCCGTGTTCATGGATGCCTACTCCTTCAAGATCAGCGGCTCGCTCACGAACCAGGGCGGAGCCACCCAGACCTTCGCTGAAAAGGAATTCAGGAACCTCGAACCTGCAACCTGCTACACGGTCAGATTCGATGCTTCAAATGTAGGTTCCAATACAATAACCATCACCTTCGACGAGACCACAACCGATGCCGAGCTCGTGGAAGTGGATTTAAATGACTGATATCATGAGACTCAAGACAATATTCACTTTCTCACTTGCCACGCTCGCACTTGCAAGCTGCGCTGATGACAAATTCAATTACGACAAGAACGAGAGCCTGAAAGGAACCCTGTCTTTCGCAAGGCTCAGCATCGACTATTCCGAGGAGATGGTCACGAAAACAGAGGCTGCTGACGGCACATATATGCTCTACGTGTATGACTCAGGGGAATCCCTCGTATGGTCAGGACAGTATTCCGCCGTCACGGAAGGCTTGGGAAGCATTTCGCTTCTCGCCGGAGACTACAGGCTGGACATACGTTCCACTGCAGCCGCAGTGCCTGATGCCAAATTCTCCTCACCTGTTTATGGGGCGACTGAACAATTCACCATCACCGCCGGCCAGACGACCGAGCTCGGCACGATAACCTGCACCCTGCTGCAGTGCGCCGTGTCCGTGGAGTACAACGACGATTTTCTCTCAATGGTGACCGGCGACGGAAACGCCAGCGTGGAAGTGACCACAGGATCCCCTCTCGACTATGCCCTGAGCTACAATTCCGGGGCACCTAAATACGAAAGGCGCATCGGTTACTTCGCTGTCAACGGAAACAACACCACGATGGTCGTGACATTCAAGGGTTCCATCGAGAACAAGACCCAGAAGATGACAACCACTGTCACCGGAATCAAGCCTCGTGACTACCATATCATCAAGTTCCTCAAGAAAACGGATTCTACCGGCGATGTCACCATCGGAATCGAGATTGACGGCCTCGTGGCTGACGCAGTCCTCGACAACGACGTACAGGTCTCGGAGACAGGCGACGGTTACGACCCTGAAGCCCCTATAGGCGACGGTGGCATCGAGCTCGTATCGACTTGCGACTACGACATCACCCGTCCGATCACCGTTCCGGCTTCCGGCAATCCGTTCAACCTCACGTTGAAGACAGTCGTTCCTAACGGCGTACTGAAGTTCACCGTGGACATCGCCTCTACCAATGTCGATTTCATCAACTCTGTCAATACCGTAGGAGGAACGAATCTCGACCTCATCAACCCGTCGGAAGAGGCAATGGGAGTATTCGACATTGTTCCGTTCCCTCACGGAACCGAATTGGCCGGCAAGACAGAAATAGATTTCGACCTCTCTGGAGCCCAGACCGCAATTCTCGGATTCCCGGGCAGCCACACCTTCACGATGAATGTCGTGGACAAGAAAGGCTGCAAGAACAGCATTGACGTAGTACTTGTCGTTGAATAAGAGCAGGAGGGAAGAACATGAAAAAGACATTTGCAATCATCACCCTAGCTGCGGCAGCCATCATGTCGTGCCAGAAGCAGCAAATCACCCCGGAAGGGGAAGGTGCCCTCATGCTCTCCATAAGCACAGGAGAGACCAAGGCAGCAATGACTTCGGACGAGCTCCTTGCAAACGCCGACATCAGGATTTACAAGGATGATTTCTCCGGAATGGTCCGCCATTACAAATATTCCGAACTGCCGGCGAAGATATATCTTCCGTCAGGAGGATACAGGGTGGACGTGCTCGCCGGCGAGGCAGCCAAGGAGACCCCGGCTTACGCATCCTGGGAGCAGAAGAGCTACAAGGGAAGCAAGAACGTCACCATCTCCGACGGATCTTCTGAAAGCATCACCATCGTGGCAGCAATGAACAGCATCATTTCCAACGTCAGGTTCGACAGCTCGGTGGACAGCCATTTCCAGGCAGGCTATACCTGCACCGTAAGCCTTTCAACCGTGGAAGGAGCAAGTCTTTCCTACGGCAAGTCCCAGAGCGGAAACGATGGATATTTCATCCCGTACGGCTTCGAGCCTTCCCTCGACTGGACATTCAGCGGAACGCTTGCAGGCGGTGAGGCATTCACAAAGAGCGGCAAAATCGAGAATGTCTCTGGAGGCAGGCGATACTCGCTCGGACTCAAGTATGTCGAGAAGGACGGTGGATTCGATGTCGTGATTCTCGTGGACGACACCCTCAACGAGGTTTACGATGACATCATATTCGTGCCGGTTTCCACAGGCCTTGCAGCCACGAACAAATATGAGGTCTGGGGAGCAAGATTTACGGCGCACGCCGACGTGGACGAGAACGAATATGACCAGGGCAAGGTTTATTTCGAATACAGGCCTGCCGGCGCAGGGGAATGGACCCGCACCGGTGCAGCCACAAGAGACAGTGAAGGCTCATATTCGTCAGTCATAAGCGGTCTTACAGGAGAGACCGAGTACGAATACAGGCTCGTGGTGACCAGTCTTGCGGACGGAAGCGAGGAAATCGTGGAGGGAACCAGGACAGTGACGACGGAGGCCACACCTCAAGTCCCTAACAACAGTTTCGAGACCGTCAGCCACGACGAGAGCGGCAATTACTATTCGTTCTATGATCCGGCAGCGAGTGATCCTGAACTGCAGACCAAATGGTGGTGCAGCGGAAACAAAGGTTCGACTACAGTAGGTTCATCTTACCAGATTACATATCCTGACGCATCCGACAAGATGGACGGGTCCCAGTCGGTATGTCTGGAATCAAGATACGTCATTGTCAAGTTCGCTGCAGGAAACCTGTTCTGCGGGCGCTTCGGCGAGACAATCGGAACAAGCGGAGGTACCGTATATTTCGGACGTCCTTTCACGGCACGTCCTTCAGCAATGCGTCTCTGGACCAAGTATTCCGGCGGTACTATAAACCGCGTCGGCAACGGGCCTTCCGGAGTCCAGAAAGGTGACTATGACAAGGCCTCCCTCCGCATTGCCATCGGCAACTGGAACTACAAGACCTACGGCGGTGACGCCACCAGCCCTATCCTTGTAAACACCACGGACGAGAGCACATTCGTTGACTACACCACGGACGAATCCACCATAGCCTTCGGCGAGAAGATATTTGTATCCGATGCAGCCAACAGCACCAATGTATGGCAGCAGATTACCATCCCGCTTGACTACAAGACCACCACAGCATATCCTACTCATATCATGATAGCTTTCGCGGCAAGTATGTACGGTGACTATTTCACCGGCTGCGATTCCAGCAAGCTGTGGATTGACAAGGTAGAACTCATCTACGAATAACGATTATGCGCGGTTCGACTTTACTCAAAGCATTGCTCAGCATCATTGCGCTGACGACCCTTGCCCCCGGGGCAGGGGCCCAGCGTTATGACAGGGGCTATGATTTTTCCAATTCAGGCGGATTCCTGAAGAAAGGGACCTGGATGGCCGGTGGAACATTCAGCTACTCATTCCACGACAATGATGACTACAATTTCCTCGTCATAGAGGATATCAACTCCATTGGCTACGGCCTGAATGTCAGCCCGGCATTCTGCTACATGATCCGGGACAATATGGGACTGGGAATGAGGGTGGAGTACAGCCGCAACATGCTCAAGCTTGACGACGCCCACATCGACATTGAGGACGTGTCGGTGGACTTCCACAACTATCATCTGATCAAGCAGATGATAAACACCAAAATCATCATGAGGAACTACATTCCTTTCGGTGATTCGAAGCGTTTCGCCATGTTCGCGGAGTCCCAGCTGTCATTCGGATACGGACAGGGAAAGGTCGCCAACGGCAATCTCGAATACCCGAAGGGCTCGTACGACAGCATCACGAATCTCGGCATCAACCTGTGCCCTGGCCTGATGGCTTTCGCCGACGAGCATTTTGCAGTGGAACTCAGCGTGAAGATGCTCGGCCTGAACATCAGCCACGTGGACCAGACTCACAATCAGATTTATTACGGCAGCCGGAACTCGACTTCGGTCAATTTCAAGATAAACGTGCTTTCCGTAGGTGTTGGTATTTATTATTATCTGTAGTCCATGAAGAAAATCATTGCCATATTCATTGCTCTCATCCCGTTCATTTCCGACTTGTCGGCGAAAGACCGGGAAAGGGAGACCAGGATAATGGGAGTTCCCATGAGCCCGCGCGATACGAGTTCGAACGGAAGGCGACTTGCCCAGCGCCTGTTCATAAGCAAGGGGGAGGTCGGACTCGGTGTCTCATTCTCTTACTTTGACATTGACAGCAACGACAGCGAGTTCCTGATGATTCTCCAGAACTGCAACGCATACGCGAAGTCATTCAGCGCGGCACCGATGATTTCCTACGCCATCCGGGACAACAAGGCTATCGGTGTCAGGTTCAAATACACGACATCGTCCGGCAATATATCCGACACGGACCTGAGCCTGCTGAGCGAAGATCTCACATGGAATGTGGAGAACATTCGTGCGAGCGGGGACACCTATCAGACAGCAGTGTTCTACCGCTCATGCATCGGCCTCGACGACAAGGGGCGGTTCGGACTGTTCACGGATGTGCAGCTCGCCTACACGCACGGACGCACGACATTCTCGTACGGGGACGTGGGGCTGGATGCCTATACTCTCACGGACAAGCTCAAGCTCAGCGTGCATCCTGGACTCGAAGTCTTCGTCATGAACAATATCAGCATGAACGTGAGCATCGGAATCGGAGGAGCGAGATATACCAATGCCAGATGCATGGAGGACGGGCACATCACCGGTCGCAGGACTGCTGCCAATGCACGTTTCTACCTGGATGTCACGGACATTCTCATAGGCGTCACAATTCATATATAGAAAAGGAGGCGGCATGAAAAGAATATTATCCATATTGTCAGTCCTGGCCATTGCGGTTTCCTGCATCGAGAATGACATCCCTAATCCGGTAATCGTGGCGGCAGTATCGTCCATCGAGGTGGACGGGGCCGTTTCCGTGGAAATCAACAGTACGAAACAGACCATCAGCATTGTCCTGGAGGAGACGACCGACATCAAGAATGTCAATATCAGGAACATCAGTTTCAACGACCCGTCAGTCAAGCCTTCCTGGAACGTCTGCGGACTCCGTGACCTGACGAATCCCATCAAGCTGACTCTCACTACATTTGACGACTACGAGTGGCGGATTGAGGCCACCCGGCCGATAGAGAGACATTTCACCATGGGCCTTCAGGTGGGAGAAAGCGCTATAGACGTGGAGAACAAGAGAGTCGTGGTCAGGGTGGCGGCATCTGCCAACATCCGGAACTTGTCGATAACCTCCATCAAGCTCGGCCCGAAGGATATCTGTACCTATACGCCGGATCCGGATAGCATCAGGGATTTCAGCGAGGAGCAGACTATCCAGGTGTCATATCACAATGTCAGGGAACAATGGAAAATCTACGTGGAACAGAGCACCTCGACCGTGAGATTCCTCAAGATTGACCCTTGGACGAAAATCGTCTGGATGACTGCGGAAGGAATCGCTGGCAATGAGAACGGATTCAGGATAAGGAAGGCCGGAACCGATGAATGGCAGACTGTAAGGCCTGCGTCGGAGAACGGAGGATGGTTCAGCGCAAGCGTGGACGGGCTCGAAGCGGAAACCGAATACGAATGCATGGCATTCAGCGGCAGCGACGAGACCGGGATTGAGTCATTCACCACGGAAGGCGAAATCCAGCTGCCGAACTCGGGATTCGAGACCTGGTCCAATGCAGAATCGGACAAGTATTATTCATTCTATGATCCGGAATCCTTATTAACTGAACTCCAGACCAAATGGTGGGGCAGCGGGAACAAGGGTTCGACCACTGTCGGAGCGAGCCACACCATCACGAAGCCTTGCACGGATGATTTCGTGGAGGGCAAGAGTTCGGTACTTCTGGAATCCGACTATGTCATCATCAAGTTCGCTGCAGGAAACATATTCTCGGGCGAGTATTACAGGACAATCGGCACGAGCGGAGGAGTGATCCGCTTCGGCAGGCCGTTCACGAACAGGCCGCAGAAACTTACCGTCTGGATGAAGTTCAGGGCCGGAATCATCACCGACAAGACGTTCGGAGGCGCTCCGGACAATGATCCCGTGAAGGTTGGAGACCGCGACAGAGGCTGTATCTGGGTAGCCCTCGGAGACTGGGACTATCACAGGTACGGAGGTTCGGAAGAGTCGCCTGTAGAGGTGAACACCACTGACAAGAGCACATTCTTCGACCCTAAGGGAGAGAATGTCATTGCATACGGCACGTTCGTTACCGACAGGGATTATGACCAGTGGACGAAAATCGAGATTCCTCTCGAATATGTGACGACATCCAAGCGTCCTACCCACATCATCGTGTCCTGCGCGTCAAGCAAGCTCGGAGATTATTTCACGGGCAGCGAGGACTCCAGGATGTGGCTGGATGACATGAGGCTTGAGTATTGACAAGAGGCATATAGTAGCCGGAAGGCTCTGCAAGAGTTGCGCTTCGCTCCATCCACCCTTCGGGAGCCGCTCATGAGGCCGCGGCCGGCCACAGTCTTGCAGAGCCTTCCGACTACTGTATATTCACTCTTCTTCCAGTTCGCAGCCGGTGAAATAATAGTCGCTGGCTGCTTTTTCTTTCGTGAAGCAGAAATAGGTGAGCCCGGCCATGGTGCAGACCTTGCCGTCATGGCTGATGGTCACGTCGATGAAAGCGAAATTGCGCTTCATTTCCTTGATGTGGCCGCGGATTTCAATCTGGACGCCATCCCCTGTAGGAATAGGGTTGCGGTATTTGACCTGGAGATTGGTGGTGACGCCTGAAGTCTGGAGTTTGCGGGATATCACCCATGCTCCGAGTTCATCGATCAGTGTGGCCTGGATGCCTCCGTGGAGAGTCTTGAGCCAGCCCTGATAATTGTCACCCGGATTCCATATCGACACGATGTCATCCCCGTCCTCATAGAACTCCATCTTGAGCCCGTAAGGATTGGTCGGGCAGCAGGCGAAACAATTGTAACCCTGCTGCTCAAGACCAATGTATGGATTCTTAATTTTATTCATGAAATTACCTGTTATCCTATCTCCGCGCCGTTGCTGAGCACTTCTGCAGGAGTGATGAAACGCATCTTGCCGTCATTCTGGCGGGCCATCAGGATCATTCCCCTGGACTCGATTCCGCGAATCTTCCTCGGAGCGAGATTGGCAAGAATGCAGATCTGCTTGCCGACCATGTCCTCTGGAGAATAGAACTCGGCGATGCCGGAGACGATGGTACGTTTGTCAATGCCGGTGTCGATACTGAGCTTCAGCAGCTTGTCAGTCTTCGGAACACGCTCAGCCTCAAGTACGGTAGCGGTACGGATGTCCATTTTCTGGAAATCCTCGAAGGTGCATTCCTCCTTCTGCGGGGTTACTGTCTTCGCTGCCTCGGCCTTCGCTGCAGCCTCCCTCTCGGCCCTGATGGCATCGAGACGGGAAAGCTGGGCATTGATGGCCTCATCCTCTATCTTGGCGAAGAGAAGTTCGGCCTGGTTCAGCTGATGGCCGGCCGGGAGGAGGTCGGAGTCACCGAGGCGGGACCAGGTGAGGATGGATTCATCCGTTCCGACTCCGCACTGAGCGTCTTCACAAGAAGCTGACACAGTGTGAATTGCCATACCTTCGCCAGCCTTGTACGTATTGACAGTCTCCTGTTCTCCGGCACGATGGTCATAACCGGCAAATATCGATACGCCGAGCATATTGCGCAACCTCTCCGCAGCGAACGGGGTGAACGGCTCAAATGCTATGGCGAGATCGGCACAGATCTGGAGGCAGACATTGAGGATGGTACCTGTACGCTCCATATCGGTCTTGGCCACCTTCCACGGCTCGGTGTCGGAAATGTATTTGTTGCCGACACGGGCAATGGACATTGCGTCCTTCAATGCCTCGCGGAAATGATATCCCTCGATGTTCTTTTCGAGCGATTCCCTCAAAGCAGGAATCTCTCCGAGTGCCTCCCTGTCAATGTCCTGAAGTTCTCCGCAGGCAGGAACCTTCCCGTCGAAATACTTGTGCGTCAGGACCACGGCACGGTTCACGAAATTACCGAAGATGGCCACGAGCTCACTGTTGTTGCGGGCCTGGAAATCCTTCCAGCTGAAGTCATTGTCCTTGGTCTCAGGAGCATTGGCCGTAAGGACGTATCTGATAACATCCTCCTTGCCCGGGAAATCCTTGATATATTCGTGAGCCCATACCGCCCAGTTCTTCGAAGTGGAAATCTTGTCCCCCTCGAGGTTCAGGAACTCGTTGGCAGGCACATTGTCCGGCAGGATATAGCCGTCCCCGTAGGCCTTCAGCATTGACGGGAACACGATGCAATGGAATACGATATTGTCCTTCCCGATGAAATGCACAAGTTTCGTATCCTCGCTCTTCCACCATTTTTCCCAGCTCTGAGGGAGAAGTTCCTGCGTATTGGAAATATAGCCTATCGGGGCGTCGAACCATACGTAGAGTACCTTGCCCTCAGCTCCTTCGACCGGCACAGGCACGCCCCAGTCGAGGTCACGGGAAACTGCACGCGGCTGGAGACCGCCGTCGATCCAGCTCTTGCACTGTCCATAGACATTGCTCCTCCATTCCTTGTGTCCGTCGAGAATCCATTCGCTCAGCCATTTCTCATACTGGTCCAAAGGAAGATACCAATGTGTGGTCTTTTTCTTCACCGGCTCCGCGCCGCTGAGTTTGGATTTAGGATTGATGAGTTCCTCAGGGCTGAGAGTGCTGCCGCATTTCTCGCACTGGTCACCGTAGGCCCCCTCTGCCCCGCATTTAGGGCATGTGCCGACAATGTATCTGTCGGCAAGGAAAGTCTTCGCCTCAGGGTCGTAATACTGCTCGGATTCCCTGGTCACGAACTTGCCTTCGTCGTAAAGTTTCCTGAAGAAGCCGGAGGCATTCCTGTCATGCACATCCGAACTCGTGCGCCCGTAGATATCGAAATTGATCCCGAGTCCCGAGAAGGAATCCTTGATAATCCTGTGATACTGGTCCACGATGTCCTGCGGAGTACAGCCCTGCTGGCGGGCCTTGATGGTGATTGGCACGCCGTGCTCATCGCTGCCGCAAACATAGAGGACGTCCTCTCCCCTCATTCTCAGATACCTGACATAGATGTCCGCAGGCACATACACTCCCGCGAGATGTCCGATATGCACCGGTCCGTTGGCATAAGGCAACGCACAGGTGACAAGAGTTCTTTTGAATTTTCTGTCCATATTCCTGAATATTTTTATTTCCTTGCAATGCGCTCTTCCGGGTTCTGTCACTGTACCCTTCCGAGGCGTTCCGTTATCTTCTTCCTGAGTTCGGCCGTTTCCTGAATCTGCCTGAGAAGCTTGAACTGCTCCTCTATCCCGCCTTCACCGTCCTTTCTCAAGGCCTGCAGATTCTCAGTCAGGATTATCTCCTGCCATCTGACCCTCAACGATTTATAGACCATGATAGCACGCGGGACCGTCCTCACGAGGAAAGACGGAACTGATGTCATCGAGTCCGCGAAATTCTTCACTGTCAGAGGATATTTCCGTTCCGTCAGCTGTCCCACCTCCTCGGCCATCTCCCTGTCCTGCCCGTTCATGAACGACAATACTATATCCTGCTGGCCGAGTTCGGGATCACTGTCATACAGGCGGAAATACTCATCGTATATCCTGCACAGCAGGCTGTTCTGCAGACGGTGGGAATCCACCTCAAGGGCATCCCTTATGAAATCCGCCACTGTCACTGTCCCCGCTTCGTTGTAATACTCCGAATCCGTCTCGAACTCCAGGGGCGATGTCCCGTGATTCAGGATAAGCCCGACCAGTTCCTCCTCGGACGGAGCCAGAAGCGGATTCTCATATTTCGTCTTCCGGGAAACTGCAATGCCGCCATTGTCCTGAACAGGACCTTCCGCAGGCTCTTCATGAGGCATTTCACCGCCCTGAATGCCAGCAGGCTCCCCTTCTGCCTTCTCCCTCATCCTGCGCCTCTGTTCCTCCTTGAGGGCATCCTCAATCATTTTCTCACGAGTGGAAGTGATTCTTGCGAAAATGATTTTCTCGTCAATGTTGAACCTGGCGCTGACGCTCTGGGCATAGACCGCCCTCTTCACCTGGTCAGGCATCAGGGCCACAGTGTC
>SAMEA3663026__coassemble_790_pt1 | contig 12137 bp, 6 predicted proteins | sample SAMEA3663026__metabat2_low_PE_017 | metagenome-assembled genome bin SAMEA3663026 (sample SAMEA3663026) | pig gut metagenome | biome: pig gut; feature: pig-associated habitat; material: faeces | place: France | collected 2012
GAATTTCGCTACCTTAGGACCGTTATAGTTACGGCCGCCGTTTACCGGGGCTTCGATTCAGAGCTTCCCTTGCGGTGACTCCCCCTCTTAACCTTCCGGCACCGGGCAGGTGTCAGGCCATATTCGTCATCTTAACGATTTCGCATAGCCATGTGTTTTTGGTAAACAGTCGCCTGGGCCATTTCTCTGCGCCCGCCTTGCGGCGGGTCCCCTTCTCCCGAAGTTACGGGGTTAATTTGCCTAGTTCCTTGGCTGTGATTCACTCGAGCGCCTCGGGATTCTCTCCCCACCCACCTGTGTCGGTTTACGGTACTGGCTGCACATCGCTACGCGATAAGACACTTTTCTTGCGGGTCTGCTCCATCGGAACTGTCTCCTCGCCCGAAGGCTTGGAGTACTGTCGCGGCTCAGTTTCCCTACCCCGCTTCAACCGGCTATTCCGTCAGCCGGCGTCCGACTCGCTTCCCGGTCATGTCCCATCCTGATGCGCAGGTAACGGAATCTTGACCGTTTTCACATCGCGTGCGCCTCTCGGCCTCCGCTTAGTACCAGACTTACCCTGATCCGTTTAACGTTGTTCAGGAACCCTTGGGTTGTCGGCGCGCGGATTTCCATCCGCGTTATCGTTACTCATGCCTACATTTTCTTTTCCGGACGCTCCAGCCATCCTCGCCGGATGACCTTCTGCGCTGTCCGCAATGCTCCCCTACCGCGCGACTCGCATCGCGCCCTCGGCTTCGGCGGCAGTCTTGATGCCCGTTCATCATCCACGCGGCTCCGCTCGACTAGTGAGCTGTTACGCACTCTTTGAATGAATAGCTGCTTCCAAGCTAACATCCTAGCTGTCTCTGCGGTACCACATTGTTCCGTCTCAACTTAAACCACTCTTGGGGGCCTTGGCCGGAGGTCTGGGCTCTTACCCTCTCGCCGGCGGATATTAGCACCCGTCGACTCACTCCCGACGCATGGCGTGCGCGCATTCGGAGTTTGGCAGGATTCGACAGGCGGCGAAGCCCTCTCATCCTATCAGTATCTCTACCTCACGCACGTGCCGTCGAGGCTGTCCCTAAAGACATTTCGGGGAGTACGAGCTATCTCCCAGTTTGATTGGCCTTTCACTCCTACCCTCGGCTCATCCAAGCCCTTTTTAACGGAAACTGGTTCGGTCCTCCAGCGCCTGTTACGGCGCCTTCAACCTGGCCAAGGGTAGATCACTAGGTTTCGCGTCTGCTCGCACTGACTGAACGCCCTGTTCAGACTCGCTCTCGCTTCGGCTCTCGCGCCTTAAGCGCTTAACCTCGCCAGTGCGAAGCAACTCGTAGGCTCATTATGCAAAAGGCACGCCGTCGCCATCGCTGGCTCCGACCGCTTGTAGACGAACGGTTTCAGGTTCTTTTTCACTCCCCTGTTCGGGGTGCTTCCCACCTTTCCTTCGCAGTACTGGTTCGCTATCGGTCTTCTGGAAGTGTTTAGCCTTGCGGGATGGTCCCCGCGGATTCGGACAGGATTCCTCGTGCCCCGCCCTACTCAGGTGGCAGTCCTGTGGTCCCCTCGTTGCCGGTACGGGAGTTTCACCCTCTTCGCCGCGGCTTTCCAGCCGCTTCCCGTTCCTTGGAACCCTCTCTTGACTGCTCCTACAACCCCGACACGTCCGTAAACGTATCGGTTTAGGCTCTGCCCCTTTCGATCGCCTCTACTCAGGGTATCGATGTTTCTTTCTCTTCCTCCGGGTACTGAGATGTTTCAGTTCCCCGGGTTCGCTCCGGATATTCTCCGGTGCACGGCCTTCAGCCGTGCGGGTTGCCCCATTCGGACATCCACGGATCAAAGCCTGTTTGCGGCTACCCGTGGCTTTTCGCAGCTTACCACGTCCTTCTTCGCCTCCAGAAGCCTAGGCATCCCCCGTTCGCCCTTCTCTACTTTCTCTCGTGAATCACGTGCGCTCCTCTCCTGCGGTTCCCCACAGAAGACGCGCCCGCGACTTTTCTCGTGTTTTGCCTATGAAATTGCAGTTCTACCTTCGCAACCCGAAATTGACTCTCGAATTTCCGAATTTCAAACTGATTTTTCTATCTTCTTTACCTCTTAATCTCTCTCAATGTTGTCAATGAACTATTCCGTTATTTCTCAAACGGGCTGCAAAGATACGCACTTTTTTATTTCCTGCAAACTTTTTTCAACATTTTTTCAACATTTTAGGCAAAATTTTTACATCCCGGAAAAGAGGAGTCGCATGCAGATAACAGCCAAAACACGGATAATCATTGACTTGAAACATTTTTCCAATATGATACGGGATATTTGAAGATTCCTGACTATCTTTGTATGTTCAGACAAGTTAATTAATATCTTATGGAAGAAATCAGGAAATCCCTGCCGGAGAACGCGCAGAGAGAACTCAAGCCGGGCGAGAAATACGAACCGCTTCTCAGCCCGCAGAAAAGCTATCCCGAGGTGACACCTTATTCAGTATGCACAGGTATCATCATGGTCGTCATCTTCTCGGCGGCCGCAGCCTATCTCGGACTTAAGGTAGGACAGGTGTTCGAAGCAGCCATTCCTATTGCCATCATAGCTGTCGGGCTCACAGGCGCCCTCGGCAAATCCGGCGGACTTGGACAGAACGTCATCATCCAGTCCATCGGAGGATGCTCGGGAGCAGTCGTGGCCGGAGCCATCTTCACGCTCCCCGCAATATATATATTAGGAGTGGAAGTGAATTTCATGCAGATGTTCCTCTCGTCCCTGCTCGGCGGCGTGCTCGGCATATTGTTCCTGATTCCGTTCCGCAAATATTTCGTGAAGGAGATGCACGGGAAATATCCTTTCCCTGAAGCAACGGCGACCACGCAGGTGCTCGTTAGCGGCGAAAGCGGCGGAAACAGCGCGAAGACCCTCGTCCTGAGCGGCCTCATCGGCGGACTGTACGACTTCATCGTAGCCACCTTCGGAGCATGGGGAGAGACCCTGACCACCACAGTCGTATCCTTCGGACAGACAATCGCCGACAAGGCGAAGCTCGTGCTCAAGCTCAACACAGGGGCGGCCGTGCTCGGACTCGGCTACATCGTCGGCCTCAAATACGCATTCATCATCTGCTGCGGCAGCTTCCTGGTCTGGCTCGTGATTATACCTCTCATCAATGTAATATGGGGAGGCCAGGTCATCGACCTGATGGGAACGGGCATTACACAGACCATCGGAGAAATGTCTGCTGACCAGATTTTCAGGGAATATGCAAGACATATAGGCATCGGAGGCATTGCAACCGCCGGAATCATAGGCATCATAAAGTCTTTCGGGGTCATCAAGTCTGCCGTCGGGCTTGCAGCAAGTGAATTCACGAAAAAGCCGGGCGCTACTGCAACTGCAACAGAACGTACCGACGAAGACATCCCTATGAAGACCGTCGTATTCGGGATTGTGATTGCCCTGCTCGCCGTATTCACATTCTTCGCTTTCGGAGGCGTGGTAAGCAATATCTGGCAGGCCGTCGTGGGACTCCTTATCGTGGCGATTATCTCATTCCTCTTCACGACTGTAGCAGCCAATGCGATAGCCATCGTTGGCACGAACCCTGTCAGCGGAATGACATTGATGACGCTCATCATCGCCGCCCTCGTACTTGTGGCCGTGGGTCTTAAAGGAAATGCGGGAATGGCTGCAGCATTGGTCATCGGAGGCGTGGTCTGCACGGCATTGTCAATGGCCGGCTCATTCGTTACCGACCTCAAGATCGGATATTGGATCGGAACCACTCCGAAGAAGCAGGAGGCATGGAAATTCGTGGGCACGATCGTAGCGGCAGCCACCGTATGCGGAGTGATGCTCGTCCTCAACAAGACATTCGGATTCACCGGAGAAAACGCCCTTGTGGCGCCTCAGGCCAATGCCATGGCAGCCGTCATCCAGCCTATGATGAACGGAGGAGGAGCACCTTGGCTGCTTTACGGAATCGGCGCCGTGATAGCCGTCATATTGACATTCTTCAACATCCCGGCACTTGCATTCGCCCTCGGAATGTTCATCCCTATTGACCTGAACCTGCCTCTACTCGTCGGAGGAGCTGTCGCCTGGTTCGTCAGTTCACGCAGCAAGGACGAGAAGGTCAATGCGGAAAGGCACGAGAAAGGCACCCTCATCGCTTCCGGTTTCATTGCAGGCGGCGCACTGATGGGAGTGGTCAGCGCAATACTGAAGTTCGCCGAAGTGGACATGTTCCTCACCAGCTGGAACGCACAGTACGGGGAAGCTGTCGCAATCCTGCCTTATATAGCTCTCATCCTGTTCCTCGCGGGCGCAGCGATGAAGACATCGAAGAAAGATACCGCGAGATAAACAAATCAATATCAACTAAAACTGAAATATCATGGAGAAAATACTTGACAGATTCCTGAGATACGTTTCGGTGGACACGCAGTCGGACGAAAATTCAGAAACACAGCCGAGTTCGGCAAAACAGCTGGATCTTCTCAGAATGCTCCGCGACGAGCTGGAGTCAATGGGCGTGGAGGCCACACTAGACGAATATGGATATGTAATGGGGACAATCCCGTCCAACATTGACAGGAAAGTGCCTGTGATAGGTTTCATAGCCCACGTGGACACCTCCCCTGACGCTTCCGGGGCAAATGTCCGTCCGCAGATCATCAAGGATTACGACGGAGGGGACATAGAGCTCAAAGGTGTGCCGGGACTGGCGCTGAAGCCTTCCGAATTCCCGGAACTGCTTGCCCATAAAGGAGAGACAATCATCACGACTGACGGCACGACGCTTCTCGGTGCGGATGACAAGGCCGGTGTCGCCGAGATAATGAACGCCGTGCAGTACATCGTGGAACACCCGGAATTCAAGCACGGGGAAATCAAGATAGGATTTACCCCTGACGAGGAAATCGGCCGCGGAGTCGCGAAGTTCGATGTGAAGAAATTCGGGGCTGAATACGCATATACGATGGACGGCGGCGAGGTCGGAGAACTCGAATTCGAGAATTTCAACGCCGCTTCGGCCAAGATCCACATACAGGGCAGGAACGTCCATCCGGGTTATGCCAAGGGGAAGATGAAGAATGCAATCCTTATCGGAATGGAGCTGAACAGCCTTCTTCCGGTCCAGCAGAGACCGGAGTTCACGGAGGGCTATGACGGTTTCTTCCACATCATCAGCTTCAAGGGATGCGTTGAGGAGGCTGATTTCGGATACATAATCCGTGACCACGACAGGGCCCTCTTCGAGCAGAAGAAAGAGGAAATGAGGAAATGTGTGGACTACATCAATGCAAGATACGGTGAAGGTACTGCCGTCCTGGAGATGAAGGACCAGTATTACAACATGAGACAGCAGGTGGAGCCATATTATTTCATCGTGGAGAAAGCCGTAAAGGCAATGGAAATGGAGGGCATCAAGCCAAGAATCCAGCCTATCCGCGGAGGGACTGACGGAGCGAACCTGTCATTCATGGGCCTTCCTTGTCCAAATATTTTCGCAGGCGGCCTGAATTTCCACGGCAAGATGGAATTCGCCCCTCTCGAAAGCATCGAGAAAGCCTCCAGAGTCGTGCTCAACATTATCAGCCTGTACGCGGAGTAAGAGTGAGGCTGACCAAAAGGTCAGCTTCTTTATTGTAGACTGATGGGGTCAGGTTCATCAGTGACAGGAGACGGCCTTTTCCCGATTTTTTCGGACTCATCAGATTTTTCGGACTTGGCGGCGGCACGGGCGTCTTCCTTCGCTTTTTTGCGGACATAGCGCTGCCTGTAACGCTCAAGTCTGGCATTGTCCTTCTGTTCCTGCTTGTTCATGGCCTTGATGGCCTCGAGTTTCTTGGCACGGAGCTTGGCTGCTTTCTTGTCAAGCTTGGCCTGGGCCTTGGCGGCATCAAGACTGTCGAGCCTTGCCCATTTCACCTCACGCTCGGCAATCTTGGCAGCTTTCGCAGCAGCCTTCAAAGCCTTAGGGTCAGGCGCCGTTTCCTTTTGGGCAATGGAATCCGCCGCAACCGACAACGAATCCCTGGTCACGGACAATGAGTCCGCCGACGGAATACGTCCTTTCCGGGCAAGGGAATCCTCCTTTACTGAAAGGGAATCCACTGGAGGCAGGACTGCTGTAGCCATGGAATCGGCAACCGCCAATGAATCCTGCGGGACCTGGGCATCCGGAGCCGCCTTCTTCCTCGCAGCAGCCCTCTGCTTTGCAATCTTTCCATCCGCTATCTGCTTGTAAACTCCGGTCATATATCCGGGGAAGTACTTGTCAGTGAACTTGAAAGTAGTTTTCGGGCGGGCACTGTAGGTCTTTCTCTGCGTCTCGCGCAGTGAGAGCGGCGATATGTCGAACTTTCCGCGAGGCCGTTTTTCAGGAAGCCAGTTGAATCCCTTCAGGACACGCTCGTCAGATCTCATCTGGGCAAGCGGATACACGTCCGTCTTGGCATCCTCGAAATAATGGGCACGGTCCAGGCTGCCATCCGCGAAGGTGGCATAAAGCATCTTGGCGGAGCTCTTGTTGACAGTGGCATAGACGCTGTCTTCCTGGAGATAGAAAATGGCATTAGCGTCACCGAGCGCATCAAAACGCCTCAACGCACCTGTGGTGTCAAAATATGCAAGCATCTCCGTCGCCCGTATCTGGTCGAAACACAGGGTATCCTCCTGGACAATGACGAAGGCATTGGACATGAGGCTGGCTTTCTCGAGGGCATTGTTGCGTATGACGGCATAAAGGCTGTCGGCAGAATACTGCCTGTTACCTTCATTCCATACAAGAGGATTCCGGTAAAGACGCACAAGCGAGTCCAGATCGCAATATTCAAGTGAATCACAGGCCATCTGGATATCAGACTTGAAAATCTTGACATTGCCTATGGCTGTGATGAAATTGAATTTCGTGGAATCCAGGACGACAGGAACCTCTGCGTCAAGTGAGTCTGAGGCCATCGAAAGAGAATCACCGGCAACTGACAATGAATCCCGCGCAATTGACAATGAATCAGGGCCTGCCAAGAGCGAATCCAAAGGCGCCTTCAGGGAATCAGCCACAACTTTCAGGGAATCCGCAGGCGGCAATTCCACATCTTCAGTTTCCTCAGGAACTTCCGGTTGGGATGCCTGCTGAGCCTGATTGTCCCTGGTCCTGTTTTGAGGAGGCCTGTTCGGGTCCCCCTCGGCAGCCTTGGCAGCCGCTTCCGCTGCAGCTTTGGCAGCCTTCTGCCGATAATTGGTCACTGCATCAACGGCAAGCCCGTCAAGCCTGGCCTTGGAATTGACTATCTGCGCAGTATCTATCTGGAAACGCATTAGGCTCCTGCTGACTATGGTGTCTGCACCGAAATATACAGAATCCGGAGCTGCATTTTCCGACTCTATTATACCTATGACGACAGGCTTGCGAGTCATGACTATCCGGGCAAGGGAATCGGAATAATAAATCCTTCCCGCCAGGGCAGACACATCCCTCGTCGTATCCATGACCTGGGCATTACCGAGAAGTTCGATGTCGCCGGAATATTTGTAATAATACAGGGAATCCGCCCATCCCTCCTGGTCTTCACTCATGCCGTGGACATTCCGGTTGAAAAGGAAAATGTCCCTGTTCCGGTCATACCATCCCGAATTGGACGAAAGCATATTGTCTTCCTGCCATGCGTCGGTACCGAAGCCGAACCTGGCTACATTGATCCCGGAATCGTATATGAGATTGGTGGTCCTGACAAATATGCTGTCCGTGAACATATTCACATTCTCATTGAAGGTGAAAGTCTTGGCCTTGGAATCATAAGTTCCTGTGACACTTTCGATTATCTGCCCGTCCTTGTCCTTCATGGACCCGCCGTGGAAGAATACGGCCACACTGTCCCTCGTGTTGTAGTCCAGATTCTCGGTCCTGAGAATGTTCCTGTCCTTGTCCTCGAGCTGCACAAGGGAGCCGCGGAACTCCGCCAGGTCCCTGTCGACATAATAGGTGAGCCGGTCACTTGTGAGGACTGTCTGGTCCTGAAGAATCTTCACATTGTTTATGGCGAATATCTCATTGGTATTCACATTCCAGAGAGCGGTGTCGCAGATGAGGAAAGTGTCATTGTGGAGAAAGCGGGCCGGTCCGGTAACCTTGCGGAAATCCACTCCGTTCTTCTCGATCAGCTGCATGGACTTGGCACTCAGCAGGCGCACAAGCGAATCCACCTGGCTGCCGTTTTCCTGTGCAGACAGGCGGAGTACCGCAATGACGGTCAAAGCCGCCGATATCAAAAACCTTCTGAATGCCATAAGAGCACTTCTATTCCGCTACTCCCTTCCGGGCGATATTGTTCCAGCCCTCACGGGAGAAATCGCAATCCTTGAAAAGTGGGTCAATGATGATGTAAGTAGTCTTTATCTTGCTGTCAATGAACTCGGATACAGCCTCATTCTGCTTTTTCAGCTTGGTTTCGTCGGCAAGTGCGCTGTAGTCCTTGTCAAAAGACGCGATGTGCGAAGGAATAATCTTGTCCACACGGATAATCTTGTAGATGGTATTGCCGTTGTTGCCCTCGTCATCGACAGATTCCACCGGGTCGGAAATCTCTCCTTCCTGCAAATCCTTTATCGCCGCATAATCCTGCGGTTTCAGCTGGTCAATCTCGAAATATGAAGAGCCTGTATACTGGTCGGCCATCTGTCCGCCGTTGGTCCTCGTCTGCTCGTCCTGCGAATAGAACTTGGCCGCAAGCTGGAATGTGACAGCCTTGTTCTGGATCTCGGTCTTCAGTGAATCCAGGGTGCGGAAAGCCTTCTGCCTGTCCTGGTCGGTGTATGAAGGCTTGATGAGGATGTGTCTCGCATTGAACATATCTCCCTTTTTCTCGAGCACCTCGATGATATGGAATCCGTCCGGAGTCTCCACTATCTGGGAAATCACTCCCGGCTTGAGGGACATCGCAGCGTCGGAGAATGCCGGCCAGAAAATGGACTTGGACGCCATTCCGAGCTCTCCACCTTTCCTCGCGCTCCCCGGGTCTTCCGAATAGATTCTCGCGAGAGTGGAGAATTTCTCCCCGTTGATGATACGCTCACGGATATTGAGAAGTTTCTCCTTCACGGCAAGATTGGCGGCTTCCCTGTCAGGATATATGCATATCTGGCTGAGCTGGTACTTGACCGGCACCAAAGGCAGGTCATCCGGATCAGTCTCGGCGATATACTCCTTCACGTCGTGCGGTGTGAGGTCCGGGATGTTCCTCGCAATCTCTCCCTGCATCTGCTGGGTCAGGGACATGTCCTCGAACTGCTGCTGCCATTCCTGGCGCAACCTGTAGATAGGCTTGCCGAAATAGGATTCCATGGCCTCGTCGCCTCCGAGCTGCGTACGCACACGGTCTATATGCTGGCTCAGCTGGCTGGCCACCATCTCCTGATTCACGGTAAGGGAGTCCACGCGGGCCTGCATCAGGAAGAGCTTGGACTCAAGCATCTTCTCGAGCTGTTCGCATCGCACGTTCCTGTCGGAGAAATACATGCCGTTAAGACGCATTGACATGATTTCACCCTCGAGCTGCGAGAGTGATATCATCTCATTTCCCACGACTGCAACTGTCTTGTCCACCAGTCCATTCTGATATTTCTGCGCATTGGCAGAGACTGGCACGGCCAAAAGCGCGGCCATCAAAATCCTAAGAACATTCTTCATATCCGTATTTTAATATGAACGGTCAATATATCACGAAATTTTCCTGATTGCGTGCGTTTTCTAACAAGTCCTGTTCCAAACCTGTAAGAAGCGCCTGTTTTCTGGAACTGAGTATAATATCTTTGATTCTTTCCTGGTAGTAATCCACCGGTCCTGTCTCGCCTGCCCTCATCAGGGAAAAGATGAACAGTATGTTCAGATTGCCGTTTCCGTCAGGAATCTGGACCATGCCGTCCTTCATTGAAGAAAGCACCGTGCCGTAATCCGTCCCGAATTCCCTGGAAAGCTTCACCAGGTCCACCCACGTATTTCCGAAATCAGTGTAGCGGAAAGCGGAGGAATAGGCTATGCTGTCCGCCTCGACCCGCACCTCCGGCTTGTCCGACCTCATCTTCTTCTTGATTATTTCCAGATTGGGAGACTCCTCGGAAATGCACATGAACACTGCCCGCGCTATCGGAAGGTCGAGTTTGAAATTCGCCTTGTGGTCCTCGTAATACTTCTCGACCTGGGCACGGGAAACCGCGGTGTCGAGCCTCTGGTTGATGTATTTCTGCTCGTACCTGTATTTCAGGAGAGAATGCCTGTAGTCTTCCAGCTCGCGGTCCACGTTCTTCTCGGTCTTGGAGAGTTCCTTCCCGGCAATGTCGGTGAACAGCTGGTCTGACGCCCAGGTGTTGATATACTGCAGGGCCAGCCTGGTGCTGTCCTCCGGAGAAGCATTGTCCGGAATATAGGCGGAAAGCTCCGAAGCGTAGAGTTTGTGGCTTCCCACCTTGGCCACCACAGGGCCTGAACCGAGACCCCGCACAAATGACGTAATCGTCTCGCACGAATTGAACGCCGGCAAGACGATTACAATCAGCCATAAGGCCAGTCTATGTCCACTCCAGTGAATCGACACTTCTATCTCGAATAGTTAGGGGACTCCTTGGTGATGGTGACATCGTGTGGATGACTCTCAAGGTATCCCGCATTGGTGATACGTACGAACTTGGCAGAACGGAGGGTGTCAATATCCTTGGCTCCGACATAGCCCATACCAGCACGGAGACCTCCGACAAGCTGGTAAACCACCTCGGATACGGTACCCTTGAACGGAACCTGCGCCACGATGCCTTCCGGAACGAGTTTCTTGACGTCCTCTTCCATATCCTGGAAATAACGGTCCTTGGAACCGTGCTCCATGGCCTCGAGGGAACCCATTCCCCTGTATGCCTTGAATTTCCTTCCGTTCAGGATGATGGTCTCTCCCGGAGACTCCTCGGTACCTGCGAACAGGGATCCGGCCATGATGGTGGATGCGCCTGCGGCAAGAGCCTTGACAATGTCACCCGAATAACGGATTCCGCCGTCTGCGATGACAGGGACTCCTGTTCCTTCAAGAGCCTTGGATGCAAGCATCACGGCCGTGAGCTGAGGCATTCCGACTCCTGCAATAATACGGGTTGTACAGATTGATCCCGGTCCGATTCCGACCTTGACGGCATTGACTCCGGCATCCGCGAGGGCCTTTGCACCTTCTCCTGTTGCAACATTGCCGGCAACAATCTGGATGTCACGTCCCCTGAACGCCTCACATGCCTTGGAAATTACTCCGAGCACGCCTACGGAATGTCCGTGTGCCGTGTCAATGACGACCGCATCGGCCCCGGCGCTGACGAGCATCTCTATCCTGTCGAGTGTGTCGGACTTGACTCCCACGGCGGCAGCAACGAGCAGGCGGCCCTTGCTGTCCTTGGAAGCGATAGGATTGTCCTTAATCTTCATGAGGTCCTTGTAGGTGATGAGGCCTACAATCTTTCCGTCAGCATCGACTACCGGAAGTTTCTCGACCTTGGTACTTCTCAATATGCAGGTTGCCTCCTCGAGGCTGATGCCTTTTTTCGCGGTCACAATATTCTCGGAGGTCATGACCTCAACGATCGGGCGCTTCCTGTCATCCTGGAAACGGAGGTCGCGGTTCGTGACGATTCCGATGAGGAAATTGTTGGCATCCACCACAGGGATTCCGCCAATGTGATGCTTGGCCATGAGAGCGAGCGCGTCACCGACGGTGGAATCAGGGCTGATGGTCACAGGGTCGTATATCATGCCGTTCTCAGCGCGTTTCACCCTGCGGACCTGCTCGCACTGGGCTTCGATACTCATGTTCTTGTGAATCACGCCGATACCGCCTGCACGGGCCATTGCAATAGCCAGATCAGCTTCGGTCACGGTATCCATCGCCGAGGATACTATCGGTGTGCGGAGAGCAAGGTCTGTCGTAAATTTCGTAGATACATCCACATCCCTCGGAAGAACCTCCGAACGGGCAGGAACAAGTAAAACATCATCGAAGGTGAGCCCTTCGGGAATCTCAGGAGTTACGAATCTCTGCATTGTGATAAGAATATTTGGGCAAAGATACAAAATATCGGGACACTTGCAAACTTCCGTGGCATAATGTGACATAAACATATACTTGAAG
>SAMEA3663026__coassemble_795_pt1 | contig 12077 bp, 10 predicted proteins | sample SAMEA3663026__metabat2_low_PE_017 | metagenome-assembled genome bin SAMEA3663026 (sample SAMEA3663026) | pig gut metagenome | biome: pig gut; feature: pig-associated habitat; material: faeces | place: France | collected 2012
CTTTTTCAAAGGGTCGTTACCCGCCTCCCCGAGGACCTGGTCGCTCCTGTAGTCAATGAAGTCCTGCTCATTGGCAGCAATGAAATCCCTGACCTCCTCGAGAGTATGCTTCCTGGCGAAAGAGTCCGGGTCGTCCCCGTCCGGGATCAACACCACCTTCACGTTCATACCTTCCTTCAGGATGAGCCCGATACCCCTCAGGGCCGCGTGGATTCCTGCAGCATCCCCGTCATACATAATGGTCACGTTGTCCGTGAACTTCTTGATCAGGCGTACCTGCTCCACTGTCAGGGACGTTCCGCTGGAAGCCACCGTATTGGTGATGCCGAGCTGATGCATGGACAGCACATCGAGGTATCCCTCCACGAGATAGCACTTGTCCTGCCGGGCAATCTCGTTCTTGGCGAAATAAATCCCGTACAGGGAACGGCTCTTGTTGTATATTTCCGTCTCAGGGGAATTGACATACTTGCCGATGTTCATCGACTTGTAGTCACTATATAAAGTCCTTCCGCCGAAAGCAATGACCCTTCCGCTCACCGAATGAATCGGGAACATCACCCTGTCGTAGAACTTGTCCACGAGAGAGCCGTCATTGCGCTTGATGCTGACTCCCGTGGCCGTCAGGTATTCCTCCTTGTATCCATCTGACAATGCCTTGAGGGATAATGCATTACCCTTCTTGGGAGACCATCCCAGGCCGTATTTCTCTATGGTGGAGTCCTCGAGCCCACGGGACTTGAAATAGGCATAGCCCACGGAGCGTCCTTCCGGCGACTTCAGGCTTTCCTGGAAAAATTTCTCCGTATAGTCCATCACGAGCATGAGGCTCTCGCTGCGTTGCCGGGCAGCTATCTCCTCGGCGCTCTCCTCCTTCTCGACCACCTCGATACCGTATTTCCTCGCAAGGTATTTCAACGCCTCGACATAGGTCATCGACTCGTGCTCCATCACGAATCCCACCGCAGTCCCGGTCTTCCCGCATCCGAAGCATTTGTATATGCCCTTGGCAGGAGAGACATAGAATGAAGGGGTCTTCTCGTTGTGGAACGGACAGCATGCGACGTAATTCGCCCCCCTGCGCTTCAGGGAGACGAAATCGCTGATGACATCCACTATCTGTGCGGAGTCAAGTATCCTGTCAACGGTATCCTGAGGAATCATTTCACGCTATTCCTTGCGGTATTCCACGTCCTTCACGTCAGCAAGGCTCTCCGGCACGTCATTGCCATCCTGCTGAGTCTCACGGTTTTCCTGTCCGAACTTGATTTCGTACGCCTCCTTGGCCTTGGTCACCCTGAACATCGAAAGCAGGTCAGAAATCCCGTATACCACGAGGAAAACTCCTGCCAGAATGCTCATCACCCTCTCGGAGAACGGGTTGAAGAGCAAAGTGATGCCGCCCACCAGGGCAATGATGCAGAGGACAAGCGAGAATCCGCCCATACCTACGAGCGACAATGTGCCTGAAAGCACCACAAGCTGCAGGACGGCGAACAAGAGTATCGCAATGCCGATGAGCGTAACAATGATGCCGGCCACTGCCGTCGGGAAAAGGAAGAGCAGAAGGCCTATCACGATATCAACCACCGCATTGACCGTCATCAGGCTCATGGCACCGCTTCTGCGGTTCAAATATCCGTATACGAATGATACGACACCCGCAGCGAAGAGGAATGCCGCAATGATTTTAACCACAGTGACCGTGGCATTGGTGCTTATGACCATCACCAGACCTATGGCGATGGCTGAAAGCGAGCGCAGTATGCTGCTGAACTTGCTGTTGTATCCGAAAGTGATCATCGATGAATGAATTTTAACTTACAAAATTACGCATTTTTTTAATATATTTCCTTCAGTCACCGACCAGATATTCCGGCAAGGACCATGAAAAGGGTTTCTCAGTCGAAAAGCACGCCGGGATTCATCCTGGACGGGCTGCGCCACTCTATTCCGAGAGATGCAAGGGCGGCGGCTCTTTCGTGCCAGAAAGCGTGACAGAAACCCATTCCCCTCGGCATCTCCTCGAGATTCTCCTCCGCCTTCCTGTCCGCCTCGTCTATGACCTCTTCCCAGCGGGCAGTCCACTCCACTGGGTCATGTTTCAATCTCCGGTCATCTTCGATCAGATCGAGCTTGCCTGCATCCGCATAGTCTATGTTTCGCCTGAGGACATTTATCTCGTGGAGGATATCGTCATATACGGAAAGTTCGTGGTCCTGCATGGCTGAAATCCTGTCCACGACCAAGAGCCACAGTTTCAGGAGTTTGAGCTTGAGCCGGGGATGGTCATAAAGGCATTCCGACATCCGCGACAGGGCTTCATGGGTCCGGTCGAGCAGATGATCATATCCTTCGAGGACGGAAGCTTGCTCCATGAGTTCCCGGGCAAGCCCGGCAATCTCCCATTGATTCCTGTTCTCACTGAGGTTGTGCTCCGCAAGCAGTACGTCGCCGCACATGATGTCCTCGCGTGCGTAAAGATTCTTTTCTCCTGATGCCGCCGCCCTGCGTGCCGCCTCAAGTTCTTTTCTTATTTCGCTCTCTTCCATATACAATAATACCTAATAATATACTACTTGGGGAGGCCGAAGACATCGGAAATCTCGCGCATCTGCTCACTGGTCATGCCGTCCGGCTCGAATCCCATATTCCTGGCAGACATGTAAATCTGCGCAGCCTTGTTCAGCACGTCCACCTGGTCGAAAGCACTCATGACGTCCGTGTCCACAGCGAACACTCCGTGCTTCTCCCACATAACCACGTCATAGTCATCATCTATGGCACGAATGGTCTCCTCCGCCAGACCGACACTTCCGGCCAGCATATAAGGTACCATTCCGAGTCCCCTCGGGCAGAAAGCCTTGGTCTCGGGAATCATGGACCAGAGCAGATTCGTCAGCACGTCCTTGACGAGGAATTCACGCTTGTGGGTCATCGCCACCAGCTCGATCGGGTGAGTATGCAGGGATGCCCTGTAAGGCGAACCCTTCCCCAACAGATAATCATGCACGCTCAAATGCGAAGGGAGCTCGGAGGTCGGGGCGACGGGATTGTCGGCCACGATTTCGTACCCGGTGCAGTCATCCGTTATCCTGATGATGGAGCCGTTCTCCATCGGTTCGCGGGCAAGGTCGCGCATCCGCTTTCCCGTACCCTTGCAATAAAACCAGCACCCTTTCAGATGAGGCAGATAAACCCCTGTCTCACGTCGTGGAGAGATGGCCGGAAGACTCCTCATCTCATCATCCACATATTCGGTGATGTTCACCGTGATATTGCCGCCGTTCCTTTCGGCCCAGCCTTTCTGCCAGAGATATCCGGCAGCCTCGGCTGTCTTGAGAATCTCCGCCCTGAGAGCGGGACGTGTATCTATAATACTGTGTGCCATAAATTTACATTGATTATATTATTCAAGTTTTGCAAACCGCAAATTACTGCTTTTCAGAGGATTAATTGCTTTGTGCGAGCAAAAGACCCGCGCGCAAATTTTGTATACGCTACCCTTTTCCTAAATCCCTACCGTCCCTTCGGGCTGCTCGCTGCAAAAGGCCACTGGACTTTTGCTAATCGCTCCCGACCCCGGGAAAGGGACTTACCCTCGGCCTGAAGGCCTCAAAAGCAGTTGTTTCGCTCTGCGAAACGTAAGTTATATTATATTTACATTGATTATATTATTTTATGAGTTCAGGGAGGAAGCTGGATATTGCGAGGATGACGATTCCGCAGACCATCACGGCGACCGTCTTCCTCGAACAACCTTTCCACTCCTTGAGAATAATCCCCCAGACATTGCTGAACACCACATTCAGGGCCATCAGGATACACCATGAGAATGTCAGGAGCGTGGCGGAATCCTTGAGGAAACCCTTGCCGAGACTCAGCCCGAAGAACTGGCTGTACCAGAGCAGACCGGCCAGGCAGCAGAAAAGTATATTATTGACATACAACTCCTTGCGCCCATAGTCTCCCCAGCTGTGGTTCCTGCCGTTCTGGTACAGGCAATATACCGCATTCGTGATGAAACCGCCGAGAGTGACCATCAGCGTGGCAGGGAGCGCCCTGAAAATCTCAGGCGTCCCTTCGAAGGCCAGGCTCTCCCCGAAACCGAGGCCGATACTGAAGCATGCGCTCATGAATCCGGCCAGCAGCGCCACCATGATACCCTTGGTGAAATTGAAATCCTTCACGGCCTCCTTCTTCTCCTCTTCGGAAAGAGAAGCGGACTTCATCGCACCTGCTACACCTATGACCGCTATTCCGACGAGAGTCACGACCACCCCTGCCAGAACCGCAGTAGAGAGGCTCCCCGCATTGCCGGTAAATACCGGTGTCAATATCGTGCCGAGCCCCGCGCAAGTGCCGAGGGCGATGGACTGCCCGAGAGCCACTCCGAGATAACGCATTGAAAGACCGAACGTAAGTCCGCCCACTCCCCAGAGCGCCCCGAAGAACATGCACTTGAGAGCAGCTCCCGGATTGGCAGTATAGAGTTCCATCAGGCCATGCCCGGAAGGTACCGCGAGCAACGCCCCGACCAAAGGGAAGACCAGCCATGCGAAAATACCCTGGACCAGCCAGAAACTCTCCCACGACCATTCCCGTACCCTGTTGATAGGAACATAGCTGCTCGACTGGCAGAACGAACCGACGGCGATTATCAGAAGACCTGCTACTATTTCCATGGCTATCGTCTCAATGAGGTAACATCCCTTTCATATTGCTCCACCGCGCGGATATAATCTTCCCCGACCGGAACCCCGTTCCTCAGGCAGAACATGTCATAAACGGCTCCCCAAGGAAGCGCCTTGCCTTCCTCGAGCATGGCAAGCCTCTGGAAACCCTTCTCGCAGGCCTCATACTCACGCAGGGCAGGAAGCGGTTCGAGAAGCGCCTGGAGCAGACATTTCTGGGTCGCGCGGGTACCTATCACATAGGCTCCGATCCTGTTGATGGAGGCATCGAAATAATCCAGCCCGATATGAACCCTTCCGAGAGCTCCGGAACGCACAATCTCCTTGCACAGTTCGAGAGTCTCGTCATTGATGATGGTCACATGGTCAGAATCCCAGCGTACCGGACGGCTCACGTGGAGCATCAACTCAGGCAGGAACGGCAGAAGGGCCGAAATCTTGTCGTAAATATTCTCGGTCGGATGATAATGTCCGGTGTCGAGAGTGAATATCTTCTGCCTCTGCGCTGCATAGGCGATATAGAAGTCGGCCGAACCCACTGTATAGCTCTCAAGGCCGATTCCGAACACCTTCGCCTCAATGCAGTCCTTCATGTTACGGTAGTCCTCCGCAAATATCTCGTCCAATGAGTCGCGGAGCAGCTCCCTGTATTTCAACCTATTGACAGTCAAATCCTTGCTTCCGTCGTGAATCCATAGATTCATGATGCACGGATCCCCCTGGCGCCGTCCCATCTCCTCGGCTATCCTGCGGCACCGTTTTGTATGCTCGATCCAGAAATCGCGTATGGACTTGTCAGGATTGGCAAGGGAGAGATTGCCGCTCTTCGGGTGCGAGAACGAAGTGGAATTGAAATCCAGCTTCATGCCGTTCTCCTGCGCCCACTGCATCCAACTCTCGAAATGCTCCGGGCCGATCTGGTCCCTGTCCACCGGCTTTCCTCCGAAATCCCCGTAGATGGCATGGAGATTCAGCCTGTGCGAACCCGGAATCAGGGACTTGGCCTCGATGATGTCAGCTCTCACCTCATCTATGTTCCTGGCCTTCCCCGGGTAATTGCCCGTAGCCTGAATACCTCCGGAAAGGGCATCCGCATTCTCGAATCCGGTCACATCATCCGTCTGCCAGCAATGCAGGGAAATATGTATGTCCTGAAGGGCCGCAATGGCCTTTTCGGTATCCACGCCGATTTCGGCATAACGCTCCCGAGCATTCTCATAAGCGTTCTCGATCAATTTCTCTTTCATATCAAAAATAGGGACTTATTTTATTCAACTTCAATGTATTATCCTGCCGACGGCCTGAAAACCCTGACCGGGAATGAACCGGCGATAATCCGCCTCATCTCCCATCTGTCACCTACCAGTCCCGCAGCCCTGGCCTGCACCATGATATTGCCAATGGCAGTGGCCTCAACAGGTCCCGCCACCACAGGAATGCCGGTCGATTCCGCCGTCAGCCGGTTCAGGAAATCATTGGCGGAGCCGCCTCCTATCACATGCAGCCGGTCGATGCTGAAGCGCGCAAACTGCCTGAGCATCCCGAGCACTTCGCCGTAACGGTCTGCAAGACTGCGATATATGCAGCTGACCATCTGGGCGTCATCTGCAGGGACAGCCTGACCGGATCCGGCAAGGGCAGCCCTGATCTCCGCATCCATATCCTTCGGGCAGGCGAAACGTGGGTCATCCGGGTTGATCCTCGACGGGAAATCCGACTCCCTCTCCGCCATCTCCTGAAGCTCAGGATAAGTGTAGCTCCTGCCGGCCGCAGCCCAGGAAGCCCGGCACTGCTCCAGAAGCCACATCCCGGTGATGTTCTTGAGACATCTCACCGTGCCGTCTATGCCTCCCTCATTCGTGATGTTCGCATTCACTGCATCCTCACCGAGCGCAGGCCTGTCCTGCTCGATGCCGAGGAGACTCCACGTGCCGCTGCTGAGATAGGCGAAATTGCCGTCCGCAGCAGGAACCGCAGCTATGGCGGAAGCCGTGTCATGTCCGGCAACAGCAATGACCGGAACCTGTCCCAGGCCCGTCACGGAGGCTATTTCCGGCTTCAGAAGCCCGACCTGCGTACCGGGATATGAGATATTCCCGAAAATGGACGGGTCAATCCCGAGCCGTGATGCCAGATTCCTGTCGAAGTCCTTCGTTACCGGATTCACAAGAGCCGACGTGGAGGCATCCGTATATTCGCACACCATACTGCCCGTAAGCATATATGACAGGAGGTCCGGCATGAACAGAATCCTGCGGGTCCTCGACATCAGGTCAGTTCCGTTCTCCCTGTCCTCCCGGTACAATGCATATAGCTGGAATACGGTATTGAAATTCATTATCTGTATTCCTGACGCGGAATAGAATTCGCCCCTCGGAATGCTCCGGAACACCTCTTCAGGCACGCCCTCCGTATATGGGTCCCTGTACGATCGGGGCAGTTCGAGCAGTTCCCCGTCCTCGCCGATGCATCCGAAATCCACTCCCCACGTGTCGATACCTATGGACGTTATCCTGAGACCTGATTCTGCGGCAGCCTTCATCGCGGCCTTGAGATGTCCGAGAATCTCGTAAACATCCCAGTAATAGCGTCCTCCACGCTCCAGAATCCTGTTCGGGAAACGGTATATCTCCTCCATCGTCAGCCTGCCTCCAGAGATTCGGCCGGCTACGGCCCTTCCGCTCGTGGCCCCGAGGTCGAAGGCCAGGAAATTATTGTCTGTTCCGCTGTTTGGCATATCAGTCCAGGGTTATCGGTTGAAATATGGTTGTGAAAGCAAATGTAATAATTTTGGAGGAAAAAATATAAAAAAAGGAGGCTGACCAGCGCCAGCCTCCACGCGGAAGGATTCCTTGACAGAATCCCATATCATTATCCTTGATTAAAAAATAACGTCCTGCGAGTCATCCTGAGGATAGTAGTCAGTCTCCGGAGCCTCCTCAGCTGCAGGTTTCGGGCCGAACGGCTTGCGGCCTCCCCTGCGGTCATCGCGAGGTCCCTTCCTGTCATCGCGGCGTTCTCCCCTGCGGTCGTCACGAGGAGATCTCCTGTCATTTCCGCGGCGGTCGTCACGGCGGTCATTGCCACGACGGTCATCCCTTCCCTGAGGACGCGGACGGCGCTCCGGCTCGGTATATCCTTCCGGCTTCTCCTTGAGAACCCTCATGGAAAGTCTCATCTTGCCGGATTTCTCGTCGATTTCGAGGAGCTTCACATCCACCTCGTCACCTACCTTGAGCACGTCGGATACGTTCTCCGTCTTCTCCCAGGCAATCTCGGACACATGGAGAAGTCCTTCCTTGCCAGGCAGAATCTCCACGAATGCACCGAAGTCGAGGATAGAAACCACCTTTCCGTGATATACGGTACCTACCTCAGGAACAGCGCAGATACCCTCGATCCAGGCAAGAGCCTTGTCGAGAGCGTCACGGTCAGCGCTGAAGATGTCAACGATACCCTTCTGCCTCTCGGTATCCTCGGTAATGGTAATGGTGGTGCCGGTCTCCTTCTGGATCTTCTGGATAGTCTCGCCACCCTTTCCGATAACAGCGCCGATGAAATCAGAGTCGATTTCAATCTGCTTGATACGAGGAACGAACGGCTTGTAATCCTCACGAGGCTCGCTAATGGTCTTCATCATCTCGCCCATGATGTGGAGCCTTCCCTGACGGGCCTGCTCAAGAGCCTTGGCGAGCACGTCGTATGAAAGTCCGTCCACCTTGATATCCATCTGGGTCGCGGTGATACCGTCCTTTGTTCCGGTCACCTTGAAGTCCATGTCCCCGAGATGATCCTCGTCCCCGAGGATGTCGGTGAGGATGGCATATCTCTCGTTAGGCCTGTCCTTGTCGGTGATAAGGCCCATTGCAACACCTGCCACAGGTTTCTTGATCTTCACACCCGCATCCATGAGAGCGAGACAGCCACCGCATACGGAAGCCATTGAAGATGAGCCATTTGACTCAAGAATATCGGATACTATACGCACTGCGTAAGGATTCTCCGGCATCGTAGGGATCACAGGTTTGAGAGCACGGAGGGCAAGGTTTCCGTGACCAATCTCACGACGGCCTACACCGCGCTGCGGTTTTGCCTCGCCGGTAGAGAACGGAGGGAAGTTGTAGTGGAGGACAACCTGCTGGTCATCCTGGATGAGGACTTCGTCCATCTCCTTCATGTCGAGTTTGGTTCCGAGGGTCACGGTAGCGAGAGACTGTGTCTCGCCACGGGTGAAGATTGCGGAACCGTGGGCGCAAGGAAGATAGTCAACCTCACACCAGATCGGGCGGACCTGGGTGCTGACACGGCCGTCGAGACGGATTCCCTCATCGAGAATCATGTTCCTCATTGCGGCCTTCTCCTCATCACCGTAATATCTTGCCACCATTGCAGCCTTGGCCTCCTGGTCCTCCTCAGGGAGGGTTGCGAGGAAGTCTTCCTTGATCTTGGCGAATCCGTCCTCCCTCTCATGCTTAGGCTTCGCAGACTTTGCGAGAGCATAGCACTTGTCATAGCAGAACTCGTGAACTGCCTTCCTGAGGTCCTCATCCTCCTCATCGTGAGGATAATCTCTCTTGACATCATTGCCGAGCTCCTTGATAAGCTCCTTCTGTACACGGCAATGCTTCTTGATCTCTTCGTGGGCGAACTTGATGGCCTCGAGCATATCGTGCTCGCTGACCTCCTTCATCTCACCCTCGACCATCATGATGTTCTCCTCGGTAGCGGCAACCATAAGCTCGATGTCGCTCCTCTTCATATCCTCGAAGCCAGGGTTGATGACGAACTGGCCGTCAATGCGGCATACACGCACCTCGGAGATAGGACCTTCGAAAGGAAGATTGGAAGCTGCGAGTGCGCAGGATGCAGCAAGTCCGGCAAGTGCATCCGGCTGGGTGTCCTTGTCGGCTGAAATGAGGGTCACATTGACAAATGTCTCAAGATGATAGTCAGATGGCCAAAGAGGCCTGATCGGACGGTCAATAAGACGGGAGATAAGGATTTCATAATCAGAGGATTTTCCCTCACGTTTCATGAATCCGCCCGGGAAACGTCCTGCAGAGTAGAACTTTTCCTTGTAATCAACCGTAAGAGGCATGAAGTCAGTGCCTTCCTTCACCTCTTTGGCCGCACAGACTGTTGCGAGAAGCATTGTGCCTCCCATTTTGATGACTGCTGAACCGTCAGCCTGCTTGGCGAGCTTGCCGGTCTCGATTTCGATTACCCTACCGTCGGATAATTCGATTTTCTTGTTGATAATGTTCATTAGTGCTTCATAGACCTGCCTTCCCCAATGGAAGTTATTTTTCGTATCATATTAATATTCAGCGCCCTGGCCCGCCGCAGGTCAGTTCATTTGCAGGCCGGGAGATAAGTATTCAAAAAAAGACCGGTTCATTCCGGAACCGGTCAAAAGGCTTCCTATCGTATTATCGACGGAGACCGAGCTCCTTGACGATGTTTCTGTATCTTTCGATGTCCGTTTTCTGGAGGTAGTCCAGAAGCTGACGTCTTTTACCTACGAGGCGGAGAAGAGAACGGCGTGTAACAACGTCCTTCTTGTTCTTCTTCACATGCTCTGTGAGGTGATCGATACGGTAGGAGAATAGAGCAACTTGACTCTCAGGTGAGCCGGTGTCTGTATTAGACTTCCCGTACTTAGCGAAAATCTCTTGCTTCTTTTCGGCTTGTAAATATTCTGCCATTTCGCAAAAAATTTTGGTTAAAACAATTTAAAAAATACAAATACTTATCCGTCACGGAAAAGCGGGTGCAAAGTTATGCATAATTTCCGATATTACAATGCTCTGCGAGAAAAAAACATATCAAAAAATCATCCATCCGGCGACTGCTTTGCGGAGAGCCCCTTCGGGATCCGGAGAAGACAAATACGTGGATGCTTCCTGACAACCTTCAGCTGCAAGACGCGCGAGATTGTCCCTGCACAACGACCCGAGAATCGAATGGAAAGCCGGGCCGTGATTCCTCTCCCTCAGATGGCAGAGCTCATGCAGGAGAACGTAGTCGCAGAGCGGTTTCGGGAGGCGTATCAGATTGAGGTTCAGATTGATATTGCCAAGGCTGGAACAACTTCCCCAGTTGGAGAGATTGTGTTTCACCGTCATCCTCCGGTATCTGAAACCATACCTTTCCGCCAGTTCCGCAAGCCTGGCAGCGAGATATGGCCGGGCATCTTTCCGGAGAATCCCCGCCAGCACCTCCTTCAGCATTTCCGAACGGGCCCTGTCACTTACGGAACCGCCAACCCCGAGCCATTCAGCCGGGAACCTTATCGTCCTCGTCAGCCGGCCGTCCTCCATGGAGCCTCTCACGGTCACTTTCCCTGACAGTCCAGGATCGGCACGGAACAGGATGTCCGCCACGAGAGTATGCACCGGGAGTCCGTCCCTGACCGAAATCATGGCACGACCGTCCGCTGCGGCCTTCCCGGCAGCCTCATCCTGTTCCCGGAGCACGTTCCTGACCCAGTCCCTGCGGCGGTCCATGAAATCCAGGCCGTCCTGATACCTCATCAGATAAGGCACGGTGACGGAAATGCGCTCCCCGTATTTCCCCGGACGTCCCCTGACCTTCAGCCCGATGCGCCTGCTGCGGCGGTTCCGCATCACACGCACTGGTCCGAACTCTTTGTCCTCGAACAATTTATCAATTGCTGGCATACTTCATCAACTCTATCGTCGGTCAAATATACATATTCGAACTGAAAAAATGCTATCTTTGCCCCAACCAATACCCAATCGGAATGGAATATCTGTCACAAGAACGACACGACGAGATTGCCGCCGAACTCGACAATCTCATCAACGTGGAATATCCACGGATCAGGGACGAGCTGTCCGAAGCCCGTGCCCAGGGAGACCTGAGCGAGAATTTCGAATACCGCGCAGCGAGGAGAGCCCAGGGCAAGGCCATAAGCCGTATCCGTTTCCTGCAGAAGGTGCTCCAGCATTCGAGGGTCATCGACAGGAGCGCATTGCCGAAAGACCGGATTTCCCTGCTGAGCAAGGTGGAATTCACCCATCTCGGCAACGGCAGGACAATGACATACACCATCGTCAGCCATCACGAGATGGACCTCGAGCACGGCAAACTCTCCTGCAACTCCCCCATCGGCATTGCCCTGATGGGCCGAAAGGCCGGCGAGACCGTGGATGTCAATGCCCCGGCCGGGAAATTCCAGATAAGAATCGACAGTGTAACTATCGAATAATCAATAACATTTATGCAGATGAAGACTATAATCGGAATCCTGCTCGCAGCAACATTGTGCTTTTCAGCATCAGGCGCTACCGTGGAGGCCGGATCGCAGTTGCCGCAGGACAATAAGACAACAGAGAAGAAAATGGATGATTTCCAGAATAC
>SAMEA3663026__coassemble_805_pt1 | contig 11937 bp, 8 predicted proteins | sample SAMEA3663026__metabat2_low_PE_017 | metagenome-assembled genome bin SAMEA3663026 (sample SAMEA3663026) | pig gut metagenome | biome: pig gut; feature: pig-associated habitat; material: faeces | place: France | collected 2012
CCTCCGGCCTCCGGGTTATGAGCCCGACGAGCTACCAACTGCTCTACCCCGCGGTGTTAAGGTTTTGCAAAGGTACGCATTTTTTTAATAAAAACAAATTTTTCATGAAGCTTTTTGCCCGTTCACCGGGTCTGCCATGGCCGGACATCTCCTGCGCTCATCTATGATGACTTGTCTGCAGACCTCTTCTTGTCAGACAGGACCATGAAAGTCACGGCGAAAAGAGTGATGCAGATACCGACTATCACATTGAGGGTCAATGACTCTCCGAAAAATACAGAACCCACGGCTATGGCGGTGACCGGTTCGAACACTCCGAGGACGGATGTCCGGGTGGCTCCGATGAGACGGGTGGCCACGGCCAGAGTCAGCAAAGACACCAGTGTCGGGAACACGGCAAGCCCCACAAGATTCATCCAGCAATACCATCCGCCTACACCCTGCATGAAATCCTCACCTGAGAAAAGACTGCGGATCACAAAAAGCAGTGAGCCTATGAGGAGGGCGAAGAATGTCAGCACGTGGTTCGACACAATACGAAGACGCCGGCTGCGGTTCACTATTACGAGATACATAGCATAGGCCAGGGCGGAACCTCCGGCGAGAAGAAGACCTGCTACGCTGAACGAGACACCTCCGGACGGGCGGCTCAGGACCAGCACCCCAATGAATGTCAGGACAATGGAAAGCCATACCTGCCAGGTCGGATAGACCTTCAGGAAAACCATTATGATGGCGACGAGGACAGGGTACAGGAACACTATAGTGGTCGCAAGCCCGGCCGGGATATAATTGTAAGAAAGGAAAAGCAGCAGGCTGCTGAACCCGAACAGCACACCGAGAATGCAGAGACGGACGAATTGCGCGGCATTGACCCGGAACGACTCATGCCTGAACAGAAGCCACATTCCGAGAATAGCCACGGCCAGCAGATACCTGAAACTCAGCATCGTATCCACCGGCACGCCGGCCTGCATCAGAGGTTTTGCAAACAAGGGATTGAGACCGTATGTCACACCGGTGATAATGCCGGCAGCATATCCCATCACGGAGGAAGCCCGCTTCATCATATTGCAAGGAACGCGAGAATCCCTTCTATATCATCACATGAGAACGACTTCTGCTCCCCTGTCGCGAGGTTCTTAAGGTTCAGGCTGCGGGACGCCGCCTCATCCCCGCCATTGATGGAGATGAACGGAATACCCTTCTTGTCAGCATAGTCGAACTGCTTCTTGAGCTTGGTCTGGTCAGGATAAAGTTCGCAGGAAACCCCTGCCTCCCTGAGCCTCTTGACCACCGGAACGAGATAGCCGATGACAGAAGCATCCATATTGGCGAAGAGTAATGTCGCTGAACCGGCGATGTTCCCAGGGAACTTGTCAAGTCCCTTCAGCACGTCATATATCCTGTCTGCACCGAAGGAAATGCCGACTCCTGACATTCCCGGCAAGCCGAAAATTCCGGTCAGATTGTCGTAACGACCTCCGCCACAAATACTTCCGATAGCATAATCGAGAGCCTTCACCTCGAAAATGGCTCCGGTGTAATAATTCAGGCCCCTCGCAAGCGAAAGGTCCATCTCCACCTTCTGGCTGATTCCGGCAGCATCTATATAGCCGAACAGTTCAGTGAGTTCGTCGAGTCCGAGCAGGCCTGTCCCGGAGACAATGCCGGATGCGGAATTGCCCTGCATCAGGCCGCGCATCGTCTCAATTTTCTCGGCAGTGGTACCCTGCAGGTTCAGCACAGGCTCGATAACGTCAATGGCCTGGGCCGAGAGCCCGCGCCCGAGCATCTCCTCCTTGACCGCGTCGAGACCGATCTTGTCCAGCTTGTCAATGGCCACGGTGATGTCCGTCACCTTGTCAGGGAATCCGGATATCTCGGCAAGTCCGGTGAGGACCTTCCTGTTGTTTATCTTGATGGCGACATTGATTCCGAACTTGGTGAAGACCCTGTCCACTATCTGTACGAGTTCGAGCTCATTCAGCTGGGATTTGCTGCCGATAACATCAGCATCGCACTGGTAGAATTCACGGTAACGTCCCTTCTGGGGCCTGTCGGCACGCCATACAGGCTGTATCTGGAAACGCCTGAACGGGAATGCAATCTCGTTCTGATGCTGTACGACATAACGTGCGAACGGCACGGTCAGGTCGTAGCGGAGGCCTTTCTCGCAGACCTTCATGGAGAGCTTGTTGCTGTTCACATTGCCGTCCCCGCCCCTGTACGATTCGAAGTCTACGCCCGAGAACGTGTCCCCGCTGTTCAATATGCGGAAAAGGAGTTTGTCTCCCTCATCCCCGTATTTTCCGAGTAGGGTGGAGAGATTCTCCATGGCCGGAGTCTCTATCTGAACATATCCGTAAGTCCTGTATACTGAACGTATTGTGTCGAAAATATAATTCCTTGCGGCCATTTCTTCCTGGCCGAAGTCTCTGGTCCCCTTCGGGATTGACGGTTTCTGTGCCATAAATTGTCTATTGTCTTACAACATTTGTCATTATCCTGCAAAATTAACAATTAATAGTGATTAAGAAAAGATTATTTTTTACCTTTGTGAAAACCTGAAAACGAAAGTCAACAATAAATATTGGAGTATGAAAGATTTTGTTAAAATGACGCTCGCGGTAATCTGCGGACTGTTCATCATGGGAATCTTGGGATTCATCCTGTTCTTCGGGGCAATAGGGACACTGGCGTCGCTCGGAGGGAGCACTCCGGCCATCCCGCGTTCCGGCGTGCTTCTCATGGACATGTCGAAGATGCAGATAAGCGAACAGACCAAGGATACCGACCCGATGTCCTTGGTCAGAGGTGAGGACACCAGGGCAATCGGTCTCTGGGACGCAGTTCGTGCCATCGGCAAGGCCGCTTCAGACCCTGCAGTACAATATATTTTCCTCAAGGCTGACGGCCTCAATGTTTCGGGAATCGCCCCGGTCGAGGAATTGCGCCAGGCGCTTTCAGAGTTCAGGAAAAGCGGAAAGGCATACACTGAAAATCCGGCCACAGGCAGCTATTATCTTGCCACTGCTGCTGACAAAATATACATGGGCAGCTACAAGGGAGGCATGAATATGATGACCGGCGTCGGCACACAGATGATTTTCCTGAAGGACCTGCTCGACAAGCTCGGGGTCAATGTACAACTCATCCGCCACGGCAAATTCAAGTCTGCCGGTGAAATGTACATCAAGAACAAGCCGAGCCCGGAGAACCTTCTCCAGACACAGGAGATGGTCAACTCATTGTGGGACAATCTGTCAGCAGGCATCTGCGAAAGCCGCGAGATTACACGGGAACGTCTCGACGAGATGATTGACAGGCTGGAGCTCAACACTCCGGAGGATTTCCTGTCCAACAATCTCGTGGACGGGCTGCTCACTACTGAGGAGCTGAAGGAGAAAATCACTGACCTCGCCGTGGAAAGCCGTTATTCCGACGTGAAAATGATTCAGTTCCATGACTATGTGGCTGCAAATGCTGCTACATTGCCGACTGCAAAGCAGAAAATCGCCATCATCTTCGCTGAAGGTGAAATCGTGGACGGGAATGACAAACAGGAGGTTGCCGGCGACAGGTTCGCAAGAATCATCGCTTCGGTACGTGCAGACTCCACAGTCAAGGCAGTGGTTCTCAGGGTCGCATCCCCGGGAGGAAGCGTGGTGGCATCAGACAAGATCAGGGCTGAAATAGATCTTCTCCGCAAGGACAAGCCGGTAATCGCATCATACGGCAATTATGCGGCATCGGGAGGATATTGGATATCAAACAGTTGCGACAAGATTTTCAGCGACCCGAGCACCTTGACAGGTTCCATCGGCGTATTCAGCATGATTCCTGATTTCAGCAATACTGCAGACAAGTTGCTCCATGTAGGAGTGACCAATGTCGGTTCCAGCCGGCACAGCGACATGTATTCTCTCATGAGACCTCTTGACGACGAGGAACATGCCTATATGCAGAAATCCGTGGATGAGATTTACGAAGCATTCCTCGGCAACGTTTCCGCAGGCCGCGGAATGAGCCCTGAGGAAATCGACGAGATAGCACAAGGCCGGGTATGGACCGGATCGGACGCTCTTGAAATCGGACTTGTGGACGAGCTCGGCTCCCTTTCAGATGCAGTAAGATACGCTGCAATATCAGCAGGTGACAGCAATGCCGACCTGTCCAACTGGAACATAGCCACATATCCGAAGCCTCTCACATCACTGGAAATCATGCTTGAGACGCTCACCGGAAGCACCGACGCATTGGCAGGAACTCCTTTCGAATCTGTAGGCCGGGCATTCCGCAACTGGGATGCAGCATCGTCCGGAAAGGTTTATGCCAGAATGCCTTACGTGATCACCGTACAGTAGGGTCAGGCATACGCAAAGTCAAAATAGAGCCTGTGTTGGCCGTCACTTTGACGGATTCGTCCACACGGCAGAAGAACGAGCCGGAAGCATGGCCGCAGACAGCTACTACATGTTCTCCGGCTTTCTCATTGTCTTTGCCAGTCATTTCCGGAACGGCTATCACTATGGCCGAAGCCTTGTCCGAAATGCCCAGTTTCATGTCCGTGAAAATGTCGCTGAGCTTCTTCCCTGCCCCGCGCATTCCCATTGGACGCATCCAGTCACCTTTCCTCCACCTCCGGACTACGAAAGGCATTGCAAGAGCTCCTGAATCAACAGCTATACAGCCATGCGAAGCGAGTTCCCTTGCAGCAGAAACAGGGTCATCTCCGGCTTTGGCAATCTCCACTTCGAACTCAGTGGAATCAAACGAATATGTCCCCGCAGTCCTGACAATGCTGCAGCACCCTGATTCGGAAATGCTCATCTGAGGAATCCTTCCTTCCGACTTCCGGACAACTATCCTTCCGGGTTCAGTAACCAGCACATATTCACCTGATTCGAACCTCCTGCCGGATACAGTGTCAGCAGAAGCCAGCAGACGGCATATCTGTTCGAGGAGCCTTCCGCGGAAACCGTAACTGCCGACTAGCCTGAAAAGGATGTAATTCCAATGCCTTAAAGACATAAGCGCCCCGGTATCAATCCTGAGAATCTCACCCGGATTCTTCTCCATAAGGACATCAGTAGCATTGAGATAGAAATATTCATCCGCAATCTCATGCTCCGCTGCGAACTCTTTCATCTCCGACGATATTGTCCTGATAAAAGACGGGTTGATTTCCCCGAATACAGGCAATACATTATGTCTCAATTTGTTGCGCTTATAGACAGTCTCATTGTTGGTATGGTCTTCCCGGTATGCGATGCCTTCCTGTGAGACAAATTCCGATATTTCCCGCCTCGTGAATCCGAGCATCGGACGCACGATCACCGCGCTTCCACCTCCAAAAACCGGAATGGCATTGATTTCCTTCATGCCTGTGATTCCGCTCAGCCCGGTACCGCGCAGCAGATTCAGGAGCATTGTCTCCACATTGTCGTTGGCATTATGAGCAACTGCCAGAGCTTCATACCCGTTGGCCCTGCACAGTTCACTGAACCATTCATAACGGAGCTCCCTCGCCGCCATCTCAATGCTCACGGAATGAGCCGAAGCATATTCCTCCGTGTCGAAATCACGGCAATGGAAGACCACTCCCCTGCTCCCGGCCCATTGACGTACAAATGCTTCGTCACCGTCGCTCTCCTCTCCCCTGAGATGGAAATTGCAATGCGCAACGGCGAACTCTTTTCCGCATCTGTATGCCAGCTCGGCCATGCACATCGAATCTATGCCGCCGCTGACAGCAAAAAGGGCTGATTTCCCGTCCGGAACCAACCCTTCATACACCTTTTCAAATCTATCCAGCATTATCTGTTCTTTGAAACTATCGTATAGGCAAATCCGAATGCAAGCGACTCCTTGAACTGGACAATCTGCCTTCCCTCCGGATATTTCTCCAGTATCTTCTCGGTCCGGACCATCACCTTGTCATCATAGATGAGATTGGTCGTGAGGGTCAATGAGAAATACTTGGCTATCTTCCAGTCCAGCCTGTTGTCCCAGTTCACGCGGACATTCTGAGGATTGTCAAGATAGTCCGAGAACAGGACCAACTGGGAAGTATAGGAAAAATTGTTGTTCACCTTAAGTTTCACATCGACAGTCACCTGGGCACCGAACTGGAATCTTGCCGACCTGTAATACTCTCCGAGCTCATCAGGATAGGCCTCGGTGTCCTTGTAATCCTTCCGGCGCACCATGCCGTATGACTTTCTGAGATCTTCGTCGGTCGTGACCGTAGCTCCTCCGGTGAGAGGCGCCACATTGACAGTGAGCCATTTGGTAGGAACCCAGTCAATACCGAGTCCGACCGTCACATAGGCCGGGGACATCAGTCCGGACTTCTTGATTCTCGCATCCTTCCACTCCTTCTTGCCCGGGTCCCAGTCATCGTCAGTGATGTCCGCAGGCTTCGAAGGCACAGGATAATTGTAGCTGTTGGAGAACTGGGAACGGAATGAGAATCTCGCCGAATAATTCAGCTTGTTGGTCGCCTTGTATCCGAAATTCCCCTCATAATAGATTCTGTCATCACTTTTCTGGATAACCGGCTTGTCAGCAGAATAAAGGAATCCGTAGTCCAGCTGCAGACGGTTGTTGAAGAAAAGCTCTTTCTTCCGGTAGTTCGCGTTCGCGTCAATGAAGGACTTAAGAGTATAGTTGTTGTAACCTCCGGCAGCCCAGTTCGTGAAAGAGGACTGGCCGAAGTCGATTTTCGTAAGAAGAGAATTGGTCCAGTAACGCGGCTTCTTCACCTTTTCTTCGGTCTTAGGAGCCTCGGAGATGGCTTTGGCAGCCTCCTCCGCCGCCTTCTGGGCGTCGGTAATCTCCTGGGAGAACAAGACTGGACAAGCAGTCAGCAAAGTAGCTGCGATGAGGAGAAATTTCTTCATAGTCGAATGTAAGTTAATGATTAATATGATATTGCAAATACCACTCTCTCATGGGAAGGCTTTCCGGAATATATGTCCACGCCCTCTTCCTTGCATACGACGCTGTCCACAGGGATGCACCTGATGGTAGCCTTGGTCTCGTCCTTGATCTTCTGCTCGGTCTCGGCTGTTCCGTCCCAATGGCAGAGAAGGAAGTAGCCCTGCTGGATTTTCTCCTTGAACTCCTCCCATGAATCGCACTTGACGATTCTGGAATCCCTGAAGCTCATGGCCTTGGCATATATATTTGCCTGAATGTCCACAAGAAGGTCCTCGATGTATTTGTCAACGCCTTCGAGTGCAATGGTGGTCTTCTCGAGAGTGTCACGCCTGTGAACCTCGACGGTGCCGTTCTGAAGGTCACGTCCTCCCATGGCGAGCCTTACAGGAACACCCTTGAGCTCCCACTCGGCGAACTTGAATCCCGGACGGAGAGTATCCCTGTCGTCAATCTTGACGCTGTGCCCTGCGGCCTCGAGAGCAGACTTCACCTGATTCATTTTCCCGAGGATGGCAGAGTGCTCTTCCGCCGTCTTGTATATAGGTACCATCACCACCTCGATCGGGGCGAGGTTCGGAGGGAGGACAAGTCCGTTGTCATCTCCGTGAGCCATCACGAGTGCGCCCATGAGACGCGTGGAAACGCCCCATGATGTGGCCCATACGTACTGGAGTTTGCCTTCATTGTCAGTATACTGGACATCGAATGACTTGGCGAAGTTCTGTCCGAGGAAATGTGAGGTACCGGCCTGGAGGGCCTTTCCGTCCTGCATCATTGCCTCGATGGTGAGGGTGTCAAGCGCTCCGGCGAATCTCTCGTTAGGGCTCTTGTGGCCGACAATCACCGGCATTGCCATATAATTCCTTGCGAAATCGGCATATACGTTCACCATTCTCTCGGCCTCTTCCTGGGCCTCCTGGGAAGTGGCATGAGCCGTGTGGCCCTCCTGCCAGAGGAATTCCGCCGTGCGGAGGAAGAGCCTGGTACGCATTTCCCAGCGTACTACATTCGCCCACTGGTTGCACATGATTGGAAGATCCCTCCATGACTTGATCCAGTTCTTGTATGTACTCCATATAATAGTCTCGGACGTAGGCCTTACTATCAGTTCTTCCTCAAGTTTCGAAGACGGATCCACCACCACACCGTTCCCCTCAGGGTCGTTCATGAGACGGTGATGAGTAACCACGGCACACTCCTTGGCGAAACCGGCTACGTGCTCGGCCTCCCTGCTGAAGAAAGATTTAGGGATGAAAAGCGGGAAATACGCATTCTGCGCACCTGTTTCCTTGAATTTGATGTCGAGGGCGCGCTGCATCTTCTCCCAAATCGCATAGCCGTAAGGTTTTATGACCATGCAACCCCTGACCGGAGACTGCTCCGCCAGGTCCGCCTTGACTACCAGGTCACTGTACCACTGTGAATAATTCACTGAACGCTTGGTTATCTGATCTGCCATTTTGACTGTAATTATTGTTGTTTATTACCGATTATATTCTTAATATTGCATATAGTCCGCAGGTACGAAAATTGTACTATGCAGGCATAGTGCCACTTTAAGAAGTACAAAGATACAAACTTTTATCAATAATAGGTGGCCAGATTATGAAACCAAGCATGAAAATCTTTGATATATTTTGCCGAATGGTGATATCAAATGATTTTCAGCGTGAGAGAGAGCGATAGCGAGCGGCTATCAGACTTTCACAAAATTTTTATAACCGTAAAAATTTTTGAAGTATGAAAACTAACATCTTGACCGTCATTGCAGCGTCGCTGGCATTGTCAGCATGCGGTTCGGCGGCGCAGTATGCATCCTCCGGGCAGCAGTTCCAGGACGGATTCTACAGCAGGACTGCCGGTATCCAGACCAAGGAGGCGGATTACGCCACACGCTCCGAGGTCGGTGAACTCGTCAAAGAGACAGAAAATTCACGAATATTCCTGAAAGCCGGACAGACTGACACGTTGTATGTCCCGGAAAACATGTCCACAACGCTCAGATTCGACAAGCAGTCGAACTCTACAGTGGTGACTGTCACCAACGAGCCTTCATGGAACCTCTATCCGGACAGCTGGTATGGATACGGCAGTTCCTGGTGGGATCCGTGGTACAGTCCTTTCAGATGGTCCTGGTACTGGGGAGCAAATCCATGGTATTATTCCAGCATGTACTGGGACCCGTGGTACAGGGATCCGTGGTTCGGTGACCCTTGGTATTGGCACCGCGGGGGCATGTACTGGTCATGGTATTATGACCCGTGGTACTCGCCTTGGTATTCTCATTGGTACTCACCATGGTATGGTTATCATCACCACTATATCGGCTATGACCCGTGCTGGGGACACATACACGGAGACATCAGCACATCGGGTCGCCATTGGGGCACCAGGGCACTCACTTCCGGAAGCACGATGAGGGACGGAATGGGAGTCGCTTCCAGCAATGTACGCAGGAGCACGGCATCCGGGTCGTCCGTCAGCAGGGTGACAAGAAGCAATTCAGGAACAAGGGGTAATTCAGGAAGCATTACCAGAGGAACTTCATCGTCCGGAGCCTATTCTTCTGCCACCAGGGTGACGAGATCCACTACAGCAGCATCCGGAAGCGGAGTGACACGCGGACAGTCCGCAGGACAGAACCGCACAGCCACCGGAGTCGTAAGGAACTCCCCGTCAGGCGCCAGGAGCTCGGCAGGAATAAACTCGTCATCGGCTTCCAGGACAATGTCGTCCGGATCCACGAGGACTGCATCCGCAGGAACATCATACTCCAGCCCTGTTTCCAGAAGGCCTGCTTCAAGCTACAGTTCACAGACCCAGAGAAGTACCTCAACGCAGGGAAGTTCATACAGGTCGTCGGCAAGTGACTCATACAGAAGTTCTTCTTCATCTTACCATAGCCAGTCCGGCAGTTCCTCATTCAGGAATTCCACCAACAGTTCTGCCTACAGAAGCTCGTCCAGCTCGTCATCGTACAGGAGTTCAGGCTCATCGTACAGCGGTGGCAGCAGTTACGGTGGAGGATCATCCCATTCAGGAGGCAGCAGCATGGGCAGCGCCGGCGGAGCAAGGAGACGCTAAGCAGTTTTAATCTATAATCTTGATCTAATTCCAATCAGAACAGCATCATGAAAAACATCTTTTCATACAGACTTGCGGTATCGCTTGCCGCAGCTTGTGCAGCAGCGATAGCCACCAATGCGCAGACAATGTATGACGCATTGAAATTCAGCGATTACAATTATTATGGAACAGCGCGCTCGATTTCCATGGGCAATGCGTTTACAGCCCTTGGAGGTGACCTTGGTTCGGTAAATATCAACCCGGCAGGTTCAGCGGTGAATTCATTCTCCCAGATAACGCTTACGCCGAGCGTGAGCATAGCTGTCAGCAACGCCAGCTATTGCGCCGAGCCGTCGGTTAACAGTGCATTCAGCCCGGCATATTCGAACAGCAAGACCAGGTTCGCGCTCCCGAACGTAGGTGCGATGATCAATTTCAATACCGGGAGGAGAAGCGGACTCAAGAACGTCACCTTCGGGTTCGTGGCCAACGGCACTTCAAATTTCCTTGACAATACGGCTTCCGGGGGACGCAATGCAGAAACCACATTTGCAGGATCCCTTGCCTCACGTGCCACCGGGCTGCCTTTCAGCGGGCTGAATTCTTCAGCAGCATACGATGCGTATGACTGGTTGTCCGTCGTAGGACTGCAGTCGGGAATCATCTCGAACTACGGAGACGGGGATTCCGACTATATCGGTGTCTCTGAAAAGCTTTATGATGACAATACCATCCAGCTCGCAGATGCCATTGACCAGCGATACGGAAGGCAGGCATACGGCAACAAATATGACATGGTATTCAATCTCGGATTCAATTTCTCGGACAAGGTCTATTTCGGAATGAATCTCGGAGTGATTTCCATGGACTATTCGATGGACCAGTATTTCAAGGAGATAGCCGTCAATCCGGAGAATTTCGACATCGACTACGATGACGGGAAAGGCGGTATCGCAACCACCTATTTCGATGCCCTCAGGTACAGATATGCCTATGACGCATCAGGAGCCGGAGTGTATGGCAAGTTCGGCATCATAGCTGTGCCGGTGGAAGGGCTGAGATTCGGATTGGCTTTCCAGACGCCTACCGCGCTGAGGATCAAGGAGCATTGGCAGCATGCCGGGGACACGTATTTCACTGATGCATCGTTCAATGCAAGCGCCCAGTCACCTCGCGGTGAGTACGAATACAAGCTCGTGTCACCTCTTCGGTTCAATGTCGGGGCGGCTTACACGTTCGGTTCCGTAGGACTTCTCAGCATCGACTATGAGATGTGCAACTACAGCAAAATGAAGTTCAAGGAAATTGACACGAATGACAACAGTGCTTTCGAGCAGGTAAATTTCGACATCCAGGATTACACCGGAGCTTCGCACATGCTTCGCATAGGAGGCGAGGTCAAGCCGATTCCTTCCGTGGCTGTCAGGGCAGGATACAATCTGGTGACATCCGGAGAGCGTTATTATGACGACTATGGCACCAAGAAAGCTCCTTCAGCCAACAGGCATTCTGTTGCGGCTGGTCTCGGATACAGTTCGAAAGGCTCGTTCTTCGCTGATTTGGCTTTCCGCGGAACATTATATCCGAAGGAGTATATCTATCCTTACGATGACTATATTTTCGATGGAAACAATGTTTTGAGCTACACGCCTGAGATTCTGAACAAGAAGAAAGTATGGGATGTAGTCCTGACTATAGGATTCAGATTTTGACGGAAAGGAAATAAATCCTATCTTTGCAAACCGGAATTGAGGTATGGTGTAATGGTAGCACTACAGATTTTGGTTCTGTCTGTCCAAGTTCGAATCTTGGTATCTCAACGAAATTAGGCTGGCAATTTGCCAGCCTAATTTCGTTGAGATAATCCGCTAACCCCCGCAGCTATGCTGCCACCCCGGTGGGGTATTGCGCGGAGCTTTGCTCCGA
>SAMEA3663026__coassemble_813_pt1 | contig 11832 bp, 6 predicted proteins | sample SAMEA3663026__metabat2_low_PE_017 | metagenome-assembled genome bin SAMEA3663026 (sample SAMEA3663026) | pig gut metagenome | biome: pig gut; feature: pig-associated habitat; material: faeces | place: France | collected 2012
ATAGAATCTATAAGATCTTTGGATAACTTAAACACGGAACTTTGCAGGTGAGCCGATTATTTATTATTTAAACAATAATATTTGATAAAATCTTTGTTTCAGGACCATCAGTCGTGCAGCCCCCTGCCTCGGAGATATTCCAGGAGCATCTCCGGACGGTCAGTCTGGATCATTGTGACCCCCATGTCGATATATTTCCCATATATTTTGTCCGGATTTCCGGACCTGAATGCAGCATCATCGTCATGCCCGCGGCCGCCGCAGAGAGAAGGCCACAATGTATTGACCCAGATTCTTGAACCGGAAGCCCGGATTTTCCGGAAGCAGTCCTGCAGGTTCCCGTCCCATTTCCGGAAACACACTTCGTATGCCGGAGGGGCTTCTTCCGAACCCATGTATTCGGCGAACAGCACTTTTCCTGAACGCCTCCGGATATTTATTACAGGCATGTACATAAGGCGGGACCCGGACATCTTTGCCGACACTTCCATCAGGGAACGCTTGCCCTTGATGAGGACCTGGCCAGTGACTCCAAGTTCCTCTGTCAAGGCCAGGACCTGGTCGTAATATTCATAGCCGTTGTCCAGATTGACCACTATCCTGTCCTTGCAGCACACGAGCGCCTCCCTGAGCGTCGGAATTCCCAGAGAGTCCGGAGAAATCCCATGCGCGCTTTTCAGGCGCAGTTTGCGGAGAGAATCAATTGTGAAGTCCCTGACCCGGCCACGCCCGTCAGTGGTGCGGTCTACTCTCTTGTCGTGGCAGAGCACCAGGATGCTGTCCCTGGTCATCCTGACATCGAGTTCCACGATATCCACCCCCATCCTGATGACGGATTCTATCGCAGGAAGCGAATTCTCCGGATAGTTTCTCCAGTCTCCGCGATGTGCTGTCACAAAGATTTTTCCTGACGCCGGATAAAGAATATCAGCCACGATTCTCCCGGCACGGCCGGAAAAGACAATGCTGTCCTGTACGCCCGGGACCTGTGCCCCGGCAATGGAAAAGGAGGCTGCGGCAGACGCGCATACGGCAACCACCGCAAGAATACGGTTCAATTTCATATCCTGTCGATTGTCCCGAAATATAGACATTTTCCCGGCAGCGGCAAAATTTGCCTGATTGGAGGAGAAGATGTATATTTAGGGAAAATTTGAATTGCCATGAGCAGAACACTGAACACTAAAGGCGGAGCCATTCTGATGACCGGACTTTGCGGACTGGCCGCCACATCCTGCTGCGGTTCCGGGGAAAAGGGCGCGCAGGACAGGCCGAACATCATTTTCTTTCTTGTGGACGACATGGGCTGGGTGGACAGCTCGGTCCCTTATGACGGCACGGTTTATCCGAACAATCTCCGTTTCAACACCCCGAACATGGAGCGTCTCGCGCAGCGCGGTGCAATATTCTCCAATGCCTATGCATGCCCGGTATCGACTCCTACCAGGACGAGTCTCATGTCCGGAATGAATGCAGCCCACACCGGCATAACCAACTGGACATCAACACTGAAGGATACTCCGAGCGATGCCACTGGCGGAGCTATAGCAATGTTCGAGCAGGCTTCCGGACAACCCGGGCAGGAAGCCGAATCCTATCCTGCGGGACACCTGTTCCGTCCGGACTGGCCCCTGAACGGATTGTCTCCGGAGCCGGGAATCGGCAACACCGTATATGCCACGCCTATGGTCAGGCTGCTCAAGGATGCCGGATATTTCACCGTCCATGTCGGGAAAGGACATTGGGCATCGGCCGGCACGCCGGGGGCAAGCCCGTACAACATGGGATTCGTGGTGAATGTGGCGGGCAATGTCGCAGGAATGCCGAGAAGTTATCAGGGAGAGGACAATTACGGAAATACTCCTGAAAAATGGAACTATCTCGCAGTCCAGAACATGACCGAGTACTACGGTACCCATACCCATCTCACCGAGGCGCTCACCCTCGAGGCCCTGAAGACATTGGATTACCCTGTTGAGAACGGGATTCCTTTTTATTTATATATGTCACATCACGGGACCCACACCCCTATCCAGAGGGATGACAGGTTCGTGCAGAAATATCTCGATGCGGGGATGGATGAAGGCCAGGCGAGATACGCCTCGATGGTGGAAGGCATTGACAAGAGCCTCGGTGACATATTGGACTACCTCGACAGGAAAGGCATCACGGACAATACTGCCATAATTTTCATGACCGACAACGGAGGCAACAGCGAGAACAAGCAGAAAGGCGGAGTGATGCATACGCAGAACAAGCCTCTCCGCGAGGGAAAGGGGTCCGTGTACGAAGGAGGAATCCGGGTGCCGCTGATGATCTGCTGGCCGGGCCATATAAAAGAGGGGATGAGGGAGGACACTCCTGCCATCGCCGAGGACCTGTTCCCTACCATCCTGGAAATAGCGGGAATACGCAATCCGTCCGTGGTTCAGGAAGTGGACGGGCTGAGCCTGATTCCGGAACTCTTGGGAACCGGCACCATTGACCCTGAGAGAGAGCTGGTATTCCATTATCCTCACCAGTGGAAGCCTTATTGGCTTGACGACATTGATTTCCTCAGCGCGGTCAGGAAAGGCGACTGGAAACTGGTATATAGAATGAGGACGCAGGCCGTCGAACTGTACAATCTCAGAGAAGATATCGGAGAGAGCGTCAATGTCGCTTCCGGAAATCCTGAAAAATGCACGGAACTGGCCCGCATCCTGTCTGATCGTCTGCGTAAATGGAATACGCCTATGCCTGTGAATCCTGCCACCGGACAACCCGTACCTTATCCGGACGAGTTGCCGGTGACGGAATGATTACTCTGCAACTCCGGTAAGAGCCTTGATGCAGTCTATCTCGGCCTGGCTGTAAGGGGTACCATCCTGACGGAAAATGTCATGGAACCATACCTCAGGCTCGGCGAGGTCCGGGAGAGGTGTGTCCCAGGCGAAGATGGTATTGGTCTTGCCGGCCACGAATCCCCAGCTGATGGCTGCCACATCATTGCCTTTCAATATAGGAAGAGTGTTCTGGAAAGTACATCCTTTGGTCCTGGCCATGTACTCGGTACATACGAGAGGACGTCCGTACGCCTTGAGGGTGTCAATCGTGTGCTGCTGGTCGGCCATGTCCCCGCTGTAGTTGTGATATGAGGTAATGTCCGAGTTGGCAAGCTGGAAGGTATTGAGAGCCTTTAGGTCGTTTCTCCATACACCTGCAGTGAGAGGCTGTGAAGGGCGGACTTCCTGCGCCCATTTGAAGGCATTCTTCAGGAGAGGCAGGCTGGCAGCGCCGTAATTGGAATTGCCCGGCTCGTTGTAGAGATCCCAGAGGAGAACCCTGCTGTCTGCAGAGAATGCCGTGAGGACATCCTTCACGTATTTTTCAAGTTTCGGATAAAGAGCGAGAGTATCAGCCCTGAGAGGGTCGGAAGGGTCACGTGCCCATCCGGAATTGTGAATGCCCGGCTTCGGTTCAGGCTGTTTCCCGTATGCTGACTCCGCATTCCAGCAGTCATCGAAGAAGACGAACAACGGGCGGATGGAGTGTGTCGAGCAGATGTCGAGGAAGTCCCCCATCCTCGTCTTGAGTCCCTCCGGGTCATTTTCATACACCACGCTGCTGAGATATACCCGGAGAGTGTTGAATCCGAGGCCTTCTGCCCAGCCGAGTTCCTTGTCGATGAGGTCGTGGCTGTAAGTGTCAGCACTCCACATCTCAATCTGGTTGATGGCATTGGCCGGGATATAGTCGCATCCCACGAGCCAGCCCTGGGCGTCATACCATGCCTGAGCCTGTTCCGGAGTCCAACGTGCGCTTTTCTGCGAGCAGGAGACCAGCATCAGGAGCGCCCCTGCGAAAGAAAGGAATTTTTTCATAATTGATTATTATTGATTGTTTATAAGGATTCTTCCAGATTTCTATATTTCGGCTACGATTTGTAAATGTACGCAAAACTTTCTTATATTTGAATAAAGGAACCGAAAAATCACACTCCTCATGAACAGCAGACACTTTTTTTCATTATTCCTGGTTTTTTCCTTCTTCCAGTTGCAGGCCCGGGAGAAGGATATTCTCGAATATGTCAATCCTTTCATCGGCACGAGCAGCATGGGTCACGTATTTCCCGGAGCTTGCGCCCCTCACGGAGTGGTCCAGCTCAGCCCGGACACGGCCATTGAACCGTTCATGAAGGACGGGAAATACAACAGGGATACCTACCGCTATTGTGCAGGATATCAGTATGCGGATTCCACCATCATCGGGTTCTCGCATACGCACCTCAGCGGGACAGGGCACTCCGACCTCGGAGACATTCTCATGATGCCGGTCTCCGGGGAAGAGGCTTTCAGGGACGGATTTCCGGGAAGGGATTACAGTTCCGCATTCTCCCACGACACCGAGAAAGCTTCGCCGGGATACTACGAAGTGTTCCTGGAGGACTGGAACGTGCTGGCCCAGATGACAGCCACCCCGCGTACCGGAGTCCACAAATACACGTTCAAGGAAGGCGACAGCCAGTCGCTCGTCATGGATCTCGGCTACGGCATATACAACTATGAAGGCAAGACCAGATGGGCCAATGTAAGAGTTGAGAACGACACGCTCGTGACCGGATTCCGCATCACAAGTGGCTGGTCCAGGGTAAATTATACATACTTTGCAATATCCTTCTCGAAGCCTCTGAAAAGCTATGGAGCCAAGGACCGCAATCCTCTTCCCTACTCCGGATTCTGGAGGAAATTCGACATGTCCCGGAACTTTCCGGAGGTCGGAGGATGCGACATTGTGATGCATTTCGATTTCGGCAATGACCCGGAGCCTCTCGTTGTGAAAGTTGCCCTTTCCGCAACAAGTTCCGCCGGAGCCCTGGCCAATCTCAGGGCTGAGGCATCCCCGTACGGGTTCGACGATATCAGGGAGAAAACCGCAGAAGAATGGAGACGGGAGTTGTCCGTCATCGAGGCCGAAGGAAACGAAGGGGCCAGGACAATGCTGTACACATCCCTCTATCACACGAAAATCAATCCTTCCGTCTACATGGACGTCGACGGGAGCTACAGGGGCCTCGACCTCGATGTCCACAAGGTGGAAGACGGGCACGAAAACTACACGGTATTCTCTCTGTGGGACACCTACAGGGCATTGCACCCGCTTTTCAACCTGATCGGGAGGGAGAGGAGCCTCGGATTCTCGGAATCCCTGCTCAGGCATTATACCCAGAGCGTGCATCACATACTCCCCGTATGGTCCCACATGGGCAACGAGAACTGGTGCATGATAGGATATCACGGGGTATCTGTCATCGGAGACGCAATTGACAAGGTAATCCCGATAGACAGGGAGCTTGCCCTGAAGGCCGTCATAAGCAGTTCCAACTGCGACTATTTTGACGGTACGGGAGTCTACAAGGAGAAGGGGTATGTCCCGTTCGACGTGAACGGGTCCGGTTCGTCCATCACCCTTGAATATGCCTACGACGACTGGGTGGTCTACCGGACCGCCCTTGCTGCCGGGGATGAAGCCACGGCAGCCACATACCGGAAAAGAGCCATGAACTACCGAAATGTCTTCGACCCTGCTACAGGATTCGCAAGGGCGAGGATGTCCGACGGAAGCTGGAAAGGGGATTTCAATCTCTACTCCACCCACGGCCAGGGATTCATTGAAGGCAATTCCTGGAACTACTCCATGTATGTACCGCACGACCCTTCAGGACTGATGGAAATCATGGGAGGAGACAAGGAGTTCACCGCAAGGCTGGACAGCCTGTTCACCGAATATCTCCCGGACAGATATTTCGCGGAGACAGAGGATGTCACGAGGGAAGGGATTCTCGGGATGTACGTGCACGGAAACGAGCCGAGCCACCATGTGCCATATCTGTACATGTGGACCTCAAGTCCTTGGAAGACACAGCATTGGGTAAGGGAAATCATGGATAGGATGTACCGTCCTGAAATAGACGGCCTCTGCGGCAACGACGATTGCGGCCAGATGTCCGCCTGGTATGTCTTCTCGGCCATGGGTTTCTACCCGGTATGTCCCGGCTCCGACCAATACGTGATCGGCACACCTTGCTTCCCGTACCTGAAAATCCGTCTGGAGAACGGGAAATACATTGAAATCAAGGCGGACGGGGCAAGTTCCGCCAACAGATACATCCACGGCGTGAAGGTCGACGGAAAAGTCTGGGACAAGGCCTACTTCACTTTCGATGACCTGAAGGACGGGGCTGTCATCGAATTCAAGATGAAGGCTACACCTGACAGAAGGAGACGGTTCACGCGGGAGACAATGCCATATTCATTAAGTAACGAAACTGAATTGTGATGAACTTTTTCAAGAGAACGGTGCTGGTAGTTTCCGCTGCCGCCGCAATTTCCATCAGCGCATCCGCAGAAGACGGCCTGCGCAGGACAGACTATGTGAGACCCCTGGTAGGCACTGACGGCTACGGCAATGTATATCCGGGAGCACAGATTCCTTTCGGAGGAATCCAGATAAGCCCTGACACCGACAGGGACTTCTACGACGCGGCCGCCGGTTACAAGTACGGACACGGCACATTGCTCGGATTCTCGCTGACGCATTTGAGCGGGACCGGAATTCCAGACCTGGGAGATTTCCTGTTCATGCCCGGCACCGGGGAAATCCACACGGAACCCGGAACCCACGAGAATCCGGACGGGGGCTACCGCTCGAGATACAGCCATGACCGGGAGCAATGTTCTCCTGATTATTACAGTGTCGAGCTCACAGACTACGGAGTAAAGGCGGAAATGACATCCGGAATGAGGAGCGGAATGTTCCGGTTCACCTATCCCGAGTCTGACAAGTCGTTCATACTCATTGACATGGACCACACCCTCTGGTGGGAATGCGTATGGTCTGATTTCCGGATTGAAGACGAGCACACGGTGGCAGGATACAAACTCGTAAAGGGATGGGGCCCGGAGCGCCATGTCTATTTCACGGCGGAATTCTCCAAGCCTATCCGGGATTTCGGCATAATGCAGGACGGGAAGCGGGTATGCTACAATACTTCCCGTTTCAGGAGCGACCGGGAAGCCTGGGGAAAAAACCTCAAATTCTGGATGAGGTTCGCGACCGAGGCGAATGAAGAGGTCACCGTGAAAGTGGCAATATCTTCCGTGGACCACAAAGGGGCACGCCGTAATATAAAGGAGATAGATGGGAAAGACTTCGACACCATCCGCAGGGAAGGTGAACGAAGATGGGAAAAGGAACTGTCACGCTTCAGCGTTGAGGGAAGCGACAGGGACAAGGAGACGTTCTACACCTCAGTTTACAGATGTTTCCTCTCGCCTTTCGTGTTCCAGGATGCCGACGGGCGTTTCCGCGAGCACGACAAGAGCATCGGCAAGGCTGAAGAATTCACGAATTACACTACATTCTCACTGTGGGACACCTACAGGGCATTCCATCCGCTGCTCAACCTTGTACGTCCGGATGTAAGCGCCGACATAGCCGGCTCAATGCTCGCACATTATGACAAGAGCATTGAGAAGATGCTTCCGATATGGTCATTCTACGGCAATGAGACCTGGTGCATGATTGGCTACCACGCCGTATCGGTACTCGCCGACATGATAGTGAAACAGATTCCCGGAATCGACTATGAACGGGCTTTCGAAGCGATGAAGACCACCGCCACCAACCCGGCATACGACTGTATCAAGGAATACACCGAGCTCGGCTGGGTACCTTTCGACAAGGAGGCGGAATCCGTGTCCAAGACTCTGGAATATGCATACGATGACTATTGTATCGCGCAGGCTGCCAAGGCATTGGGCAAAGAGGAGGACTACCGTTTCTTCCTGAACCGTTCCCTGTCATACCGCAACCTCATTGACCCTGAAACCGGATATATGAGAGGGCGCGACAGCAAAGGGGAATGGAGGACGCCTTTCTCTCCTGTAGCCTACCAGGGGCCTGGTTCGGTGAATGGGTGGGGAGACATCACCGAAGGATTCACCCTCCAGTACACCTGGTATGTTCCTCACAATGTTCAGGACCACATTGACAGGGTCGGCAGGAAACTGTACGAGGCCAGGCTGGATTCGCTCTTTGCCGTGGAACTTCCAGATGATATCCCGGGAGCCCACGACATCTGGGGCAGGATCGGTGGCTACTGGCACGGAAACGAGCCTTGCCACGGGGTGACTTATCTGTACAATTATCTCGGCCAGCCTTGGAAATGCCAGAAATGGGTGAGATACGTGGCAGACAATTTCTACGGGAACGAGCCAGGCTCGCTGAGCGGGAATGACGACTGCGGGCAAATGTCTGCATGGTTCATTTTCAATGCCCTCGGATTCTATCCTACTGCACCTTCGAGCAACATCTACAATCTCGGCTCCCCTACCGTTCCGGGAGCATCCCTGCGCCTGTACAATGGCAAGAGCATCAAGGTAACGACCGAGAACTGGAGCAAGGAGAATGTCTATGTAAAGAAAGTGTTCTTCAACGGCAAGGTCCTGGACAAGTCCTGGCTGACTTATGAGGATATCCGGAACGGTGCGGAACTGCATTTCGTGATGAGTCCGAAACCTGAGAGGAAAAGGGCTGTCTCCGGAAATGCCATTCCGCCATCTTTACCTGTCGGAATCGAGCACTCCGGCATTTTCATTCCGGATGCATGGAAAGATTTCAGGTATCCGGAGGTGAAGTTCTCATCCCTCAACCCCGGGACAAAGGGAGCAGCACTGTATTCCAATCTCGTCCCGGACCCAGAGGCATTCATTCGTGAACATTGCCGCAAGGTCGCCCAGATATTGTTCTACTCAGCATCGGACTCGATGAACCATGTAGGCAGGATCAACTATATCCTGAAGGATTACGACGGAATCTCCGCCAAGGCAGGCAATCCTGAGAAAACCACCATATTTTTCAGCACGAGGCACGTGGAGAATTCCGCGAAGCAGTCGATGTTCAAGCTCGATTACGAGACTAAAGGCGTGCTCTTCCACGAACTGGTGCACGCCTACCAGTTCGAGCCGAAGGGCATCGGCACATATTCCACCAACAAGGAGTTCTGGGCCTGCATCGAAGGACTTGCCGACGCAGTGCGCGCCGAGGCGGGATATTTCGACATCTCCACCCGGAAACCGGGAGGTCATTGGCTGGACGGTTACCGGACCACGGGATTCTTCCTGCAATGGCTTACAAGAAAAGACCCTGACGCCATCAGGAAATTCCATCAGTCGGTCAGGGATCTTGAAGTCTGGAGCTTCGACGGGGCGATGAAATACATCTTCGGGAAAAATGCCGGAATCGAATCTCTATGGGCTGAATATCAGGATTTTTTACGGGATGCTTTATGCTTGGACAAGCGGATGGCAGCCTTGACTTTTGCCTTTCGGGCGGCCTTGTTGCCCTTCCCTGGAGCGGAAGCCTGGCCGGACTGCTTGCCAGATCCTTCCTTTCTGTCAACGCGTTCCTCATTTCCGGTCTCAACCAGCTCGTAGTCAAGAAGTTTCTGGTCCAGATTGGCAGCCTTTACGCGGATCTTGACCGGGTCTCCGAGATTGTAGACCACTCCCGAACGTCTTCCCACTATGCGGTAGCGCTCCTGGTCAAACTCGAAGAAATCCGAACGGATATCGCGCAGGGCGACCATGCCCTCGATCTTGGTAGGTTCCACCTCCACATACATACCCCATTCGGTAAGGCCTGAAATATGACCATCGAACTCGCCGCCGACTTTGTCCTGCATGAATTCCACGAGTTTGTACTTTATGCTCGCACGCTCGGCCTCGGCTGCAACCACCTCACGCTCGGACGCATGCCGGCACTGTTCCTCGTAATAGTCCTTGCTCTGGGAGTCAGCCCCGTCCAGGTACATGGCAAGCAGCCTGTGGACCATCGTGTCCGGATAACGGCGGATAGGCGATGTGAAATGAGTGTAGTATTTGAATGCCAGACCGTAATGTCCGATATTATCCGTGCTGTATGTTGCCTTGGCCATTGACCTCAACGCAAGCATCTCAATGGCATTGAACTCCGGCTTCTCCCTGGCCTCTGACAGAAGTGCATTGAGAGCCTTGGCGAGCTGCCTGCCTTCATTGGCACTCTCCATCCTGTAGCCGAAATTGCCGGCAAACTCACGCAAGCCCTCGATTTTCTCCCCGTTAGGCTCGTCGTGGACACGATATACGAAAGTCTTCGCCTTCTTCTTGGCCACTCCGTCCATCTTCCCGCATGTAGCTATGAACTCGGCTACCGACCTGTTGGCCAGCAACATGAATTCCTCTATGAGCCAGTTGGCCTCCCTGGAAATCTTCTGATATACCCTTACCGGACGGCCCTTCTCGTCGACCTCGACCTTCATCTCCGGCCGTTCGAAACTGATGGCACCGGCAGCAAATCTCTTCTTGCGCAGTTTGGTGGCAAGGCCGTGCAGGGTCAATACGGCCTCCTTCAGGTGGCGGGGGATGACGCATCCTTCATAGACTCCCTCACCCATCGCAGCCTCCTTGCGCCCCTCAGCCTTCGCCCTGCGCTCCGCCGCCTCCGGAGATGCCTCGAGCACAGGATCCTTCACGGCGGAATGAATCCCGTCAGTGCCTCCCCTGAGTTCCATTTCAAGGGATTTTTCCCCGTTGTCAATTATCTGCTGGGCAGTCTCGTATGCGAATCTGTAGTCGGACCTGATGACAGTCCTTCCGAACCAGTGGCCAACGACCTTTGCATTCGGAGTAAGCACGAAGACAGCGGAGAATGTGAGTTTGTCCTCGTTCGGACGGAGTGAACAGAGCTTGTTCGAAAGTTTTTCAGGCAGCATGGGAACCGTCCTGTCAACGAGATAGACCGAAGTTCCCCTGGACCTCGCCTCATTGTCAACGACTGAACCCGGCCTCACATAATACGAGACATCGGCTATATGGATACCCACTTCGTAATTGCCGTCAGGCAGCGGCTTGAAAGACAATGCGTCGTCGAAATCCTTCGCGTCCTCCGGGTCGATGGTGAAAGTGAGGACGTCCCTGAAATCCTTCCTGCCCTTGAGGTCCTTGGCAGTAATCACGTCGGATATACCGTCAGCGGCATTCTCAACCTCCGGCTCGAACCGGTAAGGAAGAGCATATTCCGCAAGGATTGCATGCATTTCAGTATCATTCTCTCCCGGTTCTCCGAGCACGTCCACGATATGCCCTCTCGGATTAGGCTCGCCTTTCTCCCAGCTGTCCACAGCCGCAGCGACCTTCATCCCTGAACGGGCCCTGAGTTCCACGGCCTTTCCGTCCACGGTCTCGTGTACACCGCTCACGATGAATTCGGAATTGCTGACCTTCTTCAGGAAACCAGTATCCGGGAGCTTCCCTCCCTTCCTGCGGATGAACGGCTTGCCTTCGGAATCGGTAATGTCGATGGTAATGTCATACGGCATCACCCTGCTCTGCATCAGTACCCATGCCTGACCTCCGACGACATGAAGGATGCCCACGAAAGGACGCACGGAACGCTCAATAATCTCTACCACCTCGCCCTCACGCCTCCTGCTGTCGGTCTTTTCCTTCGTCACGGAAACCCTGACTGTATCCCCGTTCAGTGCACCGCCCGTCTTGCCGGCTTTCACGTAAACATCATCTTCCTGCCCCTCAATCTTGACGAAAAGGAAACCTTCCCTCGTCATCTGCACCGTGCCTGTATATTCAGGGCAGTTCTTCTTCTGAACTTCCTTGCGGCTTTTCTTGAAAAAGCTGCTACCCTTACGTCTTCGTCTGTCAGTCATAACCAAAAAATTAGTATCTTTGCATTGCAAATTTAAGAATAAAAGTAATAAATGCATTTTAATATGGACAGAAAAGTTCTTCTTATGAT
>SAMEA3663026__coassemble_818_pt1 | contig 11744 bp, 7 predicted proteins | sample SAMEA3663026__metabat2_low_PE_017 | metagenome-assembled genome bin SAMEA3663026 (sample SAMEA3663026) | pig gut metagenome | biome: pig gut; feature: pig-associated habitat; material: faeces | place: France | collected 2012
GATGCAGTGGCCCGGGGAATTGGCGGAAATGATAGGGGTCGCCTCGGAGAGTCCGTAGCCCTGGAACATCGGGATTCCGATGGCGCAATAATAACGCTGGAGTTCGATGTCAAGCAGCGCTCCTCCTCCCACGAAGAACATCATGCGGCCTCCGAGATTCTCGCGTACTGTCTTGAATATCAATTTGTCGAAGAGAGCTATGAGAGGTTTCTTCCAGAGCTGGAGGAAACCGCCGCGGTTGTAATATTCCTTGTTGTAGGAAATAGCGAGGTTCAATGCGAAATTGTACAGTTTCTCCACTTTCGGGCCCTTGGCCTTGATCGCAGTCTCGATGTTTTTCTTGAAATTGCGGGCGAGAGCCGGCACGGAGAGCATCACGTGAGGGCGTACTTCCTTGATGGCCATAGGGATATTGCGGAGCGCAGCCATCGGGGTCTTGCCTACCGGAACGGTGGCAATGCTGCCGCAATAGGACATCATGGTGTAGAATCCCGCAACGTGGGCGAAACAATGGTCGAGAGGAAGGATGATGAGCATCACGGAATCCGCCGGGATGGCAATAACTGAATGAGCCTGTTCGACATTGGCCGTGTAATTCCGGTGAGTCAGGAGGATACCTTTCGGATCAGCGGTAGTTCCGGAGGTATAGCTGATGTTCGCATAGTCGTCCGGTCCCACTGACTTGTACCTGGCTTCGAGTTCTCCCGGATGTTCCTCCATGAAAGCGTCGCCGAGTTTCACGACTTCGGACATAGGAATCTCATTGTCCTCATATTCAGGAAGGTCGTCGAACACAATCACTTTCTCAACCTGGGGGAGGTCCTTGATGATTCTCCTGATCTTCGGAAGCTGGGTCCCTGAAACCATCACGAAACGGGATTCGGAATGGCGGATGCGGAACACCAGGTCGCTTCCTTCCTCCAGTTTGATGGAAAGCGGAACGTTTACGGCACCTGCATAAAGGATACCGAGTTCGCCGATGACCCACATGTTGCGGCCTTCGGAGAGGAGGGAGAGCCTGTCTCCCTTGTTCACGCCGAGAGCCATGAGGCCGGCAGCTACACGATAAGCTTCAAGTCTGGTCTGCTCAAAAGTGGTTTCGGTCCAATGGTCTTCCGGTTTCTCCCGGAGAAATACGTGAGAAGCATACTCCCTGGTATATTTCTCCACGAAATCAATGATGGTAGGTTTTCCTGTCATAGCCAATTAATATTTATGTTTCGCAACGTGCAAGTTGTTGCTTTTCAGAGGATTCATTGCTCTATGCGAGCAAAGGCCCGCGCGCATTTCATATACGCTACCCTTTTCCTAAATCCCTACCGTCCCTTCGGGCTGCTCGCTGCAAAAGGCCACTGGACTTTTGCTAATCGCTCCCGACCCCGGGAACCTGCTCGCTGCAAAAGACCACTGGGCTTTTGCTGAACGCTCCCGACCTACCCTCGGCCTGAAGGCCTCAAAAGCAGTTGTTTCGCTCTGCGAAACCAGAGTTAATATATACCTATGAAATATTTTATTACCTATTTATTCTCCGACGGGAAGAGGCCGAAGAGTTCGGAGTCAATCATATTGGTGACAGCCTCGAAGTCCTCCTCCCTGTTGCCGAACTTGTAGCGGTCGGCATCGATGACGAGAAGATGGCCCTTGTAGTCCTTTATCCAGTTCTCGTATTTTACATTGAGGCCGGTCAGGTAGTCAATCCTGATGGTCTTCTCATATTCCCGGCCGCGTTTCTGGATCTGTGCCACGAGATTGGGAATGGAAGACTTGAGGTAGATGAGAAGGTCCGGCATCTTGACCAATGACATCATCAGGTCGAAGAGGTCGGAATAGGTCTCGAAATCACGGGAGCTCATGAGACCCATGTCGTGCAGGTTCGGGGCGAAAATCCTGGCGTCCTCGTATATGGTGCGGTCCTGGATGATGACATCGTCTGTCTTGGAGATGTCCACCACATCCTTGAAACGCTTGTTCAGGAAATACACCTGGAGATTGAATGACCACCTGCTCATATCCTCATAGAAATCCGAGAGATATGGATTGAAATCGACAGACTCGTACTTAGGCGTCCATCCGTACCTCGCAGCGAGCATCCTTGTCAATGTGGTCTTGCCGCTGCCGATGTTTCCTGCTATTGCGATATGCATAATATGATGAATTTTATATTAATCTAAAAAGTAACAATTCACAAAAATAACAATTTAATGCTGCATCATTGCATTTTTCATTCGCGTTTCGCCAAAAATATGATGAAATCACCCCAAAATTTCCGTTCCGGTGTCTTTTGCGGGACATTCGCCACTTAAATTTCAGCGTCCGGGTGACGAACGTTATTTTTGCTTCCGCCATGACGGAAAAGACACGTCAGCAATTACGTAAACAATAGGAACATGGAGACATATAAAGGAAACATTCTGGCCATTGACACAGGCAGCACGACCACGAAAATCGGTTATTTCCGCGACGGAGTCCAGGTATTCGACGAGAAACTGGTCCACAGTCCGGAAGAGTTAGGCAGATATGCCAATGTCATGGACCAGGACAAGCTGAGGAGGGATGCAGTCACAGGATTCCTCTCCACGAAGGGAATTGACATCACTGAAATCGACATAATAATGGCAAGGGGCGGGCTCTTCGCTCCGGTCAGGACCGGCATCTACAAGGTAAACAGGGACATGCGCGACGTCCTGCTCACCTGCAGGGACGGAACCCACGCCTGCAACCTGAGCGCCGTGATAGCCGATGACATATCCGAGGAAATCAACGAACTGAGATCGGAGAAAGGGCTCAGTTCCCCGTTCGGAGCATGCCACGCATATATTGCCGATCCTCCGATGGCCGACGAAATGCTGCCTGAATGTCGTCTGGGAGGCATCCCGGAGTTCCCGAGAAGGGCATTCTTCCATGCCCTGAACTCCCGAGCCACCGTGAAACAGTATCTGCGCGACCACGGGCACGAGGAAAATGACATCACCGCGATTGTAGCCCACATGGGAGGTGGAATCACCGTCACATTGCACAGGAACGGCATGGTGATAGATACGAACAACGGCCTCGGAGGGGACGGTCCTTTCACTCCTGAGCGTGCCGGCACCTGCCCGGCCTTCCCGCTGATCGAGATGTGTTTCAGCGGACAGTACACCGAGGGAGAGGTCAAGAAAAAAGTCCTCGGACAGGGTGGAGCCATGGCCTATTTCGGCACGAATGACCTCGGGGAGATTGAGAAACGCGCCCTCGCAGGAGACAACAACTGCAACATCTTCATGAATGCGTTCAGCCTCAACGTGGCCAAATACATCGCCTCGGAGGCCGCCACGGTTTACGGAAAGGTGGACGTCATCCTGCTTACCGGAGGAATAGCCTACAGCCGGATGGTGACTGACGCCATACGGGAGAGGGTGAAATTCATCGCCCCGGTGGAGGTCTATGCCGGAGAGCACGAGCTCAAGAGCCTGGCAGAGAACGGCTACAATGTACTTTCGGGCAACGTTGCCGTGCACCGTTACGACAAGAATGCCATTGTGCAGGACTGAGTCAGGACTACAGCGAGAGCTCGGCGCCACGGTAGAAGTCGAGCAGTTTCACCTGGAAAATATGCTCGTAACGCGCCTGGGCAAGGTCAGACTGCGCCTTCATCAGGTTGTTCCTCGATTCGTTGAACTCAGTGATTCCGGCCTTACCGTTTTCATATTTCGCAGACACGAGTTCGAAGGAACTTTCGGCGCTCGCCAATGCGTCCCGGCAGCTAGCAAGCTTGCTTTCCGCAGCGACGGCATTGTACCAGGCCTGCTGAATTTCCTTGTACAGGCTCTTTTTGGCCGATTCCAGCTGGACGAGCTGGAGGGAGCGGGAAATCTGGGCCGACCTCACGGAATTCCTGGTGGACAGTTTCGCGAAAATCGGGATATTCAGGGACAATCCCACGTACTGGCTGAAATTGTTCTTGAACTGGTCCCAGAATCTTGCGGCATCATAACCGGATGACTTATAAGCATTTGACCCAATACCTCCATTGAGAGTGAGGGACGGGTAGAATGCACTCTTGGCAATCCCGATGTTCATGTCGGCGGCATCAAGCCTGATCTGCTCGGCCCTTATACCAGGCCTCCGTCCTTCCGCCTCTGCATATATCTCCTCAGGTCCGCAGACAGGAAGAGGCTGGACAGCGTCCACTTCAGGAATCACTATCCCGAATCCTTCCGGAGAAGGCAGCTCGAGAAGCTGGGTCAGGTCAAGTTTCGCAAGTTTCAATGCATTGTCGGCCTGGGTCTGAGTCAGCCGGCTCTGTCCGAGAGAAGCCTCCTGCTGGGCCACCTCGGCGGCGCTGGCCTTGCCGTTCTCAAACATTGCCTTGAGACGTTCCAGCTGGGCTGCATCGATTTCCACCTGCCTTCTGGCCACTTCAAGTATCTCCATGTCATAGAGGATCTGGACATATGCCCGGGTCACGGACACGCGGATGTCATCCTTGGCTTTCTCGAGGTCAGCCGTGGCGGCTTCCAGATTGAGTGCATCAAGCTTGATGGTCTTGTTGACACGCATTCCGTTGAAAACGTTGATGGATGATCCCAGTGAAAGAGAGGTGCTGGATGTATTGGTGTTCACGTAGGTATTGGACTCGCCCAGACCTCGGCCGAAGGAAAAATTCTGGCCCGCCCCGGCTGAAAGGTCCGGCAGACGGCTCGCTTTCGCAGTATTCAGGTCAATTGTCCTCTGGTCGCGGTTCAGTTCCTGGCTCCTGACGGTAAGATTGTTCTCCACGGCATGGTCAATGCAGCGGCGCAGGTCCCACAGGCCGTCTTCCTGGGCCACGGCCGGCAACGTCACGGACATTGCAGCCGCCAGAACCGCCAGACATGTTCTATTTTTATTCATAAGTCGCTGTTCTACTTGGATTTATATATACGGTTACCACGGAGTTTGTCATCCGCTGCCACGCCTTCCCTGACCTCGATGTTGATACCGTCACTGAGTCCGGTGACAATCTGGCGGCGGGCATAAGTGCTGTCGCTGCCCATCACATAGACGAAGACCGAATCACCCGAGAATTCCAATGTACTTTCCGGCACCGCAAGAACGCTGTCGGCGGATTCGAGGACAATTTTGGCATTTGCGCTATAACCGGAACGTATCCTTGCATTGCCCGGGACATTCACCGCAGCCTTGATCTGGAACTCGTTGGTCCCGTTGTTTTCAACAGCCTTCGGGGCGATATATTCGAGCACGGCGTCGAACGAGAGGTCCTGCAGCGCGCCTATGGTAATCTGCATGTTCATGCCTTCATCAAGCCTGCCGACTTCCGTCTCGTCGATTTTCCCGTCGAAGATGAGGTCGTTCATGTCGGCCACTACCGCGATGGTCGTTCCGTCATTGAAGGTATTGCTCTGTATCACTGAGTTACCGACTTTGACAGGGACATCCAGGACAAGTCCGGAAATGGTGGAGCGGATGAGGGTGGAGCTTGAATTGGCATTGCTCCGGGACACTCCGTCACGGACCACCTCAAGGGCGTCAACCGCGGCGTCATACTCCTCCTTCGCCTGGTCGCGTGCCTGCTTTACCTTGTCATACTCCTCCCTGCTGACCAGCTGCCTGTCATAGAGGGCCTGCTCCCGTTCCAGTTCGACAACTGCCTGGTTCAGATTGATTTCCGCAAGGCGGACACGGCTCTGGGCCGAACTGAGCGATCCCATCTCAGGAATTACCTTCACCTTGGCGATTACTTCTCCCTCCCTGACGGACTCTCCGGCCTCCTTGTAGAGTTCGGTGATGATGCCGCTGATCTGAGGCTTGATATTGATTTCGTCACGTGGCACAATCTTGCCGGTGACGACAGTAGTCTTCCGGATATCCGTCACCGTCGGACGGAGCTGCTCATAACGAATCTCCTCCGGGCGTGACTTCCTGTAAAGGAAAACGAACATGCCGACAAAAACGATGACGAACAATGCCAGCATCAGTACTTTACCGTATTTTTTCATATCTAATAAATTTTATTTGTTCGGAATAATTCATCTATTCATCTCTCATTGCGTCCACCGGCTTGATGGACATCGCGCGCATTGCTGGAGCAAGTCCGGCCGCGACACCGAGCACTGCCAGCACCGAGGCTGCCAGGACCGCTGTTCCGAAACTCACCTGGAAACTGTAGTCCAGGCCTCCAGACGCAGCCCCGATGTCCACGAGTGACAGGAGCAGGACGGTGAACATTATACCTATCGCCCCCGCTCCGAGGGTCAGGATGATGCTTTCGGAAATAATCTGTCCGAGAATCATTTTCGGGGTGGCGCCTATCGCCCTGCGGATACCTATCTCGGTCGTGCGTTCCTTGACAGTAACCATCATGATATTGGATACGCCTACCGCACCTGCGAGCAGGGTACCGAGACCCACCAGCCATATCAGCACATTCAGGCCCTTGAAAAGACTGTCCACCATCGAATACATCTTCTGTGCGTTGACTATGACCAATGCTGACTTGTCCTGGGGAGCTACGTAATGCTTCCTGTACAATGCCTGCCTGACAACTTCCTGGACTTCAGAAGACTCTGCTTCGGGTCTCACCGTCATGGCCATCAGTTCCACCCTGTCACCCCTGTTGTAGGCCGCCTGCAGCACATTTATCGGTATGACAATGCTCTCGTCCGTTCCTCCGTTGATGTTCATGCTCGTCTTCGAGACATTCAGTCCGATCACCTCGTAATACGCTCCGTCCACCTTGATGAACTTGCCGCAAGGATCTCCTCCCTCCGGGAAAAGGTTCTCGTACACCCTCTTGCCGATGACACAGACCTTGCGTTTCTGGATAATGTCCATGGGACTCAGGTAGCGGCCGTACTTCATCTGCGGAGTCTCGATGAGGGCATAGTCAGGATTCAACCCCTTGAGGATGGACCTGTAGCTGTTCTCTCCGTACATTGCGGTCTTTCCCCAGAAAGATTCCATCGGGCAGACCACTTCCAGTTCCGGTACCACATTTTTCAGATATTCCACATCGGACATCCTGCAAGTCCACCATCTGCCGCGCTTGAATCCCTTGTATGGTTTCGTAGTCAGATTGGGACCTATGATTACGGAATTCGTGGCGAATCCGTCAAAATTGTCGCTGAGTATGTTCTTCAGGCCCTTGCCTCCCCCGTTCATTGCCATCAGCATGAAGATGCCCCAGAAAATTCCGAAGCCGGTAAGAAGCGTGCGGCTCTTGTTCCTGGACAATGTATCCAGGATTTCCTTCAGCCCGTCCAAGTCAAACATTTTCATGATTCCTCCGCTTTAATCTTTCCTGAGCGCTTCCACCGGACGCACCCTCGATGCCTTTACGGCAGGGATGAGACCTGCGATTGTTCCCGCCACCGCTATTAGGATCACCGCCTCGAATGCGATGGACATGTCCACTCCCGGATTCTTGAACATATATATCTGCGTAAATCCGACATCTATCGGACTATGACCTATCGTGATGTCCATCAGGTAATTGGCCCCGAGGCCCATCAGCATTCCGAGCAGTCCGAAGACAGCAGTCACGAGCACGCTTTCCACCACTATCAGCTTCATTATCGCCCATGGTGTGGCTCCGAGCGCCTTCCTGACACCGAATTCCTGGATGCGTTCCTTGACCGTGATGAGCATGATGTTGGACACTCCCACGATTCCGCTCAGGAGAGTGAAGATTCCCAATATCCACAGGGCGAGCTGCATTATTTTCACGGCTTTCTTCATCTGCATGTTGCCGCTCATTGTATTGTGGACGTAGAATGTCCTCTTGTCTTCCGGGGCAGCCCTGTGGCGGGCATTCATCGCCCTCTTGTATTCATCCTCGAACCTGTCGTTGTCCTCATCGGTCTCCAGGCCATGGAATGAGAATGAGAGGTTGCTGAACCATGTCCAGCCGGATCGTACGGCGCTCATTGTCGTAATCGGGATGAAGACATCGGATTCCCCGCCCATGCTTTCCTCTTTCTCAATGATTCCCACCACCTGGTACATGTGGCCGGAGACATTGACGTATTTTCCGAGCAGTTTGGTATATTCAGGGTCATCTCCGAGAAGGCTCTCGGCAGTATTGGAATAGACCACCATGGTGCGGCGTTTCTCCTTGAGGTCCAGTTCATTGAGGAAGCGGCCGGCAAGGAGTTTCTGCCCCTGTATCTTGAAGGTAAGCGGTGCGATTCCGGACATGGTGACGGACACCGACTCTTTTCCGAATGAAACAGTATCGGAATACACTATGCGTGCCGTGACATCTTCCACCACATCGCTGAATCTTGTTGCCGTATAGTCGATGTCGCCTATGTCAAGCTTCATGCTGGAGTACTCCTTCATTCCGTCGTAAGGGATGCTCCTGTATCCGGGCCATACGACAATGACGTTGGTGAGGACATCCCCGGAATTGTTCATCATCGCATTCAGCAGTCCGTTGCCGGCACCGAGCAGGGCAATAATCATGAACAGGCCCCAGCTCACGGCAAAGCCGGTCAGGACAGTACGCAACTTGTTGCGCCTGAGCGAACTCCATATTTCATTCAGGATTTCCATAGGGCGTCATTTCATGATGGTCCTCTCCCCGAACGGGGAAGAATCGTGGTGGGTATTGACTGTGACGGATCCGATCTGGCCGTCCTTGATGTGTATAATCTTATTGGTGGAATTTGCCACTCCGCTCTCGTGCGTCACGACTATGATCGTTACTCCGGAATCCCGGTTCAGGCTGCCGAGGAGTTCCATCACCTCAAGGCTGGTCTTGGAGTCAAGTGCTCCGGTAGGCTCATCGGCAAGGATGATGCGGGGGTTCGTGATAAGGGCCCTGGCGATTGCGACTCGCTGTTTCTGGCCTCCGGAAAGTTCGTTGGGATAATGTGACGCCCATGCTCCGAGGCCGAGTCTTTCGAGATATTCCATGGCCTTGCGGTGGCGTTCCTTGCGGGATACTCCCTGATAGAAAAGAGGCAGCTCGACGTTCTCGACGGCCGTTTTGAACTGTATCAGGTTGAATGACTGGAAGATGAAGCCGATGGTCCTGTTGCGGTAACGGGCGGCTTCGGTCTCGGACAGGTCCTTTATCAGTTTGCCGTCAAGGTAATATTCTCCGGTATCGTAATTATCCAGGATTCCGAGGATGTTCAGCAATGTGGATTTCCCCGAACCGGAAGCTCCCATTATGGAGACATATTCTCCCTCCCCTATCTCAAGGTCAATACCCTTAAGCACGTGGAGAGGCTGTCCGTTGTTGTATGTCTTATTGACATTATGGAGTTCTATCAGGCTCATATTCAATAGGTTTCTTTTGGTCTACACCGCACTTTATGCGTGTATTAGTTTATTAATACACTGCAAAGATATATCTATTTTTACAATATGCAATAGATATGCCTGAAAATTTTTGATTTTTGACTATACGCAGGAATGCCTGCCATATCCTAATCTCATGTCGGGATATGACAGGCATTTCAGTTTATTCCGCGCAAATTACAGTCTCTCGAGATGGAGAACCATGTCGGAAGCGCTTGAAGCGTCAGCTACAGAAGCCTTCACGGCTGTGGCCGAGAATACTGTGATCTCCTTGTCCTGAGGAAGTTCAAGCTCAGTAGCACCGGCTGCAACCGGCACGAAGATACGGTACATATAGGTATGTACATAAGCCTCGTTCCTGGTCCTGGAATCGTGACGGTGACCGCCGACGTATGCTACCTGGGCATCCTTGAGGAATGCCTTGTAGTCATCCCAGTTCGCTCCGCCGAAGAATCCTGAATAGTATGGAACGTTCACCTCGACAGGAGTACCGGCATTGAATACGGCGGTCTTGTCGTTCTCGGAAGCGGCCACGAGGAGGTAAACTCCTGTGCATCCTTCAGGAAGGGCTATCCTCTGTCCCTCTGAAGCGACTGCATTCCTGAGGTCGGCTGTACCGAATGTGAACGGAACTCCAGCGAATACGAAATTGTCAGGAATCTGCTCTGCTGCATAGGAATGCCATTCGTTGTCCATGTGTCCGGAAGCGCTGAATGCATCGGAGGAGATGGCCACCTTGTTGTAAGGAAGCTCGACAGGGATATATTCGTTGCGGGAAGCCTTTGAAGGGCAGGATGCGAGACGTACCCTGTATGTGGCAGGAGCGAAACCTCCTACCTTGACCTCAAGAGCGGAGCCGTTGAATGAAGCATTGCCCTTGCGCTCCTCGATACCGTTTGTCTCCTCTGCGTAAACGATGCTTGAAGCGAAGTTCACGCGACCGGAAGACTCCTTGCCTGAAAGCTCATATACACGGACGATATATCCGTCACCGTCCTCGGCCTTCTTGAAGGCACGTACACGGATGTTGTCGGAATCAGTACCCAGCATTGAGAATGTCTTGCCGAGGGAGCCGGCATGGGAAGGAACAGTGAAGGCAGCCTTGCGCTGGTTCAGCTTGTCGGAATCGAGAGCGGCCTTTCCTGCGTCGAGTGCGCCCTTGTGTCCAACGATGGAATATGTGAACTCGTGAGGTGCGATGTCGAGGGTCTTCTCATTGCCGTATCCGCGGTCTGCCGTAGGGGTATGGAGCAATGTCAGGCGGAGAGTCCTGTCATCCGGCTTGTCCCAGCCGTAGCGGCCGTCATTCATGATGGTAACGCCGTATGATCCGTCCTCAGCTGTAAGGTCAGCCCACTGCTGGGCAGGGACTTCGTAGGCGATGTCGGTATTGTTTCCGCGTCGGATATGTCCGAGACCGAGGTCGTATGATGCCTCAGGAGCATTGAATGAAACAGGGAATGCTGCCTTGAGGAGAGTGCGGTGAGAACGCCAGTCAACATGGTTGCGGATGTCGATGCGGTCGTCAGCAGCTCCGTCATAAAGGGTGATGTACTGTGTGAATACGGACTCGCCGTAACGTCTCTCGACCTTGAGAGTACCCATGAGCGGGCCGGTCTCACCTGCTGAAATCTTGACGTCAGCATTGACCTTGACAGGCTTCTTGTCGATGACGGACTTGAGAATCTCCCATGCAGGCCAGTTGTCGGAAGTATTCTCCTCGAAAATCTGGTAGCCGAAAGCGCAGCCTTCTGCAACGAGTTCCTTGCCGTAACGCTTGTCAATGATGGAGCAGATGTCTCCGTCAGCTCCGACGGTGACCTTGTAGATGGAGTTCTCTATGGTGTTGCCAGATACCTTGACGGAAGAACGGCCGCGGGATGCTGACTTCACCGGACGCAAATCGAATATTGCAACGCCCATTGAAGGAACCTTGGCTGCAACTGCTACAACTGCATTGTCACCCTCGCGGGAAACAATCTGGGATTTCACGAGCCTTCCGTCAGGTCCATAAACCTGTACTCCGGAATACTGTACAGGGAGGTTGAAATTGACGAGGGCAACCTCGTTGTTGGAAGCTGTCACAGGGTTGAAAATGGCTACGGCAGTGCCCTTTGCCCTGGTATCCATCTGCTTGGAAAGGTCGGAGATGGAACCTGTGATGACTCCTGCGAACATGTTCTGTGAAAGCATCTGGTCGTTCCATGTGAACGGATATGCCTCGGTGATGCAGGTTCCCGGAAGGTCATCGTGGAACTGATGCCAGATGAAACGCCTGTAAGCGTCATTGATGGTATATTTCGGATAATCCACTGCTCCCGTCCAGTCAGCGATGGCAGCGATGCCTTCAGCTGCAAGTCCGAGCTGCTCGCTCCTGCGGTTCAGCATCTTGCAGTCGGTATTGGAGGTATAGCATCCGGTTCCGTGAACGTCCATGAGGAGTTCGCCGTTGAATACAG
>SAMEA3663026__coassemble_819_pt1 | contig 11730 bp, 8 predicted proteins | sample SAMEA3663026__metabat2_low_PE_017 | metagenome-assembled genome bin SAMEA3663026 (sample SAMEA3663026) | pig gut metagenome | biome: pig gut; feature: pig-associated habitat; material: faeces | place: France | collected 2012
TGACCTTGTGAACGGGTGCCTCGAACGAAGTGAGAGGCAGGATGAAGCGCGTAGCGCGAAAGGTCCCGGGAGCAGTCCTCCGCCGGAAGGCAATGCGTACGTAATTTCCTGAAAATTTTTGAAATTTCCGTGCAATGTTTTTCATCAAGTGGCATTTATGAGTACGTATGTGTGAAAAAAACGTACTATTCATTATACCGGAGATTATTCCGGAGCACATAAACTATGAAAAACATGAAGAGGCCGGCTGTGACAGTCGGCCTCTTCATGTTTCCCTGAACGGGAATTCAGGAAATTACCTGTTTATTCAGCCTCTGCGGCATTGTCAGGACGCATCACGATGGTCTTCATGGTACCGGATGCGAGAGTTGCCTTGAGGATGTTCTGGATGTCGGCCGGAGTCAGCGCCTTGACGGCAGCCTCGTACTCGGCATTGTAGTCAATTCCGTACTGCTCGATGTACTTCAGGGACTTCATCCAGTACCTGTTCGTGATACGGCTTTCCGGAATGTTCTTCTCGAGATTCTTCTTCGCCATATCGAACTCCTCGGCAGTAGGACCTTCCTCTGCGAGAGAATTCAGGCCCTCGTGGCAGAGGGAAATCAGCTTGTCGGCAGCAGCAGGCTTGGTCTCGAATGCAATCTGGAGCATTGACTCAGGACGAGGCTCGATTTCAATCACACCGTATGTGGATGCGCCGTATGTGCCGCCCTCGTCCTCGCGGAGAGACTTGGTATATCTCATGTCGAGGATATAAGTAGCCGCAGACATAGCAACCTCGTTGATTATCTTGTATTCCCCGAGGAATGCGTCATAAAGTTCGACAACAGTCACTTTCGGAGTCTGCATGTCCACCTTGAAGTCATCGGTAACAGTGCCCGGAACGATGTCGGTCTTAGGGTCCGTCCATTTCAGGGCCTTCTTGCCTTTCTTTATGGAACCGAGATATTTCTCGACGAGAGGACGGATTTCGTCAGGGTTGAAGTCGCCGCAAATCGTGAATACTGCACCGGCTGCATCATTGAACAGCATCCTGTAGTTCTTCTCGATTGTGGCGAGATCCGCATTCTTCAGGAGTTCGTCGCTGAGAACGAGCACGCGAGGATTGTCTCCATAAACGGTCTTGTTGATATGCTTGGTCAACTGGTAGTCAGGCCTCTTCATCATGTTAGGCACTACTGCCTCGAGCTGCTTGATAGCCTGTCCGAACTCTTCAGGGTCGAAACGCGGATCAGCAAAATACAGGTATACGAGCTGGAGGGCGGTCTCGAGATCCTGAGGGGCGCAGTTGCCGCTCACACCGTGGCGGAGGGAGCTGATGTAAGGGGATACGGAAACGTTCTTTCCGGAGAGCATCTTGCCCACAGTGGTGTTTGAGAACTGGCTGATACCGCTGCAGTTCTGGAACAGGTTCCATACATCTCTCTGGAAGCTCTGGAAGTCAGACTCAGGGATGAGGGATGAACCGCCATCCTTGAACAGGTCGAACACGATCTTGTTCTTCTCAATGTCTGAAGGACGGAGAACCACCTTGACACCGTTCTTGAGGGTCCATATCGTGCTGCCGTTTCCTCCGGCTGCCTCTGACTTGACTGCGCTGCCCTTGAGTGCTGCAGGATTGAGGAATTCACTTGCGACTGCCTCGGAATCGTTAGGCAGGATATCAGAAGCTTCCACCTCGGCAATTGCCTGCTTGAAATCTTCCACTGTAGGCTGTACGAGGCCTTCCTTCTCAGGTCCCTTGTAGATGATAACCAGGTTGGAGTCAGGAATCATTCCCTGGGCTACTGTCTGGTTGATGGCCTGGGCAGGAATCATCTTGAAGACCTGCTGTACGAGCTCGTACTCGTCCTGAGGCTTCATGTAAGCGTAATTGTCGAAGAAATTGTTGATGAGAGGGCGGACGAGCTCGCTGTTCTGCCTCGTGTCGGCCTTCTTCGCTGCGCTCTCGTATGAAGAAAGAATGTCGCTCTTGGCTCTCTCGATCTCGTCATCGCTGAATCCGTACTTCTTCATTTTCAGAAGCTCGGTGTAATATGCCTTGAATGCGCTGATGGACTCTCCTTCCTTGAAGCTGATGTTTCCGACCTGCGCTTCCATGGTCTCGCAGAGGCTGCCGATACCGAATGCAGCACCGAGGAACGGAGCGTCGGCCTTGGCAATGATGTCGTTGAATCTCTCGTTCATCACCATGTAGATGATGTTCTTCACGAGTTCGTTTATCTCCCCGATGAGGGTATTGTTGTATTCCTCAGGCATTGCTTCGCCTTTCCAGAGCACTTCCACGGATGAACCTACTGCTTCAGGGTCGGTCAGGATGGCAATCTGGGGTTCCTTGTTGCCCGGAATCCTGATCACGTCCTTCGGTTTCGGGTTCTCCACTGCAGGGATGTCAGCGAAAATCTCCTTGATCTTGGCCTCGATATAGTCAGGGTCGATGTCGCCTACTACGATGAGTGCCTGGAGATCAGGACGATACCAGGTGTGGTAGAAATTGGTGAGACTTTCAGGCTTGAAGGTCTCCAGATTCTCCTGGCTTCCGATGAGGGTGCAGGTCGCGTATTTGCTGTCACCATAATAATAAGGAAGTGACTGTTCGTGCATTCTCCAGTCCGCTGACCTGCGGGACCTTCTCTCCTCGATGATTACGCCTCTCTCCTTGTCAATCTCCGCTGGGTCGCAGGTCACGAAATGGGAGTAGTCGTGCATTATGAGGATACAGGTGTCCACGATGCCGATTCTGGAAACAGGGATGTTGTTGAGCATGTATGTCGTCTGCTCCACGCCTGTTGCAGCATTTATGTTGCGTCCGAATGAGGCTCCGATTTTCTGGAGGTAGTCGAGAATGCCCTTCTCAGGGAAATTCTTGGTACCGTTGAAGCACATGTGCTCAAGGAAATGGGCCAGACCGTCCTGGTCCGGGGTCTCCTGGATGGCTCCGACGTCGGTTGCGAGATAGAATTCGGCACGGCCTGCAGGCTGTGCGTTATGCATGATGTAATAGGTCATTCCGTTCTCCAGCTGGCCTTTGCGGACTGCCGGGTCGTTAGGAAGAGGTTCCGTCTGTGCGCTTGCGCTGGATGCGCAAACGGTCAGGAACGCTGCCAATGCAATTAGAATTTTTTTCATTTTATCAAAAAATTTTTAGGTATCTAAGTATAAATTTTTCCGAAAGATAACGATTATTTTATGAAAAGCAATGAAAATATTAAGTTTTTCATAGAAATGACCATGATCTGCCGGATTCCGAATACGTCGCAAGTTAGATATATTTATGGATTATGACAAAAAAATGTTAATTTTGTCTGTATTGGAAAGGACGCGTATGTTGGAAGATTTCAGATTGAAAGTTTTTGTGTCAGTGGCGGAGTCCGGCAGTTTCACTGCGGCTGCCAAGGCTCTGGGCGTAAGTCAGCCGGCTGTCAGCCAGAATATCGGTACGTTGGAGAAGGACTTGGGTGTCAAGCTCTTCCGCAGGGCCAAGGGAGAGGTGTCGCTGACCGGTGAGGGCATGGCTTTCAAGGAATATGCGGAAAGGATATTGTATTGGTATTCAGTGACCGGAGAGATGTTCGGAACTGACGGGAAGGTAGTGGCCGGAAGAAATGTCAGGATTGCCGCTGACCCCGTCGTGGCATCATATCTCCTTCCCGGGGCCTTGTCCATATTGACTTCGGCACGTCCTGAACTTGACTTTACCATCAGTCCGGTCGACCCTCAGCGCAGCACTCACCGTACTGTTTCAAATGTCCCGGGATCCCATTTCGGCACGCCTGAGGACTCCGAAGTGGAGATTACAGTGTCACCAAGTCCTGAAACAATGGATTTCGAGGGTGAGGAGAAGCTTGTCGGAGTGATGGATGCCGTAGTGGTCGCCTCCCCGATGAACAGGTCTGTATGTGGGGCAGCCGTGTCCGATTCTGACAATCAGCTCACTGCCAAGCCGTTCTCGACCATTGCAGGTATTCCCGTATCCAACCGATTCGCCGTTTGGGAAGGCTACAGGCGTTTTCTGACTCCTGACCTCGTCGCGAGGACGTGCATCGTTTCCGCATCTGTCGAGGCTGTCAAGTCGGTTGTAAGAGAGTCCGTATCTGTACTGGGAATTGTCCCGGAAATGTCAGTGCGCGAGGAAATATCCGGAGGAAGGCTCCTGCGTATGCCTATATCCCTTCCGGACTATGCCTATGACGTGCATTTCAACCCTCTTCCGGAATTTGCAGGCAAGACCGTATGCCATCTTTTGAGAAAAACACTGAAAGACAAACTGTTAACCATATAATATATGAAACGTCTATTATTGATCATGAGCCTGTGCGCATTGACCTGTGCGTCATTTCAGGCAATCGCTTCGGAGCCGTACGCTCCCAAGACCAAGTTGAGGCCTACGAAGACATTGCTTCTCTATCCTGAAGGACAGGGGGTTGACAAGGGCATTGTCGAGAACGGAGTCGCTGTCACCCTCGGGCCGGGAGTATCCAACGGCATTACCAGGCCGGAGACAATGAACGAGCATGGCCTGATCAAATATGTAAGCGACAGCGCCCGCATAGATATCTATCTTCCGAAGAAACGCAACGGGCAGATGATTGTCGTATGCCCTGGCGGCGGATATTCCGGACTCTCATCATTCAATGAAGGGGCCTATGTGGCTGACTGGTGCGTGAAACAGGGCATTTCGGTGTGCGTTGTCAAATACAGGCTGCCGAACAAGCATTGGGAGGTTCCTCTCAATGATGTGCAGAACGCTTTCCGCTATTGCCGCGCCCATGCTGAGGAATGGGGCATTTCCAGAATCGGCGTGATGGGATTCTCAGCGGGAGGACATCTTGCCGCATCTGCATCGACATTGTTCGTGGACGAAATCACCCGTCCGGATTTTTCCGTCCTGGTTTATCCAGTAATTACCATGGACCTCGCCGGCACCCACAAGGGTACGCATGACAATCTGATAGGAAAGGTCACGGACTGGGCCAATGACGACATGACTGTCAGGGAGTTCGCCCAGAAAAACCGCCAGTACAACGAACTGATGGCCCATTACTCACTTCACAAGCAGGTAACGGAGAAAACTCCTCCTACCATCCTGCTGCTCAGTACGGGAGACGATATCGTGCCGGTGGAGAACAGCCTTATCTATTATGATGCTCTCCGCAGATGCGGTGTTTCAGCACAGATGCAGATATATCCTTATGGCGGACACGGCTGGGGATTCACTACCAAGGAGTTCGGAACTGACCGCCTGAAAGAATACAGGAACGTCTTCTTCGATGCATTGAAGACGTTCCTGGCAGAGCAGTAGTTACCAGAGCAGGAGATGGCCCGGGTCCACTCCTGCAACGGCTGACCACTTGACATTCATGGACTTGTCGAGGCAATGGACATTTCCGGGATTCAGATAATCGGCGGCGTCGCCGATGTACAGGTCCCCGTTGTCCGGGTTCACGGCAAGTCCGTATGCTACCTGTATGCTGCTGTCGAGTGCCGATACCTTCACGTTCCCGGTCCTGGTGTCGATGGCGTACAGGTTGTTTCCGATGACGCTGTAGTCCGGCCCGTAGACATTCTCAAGGGTGTAGAGAGTCCCGTCATTCTGCACGAGACACCGGCTGTATCTCACCCCGGCCAGCCCCTCGCCCTGGGGCACTGTGCTTCCTGTGGACAGATCCACTTCCCAGACTCCTGACGGGGTCATCCAATAGTCTCCGAATGTGCTGACCCACAGGTTGTTGTCGACTGCTACGATATCCTGCATGTTCTTTACTGCAGTAATCTCGTCCACTACCTCGAACTTCCCGGCGTCAATCACGCTGATCCGGTCATCGTATGAATAATCCGACTTGAACCCGCCACTGTTCGCCACATAGAGTTTCCCGGCCTTGAAGACGATGCCTTCGGGCTGGTATCCGACATGCACGGAATCCACTGTCTCGTATGTCCTTGCGGACACCTTATATACGGCCCCGATTCTGTCAGGACCTCCGTAATATGCTCCGGAATAAGAAGTTACATATGCGTATTCACCCTCAAAGGCTATACGCCTCGGGGAAGGGACCCTGACGGTCGCCACGTGTTTCTCGTTTTTCGGGTCAATGACCTCCACGAGCCCGGAATTGTTGATGACAAGCCATAATCTGTCGTTGAAGAAGGCAATATCGTTGCCTACGTCCCCCAGGCCCAGAACCTGGCCGGGATTCATCAGTTCGAATGAATTCCGGACATATTTCCCGTCAGAGAAACGGAAAAAGTCCAGGGACGCGTTGTTCGTGCCCATTTTGCCCTCGTTGAGGACGAAAAGCTTCTTGAATGAGCCCGATGTTTCACCTACTGCGACATTGACACCCGCAAGATCAGAATCATTGGAGGTGGTTTCAGACGATGGTTCGTCTTTGCTGCAACTCACGGCTATCGCCGCAAGGAGCGTGCTGAAAACCAGCAGTGCATTGTATTTCATAGAACGTTGAAAAATTTGTGCGGCAAAAATAGTGAAAAAGCGTGGATTTGCAATATCTCCGTTCAGAAAGAATATTCCGCAGCGAAAAGAACGTTGAACCCGGGCATCGGATAGCCCTGTACGACCTGGTATCGGCTGCCAGTGAGGTTTCTCAATGCGATGCTGAGTTTCAGCCTGTTATGAGCTGCCTGTGTGTCTTTTTCATGGCCTGCGGATTTACGGAAGCTCTTGTGTCCCGGGAACAATTCCTTGGAGACGGTAGCATCGCAGGTTGTCCACCTGTCCAGATGGTAGTCCGTGAAATTGGCACTGCTGCTCCATCTTTCACCTGTGAAGACAGGGCATAATGCGACTCTCCATCCCAGGTATCCGGCTGAAGCCGTGATGCTTCCGCTGTGAAGAGGGATATAAGGGATCTGTCCGCCGTATGAGGAGTTTCCCGGATCGGTGCGGTCGACAGATTTCTGCCATGTATATTTCGCTGTCAATGATGTGTTTATTCCGCACAGGGCATCGTTCGTGAGCGTCATGGAAATATCGCTTCCGAGGGTGTTGGCCCGCCCGATGTTGAACATTGTCCAGCGGAACTGGCTCGACGTGGGCAGTGCTACGATCTTGTCCCTGACCCTGTAGCAGTAGATGTCAGCACGGGGTTCTATTCCGGTTCTTCCGAAGCGCATCGGCCAGATCAGGCCGAGATCGTATTGCGCAGCTGTTTCTGGCCGGAGTGCAGCATTCCCTATGGTGGTGTAATACAGGTCGTTGAAAGACGGCATCCGGAACACCTTCCTCGCGAATCCTTCTATTGCAGGCCCTCTGTCTTCGCCTGCCGGCGTTATCCTGAACATAAGGGCAGGGGAGAGGTCGTTCCTCGTGCGGCTTTCTCTTGAGAACGCCCCTGCACCGGTATTGTCATATTTGTCAGCGGCAATGCTGTACACTACACTTGCCGACAACCTGATTTTGTCCCAATGCAAATCCGATGCGGCGGCACCCCAGAAACTGAACCGTACAGGTCTTGCGAAATGTTCCGGATTGCCTTCCAATGCGGAATACTGGGCGTCGGCCGCAATGTTCACCGAGCACCATCCGGACGGCTCGATTTTGCCCGATGCAGAGATGTAACCGCTTGTCTGTCTGTAAGTGACGTCCACCGGCATGGCCTGGGGATTCCTGACCGGATCCGTGAAATATCTGCTCCTGTTGCGGACGAATCTTCCTTTGAACATCCATTCCGGACGCATTCTTCCGGGACTTGAATACCTGTATGAGCCCTGAATGAAAATGTCCCTGTCTTCCTGGCGGTCGCCTTCGCCCGGAAGGCTGGCTGCGCTCCTGACTACCGGTCCTGGCAGACCGCGGTCTGATTCATAATAATATGCAGATGCATCCCAGGCGGAATGTTCCCCGTGTCCTCCGGCCTTGAGGACTGCGCGTCCGGATGTGATGTCACCTCCCCGTCTTGTCATTGTGGTGTCATAGCCGGCCACATTCCCGTCCGGCATGGAGATGAATTTGGTGGCGTGATATCGGTACCGGCCGTTGCTGGTGAGAAATTCCGCGTTCATGGAAACGTAGGATGCCTTTCCAATCCGGAAATCCATGTTCAGGGAAGGGGAAACCGTTCCGGACGACCCGGCTTTGACCCTGCCTGTGAAATTGACCTTCCTGCCGTCACGGAAAACAGGCACGGACGAATTGAGGTATACTGAACCGGCTGATGCATATTCCCTTGCCGGCTGCAGGCCGAGTGACCTGTGGCCGTTGTGTATTTCCACGGAAGACAGTCCATCAGCGGAGAACCTTCCGAGATCCACCTGCATGTTCTGGGCATTGTCAATCTGGATACCGTCCACGAAAACGGCTGTATACTCTGTACCGAGGCTTCTGATATTCAATGTCTTGAGGCCTCCGACCCCTCCGTAGTCCCGGACCTGCAGTCCGGCCTCTTCCCTCAGGGCGTCCGCTATGCACAACGTCGTGCCGAGTCTTTCCGGCCCGATTCTCCTTCCGGTTGCGAGAGGTCTTTTCATCATTCCCTCCACGGTGGATTCGCTTATTATCCCTCCGTACATTCCGGAATCCCTCCTGTTGCCTGTTTCTGAAACAGTAGTGTCTTGCATCTGGCTTGCAGCGTTGGAAACATGGAAATTCCCCATCAGGCAAATGCCAGACAGGGAAACCGCCAATATCCTTCTTCTGAAATCCATCCTCAAGTCCGTTAGGCATGCCCGGAGGAAAGCGATGCCGCAATACGGGAAATCCGGGCATATTGCCCAAATATCGCAATATCCCCGGATTTCTCCAAACCAATCACCGTTTCCCCACCAAAAATTGCTATATTTGCCGACCTTATAATATTAATTATGGACAAGAACAGTTATGCATTGGGAATGAGCATTGCCCACAACATGCTCCAGTCCGGAGTGAAGGAGATTTCCATCGATGATTTCACAGCCGGCCTGAAAGCCACTCTTGCAGGACAGGAGCCTGCGATTTCCTATGAGGAGGCCGGCGCTCTTCTCGACAAATATTTCGCTGAGATCCAGGAGAAGCAGGCTGCCGAGCAGGCCGAAGTGGCAGAGGTGATGAAACGTGAAGGTGAGCGTTTCCTTTCCGAGAACGCGAAGAAGGAAGGCGTGAAGGTATTGCCTAGCGGACTCCAGTACAAGGTCATAAGGAGCGGAAACGGACGCAAGCCGGGACGCACCGACAAGGTGAAATGCCATTATGAGGGCACTTTCCCGGGAGGGGAGAAGTTCGACAGCTCCTACGACCGCAAGCAGCCGGCCGTATTCGGTGTCAATCAGGTGATTGCAGGATGGACCGAGGCTCTCCAGCTCATGCAGGAAGGCTCCGAGTGGGAGCTCTACATCCCTTACAATCTTGCATACGGCGAGGCAGGAGCTCCGGGAGCTATTCCTCCGTATGCGGCATTGGTTTTCAAGGTGGAACTGATAGAGGTATTGTAATTCCTTACAGGAGACCTTGTTCCGAGAAATAGCGCCAGAGCGGGGCGGCCATCAGAGCCTGCTTTATCTGGTCATTGACCATCAGGTCTTTTACTTGGGCGGTGTCAATCAGCACGATTTCGAGATCTTCGGTGCTGTCGAGATGCTGCCCTGATATTTTTCTCACGCCCTCCGCCACGTAGCAATGCGAAAGGTTGTCCGTTGTGCTGGAATTGCCGGAGACGGTCATGATTTTCCTCCATTTCCCTTCTCCATATCCAGTCTCCTCCATCAGTTCCCTTTTCGCGGCATCGAGCGGGTCTTCTCCCTCCTCGATCACGCCTGCCGGAATCTCGAAGCAGGTCTTGCCGAGTCCGTGGCGGTATTGACGTTCCATTACGAATTTTCCGTCCTCGGTGATGGCGATGACATTGACCCAGTCAGGATACTCCAGGACATAGAATTCCGGATTCTGCCTGCCGTCAGGCAGTTCCACGCAGTCCCTGCGCACGGTCAGCCACGGCCTGCGGAACAGGTATTCGCTCTTGAGCACTTTCCATTTCCCTTTCTCGGATATTGCGTCTTCCATAATGCGTTCTTCAAAAAATTTGCGTAAAGATACTGATTTTTCCATTTGCCGGTGTTATCTTTGCGTAATGACCACTTAAATTATGCATTATATGAAGAAATTTTTGCTTTCCGCCGCGGCATTGATCATTGCGGCATCGGCATTTGCCCAAAACTATGAATCAAAACGTCCGGCGGTGGAAGACCGTCTTTTTGTCTCGCAGGCAGTCGAGAATGAAATTGCAAGGGTGACCTCGTTGCTGACCAATCCGAGGCTGGCATGGATGTTCTCGAACTGTTTCCCTAACACACTCGATACGACCGTGCATTTCGGAAAGGACGATAACGGAAACTGGAGGACATTTGTCTATACCGGTGACATCCACGCGATGTGGCTCAGGGATTCAGGTGCCCAGGTATGGCCTTATGTACAGTTCGCCGACAGGGACGAGAATCTCCGCAATCTCCTTGCAGGTGTCATCAACTGCCAGTTCTCTCTGATCTGCATCGACCCTTATGCCAATGCGTTCAATGACGGGCCGACAGGCGGTGAATGGCAGTCTGACCAGACCGAGATGGACCTTAACGTGCACGAGCGCAAATGGGAAATTGACTCGCAGTGCTATCCTATCCGTTTGGCTTACCATTACTGGAAGACCACGGGTGACGAGTCAGTATTCGGCCCGGTGTGGGTAGAGGCCATGGGAAAGATACTCAATACTTTGAAGACCCAGCAGAGGAAAGAAGGCCTTGGACCTTACAGTTTCCTCCGCAAGACAGACAGGCAGCTCGACACCAAGGCCTGCCGCGGATATGGCAACCCTGTGAATCCTGTAGGACTGATCGTGTCTTCATTCCGTCCTTCCGACGACGCTACCACATTCGATTTCCTGGTTCCTTCCAATTTCTTTGCTGTCAGCGCATTGCGTAAGGCTGCCGAGATTCTCGAGACTGTGAACGGGGAGAAGAAACTCGCGAAGGAATGCCGTGCCCTCGCTTCCGAGGTGGAGACGGCCCTGAAGAAATATGCAGTTGTGGATCATCCTGAGTTCGGAAAGATTTATGCCTTCGAGGTGGACGGATTCGGCAACAAATATCTCATGGACGATTCCAATGTGCCGAGCCTTCTCGCCATGCCTTATCTCGAAAGCGTTCCGTTCGATGACCCTGTATGGCAGAATACGAGGAAGTTCGTCTGGAGCAAGTCCAATCCATATTTCTTCAGCGGAAAGGCTGCCGAGGGAATAGGCGGACCTCATGTGGGATATGACATGATATGGCCTATGAGCATCATCATGAGGGCTTTCACATCGAATGACGACAAGGAGATCAAATGGTGCATCGAGACTCTGATGAAGACAGATGCCGGTACGGGTTTCATGCATGAGTCCTTCCACAAGGATAATCCTGCAGATTTCTCCCGCAGCTGGTTCGCCTGGGCAAATACCTTGTTCGGCGAGCTCATCGTGCATCTTGTTGACAATGGCAAGCTCGACCTCCTGAATTCCATCAAGGTTAAATAATGGAAATATTCGCTCTTGTTTCGGGAATCCTTTTCCTGATACTGGAAATACGACAGCACAATCTGATGTGGCTCCTGCAGGCAATCTCGGGAGTCGCATCTGTCATTGTGTTCTGCCGTCAGGGGCTATATGCCTCGATGGGATTGAACGTCTATTATGTGGCGATGGCAATATGGGGATATGTCCAGTGGAAGGCTGATTCGGGTTCAGTGGATTCAGGAGCGGTTCATCTGAG
>SAMEA3663026__coassemble_850_pt1 | contig 11422 bp, 9 predicted proteins | sample SAMEA3663026__metabat2_low_PE_017 | metagenome-assembled genome bin SAMEA3663026 (sample SAMEA3663026) | pig gut metagenome | biome: pig gut; feature: pig-associated habitat; material: faeces | place: France | collected 2012
CTGTGTCCCCAGATATTTGGATGCACCTGACCACATGTCCATATCTGTGAGGGTGTAGTCTGCGACGAATGCGATATTGCGGGAATTGTCCTCGCTTAGCGGAATGCCGGCCTTGACGTAGGCGTTTACCGAGCGGTTCAGGATGTCGGAGCCCCAGGGGGACTCAGGTGACAATGTATATGTGCCGTGGTCGTAGCCATCCTGTCCGCCCTTCCTCCTGTCCTGCAGCGCGCGCAGTCCGAAACGTACCTGGACGCCTGTCGGGCCATAGTAGAGCCAGCGGTTGGCGACATTGACCTGAAGCATCCCGGGGTCGTCCCTGAAGCCGTCGTGGTTGTGGTCGAAGGTCTTGAAATTGCCCGATACGTGGCCGAGAATGACTGTGCTCCAGCTCTCGCCCATCTGGAGGGATGATGCAATGTTGAAATCCGTCTTCGTGTCGTTCATGGTGGACAGGTTCACGAAGAGCGGTTTCTCGTCCGTAGGCTTGCGATATTCCGTATTGATTTGACCTGTAATGGATTCCACTCCGTTGACAACGGTGGACAGGCCTTTTGCGACCTGGATGCTCTCAAGCCATTGGCCCGGCACGTAGGAGAGTCCGAAAGGGGCCGCGATGCCGCGCATTGACGGTCTGTTCTCGTCGAGCATCTGGGTATATACTCCGCTGAGTCCGAGCAGCCTGATCTGTCTCGCCCCGGTGACTGCATCGGAATAGCCCACTGTGACGCTGGCAGAATTCTCGAAGCTCTCGGCAAGGTTGCAACATGCCATCTTCCGGAGTCCGGCCGAGGAAATCACCTCAGTCCGCAGTTCCTTGCCGCGTGCAAGATAGTTGCCTTCCTGCCTCAATGTGAATACCGCTGCATCAAGGCTGTCCTTGCGTTCTCCGTAAATACCGGTTGTATCCTGAAGAGTTATGACCGTAGCCGGCTTGCAATCCGGCAATGACAGACCTGCCGTCGCCCGGAAGGGCATGAGCGCGGCTATGACAATAACAGGGATAAAGCCTTTCATATTCTTTGATGTCCGTTTGTTACTGATGGCAAAAATAACAATTCCGGAAGTAATCTAAAATACTTGAAAATAACTATATTTGTAAAGGATAAAAACACAGTCATTATGAGAACCTCATTGAAATACGCCGTAAGCACAGCTGCAGCAATGCTTTTCGGCCTCAGTCTATGCAATGCCGGCAAGCCGGTCGTAATCTACCAGGTATCGGACCCACAGCTCGGATTCACAGCCAAGAACAAGAACATGGACTATGAAATCGCCACCATGCTCAAGGCCGTGGAACGGATCAACGCCACTTCTCCTGACGTGGTGGTGTTCACCGGAGACCTGGTACACAATTGCAAGGATGAAGCGCAGTGGGCAGAGTTCAAGAGGCTCACCGGAGAGATAAATCCGGAAATCCCGAGATATTGCATACCGGGCAACCACGACATAGTGTCCAAGACAGAGAAATTCGACATGGGCCCGTACACCAGCCACATGGGAGAAGACAGGTTCAGCGCGGAAATCGGCAAGGTCCTGCTCGTCGGGATGAACACTGACTATCTCAAATACACCGAGGGCACGGCCGAGGAGGCCGCACAGGTGGAATGGCTACGGGAAACGCTGGCTGGCAAGGAGAAAGGCGGAGTTTCCATCGTATTCGGGCATCATCCGTTCTTCCTGGACAAAGCCGACGAGCCGGAGGAGTATTTCAATATCAGGCCGGACAAGCGCAAAATCTATATGGACCTCTTCAAGGAGGCCGGTGTGACCGCCGTTTTCTGCGGACACAAGCACGACAACTACGTGACCGCTGACGGGGACATGCCTGTGGTGACCACGAGCGCCATCGGAAAGCAGCTTGGAAATGCCGAGTCCGGCATCCGTGTCATCGTCTGCCACAAGGGCAAGGTATGGCACAGCTATCTCACTCCGGAGGAGATTCCTGACGGAAGGAAGGCTGTCATCAGGAAAGTCCTGGGAAAATGACGCTGGATATTTTGCAGGCACGTTAACATTTCCGCTTCATCATCGTCTATATTGTCGGAAAACCTCAATATAGATGGATTGCCATGAAACCGTTTATGAGAAAATTACTATTCGTCCTGATGCTGGCAATGACATTGTCCGCCTGCGCATCAGGCAGGAAAAAGGCCTCCGAAGGGTACGGAAATGAAATCCTGACCCTGCTCGGAGAATACAGGAGCACTCCGGGATTCAGAAACATAAATATCGGAAGAACTGGCACTTCCATGATCAAGAGCATTCTTCAGGGAGCTTCGGTGTACGGAAAGGACGAAGAGGCGGAGATGGTTTTCGCAGCAATGGAGGGAATCGACAGGATTATCGCAGCGGACTACAGCGAATGCACAGGGACGGACGCAAAGCGTTTCCGTGAACGGCTGTCGGAAGCGATGCAGGGTTCGGAGATGCTGATGGAGTTCAAGGACGGGAGCAACCTGATGAGAATTTACGGAATACCGTCAGATGATGGAGATGCCGTCAGGGATTTCGTCCTGGACGTTACCCCGCGAGGCGTGCTGGTATGCCTGTTCGGGAGCATCCCTGCAGAGGCCATTGCCAAATTTCTGGAAGACAGATGACCGGGAAGGAGTTCATAGAGAAATTCCTTCCTCTTGACTGTGACATGTACCGTCTGGCATTCAGCCTGACAGGGTCCGGGCAGGATGCAGAAGACATTGTACAGGAACTGTTCATGAAGCTTTGGAAGTCACTCGACAGCTTGGACTCGGTAAAATCCCCGAGAGCGTATTGCCTCACATTGACAAGAAACCTGTGCATCGACCTCCTTCGGAGAAGGAAACGGGTGCATGCCGAGAGCATTGAGGGGCAAGCTGACATCGGTTCCGGGCCGGATGCGGAGACGGGGTTCATATTGAAGGAGAGGATTGCAGCATTGGCCGGACGAATCGGAAAACCGCCCGAAAGACAACGCAAGATATTGACAATGAAGGTGATGGAAGGTCTTTCCAACAAGGAGATATCCGAAAGGACCGGATTGAGCGACCTCACCGTGAGAGTCACCCTGAGCCTTGCGAGAAAGAGCATAAGAGAATGGGACGGAAAATAAGGTAGCCGAAATGAAGACAATAGAAGAAATAGAGAAAATGAGCCTGGAAGACCTTGAAGCAGCGTCCTCCGGAAATGAGGTGGAAGTCCCTCCCGGGCTCAGGGAGAGGATAGAGGACTCATTGACGGCCTGCACTATCTCCGGGGAGAATAACCACGGAAGAGGCAGAGCATGGAGATGGTGTCTCGGGGCATGCGCAGCTGCAGCCTGCACAGTCATTGCATTGAGAGTCCATGATCCGGTGAAGGACACATTCAGCGACCCGATGGAGGCATACGCGGAAGTGGAAAAGGCCTTCGCCATAATAGGCTCTACGATGGCTAAAGGAATAGAACAGGTCTCGGAAGACGGAGGAGGAGCACTCAGGGAATCCACTGCAAGGCTCATCCGGAACTGCGGACAAGGCTTCGAACAAAACAAAGAATAATAAGGTTATGAACAATATCATCAAGAAGACAATGCTGCTGGCGGCAGGACTGATAGTTTTCTGCCTCGCGGCCAATGCCCAGGGAGGAAGGACGATATACCAGAGATATTCCGACATGGAGAACGTGAATGCGGTATATGTGTCCCCGTCGATGTTCAGGATAATAGGCAGGATTCCTGACCTGAATCTTCCGACGGGAGATGTGAACCTGGTTCCTCTCATAAAGACCCTCAACGGACTGTATCTCATCAACAGCCGGGATGCAGGAATCAGCAAGAACCTCATGATCGACGCCATGAACTTCGTCCGTTCGGAGAAATTCGAGCTGATGATGGAAATGAAGGAGGACGGCAACACCGCGCACATCTACACCCAGGGCAAGAACGGAACCGTAAGCAACTTCGTATTTCTGTCACTGTCCGGAAGTGAGTGTACCTTTATCAGCCTGGACGGGCAGATGCCGGAGAAGGAACTGGAAGACCTGCTCGGCAAGGCGATCGCGAATCTATAGTTTGTAGCTCTCCAGACGGGCGATGGCGAGGTGGTAGTCCCGCTCGGCCTCAAGGGTACTGTCCACTATGTTGTAATACAGGCCGAGACCCACGAGATGCTCGACGAGAGATATCTCCCCGGCCTTGAATCCGCTCTCTGCAAGTGCAGCCGACTCCGCGGCCACTGCTCCCGACTCCTCATATCCGGCAAGGACGTTTCTCAGGCCCGCCGCCTCGTCGAACAGCTGCTTCATCCCTGAATAATAACGTATTGCAGCATCTTCCTGCTCCAGACGGGAAGCCTCATAGGAAGCCTTCGCCTGACGGATATTGTTCTTCGCCGACCATACCGGGATGGAAACCCCGAGGGTAAGACCCCTGAAATTGCTGCCCTTGACCAGCTCGCTCATATATCCTGCCGTCAGCTTCGGGGCGCTCGCGGCACGGCCGGTACGGATTTCCTGTTCCTTGACCTTCACATTCTGGGCGACATAGGCCAGGACCGGACTTGAAGCGGAACATTCCTCATACCAGGTCCCGAAATCGTCCGGAAGCATCGGGGCAAGGCCGAATCCAGTATCACCCAGCACGATGTCCTGCCCTCCGTTCAGGCGGCGGAGTTCCTGTTGCAGGCCGGAGCGAGTTATCAGATTCCGCTCATATTCCCCGCGTATGGAGGACAATGCAAGCCGGGCCTCATTGGCATCCTTGAGGCTGACATCTCCCGCCTCGAGCATCCGGGAATATGCATCATTTATCTCTGCCGCATGTGCGAGCCTGCGCGAGAGTTCTTCGTGCATGGCATTGCAATAAATGAGCTCGATACATACAGTCTTGGCTTCCAACAATATGCGTTGTCTCTCCACCTCATATCCCATATCGGCGAGTTCTCCCAATGATGCGGCAAGTTTGGCCTTGGACCCGAAAAGGACGGACATGTCCAGGGTCTGGGTAACGGAGATATCCTTGCGGCCTCCCACATCGGGATTGCTCCACAGATAGTCAAATCCGAACTCCGGATCATCAAGGGCATTCCCGGCCTTATATCCGTACTTGTCAGCCTCGGTCCCGGCACGCAGGGCGGCCAGCTCGGAATTGTTCTTCTCTATTTCCGCAAGAGCCTGGTCCACAGGACTCTGTGCAAAGGCCACCGACATCGCGGAAGAAATCAGGATGGCCGATATCATTATCTTTTTCATTCTATCCATCGTTATTTGGAATCCCCTTCGCCGCGGCTGATCATCATATAGACCACAGGGATTATGAATCCGTTGAGCAATGTGGATGTAAGCAGTCCGCCGAGCAGGACCTTGGCCATAGGGCTCTGGATTTCATTGCCCGGGAGTTCGCCTCCGAGAGCAAGCGGGATGAGGGCCAGGGCTGAGGTCAGGGCGGTCATGAGAATCGGATTCAACCTGTCCACGGATCCTCCCAGCACGGCATCATACAGTCCGGCTCCGCGATTCCTGAGCTCATTGTACCTCTCTATCAGGAGCATGCCGTTTCTCGTGGCAATACCGAACAGGGATATGAAACCGATGATTGCCGGAATGCTTATCACCTTGTCTGTAAAGAAGATGGCAAACACGCCTCCAATCAGTGCAAGCGGCAGGTTCAGGAGCACTGCCGAAGCCTGGCGCATATTGCGGAACTGTCCGTAGAGCAGGAGGAATATCACCATGATTGCCATCATGGACAGCAGGGCCAATGTCCTCGACGCCCTCCTGGCACTCTCGAACTGGCCGCCGAACTCAACATGATATCCTTCAGGCATTGGGACACGCTCCCTGATGACCTTCTCCATCTCGTTCACCGCACCCTGCAGGTCACCTCCTTCCACATTGGCCGAAATCACTATCTTTCTCGAGACATTCTCGCGGTTTATGGTATTCGGTCCCGAAGCGGAACGTATCTCCGCAATTTCGCTGAACGGCACCTTGGTCCCGGCAGCGTCCACCATGATGTCTCCTATGGATTCGATGGTGCCCCGGTTCATGTCCCCGGCCTTCACCACGAGATCGAACACCCTGTTGCCTTCATAAACCTGGGAGACTGCCACGCCTCCGAGATATACGTCCACCATTTCCGAGAACCCGGCAGGGGTTATCCCGTATTTCGCCAGCATTCCGCGCTTCGGCAATATCTGCAGCTGCGGTCGCTCTACCTGCTGTTCCAGGTTGAGGTCCACTACTCCGGGGATTGTTGCTATCTCGTTCTTGATCTGATTGCCAAGCGAATACATCTTGTTAAGGTCAGTACCGAAGAGCTTGACGGCAATGCTGGCCCTGGTTCCGGAAAGCATAGCGTCTATTCTGTGGGATATCGGCTGGCCTATCTCGACATTGACTCCCGGTATCTCCGAAAGTTTCTTCCTGATTTCCGCCAGAATCTCTTTCTTGGAGCGGCGGTCCAGTTCGAACGGGGCCTCTATTTCAGACACATTGACACCGAGAGCATGCTCGTCCAGTTCGGCTCGTCCGGTCTTCCGGGCGACGGTCTTGATTTCCGGCACGGTCAGGAGGATGTTCTCAGCCATGCGTCCCACATTGTCCGACTCCTCAAGGGAGACTCCCGGAAGGGTGCTGACATTGATGGTGAACGAGCCTTCGTTGAATGCCGGAAGGAAACTGCTGCCGAGGGTGCAGAACGCAGCAATGGCGAGCACAAGCAGGACTCCTACGCCTCCGAGGACTAATTTCCTGTGGGACAGGGCCCATTTCAGGGCAATCTCGTACTTGGACCTCAACCATCTGACCATCAGCGGATCCTTGCCGTTCCTGTCACCTGCACCACTTCCAAGAAGCAGGCTGCAGAGGACCGGGGTCAATGTCAGGGCCACGAACGTGGAGGCGAACAGGGCCGTGATGAACGCTATTCCGAGAGGCCTGAGCATCCTGCCCTCCATTCCGGAAAGGAAGAACAGCGGGATGAAGCTGACCACTATAATGAACGTGGAATTCAATATCGGGAGACGCACCTCGCGGGAAGCCTCGAATACCACATCGAGCACTCCTTTCCTCCGGTCCGCAGGCAGGAGACGGTTTGCCCTGAGATGCCTGAAGACATTCTCCACATCCACTATCGCATCATCCACGAGAGAGCCTATGGCAATCGCCATTCCTCCGATACTCATCGTATTGATGGTCAGTCCCATGAATTTCAATGTCAACACGGATACCAACAAAGACAGAGGTATGGTGACAAGGGATATGAGGGTCGTCCTGACATTCATCAGGAAAAGGAAGAGGATGATGACCACGAACAGTCCGCCCTCGAAGAGGGACTTCCTGATATTGTCAATGGAGCTGTCAATGAACCTCTGCTGCCGGAATATGTCCGTGGCTACCTGGACGTCGGACGGAAGCTGGGAACGGAGTTCCTCCATGGCGGCATCAAGCTTGGCAGTAAGTTCGATGGTGCTCGCATCGGGCTGCTTCGTCACAGTCATCAGGACTGCAGGCTTGCCCCTGTGGGAGGCCGTACCGAGTTTCGGGGACTTGGAACCAGTCCTTATTTCAGCCACGTCGGCAAGTGTCACCGGAGCATCTCCGTCAAGTCTCACTACAGCCTGCCCTATGGCGTCCACGTCCGAGGTGGAAAGCACTCCCCTGACTATATATTCATTGCCGTATTCATAGAGGACCCCTCCGCTGGTATTGCGGTTGCAATCCCCTGCCGCATCGAGGACTTCCTTCAGGGTCACGCCGTAATGACGCATTTTCTCAGGTGACACAAGTATCTGGTACTCTTTGATATCCCCTCCGAGCACCGTCACCTGGGCAACTCCGCCGAGAGACAGGAGGCGAGGCCTTATGGTCCAGTCCGCGGCAGTCCTGAGGTCCTGCATGGAAGTCTTTTCCGAAGTGAGGCCGATAATCATCATCTCCCCGAGGATGGAGGACTGCGGTCCGAGGGTCGGTTTTCCGCATCCCGGAGGAAGACTTCCCGTCACTTCGGCAAGTTTCTCCGAAACAATCTGCCTGTCCCTGTAAATATCAGTCCCCCAGTCGAACTCCACCCATACCACTGAAAAACCGGTCGTGGAAGAAGAACGCACACGCCTCACGTCGGTGGCTCCGTTCAGGGAGGTCTCCACAGGGAACGTCACGAGCCTCTCAACCTCTTCCGGAGCCATGCCCGTTGCCTCTGTCATCACTACGACAGTAGGCGCATTGAGGTCAGGGAAAACGTCCACATCTATGTTGAGCGTGGTATAAATACCGCCTATCAGAAGAAGAATTGCACCGGCAATGATGAGCGGGCGGTTCTGCAATGAAAAACGTATAATCCTGTCCAGCATATAGTTCCGGTATTAATGATTGTGGGAATGACCTTCCGGAACCACTCCGGATACGGAAGCGAGCCTGACCTGGAACACGCCTTCGGTCACCACCTCATCCCCTGCGTTGAGACCGGATATGATTTCCCTGCGGATACCGTCAGTACGCCCTGTCCTGACTTCCTGCTTGCGGTATTCTTCCTCGCATAGTCTTATATATACGAAATGTACACCCTGTTCTTCGGTCAGGGCCGTCTCCGGGACTGAGATGACATTGTCCTCACGCGAATCCACGAGCCAGATGTCGGCATAGGATCCCGGAACAATGTTCCCGGCATTGCGGAACTCGAAACCGGAATGAAGAATGAACCCTGTGCTGCCGCCCTTCCGGAAGAGAGTTTGCGTCCTCCGAGAGCTTCCACACTGTAGGTTTCGGAAGAATAAGAGGGGCGGAAGTTCGCCCCGGACACGGATGCTATCCTGCTGTAATACCTTTCCGGAACATCGGCCCTGAGCTGGAGGAAACGGTTCTGTGTAATGACCGCAAGCGCCTGTCCTGCAGAGACATAATCCCCTTCGGACACGAAGCATTGCTTCACATGTCCGGAAATGCGGGACTTGACGGCGACACCGTTCTCGCTGTACTTTCCTTTGTATGCCTCATATTCGGTCCTGGCATTCGTGTATGCGAGTTCTGCCTGCTCGAACGCTTTTCTCGATATCGCTCCGGACTCCACAAGAGATGAAGCCCTTTCATATTCTTTCGCAGCAGCCTCGTAGGCTGCCTGGGCCTTCATTGCCTGCTCGCCCTCCGGCATTTCCCTGGAAGAAATCCACATCAGGGTGCTGCCTTCACGTACATTGACACCCGGCACAATCCGCTGCGATGCGCCTTTGGAAGAGGTCCCGCCGAAAGAGACGATGCCGGAAGCCGTGGCGGAAAGCGTCACCTCGTCACCCTGGGCAGGCAGAATCTCCCCGCTGACCCTTATCACTCCGCTGAAAGGACCAGGAGTGACGGTCTCGGTACGCAGTCCTGCCGCCTCGGCCTTTTCATGGGAGAATTCTATTATATCCTTATGGTTCTCCCCTTCATGTGAATGCTGTCCTTCATGGTCATGAGCGTCGTGCACGGACTCGTGGTCATGCATATCGTGGTCATGCCCCTCATGGTCATGCTCTTCGTGGTGCATTTCATGTTCATGGACTTCTTCGTGCTCATGGGAAGCACTCTCTCCGTGCCCGTTGCCGCAGGACGGCATGAAAAGCACGATGGCGAGAGAAACGGCGATATTGGAAAATCTGTTCATAGTGTATTACCGGTTTCAGTTTTCATAGACTGCAAAAGTAAGAATTGATTTGCGCAACCGGGTTGCAAAAACTTTTTTGAAAAATTTTTTGAGAAATGCTTGCATATTGAAAAAATCTTCATACCTTTGCAGTGTACTAATGAACTAATACACATAAACGGATGTAAAAACAGTTCACCGGCACATAACAATTTGAACGGAAATACGACAATACTGTATAACAAATAAATAAGTTTCGCAGAGCGAAACAACTGCTTTTGAGGCCTTCAGGCCGAGGGTAGGTCGGGAGCGTTCAGCAAAAGCCCAGTGGTCTTTTGCAGCGAGCAGGTTCCCGGGGTCGGGAGCGATTAGCAAAAGTCCAGTGGCCTTTTGCAGCGAGCAGCCCGAAGGGACGGTAGGGATTTAGGAAAAGGGTAACGTATACAAAAAATGCGCGCGGGCCTTTGCTCGCACAGAGCAACAAATACTCTGAAAAGCAGGAATTTGCGACTTGTAAAACTTGAAATGTATAACAAATAAAAGAAACAGAAATATGAAAAAGAGCATTTACACAATCGCAGCAACTGCATGCATCATTCTTATGTGCGGATTCACATCTGCAGCAAGAAGCGCCTCCGACGGGGCCAGGAAAAGCATCGAGAACGTTATCGACAATTATCGCGGAAACGAGAATTTCGAAGTCGTCAAGATCGGCGGCTGGATGATGAAACTCGCAGGAACCAGGAATTGTTCCTCCGCAAAAATCAACTCAATGATTGTCGTGGACTACTCGGATTGCCAGAACAATGTGAAATCAGGGTTCACCATTGAAGTCCTCAAAGCTGCCGAGGGTTGCACCAAGCTCATGGAAGTGCAGGAAGGCAACGAGAAGGTTACATTCCTCGGGACAGTCAGCGAAGACGGCAGTACCATCTCGAATCCCATGATTCTCACGGACGACGGCGAGCTGGTATGCTTTTTCGGAACAATCAACGCCAGCGAGCTCGGAGACCTCAGGAACTAGACCGGTAACGAGAAGTCATTATTCATAAATTCTATACACAACAACTGGTTTGGGACATAACCAAACAGTCGGCCGGCGGCACGCAGAGATGCATGCCGCCGGCTTCGTATTCTTGATGCCTTAAGGGAAAGGCTACAGTGAAGCTATGTTCTTGTCGTTCAGAAGGTTCTTTCCTTCCGGAGTCAGGGCGTAGGCAATCCTGTCAGCATAGTGCTTCTCGACCTTGCCGCGCACAATCTTCATTGTGCTGTTGACCATGTGGTTCTGCTCGGTGAACGGCTCGTCAGCCACGATGATTGCAGCAGGAAGCCATCTCTCCGGGAACATTCCCTCGTGTGAACCTCCCTTGCGGTATGAATTGACCTCATCCTGGATCTTCTTGAGCATCAGCTCCTTGGCTTCACGGGAGTCAAGGTCCGCAGCCGGATTTGAAGAACGGACAAAATCTTTCAGGGCCTCCTTGTTAGGCACTATGATGACGGTGGTGTAAGGGTCCTGGTTGTTGTGGAGAATCACCTGGTCAATGTATTTCGAACCGTCAGTCAATGAGTCCTCGAACCCTTCCGGGCTGTATTTCTCTCCGTCCGCCGAAATGAGCAGGGACTTGAAACGTCCTGTCACATAGAGGAATTCAGCATCACGCATATAACCCATGTCTCCGGTATGGAGCCATCCGTCCACCACAGTCTCAGCCGTGGAGACAGGATTCTTCCAGTAGCCGGCCATGACATTCTCTCCGCGGATGACAATCTCGCCTTTCTCGCCGTATGGAAGTTCCTTGCCGTCTCCGTCGCAGATCTTGATGTCCATCGGCTTGACCA
>SAMEA3663026__coassemble_856_pt1 | contig 11365 bp, 12 predicted proteins | sample SAMEA3663026__metabat2_low_PE_017 | metagenome-assembled genome bin SAMEA3663026 (sample SAMEA3663026) | pig gut metagenome | biome: pig gut; feature: pig-associated habitat; material: faeces | place: France | collected 2012
GAAAGCCTTCTCCAGTTCAGGAAGATATTCGTCGGATACCTTCACGTTCGGGTCCAGATTGAGATTGGCGCCTTTCCCGTTGAGAAAGTCGACAAGTGTCTGAAGCCCGATGTTGAACTGTTTTGTCAGCTTGTTTAGTCTGATTTCTGCCATATAAACCCCTTTAGTTTTAATTATTCCTCTTCAAATTCCTCACGGAGGATGTTCATCACATCTTCCACAGTCTCGTCCTCGAGATCAGCCCTCTTCGCAATGTCGGCCGGGTCGAGTGCAAGAACGCTCTTCGCAGTGTCGCAGCCGATGGACTGGAGCCTCTCGATGACCCAAGGGTCAATCTCGTTGCTGAACTCGCTCAGCAATACGTCCTCGTCATCGTCTTCAGCATCAGCGTCATCTTTCGGAACCTCCCTCCAGACTTCAATCTCACGTCCCACGAGCATGCTGGCGAGCTTGATGTTGCATCCGCCCTTGCCGATACCCTTCTTCACCTCCTCAGGAAGCATGAACACCTTGATCTTGTCATCCTCGCCGTTTCCCATGTCGATGGAAGATATCTTGGCCGGATTCAGGGCCCTCTGGATGAGGAGCTGGGTATTCGTTGTCCATTGGAGGACGTCGATATTCTCGTTCCTGAGTTCACGGACAATGCCGATGATCCTGGAACCCTTCACTCCGATACATGCTCCGATAGGGTCGATCCTGTCATCGTATGACTCGACTGCCACCTTGGCCCTCTCGCCCGGGATGCGGACAACCTTCTTGATGGTGATGAGGCCGTCGTAAATCTCAGGCACCTCCTGCTCGAAAAGCTTCTTCAGGAATTCGTCAGAAGTCCTGGAGAGCACGATGTAAGGAGTGGTATTGTTCTTCATCTCCACGCTCTTGATGATGGCGCGGACTGACTCGTTCTTCTTGAAATGCTCGCCCGGAATCTGCTCCGACTTTGGAAGCCTGAGCTCGTTCCCGTCCTCGTCGAGGATAAGGAGCTCCTTGGAGAAATTCTGGTAAATCTCGCCGGTGAAGATTTCACCGATCTTGTCAGTGTACTTGTTGTAGAGGTTGGCCTTCTCGATATCCATGATGCGGCCCTGGAGATTCTGGCGTATGTTCAGGATACCCCTTCTTCCGAAATCCTTGAGCTCCACCCTCTTGGTGAAGGTTTCCCCGAGTTCGTAGTCATCCCCGTTCCGGTTCACTTCATCGATGGAAATCTGGGTGTTCGGATTCTCCACCACCTCGACGACCTCGAGATTCTGGTAAATCTCGCAGTCTCCCTTGTCGACATTGATGATGACATCGAAATTGTCAGCCGACCCGAAAGTCTTGGTCAGCTGGGTCATGAAGACATCCTTGAGCACGCCCATCATCACCGGACGGTCAATATGCTTCTCATCCTTGAAAAGCGCAAACGCTGTCTTGAGGTCGATTTTTTCTTCTTCCATTGTATCTTATATTATATTTTTATTCAAAATCAATATATGGGACCACCGAATTCACGGCAGGGAACAGAAACCTGTCCTCATGCCTGACCAGTTCCTTTTTCTTTTTCCCCGTCACTGCCTCCTTCACTTCATATCCGAGGGTGAAACCCTCCTCGTCCGCTGCCAGAAGGACTCCCTTCAGCTTCCTTCCGTCACGCAGCTTCACCTCCACCACGGAACCTATCGCCTTGATATACTGCTTGAGAATCCTGAAAGGCTGGTCGAGCCCTGCGGATGTGACAGTGAGGGAATAATCCTCCTCGTCCCTGCTGAAAATATCCTGGAAACGGTTGTTCACGGCCACGCAGTCCTCCATCTCCACTATCCCCTCCTCCGACTCGATCGCGATGACGACATCATTGTCAGCGGACACCTTGACATCCGTGATGAAGCAGCCCCTTTCGGCCACCTCTTTCTCCATCTCCTTGTAAATCAATGCAATATCAATCATACTACAGTCAAGTAATAAAAAAAGATAGGAGACGCCCCGTCCCCTATCTCAACTCACTGGCGCAAAGATACAAAAAAAACTTCAATTATTTCCTCATTTAGCATAAAAATGCTAACTTTGCAGAATCAAATTGATTTATTCAGCATCAAAAAAATAAATTATGGAATTTACAGCTAAACAACTGGCAGGAGTCCTGAAGGGAACCGTGGACGGGAATCCGGAGGCAAAAGCCACTTCATTCGCCAAAATCGAGCACGGAAAGCCAGGCCAGTTGTGCTTCTACGCAAATCCGAAATACGAGCAGTACGTATATACATGCAAAGCCAGCATCCTGCTCGTAAACAAGGACTTCGAACCTAAAGAGAACGTTCCGGCCACAATGGTCCGTGTAGAGAACGCATACAGCGCACTCGCTGAACTCCTGAAATACGTGGCAACGCAGAAAAGGACAGACAGAAGGCACCGCGGCTTCAGGTCATCATGGTTCCTCACCAGCAAATTCGGCAAGAAAGTATATCTCGGAAGCCACTCATATGTAGGCCATCACGCAGTCATCGGCGACTACACCAAGATTTTCGAGAACGTATATATCGGGGACAATACGATTATCGGCAAGCATTGCATCATCTATCCCGGGGTTAGCATATATCCGGGAATGATCATCGGCGACAATGTCATCATCCATTCCAATGCCGTCATCGGCTCTGACGGATTCGGCAATGCTCCGCAGCCTGACGGCACCTGGGAGAAAATCGAGCATCTCGGCAACGTCATCATCGGCAACAACGTGGAAATCGGGGCCTGCACCACCATTGACAGGTCCGAGATGGAGTCCACGATCATCGGCAACGGAGTCAAGATCGACAACCTCTGCCAGATAGCCCACAACGTGCAGATCGGGGACAATACCGTGATGGCGGCCCAGTGCGGAATTGCGGGATCGACGAAGATCGGAAAGAACTGCATATTGGCCGGGCAGGTCGGCATTGCCGGGCATCTCACCATTGCAGACAACACAACCATAGGCGCACAGGCCGGCATCATCGGCAACATCCGCAAGCCAGGCCAGGTACTTCTCGGATCTCCTGCACTCCCTGTCAAGAGCTTCATGCGAAGCTACGCCGTATTCAAGCAGCAGGGCGAGAGCAAATAGAATTGTACAGATAGGAAAAAATCCTTATATTTGCCCGATATTATATTTTGCAATAGAATTATGAAGCAGCGCACACTGGGAAAAGCCTGCCGTTTCAGCGGCAAAGGACTTCACACCGGGAAGATTGCCGGAATGACTGTAAATCCGGCACCTGAGAACACAGGAATAAGGTTCATAAGGACAGATATCGGGCCTGACGCATATATTGACGCTCTCGCGGAGTACGTGACGAACACGGCAAGATGCACTCTCCTCTCCAACGGGGAGGCGTCCGTATCCACCATAGAACACCTCATGTCCGCATTCACCGGCATGGGAATTGACAATGCCATTGTCGAGATTGACAATGTGGAAGTTCCGATTCTTGACGGAAGTGCATCATTTTATGTAAAGGCTTTCAATGAAGCCGGAATCGTGGAGCAGGAAGCCGAAAGGATATATATCACCCTACCTCACGAATTCTCCATCAAGGACGAGAAGACCGGATCATGGGTGAAGGTGACACCTGCCGATGAACTGTCATACGACATAACGGTGGATTTCGGATCTCGGGTTCTCGGAGTTCAGGAAGCCCACTGGGACCCTTCCCTGGACTACGGGACAGAGATAGGCCCGTGCAGGACATTCGTCTTCTTCCATGAAATAGAGTATCTGTTCGCCAACAACCTCATCAAGGGCGGGGATGTGGACAATGCCATAGTCATCGTGGAACATCCGGTCCAGGAAGGACAGCTCGAAAGAATGTCGAAGCTTTTCAACCTGCCTGTGCTGAAAGTGAACGAGAGCGGCTACCTGAACAATCTCGAGCTGCATTTCAGCAATGAGTGCGGACGCCACAAGATGCTGGACATGATAGGCGACATGAGGCTTGCCGGAGGATATCTCAAAGCGCATATCAGCGGCTTCAAGCCGGGCCACGCAATTAATACAAATCTTGCCAAGGAAATACGCAAAGCTCTTGGCAATAAATAATTACAGAATCATGAACAAAATTCATCCACTTGCTACCGTAAGCCCGAAGGCCGTTCTCGGAGACAATATCGAGGTCGGTCCGTACGCATTCATCGACGAGAACGTTGAGATCGGAGACGGATGCAAAATATATCCGCACGCAGTCATTTTCCCGTATGTGAAAATGGGTAAGAACTGCGAAGTATATCCGGGAGCCGTCCTCGGAGCCGTTCCGCAGGATCTCAAGTTCGACGGTGAGATCACACACGTGGTCATCGGCGACAACGTGACTATCCGCGAGTGCGTCACCATCAACCGCGGAACCAAGGCCAGCGGAAAAGGCATTACAAAGGTAGGCAACAATACCCTTATCATGTCCTACGTGCACATTGCGCATGACTGCTCAGTAGGAAACAACTGCATCCTTGTAAGCTACGTCGGAATTGCAGGAGAGACGGAAGTGGACGACTGGGCAATCCTCGGAGGAGGCGCCAAGGCACATCAGTTCACAAAGATCGGATGCCACGCCATGGTAGGCGGAATGTCCAAGATCAACAAGGATATTCCTCCGTACGCACTCTGCGGACGTGACCCTATCTGCTACGCCGGAGTCAACATAGTAGGTCTCAGGAGAAGAGGATTCTCAGCCGACGTCGTCAGGAACATCAAGGATATTTACGACACGATTTATTTCCAGGGTTACAATATCACCGACGGATGCGCCAAGGTGGAGGCTGGATTCCCGGATTCAGACGAGAAGGCAACCATCCTGAACTTCATCCGCGGATCCAAGAGAGGCATCATCAAGGCCAACAATCCGGGAGAGAAAGGCGATATAGATTAGAAGACCGTGATACTGCTTGAAACGGCATTCTTCCCGCCGATATCATATTTCGCGGCTATAGCTGAAGAGTTTACCCTGTCACCCGGCAGGGTAAATTCGTTTGCACCAGCTGAAGTATGGATTGAGGCATGCGAGAACTACCAGAAGCAGTCTTACCGGAACCGTTGCAGGATTTATGCAGCGGGAGGTCCCGAGAATCTTTCAGTTCCGGTCGTCCACGAGAACGGTACCTATTCCCTTCCTATAAGGGAAATCCGGATTGACTGGTCCACACCATGGCTGACCAGGATGAAAAGAGCCATTGTCTCCGCATACGAGACTTCGGCATATTTCGACCATTACAAGGACGGACTTTTCGAATTGCTTGACAGACAGCCGGAAAGACTTTTCGACCTCAACATGTCACTACTGAGGTATTTCCTGGAAAAGACAGGCATTGCTGCGGAGATCAGGCTGACAGAAGAATTCACGAAACCCGGTTCAGGAACATTCCCCGGCAGGGACTACAGAGGCGTGATACATCCGAAACGTCCTGACAGCATACTGCACAGACTGAATGCAGACCGTCCGTACTGGCAGGTATTCTCGATGAAGCACGGATTCATCCCGGACCTCTCGATCATGGACTTGCTTTTCAATGAAGGCCCTGACTCCATCCTGATACTCAAGGATTCCGGGAGACCGGGTCCAACCGTCTGAAATCCAGATATCTTTCGGATACACGGCCGTCTTTCCCGACCCGGACCACATACGGCAATGAGGAGAGGTCGAAAGCATCGAAAAGTCCGCTTTCATCCTCATCTGGCTCACGTGTTGTCATGTCCACGAGGAACACCCTCATCTTTTTGTCAGCCCTCATGAGCGAGTCAGCCGCAACAAGATTTTCATGACAATCCCCACAGACCCTGCTGTAGAAAACCACATAAGTTCCTTCTTTAAGGGAGCTGAGGTCCCTGACACGTTCCTTTACCGGACGTTCCCCGCGTGACGGCCCGTCAGGAGAGCCCAGTATCGAAGTCGGCACTCCCTTTTTGGAGAGTACCCCTCCCACCTTGATTTCCGGAATCCGGCTGCCGGGCATGGCACGTGACAGGATGTCATCCATGACATTGGCAAACGAGAGAACCATAAGGGAGTCATTCTCCCTCCGCCACACCTCGCGCCGAGGAAATATATAATTATCAATCAAATACTTGCAACCTTCCTTATATCTGCCGTCGCGCTGGTAGGAAAGATAATGAAGAAGATCTCCTGCCATCTGCCTGTAAATCCCTGGAACGTCCGCTGACTTACCGGCTACAATGTCAATCAGGCCGTTCACGTCAGCAACGGAAAATCCCTCCTGGAGAGTCCCGAACAACTCCCTGAAAAACGCATCCGAATCAGGCCCTCCGTACTGATATTCATCTTCTTCACGCAAGACATCCAGCATGCTCATCAGAGCTTCAGAATCCAGTTTCCTGCCCCTGATGATGCCGTCAGCATCGACCAGGAACATGGCCGGAGTCTTCAATACCCCGTATTTCCGCTGGAAATCGGAATCCAATTCAGGATCCCAAAGATGCCTGGTTCTCACATCCGGAGCAGTAATCTTGAAACGCTCTTCCACATAACTGTCCCATGCAAGCGAATCCGTGCCGACAAATACGGCAGTGAAATCCACATCCGGATTCTCCTCCTGCAGGAGATTCCTCAACAGGATGCTCTGGGCGAGACAGTTCGGGCATCCGGTATCATAGAAAAAAAGCACCGACGGCCTCCTGGAAGGGGTTTCAGGGAAAAGAGGGGCCGGATCGCCTGACCTGTCTCTCAGAATCAGACGCGGGGCAGCCTTTCCCACAAGCGACTCCCTGTTGAAGTCGGCGAATATCCTGGCATCCATCAGTTCGATATCGCTTGACATCTTCACTTCACCCGGAATGAACCATCTGTCAACGAGATGCACAGCCACTGCCTCGACTCCCATCACCTTGGACTCCCGGTAATGACGATATAGCCAGAGGGCAACATATTGTCTTGTACGGGAATCCCGGCACGTGCCTATTAGGAAATCCGATTCCTCCTCCTGCTCGGTGATGCTCATGCGGGACATTGTCTTGACATATTCTCCGAGCTTCGCACCGAGGAGATTCAATGTAGTGGAATCCTGCATTTCTGCGACATCAGCGCATGCCGCATTGCCACGAGACGGCAGCGGGAGGAACATGAACATGGCCACTATTGGCAGCAATATGATGAACCTGCGCATTTCCGGATGCATTTCAATGTACTTCAGGCAGGACGACACCTTCAGGCAGGAAGAGTGACGTATCTCCGTGATGCCTGAGTATGTCCCGGACTGCAGATGATGAGATATGGGCGAACTCCTGTGCCGTAGGGATGATTATCGTCTCGACGTCAGGTGCAAGCCTCCTGTTGGCGTCCGCAATGGAGCGCTCGGTCTCGAAATCTATCATGTTGCGGACTCCCCTGACGATATGCCTGATGCATTTCTCGCGGCATGTGTCCACAGTGAGATTGTCATACTTTATTATTGATACGCCTTCCAGCCCGGCCACCGCCTGGCGGATGATGTCAATCCTCTGGTCCATGTCGAAGAACCCACGTTTGTCCTGGTTGATGCCGACTGCCACGACCACTTCATCGAACATTGTCAATGCCCGTTTCAATATATTCAGATGTCCTGCGGTGAACGGGTCGAAAGATCCCGGGAACAGAGCTTTGGTTTTCATTTCAATAAAAATTTCAATTTTACAATCTCCAGTCTATCGGGGTCTTCCCCTCGGCGGCCAGGATCTCGTTTGTCTTCGAGAAATGCCGGCATCCGAAGAATGCCCCGCGTGCAAGCGGAGACGGGTGGGCGGCCTCGAGTACATGATGGCGTGAAGTGTCTATCAATGCCTTCTTGGTACGGGCGAAATTCCCCCACAGGAGGAAAACGACGCCTTCACAATGTGCTGATATATAGCTTATCACGGCATCCGTGAATTGCTGCCAGCCGATTGCGCTGTGCGAAGCGGGCTCCCCTGCCCTGACAGTGAGCACGGAATTGAGAAGGAGGACTCCCTGGGAGGCCCATCCTCTCAAGTCCGGACAACCGCTCATCCTGATGCCAAGGTCAGTTTCTATCTCCCTGAAAATATTCCTCAACGACGGCGGAGGCGTGACGTCGGCCGGCACCGAGAAAGAAAGCCCCATGGCCTGACCGTATCCGTGATAAGGATCCTGGCCGAGGATGACGACTTTGACCTTGTCAACAGGTGTCAGTTCGAATGCCTTGAATATCTCGTTTCCGGGAGGGAAAATCCTGCGTCCCTCTGCCTTCTCCCGGTGCAGCTGCTGCACCAAAGACAAGAAATAGGGCTTGTCGAACTCGTCTTCAAGAGCCTCTTTCCAGCTCGGTTCTATCCTGACGTCCATCTCTATGCGAAAATATAATCCACAACATCATCGATGGTCCTGACATATATGAATTCAAGACCCCTGATATATATTTCGTTGATGTCTTCTATGTCCTTGCGATTCTCCTCGGAGATGATGATGACCGACACTCCCGCCCTCTTGGCTGCGAGTATCTTCTCCTTGATTCCTCCTACCGGCAGCACCCTTCCCCTCAAAGTCATCTCCCCGGTCATTGCAACACCGCTCCTGACAGGCTTGCCACGCAGGGCGGAAAGCATTGAACTTACGATGGTTATGCCCGCAGACGGACCGTCCTTAGGCACAGCTCCCTCCGGGACGTGCACGTGGATGTCCTTCTTGTCAAAGTCCTCGGAAGTGATTCCGGCCATTTCAGGATGCGCCTTGATGTACTGGTAGGCAATGGTAGCGGACTCTTTCATGACATTGCCGAGGTTTCCGGTCATGGACAACTGTCCCTTTCCGGCGCTCACCGAACTTTCGACGAAGAGAATCTCGCCGCCTGACTGGGTCCATGCGAGACCTGTCACGACGCCCGTGCCCTCGTTGCCTTTCTGCTTGTCATGGAATGAAGTAGGGAGGCCAAGATACTCTTTCAGATGCTCTTTCCTGATGACTGAAGGATATTCCTCCTCCATCGCTATTTTCCTGGCTGTCACCCTGGCTATCTTGGCTATCTGCTTCTCAAGGCCGCGGACTCCGGACTCATGGGTATATTTGTCTATGATGTCTGACATCGCTGTCTTGTCAATCTTGAGGCTCCGCTTGTCTATTCCGTGCTCCTCAAGCTCTTTCGGCACGAGGAATTTCTTCGCGATTTCCATCTTCTCCTCTGCAAGATATCCGGTCACGTTGATAAGTTCCATCCTGTCGAGAAGAGCCGGCTGGATGGTGGATATGTCGTTGGCCGTGGTGATGAACAGGACATGCGAGAGGTCGTAGTCGATGTCCAGATAATTGTCATGGAAAGTCACATTCTGCTCAGGGTCAAGCACTTCAAGCAATGCGGACGAAGGGTCGCCCTTGAAATCGCTGCTGAGCTTGTCAATCTCGTCCAGAACCATGACCGGGTTCGATGTGCCGGCCCGGCTGATTCCGTTCAGGATACGTCCCGGTAGAGCTCCTATATAGGTCTTGCGATGCCCCCTGATCTCGGCCTCGTCATGCATTCCACCGAGGGCAATCCTGACATATTTCCTTCCGATGGCCTTGGCAATGGACTTTCCGAGACTCGTCTTGCCTACTCCCGGAGGCCCGTAGAGGCAGAGTATCGGAGACTTCATGTCGCCTCTCAGTTTCAGCACCGCGAGGTATTCAATGATTCTCTCTTTCACCTTCTCGAGACCGTAATGGTCGGCGTCGAGCACTTTCCTGGCATGTTTGAGGTCGAGATTGTCCTTGGAAATGCTGTTCCACGGCAGTTCCAGCATGAATTTGATATAGTTGTACTGGATGCTGTAGTCCGGAGATGAAGGATTGTATTTCTCGAGCTTGGACATTTCCTTGTTGAAAATCTCCCCGACAGCCTCCGGCCAGTCCTTTTTGGCGGCCTCTGCGCGGAGTTTCTCGAAATCCTCGTCCTCGTCCATGCCGAGCTCCTCCTGAATGGTACGGAGCTGGTTGTTCAGGTAGTATTCCCTCTGCTGCTGGTCAATCTCTGTCTTTACCTTGGAATTGATTTCCTGCTTGATTTTCAGGAGTTCTACCTGGGTGTCAAGCACGTTGAGCAGCTTCATCGCGCGCACCTGGAGGGACTCGTATTTGAGAAGGTCCACCTTGTCGAAGAAATTCTCCACTTCGATGGTCGTTGCGATGAAATTCACGAGGAAAGTGAAATCGTCAATGGCCTTCACAGCATTGGAGGCCTCCTTGGGAGCGAAAGATGAAGATCGGATGATGGCAGAAGCCTTCTCCTTGAGCGACTCTGCAATCATCTTGATTTCAGGCCTTTCCCGGTCAGCGTCAATATCCTCGAGGAACTGCACCCTGGCCCTGAGATACGGGTCCGTGGCAGTGAGCTCACCGAGTTCGAACCGCTTGATTCCCTGGAGGACAGCCGATACGGTACCGTCCGGCATCTCGAATGTCTTTATGATACGGGCCGCGGTACCGTACGGGAAAAGGTCCTCCATGTGAGGGTCCTCGACAGAAATGTCATTCTGCGGGACGGCACCGATTATCGAATTCGACCTGTATGCATCCTCTATGAGCCTGACAGACTTCTCCCTGCCGATGGTGACAGGATAGACTGCTCCCGGGAAAATAACGGCATTCCTGAGAGCAAGCACCGGGATGTCGTCCGGAAGTTCGGACTCGTTGAACTTCGGCATCATGTCACCTGTCATGACAGGGATGATGCTGACTTCCGCACCGCCCTGAGGGGAGAAAATATCTGGATTGAAATCTTTCATAAATATTATCAATATTATAATACAATAAAAATCCGCACTCCGGCACAAAACCACAATCTGCCAATTTGTCACCAGCAGACCATTTTCTGTACCATTTATATTATTGTCAATCTTTATGCCAACAATATGGCCGGCCATGTCGGCAGGAAATTCGCAAAAATATGAGGAATAAATTTGATTATAAAGAAAATAACATTAACTTTGCCTTTCAGTTTCAAATGAGAACGTATAAAATAATATAATAACAACATTATGACTAAAGCAGAGATCGTCAATGAGGTTGCCAAGGCGACCGGACTTGAGAAGATTACAGTTCAGACTGTAGTGGAGGCATTTATGGAAAGTGTGAAAGGCTCTCTCGTTAAGGGCGAACCGGTATACCTCCGTGGTTTCGGCAGCTTCATCATCAAGCACAGGGCAGAAAAGGCAGCCAGGAACATCACCAAGAACACGACAATGACAATTCCGGCACACGACATACCGGCATTCAAGCCTGCCAAAGTATTTGTCAGCACAGTAAAGAAATAATAATATTTAAAATTTTTCGTAACCATGCCAAGCGGTAAGAAAAGAAAAAGACATAAGATGGCTACGCACAAACGTAAAAAGCGTTTGCGCAAGAATAGACATAAGAAGAAGTAATTTTTCAGTGTC
>SAMEA3663026__coassemble_869_pt1 | contig 11226 bp, 8 predicted proteins | sample SAMEA3663026__metabat2_low_PE_017 | metagenome-assembled genome bin SAMEA3663026 (sample SAMEA3663026) | pig gut metagenome | biome: pig gut; feature: pig-associated habitat; material: faeces | place: France | collected 2012
TTCGTGGCCCCTTTTTCAATTACTATCTGGGGGAAATCCACATTACTATCTACACACAATCTGGCGGATGTCACTTTCATTCCTGGCAGTTCGGAAGCAATGAACCTGAATCCGCATTTTGTTATGACACGGGTAAGGTCCATCACCACGTCTTCGCCAGGCGACCTGACGGAAATCTTGCGTGATGCCGTGGACAGGGTCTCCGGTCCTATCTCGGAAGAAGACTTTACCGCATATCTCCATGCTTTCATTCCGTCTTCGGATGACGGGGCGGAGAATTCCATGCCGAGATTGGCAATTGCATATATCACGTATTCCCCTTCGTCAAGCAGAATTTCCAGGCCATCTCCGCTTTCCGCGAACCGGCTTGTCTCAAAGGCACCGTCCCGGTAGCAAATGATGTTGATGTCATTCACGGCATCTTCGTCCAGATTGATGCTGCTTCTGGTCCGGCTTCCCTCAAGGAAACTGAAAGAAACAGGGACTTTTCCGCCAATAGTCTGCACCGCCTCTTCCCGGCAACATCCAAATGCTGTGGAGAAGGCCAAAAACAATGTCCAGAGTCGTTTCATTTTCATGTCAGGATTCATATAGAATGTTGTTTTTCAGATTACCACTATCGTGATTCCGGCAGCATCGCTTACCGGCATGCCAGCCTCAACATATACCAGTCCGGAGCCTCTGCCCTTAAGATGCAGGACCACGCCTTTCCCGTCCTCATCCATGGTGTAGTCATATATGCCTCTTTCCCGGTCATACTCGAGTTCTTCCCTTCCGAATTCAACTTTGGCATCTTCCGGGGTCACAGATGCCCTGATATGGATATCGTCGCCGATGCCTCCCTCAACATAATTGCCCGGGGATATCTCCAGGGCTGCAGGCCCGTACCTGTCAAGCCGGCTTTTGTCTATCCTCCAGCTGTCTTCCTGGAGCCCGTCGCCCTCAGGACGTATTGTAATCCCGTATTCACAATTTCTCTCAACATCGAAGTTTACCGGGCTCTCTCCGAGATAAAACCTGTAAATCAGATATTCGTCCGGCGGGGTTCCGTAAGTTCCGGACAAGTATTCGGCTTTTATTTCAAGGTACGAGCACAGTGATGACAAAGCATCGGAAACGTCCAGGACCTTGTCCTTTTCCGTCCTGGCATCCGGCAGCAGGTCTCCCTGCAGGTTCTCGAGAATGTACAGGCAGGCCGTCCGGCTCATCCCCGGGGAATCCTCTATGTTCAATGCGTCAGCTTCTTTGCCGGTACACAGGAATCCTTGAGCGAATATGTCCTGGCTGCCGGCAGCCCGGCTACCACCGAAAACTGAGACTGACTTGGGAGTGCCTCCTGCCCGAATGCTTCTGACATTGAACTTGATACCCTTGTCAAGCCCTGACCTGTCGATGTTTATGGTCACTTTGGCCATCATTCTCCTCAAGTCCACTCTGACCTGGTTCTCCTCTTCTTTAATCATCATAAGCCCGCTGTCCCCGGACATCGGGATACCCCGGCTGTACTCATCCGGATAGGCCATGTGGTATCGCAGGTTCCGGAGATCGGCAATGTTCCGTATCCCTTCAATCCTGAATCCGAAGTTCGCGCAGGCCGCTACGCGGCATTCAGTACCTGTTATCCAGGAACTGGTTATCGTTACTGAGCCGTCATCTCCAGTGCCAATCCTGTCTTTGAAGATGTGTTCCTCAAGGTCTCCTTCCCTGTTAAACAGAAATACGTTCAGGTCGCTTATCCGTTCCTCGTCAGGAAGTATGGACCTGGTTTCAAAACTGCCTCGGAGACCGGCATTTATCGTGATTCCGGTCACTGTGCCGACCTCCGGGCAGCCATCCGGATGCTGCAACGACCTGCATCCGTTCATCATCCATGCCGACATTGCTGTCAGCAACAGCCATTCGAACGTTCTCATGATTTTCTCAGTAGGTTATGGTCCTGTGTGATTTTCCGTTCCATTCTTCAATAAACATCGGAATCCCGATCATGTCAACGGCGACAGGAGTGTCAGGATCATCTACACCCCTTCTCGTTATCGTGATGTCGTACTTGTATGACATGTTCCGGTGCACTCCGGACGCTCCGGAGTCTCCTTCTTCCCGGTTTATGTTTATCGGATAATAAGTTCTGGCCCCATCAAGGGTCCCCTCGATGACCATTCTGGTGAATGGAGTCCCCGGACCTTCCTCTACGGCGGAATTGGGATAGCAGTACAGGTTGATGTCCGGATATAAAATCCCGCTCCCGATTCCTTCAGGAATCTCTCCGGAGACTGCGCCCGGATTACCTGTGCTTGCCATATCCTGCTCCGAGTATCCTCCCTGATTGATAATGCTCTCAGGATATTCGGGAGCTGGCCCGGCCACAGGATATCTGCTGCAGATGTTGGTGAGATACACTTTCACGTCCTCCAGCCTGGAATCCTCGTATGGCCTTCCCTTGAAATTGCATCTGATGCTGTTCAGCCTTATCTCGGCGAGCAACGGTTCGAGCTTCAGGCTGAAGGATCCTTTCCCTGCCTCGACGACAGCCTCTCCGCTCATGACAGGACGTGACGTGTCTTCATCCGAAAGTTCTGAATGGAGAAGTAAGAGATCGTCGTAGGACAGGATTCTGTCAATTTCCTCCTCTCCGGCCCGGAGATTGGCAATCGCCACCATTATCTTTGAACCGGTCCTGGATGATACGTTGACCTTTCCTCCCGAGAATGATTCGATCCTCTGGTAGGAGTCGAGCCTCCGCAGCCTGTCATCGTTGAAAGTGAAAAAATCGAGAGTCCCGCCTCCGGGAATGGATTTGATGTAAATAGTGGTAGGGATGGTCTCCCGGAGGCAGGTGGCTCCCGAAGGGTCTGTATATGATTCTTCTTCCGAGCAAGAGCAAAAGGCCGGCGTCAAGTAAAGTAAAAGCAAGGTCATGACTAGATTTGTCATCGTGTTCTGAGATGTCAAGCTGAAGGTCAGAATTGGAGTCGGCCGGCCTGTGGATATGTCGTGATTTCTTTTCATCGCATCTGTGTTTTTCCGGAGGCAAATTTATCGGGCTTCATCCTGAAATCATAGGAAAGGTGGCTGTTCTTCCGTCAAGTTTTTATGATTTTTAAATTTTTAAAATTAATTTTAAATGAATTTATCTTTTTTAAATTCCAATTTAACCCAAAAAAGAGTGACACCCTGCCGAATGGCTGAGGATGTCACCCTTTTGTCTGTGAAGAAGCTGAACTTCTTCCGGATTATTAAGCTCCGAAGTTGTCGTAGAGGATGCTCTCCGGCTGCACTCCGAGGCTGTCGAGCAGATTTACCACTGCATTGACCATCATAGGAGGGCCGCACATGAAGTACTTGATGTCTTCCGGAGCGTCGTGAGTCTTGAGGTAGGTCTCGTACATCACGTTGTGCACGAAGCCTGGAACGTATTTGACTCCTGCCTCATCAGCTTTCGGATCAGGACGGTCAAGCGCAAGATGGAAGTGGAAGTTCGGGAACTCCTTCTCGATCTCAGCATAGTCTTCGAGATAGAATGCCTCCACGAGACTTCTCGCACCATAGAAGAAATGCACTTCCTTCTTTGTCTTGAGGGTCTTGAACAGATGCATGATGTGGCTTCTGAGCGGAGCCATACCGGCGCCGCCGCCCACGAAGATGTACTCCTGTGAATCCGGATCGTCCTTAGGCAGCAGGAAGTCTCCGAAAGGACCGGAAATCATCACCTTGTCGCCAGGATGACGGGTATATACATAAGAGGATGCGATACCAGGGTTGACCGGAAGAAGCTTCGGACCGAGTTCGCGCGGAACGCTCCTGTCGAAAGGAGGAGTGGCGATACGGACGTTGAGCTTGATGATGTCACCCTCGGCAGGATAAGAGGCCATTGAGTATGCCCTCATGGTAGCCTCAGGGTTCACGCACTTGAGGTCGAAGAACCCGTATTTCTCCCATTCTGCCTTGTACTCAGGCTCTACCTCGATATCCTTGAAGTCGAATGTCCCGGCAGGGATGTCAATCTGGATATACTCTCCAGACTTGAAATCAAGATGCTCGCCTGCAGGAAGTTTCACTGTGAACTCCTTGATGAAGGTAGCCACGTTCTTGTTGGAAATAACCTCGCACTCGAGTTTCTTTACGCTGAGGACAGACTCCGGAACGGCAATCTTGAGGTCTTCCTTGACCTTGACCTGGCAACCGAGCCTCCAGTTGTCCTTGATCTGCTTCCTGTTGAAGAAGCCGGTCTCGGTAGGGAGGATGGTTCCGCCGCCTTCGAGTACCCTTACCTTGCACTGGCCGCAGTTGGCCTTTCCACCGCAGGCGGATGGCAGGAATATCTTCTGCTCCGCAAGAGTGTTCATGAGGTTGTTCCCCGGATTGACTTCAAGGGTGTACTTTCCGTCATTGATATCTATCTTCACCGCACCCTTAGGTGACAGTGCGGTCTTCACCCACAACAGCAGGATCACGAGGATAAGTGTAACCACCGTGATGGCTGCGGCCGCGGCAATAATTGTCAGACTTATTGTATTCATCATTCAGTCTCCTAAATTAAAGTGAAATACCCATAAATGTCATAAATGCCATGGCCATGAGACCTACTGTGATGAATGTGATACCGATACCCTTGAGCGGGGCGGGAACATTCGAATATGACATTTTCTCCCTGATGGCCGCGAGGGTCACGATGGCGAGGAACCAGCCGAGACCTGAACCGAGCGAGAATACTGCGGCCTCTCCTACATTGGCGAAGTCTCTCTGCTGCATGAAGAGCGATCCGCCGAGGATTGCGCAGTTCACGGCGATGAGCGGCAGGAAGATACCGAGTTCGGCATACAGGGTCGGGGAGAATTTCTCGACAACCATTTCCACAAGCTGCACGATGGCTGCAATCACGGCGATGAATGTGATGAGGCTCAGGAAGCTGAGGTCAACACCCTCAATCAGCGCGTTCGGGCCGAGCACGTATTTGTTGAGGAGATAGTTGATAGGGAGTGTTACAAGAAGCACGAAGATAACAGCGACACCCAGTCCGGAAGCTGTCTTCACATTTTTTGATACTGCCAGGTATGAGCACATACCGAGGAAGTATGCAAAAATCATATTGTCAACAAAAATTGACTTTACGAACAAGCTTAAATATTCCATTTCGATTGAGTGTTAATGTTATTTTTCCTGAAGGTCTTTCTGGATGCTCCTCTGTACCCATACGATGCATCCGAGGAGGATGAGCGCCATAGGAGGGAGAATCACGAGACCGTTGTTCATATAACCTGCGTTGTAGATGCACTCAGGGATGATCCTGAATCCGAAGAGAGTGCCTGAGCCGAGAAGCTCGCGGAAGAAGGCGATGATGATGAGAATCATTGCGTAGCCTGCTCCGTTGGCAAGACCGTCAAGGAAGGAAGGAATCGGCTTGTTGCCGAGACCGAAAGCCTCGATACGGCCCATCACGATACAGTTGGTGATGATAAGTCCGATGTAGACGGACAACTGTTTCTCGATGCTGTATGCGTATGCCTTGAGGAACTGGTCCACGAGGATTACCATGAGCGATACCACAACGAGCTGCACGATGATACGTACCCTGGTAGGGATGGAGTTCCTCATGCAGGAAACGATGAAGTTCGAGAAGCTTGTAACTACAATAACAGAAAGACCCATGACGAAAGCGCCTTTCAGCTGCACGGTCACTGCAAGAGCCGAGCAGATACCGAGGATAAGGGTCGTGATCGGGTTGCCCTTGAAGATCGGATTCAAAAGAGTTTCTTTTATTTTTGCGTTCATATCAAATCCTCCCGTTAGTTTTCATTTGCAGGCGTTTCGTCCTGTCCTGCCTCTGCAGCACCATTTTCAACGAGCTCGATCTCGACCGGTCCGCGGCCTTTCGGCTGAACGGCATTGAGATATGGCTCGTAAGCGCTGATCCATAAGTTGAGGGCTGCGTTGAGGCCGTTGCAGGTCATTGTCGCACCTGTGATTGCGTCCACTGCATTGTCCTTGCCTTTCGCACCGCCTTTAACGATGCTGAATGCGGACTCGTCAGCGAAATCGATTGAACGTCCGGAGAATGTCTCCCGGAAGCCTGCGTCATCCTTGATTTTGGCACCGAGGCCCGGAGTCTCGCTCTCATGGTCGAAATAAACTCCCTTGATTGTCCTGAGGTCCTCGTCAAGGGCGATGTAGCCCCAGATTGGTCCCCAGAGTCCTGCTCCGTAGCAAGGAATAACCGTCACTTTGCTTCCGTTCTGGTCGAAGATGAAGACAGGAAGCTTGATCCCTGAAGTAGCTCCGTCCTTGAGAAGCTTGTTCTGCGCCTTGAGCTCGGAAGTGGTCACGATTTCGCAGCTTTCAATGTCGAGTTCTTCAGCAAGAGTGCCGTCCGCATTGATGAGGAAAGCCTCTTTCACCGCATCCTTGTAGGCTGCGAGGACCTTGTCGTTGCCCATTGCCTCCAGCTCGCTTTTTTCGTAGAACTTGGCGGCTGAGAGCATCTGGCTGATTGTCTCCGCTTTCACGTTCGCATCCTGCTTCGGGGCCAGAACCTGGGACACCGTGGCGAGGATGGCGGCAACCAGCACTACGACGAGAGTCGTGTAGATGACTGTGTATATATTACCGTTAGTATTCATATCAGATAAATGTTATGCGATTTTAACTTTCTTTGCTCTTCTGGAAATCGCAGATGATGTGACATAGTGGTCAATGAGCGGTGCGAATGTGTTCATAAGAAGGATGGCAAGCATCATTCCTTCCGCATATCCAGGGTTGAAGAGCCTTACCACTACGCAGAGAGCACCCACGAAGAAGCCGTAGATCCATTTGCCGCATTCTGTCTGGGCGGATGTGACAGGGTCAGTTGCCATGAACACGGTACCGAAGGCAAAGCCTCCCATGATGAGCTGGTACCATGCAGGGATGTCTGTAGCTCCGCAAATATTGCCGAGCCAGCCTACGAAGAGGGCTCCGACCACTGATGATGCCATGATCTTCCAGCTTGCTACTCCGGTCCAGATGAGGATGACGGCTCCGATGAGGATTGCAATTACAGATGTTTCACCGACAGATCCCGGAACGGTTCCGGCGAACATGTCCCATGCAGACATTCCGTACTGTACTCCTGCATTGTTCAGGGCGTCAAGGCCTTCTGAAGCGAATGAAAGAGGGGTCGCTCCGGTGGCGCCGTCAATGAGAGCCTCGTTGTTCTTGAGGTGAATCCATACCTCTGAACCTGACATCTTGCTCGGATATGAGAAGAACAGGAATGCCCTGGTGAGGAGTGCCGGGTTCAGGAAGTTCATTCCGGTGCCGCCGAAAACCTCTTTTCCGAAGAGGACTGCGAATGCTACAGCGACTGCAAGCATCCAGAGAGGCACGTCCACAGGGACGATGAGAGGAATGAGCATACCGGACACGAGATATCCTTCGTTGACTTCCTCGTTCCTGATCTGCGCGGATGCGAATTCAATTCCGAGGCCGACAAGATATGCCACTATATATAAAGGTAACACTTTGAGGAAACCGAACCAGAAATTCTGGAGGAGGGTCGCCTCCGTGCCTGTTGCAAGGCTGTGCTGGTAGCCGACATTCCACATTCCGAAGAGTGCGGCAGGAACAAGGGCTATCACTACGATGATCATGATTCTCTTCAGGTCGACTGCGTCCCTGACATGGGAACCTGTCCTCGTTACAGTGCCCGGCACGCGGAGGAAGGTGTCGAATGCGTCGACGGTTGAATGAAGGAATCCGAGTTTGCCGCCCCTTTCGAAAAGGCCCGGCTGTGGTGTTGTATTCTTATTTTCTTCCATAACTTCCGTGAGATTAAGCCATTTCTTTAATCATGAGGTCAATGCCTTTCTCAATGATGGCCTGGATGTCATTCTTGGACGGGTCCACATACTCGCAGAGGGCAAGGTCCTCAGGAAGCACTTCGTAGATTCCGAACTTCTCCATCTTGTCGATGTCTCCCGCGATGCAGGCCTTGAAGAGGTATACCGGGAAGATGTCCATAGGAAGAACCTTGGAGTAGACGTCGGACATCACGAAAGCACGAGGGCCTCCGTTGGTGTTGGTGTCCATCTCGTATGTCTTCTTTGGGCAGAGCCATGAGAAATATGTGCGGCTTGAGCTGAATTTGCCGAAACGGAACGGCTTCGCCCATCCGAGAAGCTCCCTTTCGGTGCCTTCGTGGATCAGGGTGATCTGGTTGTCGAAGAATCCGAGAGATCCGTCAGGCCCGACATTGGTTCCGGTGAGGACATCTCCGCTGATGAAGCGGACGTCGTTTGCGGAATTGTCGTAGAACTCGGCAATGTCCTTCATGCTGATGCCAGGAAGGGCGTCAACGTATGCAGGTTCGATTGCGACAGGTCCGGTCACGGCTACCTTGCGTGCAAGGTTGAGTTTTCCGGTGTTGAAAAGTTTTCCGATAGCGGCAAGGAGAAGGAGGGATACTGTCCACACAGTGTCACCCTTCATGATAGGGGAGATGTGGCTGATCTGGATTCCGACATTTCCTGCAGGATGCTTTCCGCTGAATACGTGCTGGATCACGTTTTCAATCTTGTGGAACGGGGTTCCTGAATAGTTCTCGCTGCAGAGTGAGAAATGTACCCCGCCCTTGGTGAGTTTTCCGAGCACGTTCACTCCGGTCTGGACGTTCTCGACCTCGTCCTTCAGGACATACTCGGGAACAGCTGCGAGAGGTGCAGTGGAGAATGCGGAAACGAAAATAGCCTTAGGTTCTGCGGAAGGATCCGCCAGAATACCGTAAGGCCTCTGGATAAGAGCCGGCCAGAGACCGCTCTTGAGAAGGAGGGACTTGACGTCCTCTGCTGACATGTCTGCAAGTTTCTGGACTCCGAAGTCCACTGACTCCTGTTTCCCGTCAGCCTTGATCCTTACCTCAAGCAACTTCCTCTTGGCGCCTCTGACGATTTCCGCCACAGTACCGCTCACTGGAGAAGTGACAAGAATGTCGGGATTCTTTTTGTCTGCCAGAATAGGGGAACCTGCCAGAACCTTATCGCCTTCCTTGACAAGCAGTCTCGGTACAAGACCTTTGAAATCAGTCGGTTTTACAGCGATAACGTCAGGCACTACCGTCTTTCTGGTTTTCTGGGCCGCCTTCCCTGCGACAGGGATGTCCAGCCCGTGTTTCAAATCGATGTTGTTTGACATTATAGGTAACCTTTAATAGTTTTTCAAAATCGTTCGCGAAGATACTCATTTTTTTTGGATTGCGAGCCATATTGAACTGGATTTAAGACAGATAATCGAAACGAAAATATACCTATATCAAAGCGAAAGCATTATTTCCCCTTTTATGCCGGAAATTTTTTGTACATTTGCTGCTCCGAAAAAAACGTTCGGGGGACAGGAGAACAATATTTCGATTATGACAGAAGACAGAAAGATTCTGGAGGGGCTGGACGATCGGCAGAAAGAGGCTGTGTGCCAGACAGAAGGCCCGGTGCTTATAGTGGCCGGAGCAGGTGCGGGGAAGACGCGTGTCCTCACCGGACGTATCGCATATCTGCTGGCGAGGGGATGTGAGCCGGACAGGATTCTGGCATTGACCTTCACGAAGAAGGCTGCCAACGAGATGAAGGAAAGGATATCCGCAATGGTGGGGGACCGCAAGGCCAGGAGGCTGTACATGGGCACTTTCCATTCCATATTCATCCGTTTCCTGCGCGAGTTCGCCGATCTGCTCGGCTATCCGTCCGGGTTCACGATTTATGATACGGGGGATTCCGTGAGCGCGGTCAAATCCTGCATCAAGGAAATGAAGCTGGACGAAAAGGTCTACAAGCCGAAGGACGTCCTAAGCCGGATTTCAATGGCCAAGAACAATCTTGTCACGCCGGAAGCATACAGGCGGAATTCCCAGGCCATTGCTAATGACACCCACGCCAAAAAGCCTGAAATCTGCAACATCTATTCCCTCTATACCGGGAAATGCAGGCAGTCCGGGGTCATGGACTTCGACGACATACTGCTGAACATGAACATATTGTTCCGGGATTTCCCGGATGCCCTGGCATCAATCTCCTCCCGCTTCGACTATATCCTCGTGGACGAGTATCAGGACACCAACTATGCCCAGTATCTCATTCTCAAGAAATTGAGCCAGTTGCACAGGAATATCTGCGTGGTTGGCGACGATTCCCAGTCGATATATGCTTTCCGCGGGGCGAAGATAGAGAATATCCTGAATTTCAGGAAAGACTATCCTGACTGCCGGCTTTTCAGGCTGGAGCAGAATTACCGGTCCACGAAAAATATCGTCGAGGCCGCTAATTCCGTAATAGAGAAGAATGCGTCAAGGATCCCGAAGACCTGCTTCTCCAATGGTCCTGAGGGCGACAGGATCCGTCTCATCAAGGCCTATACCGAGCAGGAGGAGGCTTTGCTCATCGCTTCCTCAATCATCTCGAAAATGTCAGAGGAACATGCGCAGTATCAGGACTTTGCAATATTGTACAGGACCAATTCCCAGTCCCGTGCCATAGAGGAGGCATTGCGCAAGCGCAACCTTCCTTACATGATTTATTCCGGCAATTCGTTCTTCGACCGGGCCGAGGTGAAGGACATGATGGGATACCTGAAGCTGGCCGTCAATCCTAATGATGACGAGTCTTTCCGCCGGGTCCTGAACAAGCCTGCCCGCGGTATCGGCCAGACTTCGGAGGAGGCTCTTGCTGCTGCGGCGAGGAATTCGGGCGTGTCGATGTATGCTGCTTGCTCTTCTCCCGAGATACTTGCACAATCCGGCCTGAAGACTGCAGCCATAGGAAGGATACAGGCTTTCCGCAACATGATAGCGGAGGCCAACTCTCGGCTCAAGGAAGATGATGCATTTACCGTTGCAAGGTCATTGTCAGCCGCCTGCGGGCTCTATGCTTCTTTCAAGGAGGACAATACGGTGGAAAGCCAGTCCCGCGCAGCGAACATCGAGGAGTTGCTGAATAGTATCCAGGGATTCGTGGAGGACAGGCAAAATGAATACAGGGAGGAGCTGATGGCTGACGGTACCGTCTCGGACGTCGGGGATATAAGCGATGCAGAACTCCCGTTAGTAACTCTAGGGGATTTCCTCGAGGATATTTCCCTGCTCAGCGCAGTGGACGTGAAGGAAGACGAGGATTCATCCAACAAGATTGCGCTCATGACTGTGCACTCGGCCAAAGGCCTGGAATTTCCTTATGTTTATGTGGCGGGAATGGAAGAGAATATTTTCCC
>SAMEA3663026__coassemble_877_pt1 | contig 11111 bp, 7 predicted proteins | sample SAMEA3663026__metabat2_low_PE_017 | metagenome-assembled genome bin SAMEA3663026 (sample SAMEA3663026) | pig gut metagenome | biome: pig gut; feature: pig-associated habitat; material: faeces | place: France | collected 2012
CCTGCCGCACCGACATCCGGAAGACGTTCCATATAGCTCTGGATGATGTCAGAGCCGACATTCGAGGTCATTATGATAATCGTGTTCTTGAAATCGACAGTACGTCCCTTGTTGTCCGTAAGACGCCCGTCATCAAGCACTTGCAACAGGATATTGAACACATCCGGATGGGCCTTTTCTATCTCGTCGAGCAATACGACTGAATACGGTTTCCTCCTCACGGCCTCCGTGAGCTGGCCACCCTCATCATATCCTACATATCCCGGAGGCGCTCCTATTAGACGGCTCACCGTATGACGCTCCTGATATTCGCTCATGTCGATGCGGGTGATCATGTTCTCGTCATTGAACAGGAATTCGGCGAGAGCCTTGGCAAGTTCGGTCTTTCCTACTCCGGTGGTTCCCATGAACAGGAATGAACCGATAGGCCTCTTCTCGTTGGAAAGTCCTGCGCGGCTTCTGCGTACTGCATCCGAAACAGCCCTAATGGCCTCGTCCTGGCCGATTACCCTGCGGTGAAGTTCTTCCTCCATCCGCAGCAGTTTCTCCTTCTCGCTTTCGAGCATCTTGCTGACAGGTATCCCGGTCCACCTCGAAACAATGTCGGCTATATCCTCGGGAGTAACCGCTTCGGTGATGACCGGGTCCGTGATGGCAGCCTGTGCAGCCTCAAGCTCGTCAATGCGTTTCTGGGCTTCGGCAATGCGGCCGTACCGGAGCTCTGCCACCTTCCCGTAATCCCCGGCCCTTTCAGCAGACTGGGCCTGGATTCTGTAATCCTCAATCTCCTGACGGGCTGACTGGATACCGGTAAGAATGGCTTTCTCGTCAGTCCATTTCTTCATCAGGACATCCTTTTTGGAATTGAGATCCTTGAGCTGTTCCTCGATTTTCTCCATCTTCAGGGAGACACCCTCACGCTTGATGGCTTCCTTCTCGATTTCCAGCTGGCGGATCTGGCTGTTCAGCTCGGCTATCGGCTCCGGGACGGAATTCATCTCGAGACGCAGCTTGGCAGCCGCCTCGTCCACAAGGTCAATGGCCTTGTCCGGGAGGAATCTGTTCGTGATATACCTGTGCGAGAGGTTCACGGCGGCTATGAGAGCGTCATCCTCGATGCGCACCTTGTGATGGTTCTCGTACTTCTCCTTGAGGCCCCTGAGGATGGCGATGGACTCGGCAGGAGCCGGTTCATCCACCATGACCATCTGGAAACGCCTCTCGAGAGCCTTGTCCGCCTCGAAATATTTCTGGTATTCGTCAAGGGTGGTGGAGCCGACCGTCCTGAGCTCACCCCTTGCAAGGGCAGGCTTCAGGATATTGGATGCATCCATTGCACCGGAGGACTTGCCGGCGCCGACAAGAGTGTGTATCTCGTCGATGAACAGGATTATTGCGCCCTGGCTGTCAACTACTTCCTTTACGACTCCCTTGAGCCGCTCCTCGAACTCTCCCTGATATTTGGCTCCCGCAATGAGAGCACCCATGTCGAGCGAATAGACCAGCTTGTCCTTCAGATTTTCAGGAACTGCCCCGTCGATTATCTTCTGCGCAAGGCCTTCGGCTATGGCCGTCTTGCCCACACCTGGTTCTCCCACGAGAATCGGATTATTCTTGGTTCGCCTGCTCAGGATCTGCAGCACGCGGCGTATCTCGTCGTCCCTTCCGATTACCGGATCAAGCTTTCCGTTTGCCGCCATCTCATTGAGATTGACGGCGAACCTGTTCAGGAATTCGAATTTTCCTGCGGTTCCATTGTTCTGCATATTGTTTCCCATAATCTGTTTACTTTATTATTTTCCGGAGCCTATAGAACGACTTTGAGCCGCCTGCTCCGAAGAACAGACGGCTTGAATCCAAATTATATTCCGATTAGGGTATGCTGACAATTTGTCAGTCCCTGTAATGATCCGGCTTATTCAGCAGATTCCGCAGGGGCTGCAGGAGCTTCCTGCTGTACAGGAGCAGAAGGGAATGCCGGCTGCTCTGTCGCTGTGCTCTCGATCTGGTTGGTGATGTCCACCTGGGTTCCTTTCGTGCCTGTGGTGAATGATGATATCACAGAAACGACGAGGATGAAGGCCACGAGCCCCCAAGTCACTTTTTCAAGCATGTTGGCTGTCTGCCTTACACCGAAAGTCTGGTTGCCGGCTACAAAATTGCTGGCCATGCTGTCACCCTTTCCGTTCTGGAGCAGGACAACGAGCGTCAGCAGGATGCTGGCGATAACGATTGCTACAACAAGTACAGAAAAAAATATACTGCTCATAATGTCTGATTATTTATCAGTTTGTCCAATTTTTCAATAAGGGATGCAAAGTAAGCACTTTTTTCCGGAAATGCCAAAATTAGTTTGCTATAAATGCGTTTTGACTGCTCGAAATAGCCCTGTTCCGCATAAATTCCGGCCAAAGTCTCCGTGCAGAACTCAAGACTGAGATTTTCCTCCTGAATTTCCGCAGGATTTTTCTTTTTCTGCGGAATCCGGAGCACGAAATTGTCCTCCTCCCTCTTGACCTTCTCATATTCGTCGGCCGAGAAGAAATCCCCTCCGGCGGCCCGGACCGGCCTTGCCGACGGCGCGGATACAGTCTCCTGCGGTTTCTGTTCCCCTATGTATGAACGGACAAGGGCTTCGAGTCCGGCATCGGAATAGTCCCTGTCCACTCCTGACCTGGCTATGCCGGAGATTATGCTCCTGTCCACCACATACATTGCCTGGTCGGCATATTGCGCCCTTCCCCAGGACTCGCCTCCCATTCCGGCCATCCTGACGCACAACTCCTTGCGGGCCGCCGCGAACCACGGATAGAGGTTCACCACCCCGGCAAGTTCATCCAATGTCAATGTCTTGAGATTGATCGACTTCTGTTCCATGACTGTTCTACCAATTGGCTACCGTGGCATTGAAAATATCCTCGCAGAGCTTCTCGATGATTTCTTCGCACAATGTCGCTTCGACCGCATCGAGGGACTGGGTGGAATCATAATCCGAATATGCCGAGAATGACTTGTCCGGGAAATCGTCCTCAGGATGTTTCCTGTTGGTGAACGATATCTTTATCGTGACCGTGAGACGGTTCTGGGATGCCACCTCCTCGGCCGTGACCGCCATCGCCCTGACGTCATATCCTGTCACAGTCCCCGTAACCTCGATGTCTCCGTCCATTTCGACCTGCTCAAGACGGGTCATCTTGCGGAACTTGTCCTTGAGCGCCTCGGTCAGGTCATTGCTCAGGGACGGATTGACCCTGAGGGCCTTGTACTCGAAATAATTGATGGTCACGGTCTTGACATCCGGCTGGATGGAAGTCCCGGAGAAGGAATAAATTCCGCAAGAATGCACGAGCAGCGCAGCGACAGCCAATGCCATGGAGGCAGCGGCAGCCGACAATATCTTTCCGAATTTTCCCATATCAGTCATCTGTCTTTCTCTGGTTTCTGTATTCCGGAGGCAACTTGCGGTACAAGGTTCTCTCGGAAATGCCGAGTTCTTCAGCCGCCTTCTTGCGGTTGCCGTTGTGACGGTCGAGGGCCTTGCGGATCATCTCCTCATTGGCCCGTGAAATAGTCACGCCCTCACTTTCCGGCTCTACCTCCATGACGTGCGACGGAGCATTGTCCTCCTGAATGTCCACGTCGTCATTCTCCTTGTTCCAGTCCACCTCAGGCCTGGATACATATCCGTCCTGATGCCCTGAAGGTGGCAATGTCTTGGCCGGAGCCGAATGGGCAGACACCGGGTCCGCCGGACGGAAATTACCGGACGAGATTATTTTCTTGAGATTGCTGACCTCCGCGTTGAGAGCGTAAAGGGCATTGTATATCTCCTGCTTTTCGTCCTGGGTGATGCTGTCCGAACCGTTGCGGTACTTGACAGGCACGGCATTGATATCATCATGTGGCAGATATCTTGACAATGTGTCAGCATTGACTTCGCATTTTCCGGACACGGGCGACAGCCTCTGGCCTTCAAGCGCAGATACCGTCTCCGTGATGTTTTTCAGCTGACGGACATTTCCCGGCCACCTGTAACTGTTCAGAAGTTCTATGGCATCATGTGTAAGCGTGACCTTGTTCATCCCGTATTTCTCCGAGAAATCCGACGTGAACTTCCTGAACAGCAGATAGATATCCTGTTTTCTCTCACGCAGCGAAGGCATTTTTATCTGAATTGCGTTCAGCCTGTAATACAAGTCCTCCCTGAACTTGCCCCTGGAGACGGCGTAGAGCAGGTCCACATTCGTCGCCGCAATCACCCTGACGTCGGTTTTGCTCACTTTGGAGTCGCCCACACGGATAAATTCCCCGGACTGCAGCACTCGGAGCAGCTTGGCCTGGGAAGGCAGCGGCAGCTCACCTATCTCGTCCAGGAAAAGTGTACCTCCGTCAGCCACTTCGAAATATCCTTTCCTGTCATCTATCGCACCCGTGAAAGACCCCTTGAGATGTCCGAAAAGTTCGGAGTCGATGGTCCCTTCCGGAATGGCCCCGCAGTTCACCGCGAAATATTTCGCATTCCTGCGCCTGCTGTTCTGGTGGATGATTCTCGGTATATTGTCTTTTCCCACTCCGCTCTCCCCTGTCACGAGCACTGTCAGATCCGTAGGAGCAACAGCCTCAGCCATTTCGAGAGCCCGGTTGAGAGCGGGATCATTGCCGATAATATCGTATTTATTCTTCAGCTTCTGTAATTCTTGTGCATCCATACAGTACAAAGTTACGAATTCAGTTTAAATTATGAACTCAAATTGCTGAAAATTGCAAATTTGTTAGTAACTTGGCGCAAAATTTGAGTTATCATTTATGTTATATTATTTACTTATCGATTAAATTATGAGAAAGGAAATCAAAACATTGGCAGCAGCAATCCTTGGGCTTGCCGCTGTCGGTTGCGCTTCCCCGGCGAAAATGGCTGAAATGGCAGAGAACGTGACCGTTACCTGCGATCCTGCTCCGCTTGAGGTCGTTGCAGGCAAAATCAACGCAACCGTATCTGTAACCTACCCTGCTGACTATTTCCACCCGAAGGCCATCCTCGAAGTTACTCCTGTCATCGTTTATGACGGAGGCGAGGCAGCTATGGCTCCGCTGATGTACCAGGGAGAGAAAGTCAAGGACAACTACACTGTAGTTTCTTCTGACGGACAGACTGTTACCGAAAGAGTACGTTTCAACTATGCAGAGGGCATGGAGGCTTCCCACCTCGAGCTCCGCGGTATTGTAAGATACAAGGCTAAATCATGGGATCTTCCTGTAAAGAAAGTCGCTGACGGTGCCAACACCACCTATATGCTCGTCAACCTCGACGGCAAGGCAGGTCACGTAGCATACAAGGCTGACAACTATCAGGAGGTCATCCCTCAGACCGCTGAAGGCCAGATTCTTTATACCATCAACTCCGCTGACGTTCGCAGCAGGGAGCTCAAGTCAGAGTCCATCAAGGATTTCCAGGCTGCTCTCGACGAGATCAAGGCCAATGAGAGAAAGACTCTCAAAGGTACTGAGGTCGTAGCTTACGCTTCTCCTGACGGTGGCGAGTCCCTCAATGCAAAGCTCTCAGACAAGCGTTCCAAGAGCGGTGCAAAGGCTTGGACCAAGGTCGTAAAGGGCAAAGAGGTTTCAGATCCTGAGATCAAGAGCGTTGGCCAGGACTGGGAAGGCTTCCAGGAGCTCGTTGCCAAATCCGACATCGAGGACAAGGACCTCATCATCCGCGTTCTCTCCATGTACAGCGACCCTGCTGTCCGCGAGAGCGAGATCAAGAACATGTCTGAGGTTTACACCGTCCTCAAGAAAGAAGTTCTCCCTGAACTCCGCCGTGCAAGATTCATCGCAAACGTAGAGTATCAGAACTACACCGCCGAGGAGCTTCTCCAGCTCGTTGACGAGAACAGCGACGTACTCGACGAGGAGGCTCTCCTCCGTTCCGCTTCTCTCGTTAAGGATCTCGATGCAAAAGAGGCTATCTACAAGAAGGCTATCGACAAATACAACAGCGACCGTGCACAGTTCAACCTCGGCGTGGTTTACCTCAACCAGGGACACCTCAACAAGGCTGAGAAGGCATTCAACAAGGTTGAGACCAAGGATGCTGACCTCGAGAACGCAAAAGGCGTCATCGCTCTCCGCAATGGTGACATCGCAGCTGCCGAGAAGGCATTCATCGCTGCAGGCAACACTGAGAACCAGGCTGTCGTAGACATTCTCAACGGCAAATATGAGAAAGCTGCCGCTGCACTCAAAGGCACAAACTCATTCAACGAGGCTCTCGCTGACGTACTTACAGGCAAGCTCGCTGAGGCTTCAGCTGCTCTCAAGTGCCAGTGCCCTAAGTCCAACTACCTCCGCGCGATCATCGCTGCACGTCAGGGCAAGGCTGCTGACGTAAAGGATTATCTCGCAAAAGCAGGTGAGTGCAAAGCTCTTGCTGCACGTGCAGAGAAGGACATCGAGTTCGCTCAGTACAGATAATTTCACGGCGCATTGACGCCATGGACAAATAATGATGAGGATGATTGAAAAGCCTGACTTTTTGGTCATCCTCTTTTGATTTCCACTCACTTCCTCCATTTGGACTGTCCATGAGATCCATGAGAATAAGAATAGATGATACGGCCGGACGACTTCCGGCAGCGGCAATAGCGGATGATGTGAACCGCCGGCTCGAAAAGAATCCGGTCCTCGTCATCACCGCCCCTCCGGGAGCGGGAAAGTCAACGTTGCTGCCTATCACCATATCCAACGGTCTCCGGGACGAAGGAAAGGTGATTGTGCTGGAACCGAGGAGAATAGCGGCCGTGCAGATTGCCGGGAGGATGGCCGAGATTGCCGGTGAGCCAGTCGGAGACAGCATCGGATACCGGATACGTTTCGAGAGCAGGGTTTCTGCCTCTACACGGATAGAAGTCTTGACGGAGGGCATTCTTACAAGAAGACTTGTATCCGATCCGGCATTGGAGGGAGTTTCCGTCGTGATTTTCGATGAGTTCCATGAAAGAAGCCTGGTGTCAGACGAGGCTCTTGCTCTCGTCAGGGAAGCGAGGGAGATTCTGCGCCCGGACCTGAAGATTGTCATAATGTCCGCGACAATCGACACTGATGCACTATGCGATGCTCTCGGGGCAGATGCAATTTGCAGCGAAGGCAGGATGTTTCCTGTCGAGATTATCAATTCGAAGGAAGATATTGACATCCGGGAATGTGCCGGAGAGGTAGCCCGATGCATCAGCCGGGCACACAGGGAACGGGAAGGGGACATTCTGGCATTTCTCCCGGGAGAAGCTGAAATACGACGTTGCGCGGAACTGCTCGGCGACAGTCTCGGAGAGACCTATATATGTCCTCTTTATGGGATGTTATCCCAGAAGGAGCAGAGGAAAGCCATTGCCCCGAGCCGTGAGGGAGAACGTAAAGTAGTGATTGCCACTCCGATAGCGGAAACCTCCCTGACCATAGAGGGAGTTCGTACTGTGGTGGATTCCGGGCTGTGCAGGAAAATGGTGTTCGACATGCAGAACGGGTTGAGTCGTCTCGAAACGGTACGCATAAGCATGGACATGGCTATGCAGAGGAGCGGACGTGCCGGCCGCGTGGCTCCGGGAACATGTTACAGGCTATGGAGCAAGGGTACCGAGAGGATGATGAAAGCGTGCAGAATCCCTGAAATACTCGATGCGGACCTTGCAGCCACGGTTCTTGAGGCAGCCGCCTGGGGAGAAAACGACGTGATGAAACTTCCATGGCTGACTCCTCCTCCTGCAGGAAATGTTTCCCGGGCATCAGGCCTGCTGAAAGTGTTGGGTGCATTGGATGAAGGAGGTCGGATTACGGAGTTGGGACGCAGGATTGCTTCCCTTCCATGTCACCCGAGAATTGCCAGGATGCTTCTTGCGGCGGATGCTCCCGAGGCACGTGCTCTCGGAACGGACATAGCTGCCATTCTGGAGGAAAGAGACCCGATGGCTCGGGAGAGCAGCACGGATATCTGTTTGAGAATAAGCGAATTGAGAAGGCTGAGAAGAAACGGCATCCAGGACCGGGGATGGAACCGCATCATAAGAAATGCACAGCAATACCGGCGGTTAGTAAAATGCGCCGAAGACAATACTGAGCCTGGCCAATACCTTGCCGGAGCCCTTATTGCTGCAGCATATCCTGAAAGAGTGGCGAAATCCCGAGACAATTGCGGGCATTTCCAACTGGCATGCGGAGATATGGCCGGTGTTGAGATGAACGACGGAATGTCTTCGCACGAATGGATTGCCGTGGCTATGATGAATGCCGGCAAAGACAATGCGGAAAGGATATTTCTCGCGGCTCCTCTCAATCCGGAGGACATATCTTATATGATCCGGACCAGGGACAATGTCACATGGGACAGCCGTACAGGAAGTGTGACTGCCAGACTGGAAACCCGTATAGGATGCCTGACAGTGGACTCCAGGCCGTTGGGAGGAGACGTGCGGGACCGGATTGTACGGGCAATATGCGAGGCTGCACCGAAAGAGGGAACCAGCATGTTCGATTTCACGGACGGGGTCAGGAATCTCCTGCGGCGCATTGCTCTTGTCTCGACATGGCATCCGGAACTGGAGCTGCCGGACCTTTCGACAGAGTCTGTCCTGGAAAGGGCCGGGGAATGGCTCCCGGGATATATAGGGAAGGCCTCGACTGCAGCCGAATTGAAAAAGATAGATATGTGTGATGTCATCTGGGGAATGCTCGGCTATGACCTGCAGCAGGCCGTGAACCGCATTGCCCCATCTCATCTGGAAGTTCCGACAGGCAGCCGCATCAAGGTCGAATACAGGCAGGGAACAGACATTCCTGCAATCAGAGTACGTCTTCAGGAGTGCTTCGGGATGACTGACACTCCGCGTATTGACGGAGGCCGTGTACCGGTGCTGATGGATCTGCTGTCCCCGGGATATAAGAGCGTACAGCTCACAAGTGACCTTAAGAGTTTCTGGGACAATACCTATTTCGAGGTCAGGAAAGAGCTGAGGAGACGGTATCCGAAACACTCATGGCCGGACAATCCGTTGGAAGCGGAAGCTGTCCGTGGTGTAAGGCGGAAAGAGAAGTGATTCCGGTCATTGCCGGGCAATGGCAGATTACCGCTCGTCCCGGAAGACCAGGGAATCTATTCTTGAGCCCATGTAAGCCTTCAAGTCCGTCCATCGGTACAGATTACCTTCCACGCGTTCAAGGTCGCCCACAGAGGCATTTTGGCCATTCAGGAGGACATTCACAAGAATCTCGCGAGATGATGATTTGCGTGCCGGACGATAGAATACCCACTGGATGTTGCCGGCCATCGGGGAGCAGAATGTCCGGAACTGCTGCACGAGGTTGTCAGGGTCCTCGGGTATGCGCCCGAAGCCGTCAATGTCGGCAATCATCAGAAGTGTCATGAGGCAGTGGTCGTGTCCGAATCTCAGGTCTGTACCAGGCACGCCCGATGCAATCCTTTCTTCCGCTTTCGCCATCATGTCGTCGAAAATCGCCGAGCAAGAAGTCCGGTAACGATAATACTCGTCGAAGCGCATATAACTGTCAACCTCCCACATTTGCACGAACTCCCCAGGAGTGAATATGTCCGAGAAATCCGCCTTGACATCCGGCGTCAGGCTGTTCATGCCTGACACAAGCATATACAGATGGTCCATTGTCTTGAAATGGGAATGCTCCCCGAGAGCGGCGAGAGGATCATGGAAAATACGTCCGAGAACGTCCATATATCCCGGGAAGCGGCGTTTCAAGAACTCTTCAGGGGTCTCTTCATAAGGCATCTTGATTTCCGGGCCCTTGTACCGGAAAGGATTCTTGCCCATGTTCGGCGCAGTCGGCTGGATATATTCAAGCCCCTGATGGGCAATCAGTTCCGTTTCAGGAGAAAGACGTGCTATCTCTACGCAGAACGAGGACATGCTCATTATCGAGCGTACTGACCCGGAAGCGCAGGCTGTCACACTGCTTCCTTTGCCGAAGGCCTCCGGATAATCCCTTACCATAATGCCGGCTATACGCCTCTGCTGTGCCCAGCCTATATCCGTCAGGTCTCCAATTCTGTACTGGATCTTTTCATATATGTCGGAAACCCTCTCCTTGAGTCCAAGTCCGTAATCTGTCACATTGCCGGTCTTCTCCCCTTCCGCAATCATATCCAGAATCCTGGTGTAAACCTCGGAAGTATATGAATACCTCGACCCGTGACGGCCATAATGACTGATATAGAAAGGCTCATAGCCCTTGACCCTGGCCGGAGGACAAACGGCATCGAAATCATAGACAGCATCGAGACCGGAGCATTTGTTCCGGTCGGAAGCCACTTCCTGCCTTGCATCTGTCTTCTGGGAATATACGTGATTTGCGGATGCCAAAATGATTGCGGCGGCTGAAAATGCCTTAAGGAGAAAAGTTCTGGTGCTCATAGTTTCAATAATAATTTAGGATGGTGCAATTATACAAAAATAAGCAATTATATAAAAATAAGCAATTATCCTTTCCGGAACAATAGCAGAGAGTGTGACGGCAGGCTGAATGAAAACTTCCCCGGAAACGAAGAACCGCTTCCGGGGAAGAACAAAACATATTATGAGTTACAAACTAATTCTTTTTGGCAGCCTTCTTTGCGGCTTTCCTCTTCTCGTTCCATGCGGTGGCATCGAACATCACCGGAGTACCGATGAAGATGGATGCGTAAGTACCGAAGCAGATACCGAGGATGAGGGCTACAGAGAGACCACGGATGGACTCGCCTCCGAAGATCGCGATGGCAAGCATTGTCACGAGGGTGGATACGGATGTATTCACGGTTCTGGTGAGGGTGCTGTTGAGAGCGATGTTCGTATTGTCCTTGAAGTCAGCCTTCGGATGGAGGGTCTTGTACTCACGGATTCGGTCGAAGATGACCACGTTGTCGTTGATCGCATAACCGATGATGGTAAGGATGGCGGCAATGAAGGTCTGGTCAACGTCGAGGTTGAACGGAAGGATTCCGGAGAACAGGGAGAAGAAGCCGATCACGATGATTGCCGTATGGGCAAGTGAAACGACACCTCCGAGACCCCAGGTCCAGCCCTTGAACCTGAATGCGATGTAGGCGA
>SAMEA3663026__coassemble_883_pt1 | contig 11014 bp, 8 predicted proteins | sample SAMEA3663026__metabat2_low_PE_017 | metagenome-assembled genome bin SAMEA3663026 (sample SAMEA3663026) | pig gut metagenome | biome: pig gut; feature: pig-associated habitat; material: faeces | place: France | collected 2012
CGAATGACCTTGCGGCAGCCATCATTCTTGCGGAAGAGACCGGAACAAGAAGCAGAGCCGCAACCATCAGGAGTATTGCCAGTCTCCCGGTAACGAATTGCACATTCATAAGTCTGAGGTTTAATTGTTATTGATTAGTAATTTGTGTCCATCCGGGGTTTCAACCCTTATCCTCCCGGTCCTGCGCAGCAAGTCCAGGAAAGGTTGGATATCATCGAACCGGTCCACTACACATCCGAAACGGAGATCCTTCACCGCATCGCTTCCGTACTCCACCTCAAAGTCATAGAAACGGGACAGTTCATCCATGATGTCCTCAAGGCGTTCATCCCGGAAGATAATCTTGCCGCGCGTCCAGGACGTGTAGAAATCCACGTCCACTTCATCAATGCGGATATTTCCTCCCTCTCCTGAAACCGAGGCCATCTGGCCTGGGGACAGTATGCAGTCCTCCGGGCCGGATGATATCCTGACAGAGCCTTTCAGCAGAACTGTCCTTGCAGGTTTTCCGGAATAGGCACGTACATCGAAGGATGTACCCAGTACTTCTATACGCATTGATTCCGTGCTGACAATAAATGGTATGTTAGTAGTGGTAACAATGAATAATGCCTCACCTTCAAGAGAGACCTCCCTGCATTCTCCGTAAAATTCCCCAGGGTAGGTAATCCGGCTCAATGAATTGAGAATCACGGATGTTCCGTCCGGAAGGACAATGGTCCTTTCCTCTCCGCGCCCCGTTACGACCTCTGTCATCACAGGCATGGTTTCCTCAACCGGATACGTCCTGATCAATGCGGGAATCACAAGCAACGGAAGCAAAATGGCCGCGACGACGGAGAGTCTTCTCATCGTTCTTCTCCGCCGGATTCCGACATCAATTTTCTTCCACGCCGATTCCCTGTCGAAAGAAATCATTTCCGTAGTATGTTTCCTGAGCACCTCCGGATCATGAAGGGCTTCATAGGAGGACTGGTGGTTGTTTTTCCATGACTCAAGTTCCCTCTGTTCTTCGTCAGAGAGTCCGCCCGAGATTTCTTTTACTATCAGAAATGCAATCCTGAAATCACGTTTCAACATAGTGCTGTCATATTGCTTCCGACAATATAACAGACAAAACCGCAATATGGGTTAATCCGCAGGAAATATTTATAAGGAATTTTCAAAGATGAGCAGGAGAAGGAGGAAATAATATTCATCCTTGAGGCTCTCCCTCAATTTTTTATAGGCTATTCTCTTCAATGTGTGGACAGTCTCCGGAGATATGCCCAAATCGTCGGCAATGGCCTTGTTCCTCATTCCGTCAAGTGCCCTGAGCATTATCTCGCGCATCTGTCCGGGCAACCTGTCAATCTCTTCCAGGAGGAGCCTGAAGGTTTCCTCCTCAACTACCCTTTCATGGAACAAATCATTGACAAAGAGCCTGTTTAGACTTTCTTTGCAATTCTTTTCAGTCTTCTTCCTGGAAATCTCGTTCAGGGCGCGGTTGTGGACTGCCGTATAAAGGAAAGACCGGACCCGCATCTGGTCCTGAAAAGAACTCCTTTTCTCCCAGAGTTTGACGAACACGTCCTGTGCAATGTCGGCGGAAAGAGCCTTGTCTTCCACATACCGGTCCGCGAATACGCACAATGACGCATAATACCTGTTGAAGATATCCTGGAACTGCGAGTATGTCATCTGCCCCGTCATAGCGTGCAAATATAGCAATTTTCCATGACGGGGGAATAATGATGACAAAAAACTACCAGCCTAACTTTATCCCGACGAAAAAGCAGCGGGGCGAGGCGGGGCCGTAGATGTAGCCCGAGTCGCGGTCCGGACCCTGGTCGAAATCCTTCTGCCAGGCATTCAGGAAATTCTGAACACCGGCATTGAGCTGGAGATTGATATGACGGTAAAGTTTGAAGTCGTAGGCGACCTTGAAATTGAGGTCGAAAAATCCCGGCGTCTTTTCCGTACGGTTCTGCTCAATGTAGCCTGAATGATGCTCCACAAGCATCCTGCCAGTGTAGGTACCGCTCAATGACAATGTCAATGGTTTCACCGGACTGGCCGAAGTGACGAAATAGCCGTACAGGTCAGGAGAACGGAACATCTGCCTTGTGGCCTCCACATCCTCAGCCCAGGAATGGGCCTCCTTGTACAGAGAGCGGTGCCAGGTCAGGCCGGCCTGAAGCTGCCAATGGTCTTCGTATGCAATCTTCCCCTCAAAATTGAATCCGCCTACCCTGGCTCCGGACTCGTTGCGCCTCTCCTTGACCAGGATTCCGTCCTCAATTCCGATTTCCGTGAGGGCGAACACATCGGACAAATCGGTGAAGAATCCCTCCACAAGCAGGTTGCCCTGCCAGGCTGCCGATTCTGACCACCTGGTCAGTCACCCTGTCATAGGCCCCACATATTGTCATTGAGATAATCCTCAGAGTGGTGGCATTGACCCGGTCGTATGTATCCATGCTCACCACATTGACAAGCGTAGGAGCCATTTTCCGGGCAATCTCGCTTCTGTTGGCGGACACCACCACGCCGTCAAGCTGGACATTGTCCTCCTCCATCTCGAAATTAATCTCGAGAGTGGCTCCTTCAACGGTATTGACCTCCCTTGATACTGTCTTCCAGCCGATTCCGGAGGCTTCGAGAGTGAATGTACCCTCGGGCAGATGCTCGAGATGGTAATGTCCGTTGGAGGAACTCGAGGTAGAGATAGTGGGACCTTTGAGATTTATGAAAATGTAAGGGATGTGCTCGCCACTCTGCTTCTCGATGACGTGGCCGTGTACGTTGGATTCAACGATTTTGTCTTTTGCCGTAATGGACGGCACGGAGCATAATGCCCCCAATATCATCAGGAGTAGCGTGGACAATACTCGTGGCGGCAGCACTTGCTCGCATAGCACGAAAAAACCACTGAATGATAAGCACTTGCGACTTGCGAAACGGTCTCTCTTTTTAATAATACTATTCAAACGTCAGTATCCGAAGAAGTACATGGCCGAAGCATTTGCAGGAATCCGACTCTGAAGATGTTTATGATGCCAGGATGTGCAGAGAAGGCTTGCAGCGGTGTGGATAGGATTCTGTCGGGATGGAATGAACTTGATTGGGACAAGCCTGTGCTTACTGAGGACTATATTATTTCTTGCCATCCTTATTTAGCCACCTCATAATATAAGGCGTGATCTTAGGAGCGAAAATACCCGCCATGACTGCGGCAAAGAGAATGACTATCCAATCCATTTTGGTAATATATGAGAAACCCGGCACGGGATGCCGAGCATTGAGCTGACATCCCGGTACCGGGGCATATTGTTATTTATTGACAGGCCTGATGTCGAGATAGAGTTCGTCGAGCTGTGCGGCGTCAATCTGTGAAGGGGAATCTATCATCACGTCGCGGCCCTGATTGTTCTTCGGGAAGGCAATGTAGTCCCTGATGGAGTCGCTGCCTCCGAACAGGGCACATACACGGTCGAATCCGAATGCAAGACCTCCGTGAGGCGGAGCTCCGAACTTGAATGCATTGATTATGAAGCCGAACTTGTATGCGGCCTCCTCCTTGCTGATACCGAGAACCTCGAACATGCGCTCCTGAAGAGAGGCTTCATGGATACGGATCGAGCCGCCTCCGAGTTCCGTGCCGTTGAGCACGAAGTCATAGGCATTGGCACATACCTGCTCCAGATCCTCTTTCCTGTCGCTGTAGAACAGGTCGAGATGTTCCGGCTTCGGAGCGGTGAACGGATGATGCATGGCATAGAAACGCTGGGTCTCGTCATCCCACTCGAGAAGAGGGAAATCCACGATCCAGAGAGGAGCGAACTCCTTCGGATTCCTGAGACCGAGGCGGTTGCCCATCTCGATACGGAGTACGCCGAGCATGGTCTGGGTCTTGCGGCGAGGTCCGCACAGGATTAGCACGAGGTCACCTGCCGAAGCACCGGCTGCCTCCGCCATCTCCTTCACCTGCTCAGGAGTATAGAACTTGTCCACTGAAGACTTGACCGTGCCGTCCTCATTGAACTTGATGTATACCAAGCCTTTGGCACCCACCTGAGGGCGTTTCACCCACTCGGTGAGCTCATCGGTCTGCTTGCGGGTATAGCCTGCAGCCCCGTTGACTGCGATGGCTCCCACATACTCAACAGAATCGAATACCGAGAATCCGTGTCCCTGTGCAAGCGGGGTGATGTCGTGAATCGTCATCCCGTAACGGATGTCCGGCTTATCGCTGCCGTATTTGTCCATCGCATCAGCCCATTTCATGCGCGGGATAGGATTCGGAATCTCAACGCCGGCCACGTTCCTGAAAAGATTCCTCATCATTTCCTCGAACGTACCGAGCACGTCCTCCTGCTCCACGAACGACATTTCGCAGTCAATCTGGGTAAACTCAGGCTGCCTGTCGGCACGGAGATCCTCGTCACGGAAACAGCGGACAATCTGGAAATACCTGTCGTAGCCGGCCACCATCAGAAGCTGCTTGAAAGTCTGCGGGGACTGCGGAAGAGCATAGAACTCGCCCGGATTCATGCGGGAAGGCACGACGAAATCCCTGGCTCCTTCCGGAGTGGACTTGATGAGATAAGGGGTCTCAATCTCCATGAATCCCTTGCTGTCCAAGAAGTTGCGAACCTCATGCGCAATCTTGTGACGGAGCACGAGAGCGTTCTTGAGAGGATTTCTCCTGAGGTCGAGATATCTGTATTTTGCACGGATGTCATCACCTCCGTCACTCTCATCCTCGATGGTGAACGGAGGAGTGACCGACTTGTTCAGAACATTGATCGAGCTGAGCCTGATCTCTATGTCACCGGTATCCATCTTGGGGTTCTTGCTCTGGCGCTCGACCACTTCGCCCTCCACCTGGAGCACGAATTCACGTCCGAGCGAATTGGCAGCATTGACAAGCTCTTCGGGAGCGTCAGCCTCGACCACGAGCTGTGTCACACCATAACGGTCGCGGAGATCGATGAATGTCATTCCACCGAGTTTCCTGGATTTCTGCACCCATCCGGCCAGGACCACCTTCCTGCCTGCATCAGAGATGCGCAGTTCTCCGCAAGTATTTGTCCTGTAAAATGTATTGAACATAGCTAAACGTATATTATTTTCTGGTTTTTCCGAAACAAACACGCAAATTTAGCAATTTCCCGCTAACTTCGGTCATGTCAGGGCACAAAGTGAAAGGGAGCACGACAATTTTTATTATCTTTGCGACTCCTGCGGAGTCCGAGGAGGACGGGCGGATATCAAGAATCAATATGGAAGTACGGGCAAAAAAGGCTCTCGGACAGCATTTCCTGACTGACCGGAGCATAGCGGAATCAATAGTGGCGGCACTGAGGCTGCCGGAGAACGGAAGCGATGTCATTGGCGGCAATGACACCGCGGGTGAAGGCACACCGGACGGGAAAACGACACGATTCCCGTCACAGGTCCTGGAGATAGGCCCCGGGACAGGAGTCCTGTCACAATATCTCCTGCAGCGCCCCGAAGCGGACCTGAAGATGATCGAGATTGACACTGAATCGGTAGATTACCTTCACAGGCATTTCCCCGCAGCTGCCGGCAGGGTCATCCCGGGGGATTTCCTGAAGCTCGATCTCGACAGGCTCTTTCCGGGAGACTTCAATGTCATCGGAAATTTCCCGTACAATATCTCGTCACAGATATTTTTCCGGATTCTGGACTTCCGGGAGCGCATCCCCCAGGTGGTGTGCATGATCCAGAAGGAAGTTGCGGAACGCATCGCGGAGAAGCCCGGAAGCAAGACGTACGGCATATTGTCCGTTTTCCTCCAGGCATGGTTTGACATTGAATATCTGTTCACTGTAGGATCAGGAGCATTCGCTCCGCCGCCGAAGGTACAGTCAGCTGTCATAAGGCTCACCCGGAATTCGAGGACAAATCTGGGATGCGACGAGGCCCTGTTCAGGAGCATTGTCAAAACCTCTTTCGGACAGCGGCGCAAGACTCTGCGCAATTCCCTGAAGCCGGTCATTGCAGCAAAAGCCTCAAGGGAGGGCTGGGACGCTGGCCGTCTGGGAGAATTCACCTCCGAACCGGTATTCGATCTCCGTCCTGAGCGCCTCGGGGTCGAGGATTTCATCGCCCTCACGGAGAAACTCAGCTGAGATATCGTTGCAGGCCGCGCCTACCTGACCTCGAAAGACCAGGTCCCCGACACGACCCCGAAACGCCAGCAACCGTCAGACCAGCCGAGGCATTCAAGTCCGGCAGGGCAATGCACGGATTCTCCTCCGGAAACCACAGGGACTCCTCCCTCGAGTACAGTTGCGTCGGATGAGGCCGGGACACAGATTGTGGACGTGGTATTGGCCGGAATCTCCACCCGCAGACTGAACCTTCCGCCGCTCTTTTCCCATTCACTCCGGATTCTTCCGTAAGGAGAATCGAATTTCACGTCGGCGGAATTCAACGTTCCGACAGGCACCGGTGCAATGACGGATTTCCTGAACGCTGCGGCCGAAGGATCTCTCCGGATGCCTCCCACATGGCTATAGAACCATTCCAGCAAATGTCCGAGCATCAAATGGTTATGTGATTTCTGCGACAGGGCCTGCCAAGACTCCGGAAGAGCCGTTGCCCCACGGGCAAGCATATATCCGTATCCGAACTTGTCATACCGGGAATTCATGTCCCAGATGACATCCGAGCGGCCGGCGGCCTCGAGAGCCCGGAGCACATAATTATAGCCTACGTCACCGGCAGAGACCGCATTGCCGCGTTCCCTGATATCCTTCACGATATTATCCTCAACGCCCTTCCGGTACTGTTCGTCGACAAGTCCGGCGCAAAGGGCAATGGCATTGGCACATTGACTGTTGCGGTCATAATAACAACCCTCCTCGTGGAAATACGCGGCATTGTAGGCTGCCTTGATGGAATCCGCGAGAGCCCTGTAGCGAGCCTCCTTCTCCGGAAGCCCGAGCCTTGCTGCGAACCCGGACATTGCCACTGCATCCATATAATAGACAGGAGTGGCGGTGGCGGCTATGGATGTCAGCTGGGATACTCCGGGCATCTTCGGGCCAATGTCGCACCAGTCACCGAGACCATGCGAGAGAATGTGCCCGCCTGACAGGGATGCCAGATGTTCCATATAATGCTCCATCGCATCCCAATGAGGTGCAATCATGCTGTCATCTCCATAATAATCAAGCATATACTGCGGTACGAGTATGATGGAGCTGCCCCATTCCGGGGAATCCCTGAAGCCTCCGAGGAACACTGCGTATTCCGGAGCGATGTCCGGAACGAGACCGCCGGGAAGCTGGGCATAATCCATGTCGTCCATCATTTTCCGGTACAGATTCCTGAAGTCATATTTGTATTGCAATGACCCGAACATGAGATGCAGCTGCTCCAGCCAAGGAAGTTTCTCCCTGTGCGGGCAGTCGGTCAGATAGCTCACCATATTGCTCCTTATCGCCCAGTCTATCATCTCCTCGGTCCGGTCAAGAAGAGGGGACGAACAAGTGAACGAGCCTGTACCCCGCGCACTGTTCCGGATATGAAGTCCCTTCAGGTCAATGATTTCCGGAAGTCCTTCCGGATTGTCCTCCCCTTCGGGAACAGCCCCCTTCACGAGAACATAGCGGAATCCGTGATAGGTGAACCGGGGATACCATGTCTCAGGCTCCGAATCTCCGCGGAGAGTATATGAAAACCTCGTCTCCCCGCGATAGCCGGCATGAACCTGTATCGAATCCACTTTACGATCAAAAAGCTCGCAAGTATTCATCGTCACGGTCCGGCCGCGCTCTCCCTTCACGGTAATCTGGGGGATTCCGGAGAAATTCTGCCCGAGGTCATACAACCAGGCCCCGTATTTCGTCTTCCATCTGCGCATCACCGGGAATTCCTGCATGACCTTCACAGGATCAGCTTCCGGTGCCCTCATCTCCCCGGCAATGCCGGCCATACATACATTGTCCCAATCGCCGTCGTCATATCCCGGAAGCATCCATCCTCCGAGTTCCTTCGTCGCGTCATAGTCCTCTCCCCCGAAAATGCTGCTGTAGGTGACAGGAGATTCCGCAGTCTTCCACGAGGCATCGGATACCGTCACATTGTGAACCCCGTCCTCGGTCTCCACGTCGAGTTTCAGGCGCATCATAGGATAGCCGTAGCTCATCAGAAGCTTGTAATAACGCTCACGGGGGATATTGTACATCCCGTTCCCCAGCATCACACCGAGCACATTCGCCCCGTCCCTTATCATATCGGTCACATCGAACGTGACATAGCCGATTATCTTGTCATAATCGCTCCACACCGGATCCAGGAAATGATCCCCGACCTTCTTCCCGTTCAGATAGAACTCGAACTGGCCGAGCCCGGATATATAGGCCACGGCGCGTTTCACATTGCCGGATGACACGAACTCCTTGCGGAACTGCGGCAACTTGTTCGTCCCCGTGATCCTGTCGCCTATCTTGAGCTTGTTGAATTCCTGTCCGGGAACAATCCTGAGGCTGTCAGGCTCCACCTCACAGGCAATCCAGCGCGCACCCGACCAGTCGGAATCCGACATCAGCCCCGTTGAAAAAGACGACACTGCAGACCATCGGGAAGCCTTGCCGGACTCATTGAAAACCCGGACTTTCCAATAATATTTGCATCCGCTGCCGAGTGCCTTTCCGCCGTAAACGATATTCAGCGACTCGGAGCTCTTCACTTTTTCACGCCACATATTCCCGTGGCCTGCAGCCAATGCGGAAGAATCAGTCCCTACAGTAATCTCATAAGCCGACTGCATGAATCCCCTGTCGAGAGACCTCACGTTCCACGAAAATGAAGGGGCCAGGGTCCCGATTCCCTCGGGGTCCACGCGATTGCCGCACATCGTGTTAATGACGGAGAAGTTCTGCGCAAAGGATGTCGCGACAGTCAGGAGGGATGCCGCGAACAGGGAACTGAAGTATCTCATTATCATTCTTTTACAGTCACCTTGTAGCCGAGTTTCTCGATGGCTGCCTTCAGGCGTGCCACGTCAGTCTTGGCCGGGTCATAGGTCACAGTGACTGTTTTCTTGTCGAGGGACACCGAGAGGTCCTTCACCCCTTTCTCGAACGAGACATTCTCATTTATCTTCTTTACGCATTTTTCGCAATGCATTGTGACATTGAAGGTTACCGTCTTGCTTACAGTCTTCCTGGACTGTGATATGGCAACCACCTCCGATGCCGGAGCTTCTGCTGCCACGGACATGATGCCCGGGCACATGAATGCGCAGGCGGCCGCGATGATGAGTATTGATTTCTTCATTTTCCAAATAATTCCGTTTATACAAATATACGTTTATTTCCACAAAGTATAGCGCAGACCGACATAAACCTTGGTCCCCATGATAGGGCCCCAGACGGCACTGGCATCGAAATCAGGCAGGGCAGTATTGACTGAAGCCATCCCGTCGTGGGCGGACATCCCCTCAACAGGAGTGCCCACAAGCAGATGCTTCTGCCTGAAATTGGTAAGATTCTCCGCCCCGAGATATATGTCAATGCCCTTGAACCTTTTCGTAACCTGAAGATACAGAAGCGGATATGCAGGAGAATAACCGTTCTTGTAAAGCAGTTCCCCGTCCTCGTCCCGCAAGTTCTCCATGAAACTGTACACTCTGGACTTTCCGTTGACGGAAGCCGTGAAATCGAACACCCATTTGTTCAGGTTCGTGGCATACTGGAGATTCAGGACTCCTTTATAGCGGCTTGTCAGGGGTTTCTCCGTCAATCCCCTGTCCTCCAGTTCGATGCGCGCGTCGGTATAACGGAAAGTGGTGGTCACGGTGAACCGACGGAATGGCTCGACATTGAAATCAGCCTGATAACTCCTTGTAAACGAACGCCTTCCGTCAAGAGCATAGAAATCAATGGTATTCAGGAGATGCTCGTAGTCGGCCACCATCTGCTCGTTGAAGACGGTACTGAAGAAATCCAGGCCGATATAGGTATTGGACGAAGCCCCGAATGGCAGGTAGAATGTCGCGTTGCCGCCGAAAGTCCAGGCATCCTCGAGAAGGTGCCGGCCGTAAATTCCGGAGAAGGACTTGCCGGTAGAGAAGACTCCGATATTGTCAATTAGAGGGAGCGCCCTCCTGAGCCCCCTGCCGGCATTTGCCCGGAGCACAAGAACCTCATAAGGAGAATATTTCAATGTCAGGCGAGGGGTAAACTTGAGTCCCTCCCCGTTGAACCAGTCCGCCCTCAGCCCGACTATCGACGAGAATTTCTCTCCGGCATGAAAGGTATATTCCCCGCCGAGACCTACGGCATATTCCTCCGTAAGACTGCGACCCGGCTCGAGAGTCTGGGCAAAAACCCGCCTGGTGAGATTCTCATTGTAGAAATCCGCAGTGCCGCCGAGAGAGACGGTGAGTTTGTGTGAATCGCTGAACTCATTCTGCAGCAGCACATTGAAGAATCCGGAGTTCTGAGTTCCCATGTACTTCGAGGCTCCTGACCACATGTCCATGTCCGTGAGAGTATAGTCCGCGACGAATGCGATGTTGCGCGAATTGTCTTCGCTCAGGGGGATGCCGGCCTTGACATAGGCATTGAGGGAACGGTTCAGTATGTCGGAGCCCCACGGCGAGTCCGGGAACAATTTATATGTGTCATGGTCGTAACCTTCCTGACCGCCTTCCCGCCTGTCCTGGAGCGCCCTCAGTCCGAATCGTACCTGGATGCCGGTCGGGCCGTAATAGAGCCAGCGGTTGGCGACATTGAACTGCAGCATTTCAGGGTCGTCCCTGAAGCCGTCGTGATTGTGGTCGAATGTCTTGAAATTGCCGGAAACGTGACCGAGGATGACGGTGCTCCAGCTCTCGCCCATCTGGAGGGACGAGGCAATGTTGAAATCGGTCTTCGTGTCATTCATCGTGGAAAAATTCACGAAGAGAGGCTTCTCGTCCGTAGGTTTGCGGTATTCTGTATTTATCTGGCCTGTAATGGATTCCACTCCATTGACGACAGTGGACAGACCCTTG
>SAMEA3663026__coassemble_907_pt1 | contig 10738 bp, 8 predicted proteins | sample SAMEA3663026__metabat2_low_PE_017 | metagenome-assembled genome bin SAMEA3663026 (sample SAMEA3663026) | pig gut metagenome | biome: pig gut; feature: pig-associated habitat; material: faeces | place: France | collected 2012
TACATGAGGAAACGCTCCATGTCTTCGCCACGGGCCCGGCCTTCCCTGATTTCGGTCGAAGAAATGTCCACTATCGGGGCGTCCAGCAGGTGAATCTTGTAGATATGGTGTCCGGCATCCTCGAGACAGATATTGTCCGGTCCGGATTCGGCGGCGTCCAGTACGTATGAGGCAGGGAACTGGGCGCATTCTTCTATCAGGGCCTCCCGGATATTGTTCAGATCGAATCCTTTTCTCGGATATACGGCAACTCCGTATTCGGAAAGAATACGCGGGAAGTCGCGCCATCTGCGTATCGATGACAGATTGTCCGCCCCTATCACGAGGGTGAACTCGTTCTCCGGCTCTCGCCGTTTCAGTTCGTCCAATGTTCTTATCGTGTAATGCGGGGGAGCCATTTTCAGCTCGATGTCATCCACACGTACATTCAGTCCGGGATGCCTTCCGACTGCCTCGACGGCCGCTTTGTATCTCGCTTCTCCGGAATTTGCCGAGATGCTGTCCTTGAGCGGATTCTTCGGCGACACCACCAAATATACCCAGTCGAAATCCTTCTCACGGGTAAGATACTCCATTATGGCCTGATGACCTATATGCAGAGGGTTGAAAGACCCTGAATATACGGCGATGCGCATGTCCCGGGAATTATCAGTCGGAAAGGAATCCGTCCACGAGAGCTTCTGCCTCACGGAAAGCAACCTGCAGGTCGTCATTGACCAGCACATGGTCAAACTTGTCGGCGTAAGTCATTTCTTCAGAGGCTTTTGCCACTCTTTTCGCAATGGCTTCAGGGGTGTCGGTGCCACGTGCCACAAGCCTGCGGCGCAATTCCTCGACGGACGGAGCCTGGATGAACACCGAGAGGGCCTTGTCCCCGAAATATTTCTTCAGGTTCACGCCTCCCTTGACATCCACGTCGAGGATGATGACGTTGCCCTTGTCCCAGATTCTCTGCACCTCGGATTTAAGCGTTCCGTAGAACGAGCCTTCATAGACTTCCTCGTATTCCACGAATTCGTCCGCGGCTATTCTTCTCCTGAACTCGTCTGCGCTGAAGAACCAGTATTCGACTCCGTTCTGCTCTGTGCCCCTCGGCTGGCGGGAAGTTGCGGATACGGAAAATTCCATCTCGGGATGGAGCGAGAGGATATGGTTCACGATGGTGCTCTTGCCGGAACCTGACGGTGCCGAGAAAATAATCACTTTATTATTCATTGTTAAAATGTTTCACTGTTTATTTATTTCACAAAAATAACTAATTTTGTGCTGGTTTTGCATTATGTTATGTCAAATTGTCCAGTTTTCTCAAGTTGGCAGAATAATTGCACGCAAAACCATCGCCGCGCGGCGCGGCAGGAAATGCCAATTATTTATTAATTATTTTATAGAATATGGTTTCTTATAAAGATCTGGGCCTTGTAAACACTAAAGAAATGTTTGCAAAGGCAGTCGAGGGCGGATATGCCATTCCTGCCTTCAATTTCAACAACATGGAACAGCTCCAGGCCATCATCCAGGCTTCTGCAGAGACAAAGTCTCCAGTGATTCTCCAGGTATCGAAAGGTGCCCGCAACTATGCGAACCAGACCCTTCTCCGCTATATGGCTGAGGGTGCTGTGGAGTATGCAAAGGAACTCGGCTGGGAGCATCCGCAGATCGTTCTTCACCTCGATCACGGTGATTCATTCGAGCTCTGCAAGAGCTGCGTTGACATGGGCTTCTCTTCAGTCATGATTGACGGCTCCGCTCTTCCTTACGACGAGAACGTTGCTCTCACCAGGAAGGTGGTTGAATATGCACACCAGCACGACGTAACCGTTGAGGGTGAGCTCGGAGTGCTTGCAGGTGTTGAGGATGAGGTTGCTTCAGAGGTATCTCATTATACAAAGCCTGAGGAGGTTATTGACTTCACCACCAAGACCGGTGTTGACAGCCTTGCAATCTCCATCGGAACATCACACGGCGCATACAAGTTCAAGCCGGAGCAGTGCACACGTGACCCTAAGACAGGCCGTCTCGTACCTCCACCGCTCGCATTCGACGTTCTCCACGAGATCGAGAAGAAACTCCCTGGATTCCCTATCGTTCTCCACGGCTCTTCTTCCGTACCTCAGGAGTATGTTGACATCATCAACGCCAATGGCGGCAAGCTCCCTGATGCAGTAGGTATTCCTGAGGAGCAGCTCCGCGAGGCTTCCAAGTCTGCAGTTTGCAAGATCAACATCGACTCAGACTCCCGTCTTGCAATGACCGCTGCAGTCCGCAAGGTCTTCAACGACAAGCCGGGTGAGTTCGACCCACGCAAATATCTCGGACCTGCACGTGACGAGATGAAGAAGCTCTACGAGCACAAGATCGTCGAGGTTCTCGGCTCCAACGGTAAAGCTGAATAATCATTAGCTTGAAATACAACATGAAACAGGGTGACCAATCAAGGCCACCCTGTTTCTGTATCTGCTTGTACGCCGCCGGGCTGAAGGCTGTCTCATCAGGACCCATGGTCGCCCGTGACCTTGTGAACGGGTGCCTCGAGCATGCGAGAGGCAGGATGGAGCGCGTAGCACGGAAGGTCCTGATGAGACAGCCTGCAGCCCGGCAGTTCACTAAACTACTTGCACCACTTGTCAAGCCAGTTGAAATACTCGCGGTGCCAGAAAAGCGCGTTCTGAGGCTTCAGTATCCAGTGGCATTCGTCAGGGAATACTATCAGCCTGGAAGGTACGCCCATCATCTGTGCGCAATTGAATGCTGCCATGCCCTGGTCGTATGGAATGCGGAAATCCATTGCCCCGTGGATGCACAGGATTGGCGTATGCCATTTCGTGACATTGACCGCAGGGGAGTTTGCGTAATGCCTTATTGCCTTAGGCTGGGAACTCCATGGCGAACCACCCTGGCGCATTCCGCCGAAAGTCTTCCCGTCTCCGGCAGGCCCTGTCTGGCCCGGCGTGTAGGAATATTCCTCCAGACCTCCGTTGTCCCAGTTCGGGAACCACATCTCCTCGGTCTCGTAATACATATATTTCTCGTCGAAAATGCCGGCATGCGCAATGAAACAGTCGAATACATCCTCATGTACTCCGGCGAGATAATATACGGAATATCCTCCGTAGCTTGCACCGCAGGCTGCCATCTTGCCGATATAAGGCTCTGACTTGAGCTCCCTTGCCGCGCAAAGGTAATCCTGCATGTTCAGCCCCGGATAGTCACCTGAGATCTGCTCTGTCCATTCCTGGCCGAATGCCGTCGTGCCCCTTCTGTTCGGAAGCACCACCACATAACCCTGCGCGGACATGAGCCTGTAGTTCCATCTGTATGACCAGCTCTGGCTGAGTGTGCCCTGAGGCCCTCCGAGGCATATGAGAATGGACGGATATACTTTCGTGGAATCGAACTCCGGTGGATAGACCACCCATGTCAGCATGTCCTTGCCGTCCACTGTCTTCACCATTCTCGCTTCTGTCTTGTGAGGCAGGACCTGTGAGAGGATATGCCCGTTCTCGTCAGTTATCCGGCTGCATGAGCCGTCACTTTCCTCCACGCGCACAAGTTCCGTAGGGAAATCCATGCTGCACCAGCTTGCGAGGAGGGTTGTGTTCTCCCCGTCTTCCAGGATGGCAAAAGGTGAGTTGAAATCGTACCACTGGTCATCTCCCGTGATTCTCCTGATTTCTTTCAGGGATGTCCTGTCGCCGGAGTTTTCCACTTCGGCCTTGAAGATTCCCTGCAGGCCTTCCGCAAGGGCATTGAAATAAATTGCTGAGCCGTCATTGTTCCATACGGGACCGGCAGCATTGTATTTGAAATCCGCCGTCAGGTCGGTGATATTGCGAATTTCCGGAAGCCCGCCTTCCTGCGCAGGCACCACGTCGGCGACCATCAGGCGTGTCTTGTCGGCCTCGTATCCGTCCCTCTCCATGCTCAGCCATGCGATACGCTTCCCGTCAGGGCTCCAAACCGGGTCGGTGTCATAGCCTCCGCCCATCGGAATCACCATGCATCCGCCGTCAGCGGTGTCATATATATAAATCTCGGTATCGGTGCTGAAAGCATACTGCTTGCCAGTCTTCTTGCGGCAGGAGTAGGCAATGTATCTTCCGTCCGGACTCCAGTCAAGCTGCTCCAGTCCGCCGAAAGGCTCCGTAGGCAGTTCGAAGAGTTCCCCGCCTTCGCCGAGAATGTCAATGCTGCTGTCCGGCGTTATCCCGCCTTCGGCCCTGCTGAATTCTGCAATGAAAGTGTGAGGCAGTTCCGTGACCCAATGGTCCCAGTGCCTGTACATAAGGTCATCAGCCACATAAGCCGTGGCCTTGTCCAATGCCGGGTCGGTGTCGGACGGTGTCTTGACGTCACTGTGTACCGTGCTCAGATACATTATCCTGCTTCCGTCAGGTGACAGTTTGAATTCGCTCACCCCTTCCGGTATGTCCGAGATCTTTGTCTTTTTGACCAGTTTCGGGTTTGCACTGTCAATGCCTCGGATAGATGCAGTCCATATCTGCCCTTTCTGGATATAGGCTATGCCCTTGCCCCCGTCGATCCAACGAGCGCAGCTGATGCTGTTGCCTTCGCTCGTGAGCTGTCTCTTGCCAGTCCCGTCAGGATTGGAAATGAAGAGATTGCGGCAGCTGCGGTTCTCTGAAACGGAAGTGTAGCTCACTCCGTAGAGTATTGTCTTTCCGTCGGGGGAAAGCTGCGGGTCGGAGAGCCTGCCGAGAGACAGAAGTACTTCCGGCGTCATTTTCCCGTCTTCTACCATGATGTCGGAAGGCCCGATATAGGCCTTGTTGCCTTTGTCGTTGGTGCAATTCATAGCTGATAACATCAAAATGGCCAGGCCGCATATGCGGGCAGCTCCGGCCGTCAAACTGTATTGTATCATTCCATCAAAGATTTTCATGTTCCCGTGATTCCTGCAAATGTACCAAAAACCGCAGAATAATGCTAATTTTGCAGGCGCAATGAGAGATTTCGAGACAGACATTTTCAATTTCCTGAGGGTACATTTCCCCGATGTTGAATCCGTGGAATTCCATGGGTTCAGGCTCTTGGGATGCCCCGGGAAATACGTTTGCGTGATTTCCGTGCCTGTGGTTGCGGGGACGTCATCCGATGCCGTAATGCAGGCCGGGATGCTTGAGGAGGCTCTGTCCATGATTTCTGAGGCGGGAAGTCCGATTCACGGGCATGAGGATTTTTCCCCGGCCGGGATTAAGGTGGTGATTGTGGCGGAAGACCTGTGGCGCAGCCGTCCGGAGATGATGAAGCCCCGACTGCTTGCACAGTTCGGTATTTTCCGTTCAGTATTTGCCCGCAATACCGAAGTCAGGAGGATTGACAGGCCGGCTGCCGGGCGTTTTCTTGAACGGTGTCATACTTACGGGGATGCCGCAGCCAGGTACAGATACGGGCTCTTCGGTCCCGGAGATGAACTTCTGGCTGTGGCCTGCTTCTCGTCCCCGAGGGTGTGGAACAAGCCGGAAGGAGTTGTAAAGTCCTGTGAGTGGGTACGTTATGCATCACTCCCGGATGTGCGTGTCACTGGCGGGATGGGAAAGGTCCTGAAAGCTTTCACGGAGGAGGTCCGGCCGGACGACGTGATGAGCTATGCGGATATGGAATGGACGGACGGCTCTGTGTACAGGCGTTTGGGATTCACGGAGGAGTCGTTGCGCAGCCCGGTGCTTTTCGCCGTTGACCCGGTCACATATATGAGAACTCCGGTTTCGCGTGCCGGGATGCCGCAGGGATGTCTCTTCCACTTGAACAGGGGGAGTGTGAAATATCGGCTCCGGACCGGGTATGGAGATGGGTATAAAGATGTGGATAAAAATATTCCGCGTCTTTCGCTATTAGCCGGAGTTTGATTATCTTTGTGTGCGTAAATAATCTTTTCACTGCAATATGGAAGCAATAGTCAAGACCGATTTTCATTTTCCCGGACAGACGGGGAAATACACCGGCAAAGTCCGCGATGTCTATGACATTGACGGCAAGTATCTCGTGATGGCCGTATCCGACAGGATATCAGCATTCGACGTAGTCCTCCCGAAGGGAATCCCGTTCAAGGGCCAGGTGCTGAACCAGATAGCGGCCAAGTTCCTGGATGCCACGGCGGATATTGTCCCGAACTGGAAGATTGCCGTTCCGGACCAGATGGTGACCGTCGGACTCAAATGCGAGCCTTTCAAGGTGGAAATGGTCATAAGAGGCTGCCTTGCAGGTCATGCATGGCGCGAATACCAGGCTGGAAAGCGTGAACTCTGCGGAGTGGCTCTTCCTGACGGAATGGTTGAGGGACAGCGTTTTCCGGAGCCTATAATCACCCCGTCAGCCAAGGCTTCCGAAGGACATGACGAGGATATAACGAGGGAGGAGATAATTGCGAGAGGCATAGTTCCGGAAGAGGACTATATACGGATCGAGAATTATACGAAGGCGATTTTCCGCCGCGGACAGGAGATTGCCGCAAAGATGGGACTGATCTTGGTGGATACCAAGTACGAGTTCGGTAAACTCGACGGCAAGATTTATCTCATGGATGAGGTCCATACTCCTGATTCGTCCCGCTACTATTATGCCGACGGCTATGAAGAGCGTCTCGCGAAAGGCGAGAAACAGAAGCAGCTTTCCAAGGAATTCGTGCGCGAATGGCTGATGGCCAACGGTTTCCAGGGTCAGGAAGGCCAGTCCGTTCCGGAGATGACACCGGAGGTTGTAGCAGGCATAACCGACAGGTACATAGAGCTTTACGAAAAGATTACCGGAACTCCGTTCGAGAGGGCCGAGTATTCTGCCGAGAGCATGGAGCGCAATGTTGCCGCTTATCTGAAGACCATTCTCTGAGAAATATGTTCGCGCTTGCGGACTGCAACAATTTTTTCGTTTCGTGCGAAAGGGCTTTCCAACCGGAACTGGAGGGAAAGCCTTTGGTCGTATTGTCCAACAATGACGGATGCGTCGTGGCGAGGAGCAACGAGAGCAAGGCCATGGGCATTGCCATGGGTACGCCTTTCTTCAAGGTCAGGCATCTGGTCGATGCCGGAAAACTCTGGGTGAGATCCTCCAATTATGCCCTGTACGGGGACCTGTCCTCGAGGGTGATGACAATTCTGGCGTCGGAGGTCCCGAAGATAGAGGTCTATTCTATAGACGAGGCGTATCTGATAGTGGACGGAATCTCGATGGAACTGCTTCCGCCGCTTTGTTCCCGACTGATATACCGGGTGCGTAAATGTACGGGCATTCCTATAAGTATCGGGATAGCGGAGACCAGGACTCTCGCCAAGGTGGCCAATCATTTTGCGAAGAAATATCCCGGATACAGGGGGGTGTGCGCAATCCGGACCCGGGAGCAGCGTCTCAAAGCCCTGGAACTCACTCCTGTAGAGGATGTCTGGGGCATCGGACGCAGGGTGGCCCCGAGACTTGTCCGCATGGGTATCAGGACGGCTCTCGACTTTATTTCCCGCCCGGAATCCTTCGTTTCAGCCCAGATGGGTGTCAACGGAGTCAGGACCTGGAAGGAATTGCAGGGAATCAGCTGCATAGGGGAGGAGAAGAACGAGCCGAGGCAGTCCATCTGCACATCCCGATCATTCGCGGATACAATATCCGATTTCAAGGAATTGTCTGCCCGGGTCTCGGATTTCGCCGCAATGTGTGCCGCCAAGCTGCGCAAGGACGGGACGGCGGCGGAATGTGTATGTACTTTCCTGCTCACCAACCGCTTCAGGGAGGACCAGCCTCAGGATTATCCCGATGCTGTCATACGCTTGGATGTGCCGGGCAACAGTACTCCGGAGATTGTCGGGGCTGCGCTCGATGCGCTCCGGCTCATCTGGAAACCCGGCTTCGAGTACAAGAAAGCCGGAGTGACGGTCTTCGGCATTGTCCGCGAATCGGAAATCCAGGGAACTCTTTTCGGCTTTGATGACGGTCTCAGGCTACGCAGGGACAAGATTTCGGAAGTTATGGACAAGGTCAATGTGTCAGGACGCAACGTGCTGAGGATGGCTACGCAGCGTCCCGGTCATTATGCTGACGGCATCAGGAAAGAGCATTGCTCGCGGCCTTTCTCCACATCATGGAACGACATACTCGAGGTGCATTGATCTTGAGATGATGCCTCAATGTGCCAGGTCATTTTCCTGGGACCTCGTTATGCGGGCGCCGAGGGCATTGAGCCTTGCGTCGATATCCTCATAGCCCCTGTCTATCTGGCCGATGTTGCTGATGATGCTGATACCGTTCGCCGACATTGCCGCAATGAGGAGTGCGATTCCCGCCCTGATGTCAGGGGAGAGGAAACGCCCAGCCTTCAGTTGGAAACGGTGGTCGTGTCCGATGACGACGGCCCTGTGCGGGTCGCACAATATTATCTGGGCTCCCATCTCTATGAGACGGTCCACGAAAAACAGCCTGCTCTCGAACATTTTCTGATGTATCAATACGCTTCCCCTGCATTGCGTGGCGACCACGAGCATCACGCTCAGCAGGTCAGGCGTGAGGCCCGGCCAGGGAGCGTCCGCAATGGTCATGATGGAGCCGTCCATGAATGAGTCTATCACATAGCTGTCCCGGGCGGGGACAATCAGGTCATCACCCTTCTGCTCAATGGTGATTCCGAGCCGCCTGAAGCTCTCCGGAATGATGCCGAGGTTGTCGGCAGAGACATTCTTGATGGTGATTCCGCTGCGGTTCATTGCCGCCATTCCGATGAAGCTTCCTACCTCTATCATGTCCGGAAGAATTGTATGCACGGTGCCGTGCAGATGATCCTTTCCGGTGATTGTCAGCAGGTTTGATCCTATTCCTTCGATTTCCGCACCCATTCCGACGAGCATCTTGCAGAGTTGCTGGACATAAGGCTCGCATGCAGCATTGTATATGACAGTGCGCCCTTCTGCGAGGACGGATGCCATGAGAATGTTGGCCGTGCCTGTGACTGAGGCCTCGTCGAGAAGCATGTATGTGCCCCTGAGCCTTCCGCCTGATTCCAGAATGAACGCTTTCCTCTCTTCGTCATAGCGGTATGAGGCTCCTAGCCCTGCCAATCCGCTTATATGCGTATCCACTCTCCTGCGTCCGATACGGTCTCCTCCCGGCTTCGGAAGCAGGGCCCTGCCGAATCTCGCGAGCATGGGGCCGGCTACCATCACCGAGCCTCGGAGCGAAGCGCATTCCCTCACGGCTTCCTCGCTTCCTATGTATTGAAGGTCAATGTCTTTCGCATTGAACGTGTATTCCCCTTTGCCGTGCCGGATGACCTTGACGCCCATATTTTCCAGAAGGCGGATCAGATTCCGGACATCGAGGATTTCCGGTATGTTCCGGATCGTGACGTCGCAGTCCGTGAGCAATACGGCGCAGAGTACCTCGAGCGCTTCGTTCTTGGCTCCCTGAGGCGTGATTTCTCCGCTGAGCGTGTGACCTCCCTCCACTATGAATGTATCTTTCATTGTCTGTGTCATGTCTTCTGTCGGTTAAATAATCTCCACTTCCGGGATGAGCATTATCCCGAACTTGTCCTGAACTGATTTGATTATCAGGTCTTTGAGCTTTATGATTTCTCCCGGTGACGCTTTCCCGGTGGCATTTGTCAGAACGAGCGGCTGGGCAGGGTGCACTCCGGCATTGCCGACGGTCTTTCCTTTCCATCCGCATTGTTCTATCAGCCATGCAGCCGGGATTTTGATGCCTTCTTCAGCGGGATAATGCGGAATCTCCATGGAATACCTCCTCCGTATTTCATTGAAACGGTCTTCCGATATTATAGGGTTTTTGAAGAAACTTCCCGCGCTTCCTGTCTCGGACGGCTCCGGCAGTTTTGCCCTGCGGATTCCCGTGATGACCTCCCTTACGACAGCCGGCGTGATCTGCTTCCCGCCTGCAGCCTGCATCACGGCCTCCTCCACGTGTCCGTAACCCAACTGCGGCCCTCTGTCCGTTGAGAGCGCGAGCACTGAATGGGTGACTATGTACCGTCCTTTAAATCCGGGATGCTTGAAGACGGAGTCCCTGTAACCATATCCGCATTCTTCAGCCCTGAAATGTGTAAATTCCTCTTCTTCAGTATCGTAGCAATATATCATGACGGTTGCGTCCGAGAATTCGGTCCCGTATGCCCCGATATTCTGAACGGCTGCGGCCCCTGCATCTCCAGGGATGTGGGATAGATTCTCCATTCCCCAAAGTCCTTTCTCCGCCGCCCATCCGCATACCTTGTCCATTTCAGTGCCTGCACCTACGGAAATGAGCACGGTGCCGTCCGGCATTCCGCAATACAGTCCGTCTTCCGCCGGCAGCTCGTGAATGAAATCGATCCTCGACCGGAGTATGGTGCCCGGAAAATCTCCTGTGAACAGTATGTTGCTGCCCTGTCCCAGATTCAGGACGGGTGTCGGAAGTTTTTCGAAGTCAATGTCAATCAGGTCCGCAACCGAATCATATTCAATGTACTGCCTGCATTTGACATCCATTCTGAAGGTGTTCATCTCCTTCAGGCTGAAGTTGCTTTTTCTTTTTATCATGTTCATTTCCGGGCCCGGATGTGCGGACCCGTATGCAAATATACACAATATCGCCAAATATTTTCTGCAAGATTTTTTAATAAAATTTGGGATTTTCCGATTTTATCCTTACTTTTGCATTCCTTCATCACGAACCAGTGACCAGAAGCTATTGGAGAGGTGGTAGAGTGGTCGATTACGGCAGTCTTGAAAACTGTTGAGCTGAA
>SAMEA3663026__coassemble_919_pt1 | contig 10597 bp, 8 predicted proteins | sample SAMEA3663026__metabat2_low_PE_017 | metagenome-assembled genome bin SAMEA3663026 (sample SAMEA3663026) | pig gut metagenome | biome: pig gut; feature: pig-associated habitat; material: faeces | place: France | collected 2012
GCCGGGGCATCGGAATTTTTCGTCAAATGCGGCCGTGTCGAGGATTTCACCGCCAGCACCGAGGCGGAACTCAAGCTCTATTCCCCGCAGGTTTCAGATTTCATGATAGTAGTAAGGAGAAATCAGCTGAACAAGAAAATTCCGTTCAATGTGGTTCTGGTATCGCAATGGACTGAACTGATGGAAAGCATAGCCTTCATGATAGTGGAGGATGACGGAGGAACCAGGACCGAATGGAAATGCTCGGCAGTGGTCAAGTACAATTCCAAAAGTTACGGATTCGAGGTCTCCCTGCCATTCAATACGAGGGATGACATAGTCTGGAGAGGCCAGCTCACAGGGAAATACCTCGAGAAATATGACGGGATGACTTCCCGTTTCGGAGATGTGGAACTCACGTTCCAGTTCCAGTGACCGGCTTCAGGGCCTTGCGTCATCCTTCGGTGACGGTCATTTCGCAGCGCGCGCAGTCGAAATGCAGGGCGAACCGCCTGCCGTTGTTCATGAGGAAGAGAGGACCCGATATTCCTCCATCCCGTCCGCGCAGGCACATTCCGAGTTCGTACCTGATGCAATATTTCGTCCGCATCAGTTCTGCCCCTGAAAGATGTGAAATCTCGTATGCGTCATCCGTCCTGGATGCGCCGAGACTATCGTAGATTCCCCGGGACAGGCGGTTCGAAATGTTGAAACGGTAATCTGCCTGCCTTCCTGCCATTCCGGCCGTGCCCCGGCCCGGCCTCACCTCAAGACATGAATTGGCAATGGGTATGGCGATGCACGGAATCTCGTCGAGCATTCCGGCCAATGTCCTGCGGATTCCGTTTATAAATGAAGGGCTGACGAAAGGCAGGGTGTCCGGGACATGATTGATTCCGGCCAGGGAGAACGCATATACTCCGGTAGTCTTTTCCATCTGTGAGTGGAAAGTCTCCAGCATTCTTCCGGGGTTGGATGCCATCTCGCTGCCACAGAGGAATTTATATGATATCTCTCTTCCGTCCTGCGAAGTGGCAGAGCAGTCGATGGTGAACTCTCCGTCCCCTCCGCGTGATATGGACATGACCACGGTCACCTGAATCAGCCTGATACATTTCCGGGTCTCGAGGGACTTTTCGAATTCCGTGCTGATGTTGCGGTATATTGTCATTCCCGGCATTATTCCGCTGACAGGTCGGCACCGGATTACATTGCCGCTGCACACGTCACCCCTGAACCCGGTTATGGACGAGTCCTTCCCGACGAAAGCGAATCCGTCCCCGTTCCGTAGAGGGGATGCCGTTCCTGCAGCATTAAGGCGGACTGCAATTTCCAGCATGTCTTTTCCGGACATTCTGGCGGAAATTACCGTTCCCACGGCCTCTCCCATCCCTTTCGGGGTGTCCATGCTTGCCCACCTGCCTCTTTTCCCGTCGATGAACAGTTCTGTATATCCTCTGTTGAACGTCTTGTTGAGGTCCGGTGTGAATCCGCCCCTGACCTTCCCGAAGGATGCTCTCCGGTACGATTCCGGATGGGCTTCCACCAATGCATCAAGCGCCCGGGAATAGGCACTCACTACATTGCGGACATAAGAAATGTTCTTGAGACGGCCCTCTATTTTGAACGACGTTACGCCAGCTCCTGCCAGGTCGCCGATGCGTTTCAGGAGATTGTAGTCCTTCAGGGACAGCAGGGCCTTGTTCCGGACCAGGACTTTTCCGTTCCCGTCCACGAGGTCATATAGTGACCTGCAGGCCTGGACACATTCGCCCCGGTTCGCGCTCCTGCCAGCAACCGCCTCCGACATATAGCATTGTCCGCTGTAGCACACGCACAGGGCCCCGTGGACGAAGAATTCTATTTCCGTGCCGGCAGCCTCGCTGATCCTTCGTACGGTCTCAAGCGGCAGTTCCCTCTCCAGGACGAGTCTCGAGAATCCCAAGTCCCTGTACATCAGCGCAGTTTCTACGTCGCGGATAGCACATTGCGTGGATGCGTGGAGAGGTATTTCCAGTTCCGGACATCCTTCTTCGGACTCGCCCCGGGCCAGCTCAAGCAATGCCGTGTCCTGCACGATGATTGCGTCTGCCCCGGCATCCTGCACCTGAAGCATGAGCTTTCGGACATCCTCCAGCTCGTTATCGTACACTATGGTGTTTATCGTGATGAATACACGTACACCGAACCTGTGGGCGTACCCGCACAATACCCTGATATCCTCGACACTATTGCCTGCAGCCTGCCTTGCCCCGAACGACGGACCTGCAATATATACGGCATCGGCACCGCAGTCAATTGCTGCAATGCCGATGTCTATGTTTTTTGCCGGAGCAAGAAGTTCAAGCGATCTCATCCGGCAGGTTCATTATTTGGAAAGAGCAGAGATGAGCTGCTTTGCCTGTGCGCCGAACTGAGGGTCAGATGCGACTTTCTGGTAATATTCGAGAGCCTTGCTCTTGTTGCCGGCTTTCTGGAAGAGTGCACCTACGGTGAATGCTATGGCGTTGGAGTTCTTTGCATTAGGGTCTGCTGCGAGATATTTCTCGAAGAATGCGATCGCGTTGCTGTCCTTTCCGAGCTTCTGGGAAGCCTGTCCTGCGATGAGAAGAGCCTGTGCGTTCTCCTTGATCTCGTTGGCTTTCTCGGCGAGAGCTACTGCATCTGCATATTTTCCCCCCTTGAGCTGGGCTGCAGCCTTCTTGAGGTAAGCGGTTCCGAGAACCTGCTTTGCATTGGCTTCCTGGCCGTTGGCGGCTGCTATATTGAGATATTTCTCAGCCTCCTCGAGGTTGGTTCCGCTGAGGAGCTGTCCGAGACGGAGTGCGGATACGGCGTTGGTGGAATCAGCGGCGAGCACCTCCTTGTATCCGGCGATGGCTCCGGCCACGTCCTTTGCCTTGAAGGCAGCGTCAGCGGCATCCTTTACCTTGGTTACGAGCACTTTCGGAAGAAGGTCCTCAATTTCTGCCGATACTTCCTCGTTGCCATACTCCTTTGCTTTCTCGGCTGCTGCTTTCATCTTCTCCACGGCTCCGTCGAAATCCTTGTTGTTGTAAAGCTCCTTTCCGATGGAGAGCATTACTGAAGGAATGGCGTTCTTGCAGTTCGCAACGACGTCAGCGCCCTCGTCCCCGAGGCTTTCAGCCATTGCAAGAGCTTTCTGGAAATACTCGAGGGCACCGGTCTTGTTACCCATTGTGAGAGCTTCGGCACCACTGTTGTAAGTAGCTGTGGCTGTGGCCAGATCTTGAGCGGACAGGCCCAGTGAAAGGGCCAGTGCAGAGATTGCGAGAATAATCTTTTTCATAATCTATTAGTGTTTTTAATTGTTCTCAATATGCGCAATTCTTACAAATATACAAAAAATATAGTATTTTTGCGTAAAAGGCGAAATTTTATGGTCGACTATTTATATAAAACACTGTTTTTCTTCGCGGCGATACTTGTACCAATAATCATGCCTGCCGACGGGCTGCCCACTCTTCCGCCGGCTCCCCAGGTGAGGGCGGGATTGCTGGACAATGGCATAACCTACTATATCGTGACCAATCCTACGGAAAGAGGACGGGCCGACATATCCCTGGTGCAGAAAGGGGGATATGGGGATGAAGCCGATACGACCGCCGGAAGCTCTACGGTAAATGCGATGGGTGCGCTTTCCGGATTGCCGCATTTCAAATCCCCGTACAGATTCCTTACAAGGAACTGCATCTGGCCGGGGGAGGACGGCTATGTATCCGTGAACAGCGATGCCACCATATACAAGTTCAGACGTCTTGACCTGTCCCGTTCAGGTGAGATGGTGGACTCCGTCTTGCTGATGATTTTCGACATCATAGATACCCAGTCATATACCATTGGAGGAAGATATACTCCGGGTAACCAGGCAATTATTATATCGGGAGATGTCGATCCGGGTGCCGTGACGAGCAAGATGAACACATTGTCGATGCTTGTCACGAGGGCTCATGGAACGGTCCCGGTACGCACGTATAAGTGGGAATCTGTACCGGATGCGGTCTACAGGCATGTGCAGGCAGGCAATTCCGGACATGTCATCATCACCGCTGAATATGCCTCCCCGAGGACGCCGGATGCCAATATGCCCACTGTCCAGCCGCTCGTGTCACAGAAATTCGCTTCCGAATTCGGGATCATTGTCAGGAAGAGACTGGCAAAGGCATTCAGGCTGGCCGGGATACCCGTTTCGGACATAGGATTCTCATACCGGAACAGCGCCGAGGGACCCGAAGACGAAAAATACAGGATCACTGTCGGGACATCCATCGAGTGGCTGGAGTCTGCGGTCTCGGTCATCTCGTCCACACTTGCTGCCCTTGACCAGAACGGAGCCCTGCCTGAGGAGTACCGGGATGCACAGAACGAACTGATGATGGACCTCCGGAGGGATTTCACAGGGGACGTGGTGGACAATTCCATGTATGTGGACATGTGCATATCCTCATATCTCTACGGATCCACACTGGCTTCATCCCAGGCCAGACTGGACTTCTTCATTACCAAGAACATCCAGAATGATGTCGGGGCGCGTCTTTTCAACAATTTTGTCGCAGCCCTGCTTGACCGGTCCAGGAATCTTACCCTGGAATGCGTCGCTGACTCCGCTGCAGTGTCCGGACGCAGGGTCCTCGAATGTTTCGACCGGTCCTGGAAGCCGGCCGGGGAGCTGCCTTATGTGGTGAGCCGCAGCGATACGCTCAAAATCAGGAAGAACAATTCCAAGGTCAAGATAAAGGCCACTGTCGCCGAACCTCTTTCCGGCGGGCAGATGTGGACTATGGACAACGGTATCAGGGTGATTTTCAAGAATACTCCGAACACCGGTACTTTCCGTTACAAATGGCTCCTCAAAGGAGGATTTTCCCTGCTTCCGGGCCTGAGACCCGGTGAGGGGGCCTACATCTCCGACATGTTGTCCCTCTACGACGTCTCCGGGATGAGCTGCTGGAATTTCAATGACATGCTTGCGGCCAATGGCATCCAGATGGACTGTGAGGTCACCATGTCCGACATGCGTATCGGTGGCGCGGCCCCGTCCTCACGCCTTCAGCTCCTTCTCAGGTCGATGTATGCGCTGACTACGGACCGGAGCATGAACAGGGCGGCATTTGACTATTACCGTCGCTGCAACGAGGCAGGTGTCTCATCGGACAGGACTCCGGCGGAGATTCTGGACAGCCTGATGTTTCCGAACAACCTCTATTCACCGTTCCGCCGGAAGATACATCTTTCCGATGATTTCCAGAAGAGGACTGAAAAATACTTCGAGAACGAGTTCTCCAAGATGAATGACGGAGTCCTGATCATAGTCGGGGATTTCGACGAACTTGAATTGCGGAAGATTCTGGCGAAGGAGCTCGGTGGTTTCCGTACAGAGAAGGTATCCTCGCTCCGGTCCAAGGTCCAGCATCAAACGCTTTCTGGAAGAAATTCGATGATTGTGGACGGCCCGTCGGCCCTGTTGGAGATCGGATTTTCGGCTCCCGTGACATTCTCTTCTTCCGCCTATATGTCTACGTTCATTGCGGCAATGGCTCTCGAGGACAGGATTTCAGAATCCCTGGCATCGTGCGGATGGCATGGGGATTTCAGATGGAGGTTCGACTCGTTCCCGGAGGAGCGTTTCAGCCTGTTCATGAGTGCTGCACCTTCCGTGAGGACAGGAGTTCCGGCGTCCCTGCTGCAGACAGATTCCGTGGAAGAGGTCATGTCACGTGTCCGCAGGGTGGTTTCGGATTTTGCAGCCCGCGGCATTGACAGATTCAACCTCGCCGTTTACAAAGCCACGCTTACGAAGAAGTTTGATTCCAGGATGGCAGGCCCCCAGACTGCCATGTCCATGCTGGAACTGCGTTATTCCTGCGGCAAGGATCTGGTGACCAGGTACGGTGAGAAGATCGGAACCGTCAACGAAGACTCAGTCAACGGAATACTGCGTGCTCTCGAGGGAGGCCGCAGGGCAGAATATGCGGTCAAGGCACCGGTCAGGAAGATCGAGGAGTCTCATCCGGATGATCCTGTTTCCGGAATGGAGGTATCCCGTATTGCACCGGCCGCCGATTCGTCCGGCGTGAACCTCGAGGCTTTCCGGACCATCGGGATTGCGCCTCCTCCGTCTGAGCCATACTGGCAGGTTCCTTCGAATTTCAGGAGATTCATGGCCGAACTTCCTTCACCTCGCGTATATGTTCCGGAACCTCTCGGGACCAGGGACATCATGGCCATCGCGGCCTCATGCGAGTCGATGCTCGGCTCATTTGACAGTATAAAGGTAAACGAAAAGCTTGACACTGATATCGAGGTGCCGGTGATGCAATTGCCGGACCCGGCTGAAGCTTTGTACAGAAAATCATTCAAAGATAAAGATGAGTAGAGACGATCGTTTCGGGACAATCTTCGAGATAGGGGATTGCCTGGTCTCGGAAGAGATTGTGACAGAATACTTTGCCTGTGATTATGAGAAATGTCGCGGATGCTGCTGCATCATCGGTGACAGCGGGGCGCCCCTCGCTGAGGAAGAAGTGGGGAAGATCGAGGAGGCCTATCCGGCATTCTCACCCCTGATGAGCGATGCGGGCCGGAAGGCAGTCAAGGACAAGGGCTTCTTCGAGATAGACGTTGACGGGGACATGGTGACCCCTCTCTCCCCGGCTTCGGAAGAATGTGCATACATCCATACCGATGAATCCGGGAATTGTTTCTGCTCGATAGAAAAATGCTGGTTCTCAGGAAAATGCAAATTCCGCAAGCCCGCTTCATGCTGGCTCTATCCGATACGTGTCACCGAACTGACAGGCGGACGTCATGCCCTGAACCTGCATCGCTGGAGCATCTGCAAGGATGCCTTCGAGAACGGCAGAAAGAAAAAGGTCCGCGTATATGAATTCCTGCGCGAACCTCTGATAAGTGTCTATGGGGAGGAGTTCTATTCCGCCCTTTCATTTGCGGCGAGCAATTTCCTCGCCGGTTCGTAGTCTTCCGGGTTGACCTTCAGTTCAACGCTTACGTATCCCGCATTCAGGCAGGGGTACGTGGAATCCTGCCCGAAAATCTCGGCGGGTATTCCGTTGGCCCTCAGCATCCCGGCTGCGATTTCCGCGCTCATCTGGTCCGGAAATCTGCCTACCGTCTTGAGTTCATCTGCCATAACTGATGGATTAAAGGGTTAATAATCACTCGTCTCCGTCCTTGCGGAAACGGTTTTCGAGGCCATATACTATTCTTATGGTGTCCTTTCGGAGACCTTCGAGGCAGAACCCTCCGAGCTCGCGGGTGAATGTAATCCGGTCTTCGAACATTCTTGTGAGCCTGTTGAGGAAAGAACCGTTCCTGAAAGTCATATTCTCACCGTCTTCAGATTCGAGACGGTATCCCCGTTCCTCCATCGCATCGATGATACCCTGCCTTATCTCCCTGAAGTCCCCCGGGATGATTGCATTCTTCCTTACAAATCCGAATATCGGATATACGGCGGCCACGCAGGCGAACATCAGCCCTATCTGCAGCAGTGAGTTGTAACCTCCCCTGAACATGGTTTCGATGTTCCCGTCCACTACGTGGGCGCATACGAGAATGGTCATGAAGATTACGAGAAGAAATGAGAAATAGAAGAAATATTTGACAGCTCTTACAATGTATTTTGCCGTTTTATTCATAATCTGGATGCTTATTCTTTTCGCAAACATACACAAAAAAGGTGATATATCTTGCAAATTGACTATTTTTGTAAGAAATTTAGGAAAAATCAATATAGTTATGGAAATAGATCCTATTATGGAGCGCCGTGCGCAGGAAGAACGGCTTGCCAAAGAGAAGAATCTCAGAACCATCATGTATGCCCTGATAGCGGTAGCAGTCATCCTGGCCGCCGCCTTGGCCTATATCTGGAGCCAGAAATCAGCCCTGATCAGTGACCTGGAAGAGGAAAAGCAGGATCTCACCGAGCAGATAGAAAGTCTCCAGAGCGACTATGCCAATCTGTCGTCGGACTACGATTCGATTAACTCCCAGCTCGACACGTCCCGTGCGGAAGTGGCAGACCTCATAGAGAGAATCAAGAAGACCGAGGCCACGAACCGTGCGATGATCCGCAAGTACCAGAAGGAGCTCGGTACCCTGCGCAGCATAATGCGCAACTACATCGTACAGATCGACTCTCTCAACACCTTGAACCACAAGCTTACGGCCGATGCTGCGGCTGCCCGCAAGGAGGCTGCTGCAAGCCGTGCCCAGAGCAGGCAGCTCTCGGAGCAGGTCGAGGCCCTTTCCGGCCAGGTTGCCGCAGGATCTGTCATCAAGGCGCGCGGAATCCGTATCGAGGCCTACAACTCCAGTGACAAGGTCACCGACAGGAGCAGCCGTGTGACGAGGCTTCTCACCTCCCTCAGTCTCGTGGAGAATGACCTTGCCCCTAGAGGTCCGGTAGTGGTTTACATCCGCGTGAAGGACCCTGACGGAATCATCCTCACGAACTCCAACCGCACTTCGTTCCAGTTCAACGGCGAGACGATGGTCGCATCCGCTTCCCGACGCGTGGACTACGAGGGCAAGGAAGTGGACCTCAGCATCTACCTGAACGACATCCCTTCCTATGTGAAAGGAGTCTATACAGTGGAGGCATATACGGAGCAGTCCAGGCTCGGAAGCGCTGAACTCATGCTTAGATAATTAGATAACTTAAGTTTCGCAGAGCGAAACAACTGCTTTTGAGGCCTTCAGGCCGAGGGTATGTCCCTTTCCCGGGGAAAGGGATTTAGGAAAAGGGTAGCGAATATAAAAATAGTGCGTGGCCTTTGCTCGCATTGAGCAATAATTCCTCTGAAAGACTAGCATTTGCGGCTTGCGAAAATTGAATTAGATAACACGCCATGATATACGTCCACGTGCCGTTCTGCCGTAGTTTCTGCACGTATTGCGGTTTCTATTCCGAGGCGGTTCCTCTCTGCGCAGGGAAGGAACTCCCTGAGAACCGTGAACTCTACGACAGATATGCGCAAGCGGTCGTGAACGAGGCGGCTTCAAGACGCCGTGAGACTTTAGAGGCAATATGTCATCACGGTAGTCCCGATACACTGTACATAGGAGGCGGCACCCCTTCGGTGCTGCCTCTTTCCGTGCTTTCAAGAATAGTCAGAGGCATAGGCGAATCAGTCTGGGATGACCCTGGACATCGTTACGAAGAGTTCACCGTGGAAGTGAATCCTGAGGACATCACGGAGAAGGGAGCCGACTACCTGGCCGGCCTGAAATCATTGGGTGCCAGCAGGATAAGTATGGGAGTCCAGTCCTTCAGCCCGGCTATTCTCAAGTGGATGAACAGAAGGCATGATGCCGCCGGGGCGTTGAAGGCTTTCAATATGCTGCGGGATGCAGGATTCGGGAACATCAGCATTGACCTGATATCCGGCATTTCCGGCCTTTCGGAAGAGATATGGGAGGAGACATTGGATATTGCCATCAGCCTCGCTCCGGAGCACATCTCCGCATACCAGCTTTCCGTTGACCCTGGAAGCACCCTCGGCAGGCTCGCCGGGGAGGGACGCTACACCGAGGCTCCTGAATCTTTGTGCAGGGGGCAGTATGACTTACTTTGCAGCAAACTTTCCGCAGCCGGCTACGTACATTACGAGATATCGAATTTCTCACTTCCGGGATTTGAGGCCCTGCACAATTCCGCATACTGGCGTAGGGTGCCTTATACCGGTCTCGGAGCCGGGGCCCACTCGGCTTTGGTCCAGCATGAGGCGGGCCGGGTACGCCCCAATGCAGAAGTAGACTGCCGCAGATGGAATGCGGAGGATGTCGGAAGATATCTGGAAATATCTGATTTTCAGGGAGAAGAACATCTTTCAGAACAAGAAGTCCGTATCGAGAGACTGATGCTCGGACTTAGGACATCGGTCGGGGTTCCGGAAAAATGGCTGCCTGGGGACCGGGTCCGGAATATGGTTACCTCCGGTTCCCTGCAGAGGTGCGCCGGCACATCGGGAGAATCCTTCGTGAGAATCCCGGAAGACCATTTCTTCGTGTCGGATGACATTATTTGCATGCTGATTGAATAAAAATTCAGGAATAATCGTTCCGAGTTATCATTTAAATGCTTATTTTGCGCTGAAAATACATACTCTTATGAAAGCCAGGACTATACTCATATTCTTTCTTATTCTCTCCGCATTACCGGATCTGTCGGCGGGGAATCGCAGGAACGCGGATTACGGCCCGTGGATCCTGGACATGACCGGGACTGGCTTCACAGTCTGCTGGGTGACCGGCAGGAGAGCTCTGGCCTGGGTCGAGATTGCCCCTGACGACGGGACTTCCTTCTATGCAGAGCCGCGAAAGCGTATATATCATACATGTGCCGGCAGGAGAGTGGCTGGCAATTTCCACAAGATTCGCGTGGACGGTCTCGAGAAAGGGACATCCTACAGATACCGCCTGTGTACCAGGGCCGTTGTCAACGACAATAATGCCTATGCGATGAAGTTTGATCCGGAGATTGCCGGAGAAGTCATCTCCTCGGTCCGTACCTTCGACCCGGCAAAGGATACCTGCCGCTTCGTAATGCTCTGTGACATCCACGAGAGGGATGAAC
>SAMEA3663026__coassemble_929_pt1 | contig 10530 bp, 8 predicted proteins | sample SAMEA3663026__metabat2_low_PE_017 | metagenome-assembled genome bin SAMEA3663026 (sample SAMEA3663026) | pig gut metagenome | biome: pig gut; feature: pig-associated habitat; material: faeces | place: France | collected 2012
CCTGCGGCGAAATCTGGAAATTCTTCAGCCGGTATCTCCGATGAGCCTTCTCCAGGCAAGAGAATAGACAAAGGAAGTGAGCCAAACCGTTCTGCGGCGGGTCACTTCCTCTTGTGTATTATCCGGAGAATCCGGAAGATTATTCGTAGCTGTACTGGACGGTGGCGTTCATCGGGCAGTCGGTGACATTGTTGACCGTGAAGGCGCGGCCGTCGGACGTGGTGCTCACGAAGACGATGGCGTGGCAGTTCTCTCCCTCCCAGCCGTTCTTCAGTTCCATGAGGAAATACTGCTCGGCTTCCTCACCTGCCTTCAGATTGACCTTGGTGCCGGTGAAATCCGTGGTGGTGTTCCTTCCCATCACCACCCTCACACAATTGTCATGGACATCGAACTCGCCGGAAGCACCGTAATTGGACTGCTTGGCAGCGATTCCGTCCTCGAGAAGCCATGCGGCAATGCGGTACTCCCCTTCCTCCGAAGCCTTGATCCTGGCCTTCACGACCACCTGAGGGGCATCCAGGACTGTGGACACCGATATGGCGGCCTTGGCTCCGGATGAGGCATATTCAGTCGCGAAAATCTTCTCGAAACCCTCGATGGAGTTGTAATTCGTGTACTTGGTGGAAGACTTGAGGTCCAGGGCAACGGAAGGATATCCGCTGATGCCCATGGCACGGTTCACACCGGAGGAAATATAAGCCGGGTCACTCTGATTGTAGCTATGATAGGCAGCCAGCACGAACTTGCCCTTGTTGGCCTCCTTCCCGGAGAACGTCCTCAGCAGATTGGTCATGTAAGGACAATAGCCGCAGCCCGTTCCGGTAAACTGGGTTACGAGGACCTTCCTCGAGAACGAAAGGTTCTCCGGCTGGGGGTCCTCAGGAAGCACCGGAATGGCAGCCGAAATGGCCATTATCGACACCGGGTCTGTATATCTGGTCTGATATGAGGCCCAGAAAGAATAACTGCCGGGCTTATCGGTAGTGAACACCATGCCGGGAAGATCGACCACCTTGTTGGTGGAAGCGTCATAGAGGGTAACTCCTTCCGTGACAGGGATTCCTCCCTGCTTCACGGTGATTCTGGACGGAGAGACCCCGTCTGCGGAAATCAACGGCTCGTCCACCTCAATGGTAAGCTCGCCAACCGGTTCTGTTATTTCCTCCCTGACGCTCTCGTCAAAATCTCCGGTGAGACTGCATCCTGCCGCGAGCACAATGGCCGAAGCAAGGAGCGCGGAAATGCTGAAATATCTTTTCATTGTCATATCTGTTATCAGAACGATGTGGAAATCAGCAGGTTAAGACCGGTATATGCCGGGCTGTAACGGCATACTCCTCCAGAACATACATAGCCCGCCCTGTTGCGGCCGTAGCTGAGCTGGATGCGAGTCTTGTTGCGGGACCAGCTGACACCGGCATTGTAATAATGCTTTCCGGTCACACCGTTGTTATACATCTCGGACGCATAAATGTTCCAGTGCGGAGCCATGGTGAACTCAAGGAGAACGGCCATCCAGTCCCCCTCGTAATCATTCGAGAGAAGATACTGGAGCTCTCCCCTGAGTGCGTACTTCGAATTGAACTTGTACTGGACGTCTGCCACGAAAATATTGGAGACGTATGTCTCTTCATTATATCCGTGCGAAGGGCTCCACTCCTGGCGGGAATACAGGAGGAGGGTCTTGAGTGACTTGTTCCAATGGCGCTCTACATCGGCATTGATGTCGCTCCAGAGGAGATTGTGGCCGCTTCCGGCAAATGTCTGTGTCGCGTCAATGGTGTAGGCCGTGGAATAATTGGCATGGAACACCCAGTATTTCCTTCTGCTTTCCTTACTGCGCAGGGTGTAGAACAGGTCGGCCTGTCCGGCAGCCTCCCCTATCACGTTGACCTGATAAGGATTGAGGTTGGCGAGCATGTAATGATACTGCCTCGTCAGGGCCGGAAGATAATTCAGCGAGTTGCAGGTCCCGTTGCCGTAGAGGGAGAGCATTGTCCCCATGTGGTCCAGAATCCTGAAAGTACCCGATGCACTGAACGACTTGTGGCCATAGACCGCTTCGGCAAAAAGTGCAGCTCCCCTGTGCGCCCTCACCGAGGACGGGGAAGCGAGGTCCTTGCTCTTGACCGAGTACTCGCCTTTCAGGGTGAGCCCGTTCCAGTTGAAATCCAGGGCTCCCGACAGGAGATTGACATTCGGATTGTCAATGCCGAGGGCAGCGAAATCATATTCGGTCTCCTTGCCGAGGGACTCATATCTGTTCACGTAATTGCCTTCCAGGGTAAGGAGCACGGAGCCCCAGTTGAAAATGTCAGCAATGGGGATGTCGATACTTGCTCCGCGGACCCATGAGCCGGCATACCCGGTATAGAGCCTCGGACGTCCGTACATTCCTTTCACACTGACATAGCCTTCCCAGGAATAGGTGGCCTGGATTCCTTCGAGGGAATTGTTCAAGCCGAGATTCCTGTCCTCATAAGAACGGAAAACCAGTCCATTTCCGAACTGGTCATAGATATCCCCCACATGGACAGTGAAATTGTCATCGGTCCATCTCACGTACTTGGACGCCAGGAAGAATTTCTTCGCGTCAGGCTGCATTCCTATCTCGTAACCGTAGAGGGCAGGAAGATAGGCCTCGACCTGGAGCCCGGCTGAAAACTTGCCGACGGAATAGTCCATCTTCAGATAGTTGTTCGAGCCGAACCTGTCGTCCGGAACGGATTCACCGAGTCCCGAGTCCTGCAGGTAATAAATACTGTTGGACTCGAGACTTGCGGAGAAATTTCCTTTTCCGAAGCCTGTCTGCGCACCGGACAGAGTCCAGCACAGCAGACCGGCAATAGTAAAGAGCGATACTCTAACGTTCAACCGCATAGCTCTCTCTCATGTTTGCAATGGCATCTGCGGTAGAGACAGGCTTCAGCACGACTCTTTCGTGTTTAACCATGGCCTTCAGTGCAGTCTTGCGCTTCATCACGGATGCTGAAGAACGTGTCATGCCGTTCACTGCAGGTGCAGGGAGTGCATTTGCTGCAGACTTCACTGCAGGAGCAGAAGCTGCGGAAGCTGGCTCTGCAGGCTCTGTCCAGCCCTTGGTGAGAGTGAGGACGTCAGCGTTCTTGAACTCAGGAAGATATCCATATACTCCATAGAAGTACATTGCGTTCAGGTAGTAGTTGATGCCGTTGTAAACGAACGGATTGATGGTCAATGTCGCATTGTCTGAAGATACGGATACCGGGAAGTCGATGTTCTCGCCGTTTTCATTGACAGAAACATAGCCGTCGGAGCCGAAGCCGGTCAGGTACAATGTGTAATATCCCATTGTGCTCAGAGGATAGAACCTGGTCTGGTTGATAGGCAGGGTCACGGTTCCGTCCGCATTGATTTCGAGATACCACTTAGGACCGCAATCCCAGATCATGGACTCGTTGTCATATCCGTTGTAGCTGTCGCTGCAGAACAGGTCGAACGGAGTATTGAGCTTGAAGTAGCCAGGGGTGCTCTCGAATCCGAATCCGTAGCAGAGGAGACGGTTCTGTGAACGGAGTTTCGCGTTGAACTCCTCAACCTCCTGCTTGAACTCCTCGTAGAGTGCGTCCACCTGCTCCTTGCTGTAGCCGATAAGGCTCTTGTAGGTGTCATATACGGACTGGTCGAGGGTTTCCGGATAGGTCACGCCGTCGGTGATGGTGATCTTGCAGGACTGGGTTCCGGCAGGAACGTATGCAGATGTATAGTAATCGTATTTCTCCACGCTACCGGACATGGTCCAGTCACCGAGAAGGTCTGCGAACAGAGGTGACTCCACAGGTGCTTTTGCAGGCTCCTTGGTGGTGTAGTCAGCTATGGCAGACGGGGCGTTGTTGATGTCGTTAGGGGTCTCCTCGTCATTGTATGCGAGCACTGCGAGACGGGTGACGGCATCCGGCATTGATGAGAACATCACGTTCATTCCGGCGTCGCTGTTAATCTCGGCCACGTCGTCAGCGCTGAAATAGTTGCCCTGCTCCACGATGTCGGCATAGGTGTAGCCGCTATTCTCCATCATACCGAACTCACGATAGTAATTGGCTGCATATCTTGCAGATACGGCGTTCTTGCTGGTACATTTCACATTGAACCATGCCTCGTAAGGAGACTCTGTTCCGGAAGGATTGGCGATAGCCTTGACCTCCACTACAGGAGCCGGATGTGACTTGGTCGTGGTAGCGAACTGCTCGTGCCAGAATTTCTGGGTGGCTCCGGTCTCGTCTCCCATCGCGGTCAGGAGAAGGTGGTAGTTGGTCTCCGGCTGGAGATAGTAATTATCCTCGAGTGCAATCTCCACAGGGCCCTGGAGAGTGGCCGCATTGAAATACATCGCTCCTACATAAGAAGTCGTGAACCACTGGAGGTAGGACTCGTTGTTGTCAATAAAAGGCAGCATTCCCTGATACTCATCTTCCGGCAGGATCAGCAGGCAGTACTGATATACGTTATCGTCAGGTGTGATGGTGACGGTTCCTGTCATCGCTCCCATTTCAGTCTTGATATCGACATTGGCATCAAGTGCTGCAGGAGGGTCGAGAACGAAATGCCTGCGGATATATTCTCCTGTCCAGAATGCATCCTCGTCAGAACCGGCGTCATCAACGTCCACCGCGAGAGGACCCCATCCGCCACCGCCGATGGACTCGTAATACGCGTCTAAGTCGTAGCATGCTGTATACCAGCCATTTCCCCAGCCGGTGAAGTCAGTATCATCCCAGCCGAACTCTCCGGCCATGAAGATGATAGGCTCGCCAGGGACGAACGGGGTGTGGAGCATCACTGGCTCTCCGGTCCACTCGTCGAGGACCTCTTTGCCGTTCTCGTCCAGTTCATAGATATTGTAAGCCCTGTAGGTGATGGTGGTGTCGTTCATGATGTGGTGCTGGCCGTTCATGAGGAGCATGTCCGCATCCATTGCTGCGAACCAGCCGACCTTGTTGGACAGGTACATCGGAAGGCTTCCGATATTGTAGCGCATCACGTGCTTGTTCTCCTTGACGGACTTAGGCACGATATAATGCAACTTGAAACCGTCGCTGTATTTGGCTATGAGAGTGAAAGTGTCAACATAGTCAGTGGTGGTGAATGATACCGGGATGACCTCTTCGTAGAACTCGGTCTCGGACACCTTGAACGCGAACACGGCCGTGTACTCCATGTTGGCCTCAAGTCCGCTTACGACGATCCTGTTCTCACCTTCCATGAGAGCTCCGGACACGCCGTCCTTGAAAATAATCACAGGATCAACCACAGGAGCTTCAGTGACAGGTGCCACGAGGAAAGCGTACTCTGTAAGATTGGAAGTATTGACATTGAATGTGGCGGAAAGAATCTCCGCTGATTCTACTGTTACGGACGCTGAAGTTTTCGGTCCGTCATTCCCGTTGTCGGTACATCCGACAAGGCTTACTGCAATTGCACAGACGCCTGCGAGAATAAGATTGGTTAAGATTTTCTTCATTTGGTTTTATTTAATAAAAATATCTATTTCAGTTCGTTATAAATGGTCGCCCGGTCAGAATCGCCATATTTTAACGCTGCAAAGTTATGAATCAGAACTCAATTCTCAAAATTTTCAAGGGTGTTTTTCCGGAAAATCTATATATCTTTGTATAATTTATGAATTTAACATGTATCAATTGTTTATGAAGAAACTTTTATTTGTTGTAGTGCTCTCTTTAGCAGCTGCAGCAGCACACGCCCAGCTGCCATCTGTAATTGTCGAGGACCTCGATGGAAACAAGGTCAAGACCACCTCCATAGTTGACGGGAAGACCCCTGCAGTGGTCTCCTTCTGGGCAGTGACGTGCAAGCCTTGCATCCAGGAGCTGGATGCCATGAACGAGGCTCTCGAGGACTGGCAGGAAGAAGCAGATTTCAGGATCGTGGCAGTTTCGACGGATGACACCCGTTTCCTCGCTAGGGCCAAGGCATTGACCGAGGGGCATGGCTGGGACGGATTCACCCTGCTCTTCGACAAGAACAGTGATTTCAGGAGAGCCATGAACGTGAACTATACACCTCAGGTCTTCATCGTGGACAAGGACGGGAAAATCGTCTATTCCCACACCGGATACAATCCGGGAAGCGAAGCCAAGATAATAGAAGTGCTCCGGAAAATCTCTCCAAAGAAGAAATGAACCTGACGCTGGCTTTACCGATACTTCTGATTCCGTTCCTCGGCACCGTGCTGGGAGCGGGTTTCGTGCTGTTCCTCAGGGAATCCCCCTCCGAGAAATCGACCAAGGCACTGCTCGGGTTCGCCTCCGGGGTGATGGTGGCAGCAGCCGTGTGGTCGCTCCTGATTCCGGCAATAGGGATGAACGAATCTGCCGGGAAAATGGCAGCCGTCCCTGTCGCGGCCGGATTCCTGCTCGGCATTGGCTTCCTGCTCCTGATGGACATTGTGATTCCTCATCTGCACGTGGGGACAGACAGCCCGGAAGGTCCGAGAAGCCGGCTTTCACGCACTGCCATGCTTGCCCTCGCGGTGACCCTGCACAATATTCCTGAAGGCATGGCCGTGGGAGTGGTCATAGCAGGAGCCATTGAAGGGGCAGCTGACATTTCCATGGCAGGGGCAGTGGCCCTCGCCGCCGGAATCGCACTGCAGAACGTGCCGGAAGGAGCCATAATATCAATGCCTCTGCGCAACGAGGGAAACTCCAGGCTCAGGTCATTCGGGATCGGGGCCGCCAGCGGAATCGTGGAGCCGGCCGGGGCGATATTGACAATACTTCTCGCCACCCACATCGAGCCGGTATTGCCGGTACTCCTGGCTTTCGCGGCCGGGGCAATGATTTATGTGGTGGTCGAGGAACTCATCCCGGAGGCGTCGGAAGGCAGCCATTCCAACATAGGCACCATCGGATTCGCGGCAGGCTTCGCCCTGATGATGGTGCTCGACACAGTATTCGGTTGATTATCAATCTTATCCAAATATATCATGAACACAGACTACAACAAGGAACTAACCCCTGAAATCCGCGGGAAACTCTCCAGAATCAAGCATATAGCCTTGGACATGGACGGAACCATCTACATGGGAAGCAAAATTTTCCCTTACACCCTCGGATTCCTGGAAGACATGACCAAAGCCAGAGTGGGCTACTCATTCCTGACGAACAATCCTACGAAATCGGTGGCCGACTATCTCCACAAGCTGGAGGGACTCGGCATCAAGGCCGGGGAGGACAACATGTACACCACCTCGCTCGCCGCAATCGACTATATCAAGGAGAAATATCCGGAGGCACGCCGGCTTTACATGCTCGGGACCCCGAGTATGGTCAGCCAGTTCGAAAAAGCCGGATTCGAGAGCTGCGCGGATGACCCGGAAGATGTACCTGACGTACTCGTGGTGGCATTCGACACGACTCTCACATATTCCAGACTGTGCCGTGCCGCATGGTGGGCGAGCCAGGGAGTTCCGTACATTGCCACGAATCCTGACAGGGTCTGCCCTACCGACCAGAAGACCATCCTCGTGGACTGCGGTTCGCTCCAGAGATGCATCGAGCATGCCACCGGAAGGAAACCTGACATCGTGCTCGGAAAGCCGGATCCGACAATGCTGGACGGCATAATGCATAGGCACGGGCTCAAGCCGGAGGAAATCATAATGACCGGCGACAGGATTTACACCGACACTGCGATGGCCCACAATGCCGGAGCTGTCGGAGTTCTCGTGCTTTCGGGAGAAACCACACTCGAGACCGCCTTGAAGGTGGCCGAGGACGCCAGGAACAACCCTGCTCCTGAATTCTTCCCTCCAGACCTGATAGTCAGGGACATACGCGAGCTCGGAGACCTTATTCTGGCTTCCAGGGAAATTTAAGATTCATAAAAAGATTAAAGATTCATGTAAATCTGCGGAGAAACAGCCACCTCCGCAGGTTTTTTGTTTTTCTTTGTCCTATCTTGCGGGAGTTTCAGGATAATGACAGGAAAGATATGACATTGAAAGAAATGAACAAGGACGACAGGCCGCGGGAGAGGCTTGTGGCGAAAGGGGCGGCGGCCCTGAGCAATGCGGAACTTACAGCCATCCTGCTGAGGAGTGGAGGGGCCGGTGTGAATGTATTGGACATGTCGAGGGAACTGCTCGTGAAGGCGGGCAGCCTTACAGGGCTTTCGATGATGTCATTGGACAAGATGATGGAGGTGCGGGGAATCGGCAGGGACAAGGCTGTCATCGTGGCCGCAGCATTCGAGCTCGGACGCAGGTTCACTGCCGAGAGGACCGGGAATGACGACGGTCCGGTAACGAATCCGAGGCAGGTGTTCGACCTGCTGATTCCGGTGATGAAGGGTCTCGACCACGAGGAGTGCTGGGTACTGTACCTCAACCGGGCCAACCGGGTCATCGGGAAAGAACGCCTCAGCTCGGGAGGGCCGGTGAGCACGGTCGTGGACACGGGGACAATATTGCGGAAAGCGCTGGAGCGCAAGGCCCGGGGAATCATCCTGGCACACAATCATCCGTCAGGCAGCCCGTACCCGGGCCAGGCCGACATAAAGGAAACGCAGGCACTGAAAGAGGCCTCCGGGACATTGGGAATCTCCCTGCTCGACCATGTCATTTTCAGCGACCTGTGCTACTACAGCTTCGCTGACGAAAGCGTATCGCACCTATAATTAGAAGATTGTCAGACCCTTTCACAGATAAGGGTGGCTGACGTGCAGGACATCACCTTCACGTCAACATAATCCCCCGGAGCAGGGGCCTTGACTGATTCAGGGCCGACGGGCGGGAAGACACACATCTTGTTGTTGGAGGCACGGCCGCAACTGTCTGCCGGATTCCTCCTGGAAGGGCCTTCCACGAGGACTGTGAACGTCTTTCCGACATCGCGCCTGTTGCTCTCGAGACTGAGCTCGTTCTGGAGGGCGATGATTTCATTCAGGCGGCGGGTCTTCTCCTCAGGGGAAACATCGTCGGGATAATTGCGTGCTGCAAGCGTTCCCGGGCGCTCCGAATACTGGAACATATAGGCATAGTCGTAGCCCACCTCGCGCATTATGGAAAGCGTATCCTGATGGTCCTGGAGGGTTTCGCCGCAGAATCCGGCTATGATGTCGGTGGTGATGGCGCAGTCCGGCATTACTTCCCTTATCTTCGCCACCCTGCCGAGATACCATTCCCTGGTATAGCGGCGGCGCATCTTGACCAGCATGGTGTCGCTTCCGGACTGGACAGGCAGATGGATGTGGCGGCAGATGTTGGGATATTTGGCCATGGTAAATATCACCTTGTCGCTGATATCCTTCGGATGCGACGTGGAGAATCTCACCCTGAGCTGCGGGCTTATCGAGGCCACCCCTTCGAGAAGGTCGGCGAAATCGACATCCGTGCCGCCTTCCCGGTGCCAGAGATATGAATCCACGTTCTGGCCGAGCAGGGTCACCTCCTTGTACCCGCGGCCGAAGAGTCCGCAGGCTTCACGGATGATTGTCTCAGGGTCACGGCTCCTTTCGGCTCCCCTGGTATATGGCACGACGCAGTAGGAGCAGGCATTGTTGCACCCGCGCATTATGGAAATGAATGCGGAGACGCCGTTCTTGTCAATTCTCACCGGCTCGATGTCGGCATAGGTCTCCTCACGGGACAATTCGACATTGATCTGAGGACGGCCAGGAGCTATCCTGGCCAGCATTTCGGGAAGGGAACGGTAAGAGTCAGGCCCGGCGACGAAATCCACCCTGCCGCTCTCGAGGAGCTTGTCTTTGAGACGTTCGGCCATGCAGCCCACTATTCCGGTCACGACTCCTTCCCGGAGGCGTTTGCAGCCGTAAAACTGGTCTATGCGACCCCAGATGCGCTGCTCGGCATTGTCCCTGATGGAACAGGTGTTCGCCATGATCACGTCCGCCTCGTCCATGTTCTCCGTACGGGTATATCCCGCCTTGGCCAGAATGGAGAAAATGACCTCAGTGTCATTGACATTCATCTGGCATCCGTATGTCTCGATATATACTTTTCCTCTTTCCATCGCTGTTATTCTTTATTCCCCGGGCATTCCGGGGCAGTGATTTTTCACTTGCAAAGATATTACTTTTATCAATAATTATCTATATTTGTATTTGAATGTACTTGAAGTTCCGCATTTAAATGAAGTTCGGCATTTGATGAGAAAATGGTTATTGGTCGCGGCTGAAGCATTATGTATCCTAATGATTGCAGGCTGCGGTAAAATGGACAAGATACGTCTGACATCATTCGAGTTGACGGACGTCACGCCGAGAGGCCTGAGAGGTATCAAGGCAGGAGCCCTGATAGGGGTCGAGAACCCGTCCGCGACATTCACACTGAATGACATTTACGGATCAATCTACTATCATGGCATACATTATGTCGATTTCACCGCTGACCCGGTGACAGTGAAGAAGAGGTCTTCCGGAAAATATGAAGTCAAAGTGGAGGCCCGGCTTGCAGACGGGATTTCCCTGCTGGACGCCCTGCCACTGTTCAGGAACGCCGACAGGATT
>SAMEA3663026__coassemble_935_pt1 | contig 10470 bp, 10 predicted proteins | sample SAMEA3663026__metabat2_low_PE_017 | metagenome-assembled genome bin SAMEA3663026 (sample SAMEA3663026) | pig gut metagenome | biome: pig gut; feature: pig-associated habitat; material: faeces | place: France | collected 2012
TGTATACGTAAGTAATTGAAAACTATATAATTGTTAAATTTTTAACGAAGTATTGATATAATATGGTATCAGCAGTTATTCTATTTGTATTGTCCATATGTCTACTTTTTATATATAACGCAATAGTAATATTATTCCGACATCTCCCAATATATCAGGATCCTCAATTTTTCTCCGAAACGGTCAACGTCGAAAGAGAATGTCTCACCTTCGCCTCTCTGACGCATCTTCATATATTTCGTATTATATGAAGAGAAAGTACCTCCGTCGAATTTCTCAATCACGTCATATTGTCTCAAACCTCCTTTATATGCTGGAGATTCTTCTCCGATTGCACTGACAATGGCAGTGTTGAAATCCTTGTCCGGAATAAGACTGAGCGCGATTCTTTCGTATGATGAGTTCTTATTGAGGTAGTCTGCCCAGTTACCGATGCCGTTTCTTTTGAAATATGCCTTTCCATTATTCAAGTCGATGGAGATATTGAACTTCGACAGCAATTCCAGGCCGATGAAATCAGGGAAGTTACCTGACCTTTGTTCCTTCTGTCTGAATGTAACCTTCAAGGTGTCATTGACAGCTCCGGATGAGTAAATTATGGAGATATTGTCACCTACATAGGTCTTGTAGAAAAGTGCAGCATTGTCTTCCAAAAACTTTCTTTCCTCTACAAGTTCATCCTCATTGAAATATAAGGCAATGGCAGAACTGCAGCCTGTATCCAGAAGCAGATCCTGTTTCATTGAAATAACACTATCTTGATTGCCGGAAAAGCTGATAGGGAAGTCAATCAGGTGTATCTTTTCACCATCCCTTTTCACATCACACACAAAATCGCAGTTGTCCATATGACTGCCTTCGCTGACGGTTATCAGGAAATTCTCGAAGTCAAAGTTCCAGATGTGAGTGTCATCTTGAGGAATGGAGAAGATACCGTCGTATCCAAACTCCTCCTTCAACCCATCGAACACCATAAACCAGTCATAATGAAGAGTTCCTCCATAGAAAGGTATGTCTATAGGACAGAAAAATGTCTTGCCCACGAAATCACTGGCCACGGCAGGAAAATACACACTGCTTTCCGTTACCTTACCCTGACTCTCAAGTCTTTTCATGTTAAGGCATTGCTCTGCAGTGTGGCTGTCCAGTAGCAATCCCAGACCTCCGGTATCGAAGATCATCGAACAATTTTCCGACCCGATGGGGAACTCCATTATCATCAGTCTGTTTGAGCCATTTGAAGAGTATGTAAACTTCCCATCCTCCGAGTTCAACATCGTAGTGGACGACATATTCTGTCTGCATGAGATTGCGAAGATGAGAACTATAATAAGGCGAAAATTAAAGCGTTTCATTTCGAGGACTTTATTTATAATTAAGGTACTATAAAGAATTAACATAGTTTATTTGAATTTCTGCTTCAAATGGGCTACTATAATTACGTCATTACTTTCATTTGTGAGATGTTTCAGAATAGCCGACAACTTGTCTTGTGATGTTTCTGAAAGTTTACCTTTGGACATGGCTGACTTGCCAATTTTTATAAAATCTTCCGCAGAAATCATTTCTTGATAATACCCTTGCTTAAAAGGCAAGTAATCCAACTTCCTATTAAGAATATCGTCTGTGACGTCAGCCAGATATGACTTTTCTGTCTTCCTTTCAGTAACAACGAAAATAGGCTTGCTGTATCCGATATTGCCGCTTGGTCTCCTTACACGCATACTGACAGATGTCACTATATGTTCAGGAAGCAATGTATATGTGTGATTGGGCAGATTGCTTGTGCTTACGTTACCCTTGACGAAACTCATTGTGAATATCGGCTTCAGACCGCCATCCTTGACGACATAGAGAGAGTCGATTCTTCCTCCCCAGGTCGAGATTGAGAAGTCATGGTGTTCAGTATTGAAACAACTGTTTATCTCGTTGCTGAAATCCGGAATGACCGAAAGATTGCCAGCAGGAACTTCCCACAGAATATTGTTGTCCTTGTCCTGTTTCCATGCCACTATTTCATTCATATCTTCAAAAGGCAATGCCGCTACTGTCAATTCTCCTGTATGTGAGTCAATGGAAAACGTACTCTTCGGTGCAGGATACTTCAGTGGACGTGTTTCGATCAGATTTCCAGTATTAATGTCATAACACAACAGCTCTTTTGCATTCCAGGAAAGAATATATACGATGGAGTTCTCTTCATCAATCTTGGATGAATAAACATTCGTATATTCACCGGAACCTTTACCGACCTTTCCGATATTACGCAAATATCTTCCGGTGGATCTGTCATATAGTTTGTAAACCTGACAGGCTCCGTATAGTCCGATGAAATTATCGGAGATACAGCAGTATTTGCCTTCAGTGTAAGCAGCATCGGTACTGCTGTCAAGAGCGATGAATTCCGGTTCTGATACCCACTGCGAAAGGTTTACTACCTTTTTCTTGTTTACATCATTAAAGTTGACAGTGATGAACTCGCTGTCATCATTTCTTGACTTGCAAGAAATGAGAGTGAGCATCACGGCAAACCCGATAAGAACTGCTAGTCTTTTGTAATACTTCATAAGATTTGACTTTATTGTAAGTTGCTATATGCTAGACAAAATTACTTGAGGTAGTGTTCCAATTTGTGTGTCTGGGGCGCAATCTGCAATTTAAAGATCGTCCAAATTTACGATTTAAATATGTAACTACATAATACTGAATGAAAATGACATGCGATTAAAGCCATATAGTCCTCTGCAATGACTGCGTACAGCGGGATACTCAAATGCGACCGACTTCTATTCCACTGTGATGTTGTCAAACTCGTTAAGTCGTCGTTCTCTATCGCCACTCTCACGATGAATTTCCCTATTTTTCTTTGCTGAGTTGTTCTTCCAGCAAGCGGATGCGTTTGGTCAGTTCTTCTACAGAAGGGAGTTGGTCTTGGATTTCTTTGACCTTTACATTGTCGTAGGAGGCAACGCCCATTGGGGTTGTGATTCCGTTGAATGCATACTGGACTTCAGTCTCGTCTTTATTGCTGCAGATCAGGAGGCCGATGGTCGGGTTTTGCGCGGGAGTCTTGATCAGATCGTCAACGGCGTTTACATAGAAATTCAGTTTCCCGGCAAATTCCGGCTGGAATGGTACGGCTTTAAGCTCGATGACTATGTAGCAGTTGAGAGGAATGTGGAAAAAGAGCATATCCAGTTTGCGGGTCTTGCCTGCGATGATGAGCTGCTTTTGTCTGCCCATATATGCGAATCCGGTTCCGAGTTCGAGTAGGAAGCGCGTGAGTTGCTTTTCGAGTTCGGTTTCGAGGGCTTCTTCTTTGTACCCATCTTCCAGTGAAATGAATCCGAAATCGTATGTGTCTTTGGTTATAGCCTGCACCAGTTCGCTTTGCGGCGATGGCAGTCTTTCTGCGAAGTTTGTAATGGCGCCGCCAAGATTATCGTATAGGCGAGATTTGATGCAGTTCATCAGAGTGTTACGGCTCCATCCTTCAGTAACGCATTTCTTTATATAGAAGAGAGCTTCTTCGATTGTCTTGCATTTGGCGATGATTTGGATATGATGTCCCCAAGGAACCAGTCCAAGAACTGCTGGGAAGTCTTTTTCTCCAACATTTTGTTGGAGTATTATACCTATCTGAGAATGAGGTGACTGTAATTCTCCAACAAGTTGTTGGATTTTTTGTTGAGCACTTCCGGATGAGTAGAACTCGTACCATTGTTTCATGTACCACAAGTTTGAGGTGCTGAATCCTTTTGATTCCGGGAATGCTGCCTGAAGATCCATACTGACTTGTTCAACAACACCTGAGCCCCATTTTTCTTCTGCTTTGCGGATTACAAGGTCTCTTCCCAGTTGCCAGTTGAATAGGAGTTGCTCAGCATTAACTTTTACGGCAGCCTTGATCTGTGCTCTGCGGTATCTGGATTTCAGTTCTTCAATCCAGCCCATATAGTCTTTGTCGATGTTCACATCGTGAATCTTTACGACGGTTGGAGTACTATTGTCCATATTCTTGATTCGTATTAAATCACACTCCTGCGTTTGAGCCAATGTTCCTTGAGCCATTCACGAACCGGTTCATCGTAAATTTTCAGCATGCCAGAGGCCAGAACTACAGACAGGAAAACCACTCCCGTATTGACTGCAATGTGAATCCATAAAGGTGCATCCGGATGCGCGGCTACCCAGCTCATTTGCATATACATGATGGGATAATGCGTGATGTACAGCGGGTAGGAAATGTCGCCCAGCCATTTGCAGACGGCCGTGCTCTTCTTGTCCGTGGTTACAGAACCTGAACCGGCAAGGACTATGAGCGGGAATATCAGCAGTATGCAGATCGCCTGATAAATGCCGTCCGGAACACCTGTCCTGCCTCCTATGCATGGAATCGAGAAGATGACAATGAGCGCCAGCGAGCACCACCAGAATCCGCCTTTGAGATGAATCGGCGAACCGCTCGGGTTGGTTTCCGTGCGGCGTGAAGGAACTATGCGTGAAATGAGCAGCCCGCAAAGGAAAGGATAAAGCAGCCTGGTGAAACCGATATAGACTTGCTGCGGGGTGAGGCTCCAGCCTCCGATTATGGTGTATTGAGGCCCGTCAGGAAAGAGCCCGAATACATCCCATCCCATTGTGAGATCCAAGGTGAAGAATGCGCATACAACGCATAGCGTGGCTATCGCAATCTTTGGCAAATGCCTGAAAATGAATGCGTAAAGTATATTGCCTATGTACTCGAAAGTAAGCGACCATTGAGGCCCGTTGAAGGAATTGAACTCGCCCCATCCTCGTATGTCAAGGCTGTTGGGGCAAGGGAGCATCAGCAGGCCCATCACAAGGCAAAGTGCGAATTTCCAGCCTTCAACCTCCAAGGTTTTCGGGAAAGCGGCTCCGGCGAAGAAGAACAGGGCTGCGCCTATGAGCATGCCTGCAATGACCATAGGATGCAGACGCGTGAGACGACGCTTGAAAAATCCCCAGGTCGTCATTTTATCCCACCTGTCATCGTATGCATATCCGATGACAAAACCGCTCAGTACAAAGAAGAAATCTACGGCCAGATAGCCGTGGTTCACAATCTGCGTCCCGAATACCGGGATATAGGTCTCGAAACAATGGAATATAATTACCATCATTGCGGCAACGCCGCGCAGACCGTCCAGGATTTCATAACGGGGTTTGGATGAAAAGTAAACGTTTTCTTTTGCCATGTCAACTTCAGTGCTTATTTCCCGTCATCAACGAGATCCACGTGGAGAATCCTTACAGGAGTGTCGGGAAGTTCCGGGCGGAGAAGGCCGGTAGGGGAGGCTGCGATGGCGTCGATTACTTCCAGGCCGGAGATGGTTTCGCCGAAGACGGTATAGTTGCCGTCCAGGTGTTTGCATCCTTCTTCGCTCTGCACGAAATAGAACTGGGTGCTTGAGGATGCCTTCTTCGGGTTCGCGTAGTCCGGTTCACGGGCACCTGCAAGACATCCGCGCTTGTGGGTCAGCTCAGGAGTGCATTCATTCGGAATCCAGAATCCGAGGTCTCCGGAACCCCACTGGTCCATGCTTCTGCAAGGATCCTTGGTGAACGGGTCTCCGCCTTGAATCATGAATCCGTCGACAACCCTGTGGAAGAGGATTCCGTCAAAGAAATGTCCTGCAATGAGTTTGGTGTAAACGGCCCTGTGTAGAGGGGTCTGCCTGTAAAACTTGAATCGGATGGTACCGGCTGTAGTCACCATGTCGAATACCGGTTCCTCGCCAAGCTCATAAGGGTCGAATGCAGGGGTCTTGATGGTGGTGTCAAGTTCAAACCTGTAGGCGTCGAGAGCGGCCTGAACTTCCTTTGAAACAGGCTCCTCGGAGGTGCTGTTCGCTCTGTTGCAGCAGCTTGCGAACATCAATCCGGCAGCTGCGATGGTCAGAATTGTGGTAATATTTCTTTTCATATTGAATGAATGTTTATACCAAAGTTAACCATTTGGAACTATGCAACAAAATAATACTGCATCATTCTTCCATGAAAAGCTGCTGGCGGACGTACGCAAGGCTTTCTTCGACATATTTGTATCCTCCTGAACCCGGTTTCCCGAACTTGAGGTATTGGAGATAGTATTGCTCGGCTTTCTTCCAGTCCTTGAGCCGTTCGTAGCAATAGCCTATGTTGCTGAGCACCGAATACTTGCTCTTGTCCGTTTCCCAGGATTTCAGGTAATAATCGAGAGCATTGCCGAATTGCTCGGCTTTCATATAGCCCAGGGCGTATTCTCTCTGGATCTTGCCGAGTATTTCCGGATCTGGTGTAATAAGATCAAGGGCCCTGTCAAACCATGGCTTGGCTTTTTTTATGCCCATGCCGCATTCTCCCATTATAGTGCCGATGCTATAAGCCAGATTGACATCTCCGGAATCTATCTGCCACGCGGCCTGCAACTCTTTCAATGCGCTGATATGCTTTTTGTTGCGCCATTGGTTCTGCCCGAGATAAATATGTACGCTGTAGCTGTCATTCCCGTCGTCCTCCATTTTCTGGAACACCTCTTCGGATTTCCTGAAATCCTCCAGCTGGAAATAAGCCAGGCCTTGCAGCCCGCGGATGTCCATGTCCGTGGAATCAATCTGAAGGTAGTTTTCAGCCATGTTGAGGACAATGGCATATTCCTTCCGGCCCAAATGTATTTTAGCTGCCTTGCTTATTACGGCCGGGTTTGCAGGATTCTGACGCATATACATTTCGTAGTAGGCCAGGGCGGAATCCGGCATTTCCGCCATATTGAATGAATCAGCTGTGAGTGAGACTATTGCTGGAATTGTATCCCTCCGGATTATGGAGATTCCCATTTCAGCGCTTGCCTTGTAATCCTTTGACCTGTAGGCAATGTTCATCATCCTGATTCTGTACAGAATGCTTTCGGGATTCATCATCAGCAGAGTCGAATAGGTGTTGGCTGCAGATTCGATATCCCCGGCCTGGATGTGGCAGTCGGCAAGTTCATTCAGCACCTCTTCATCAAACTGCTCAGGACTCAACAGCCCGGACAACAGTTCGATGGCCTTGTCTGTCTTGTAAATGCTCTTGAGATATCTGGCTTCGTCAATGACAGCCTTCCTGTCCTTGACCGTCCCGGGGGACTGCGCCGATGCGATGACCAGACTTAGGCATATGATACCCAGGATGGATGACAGCAGTTTGTTCATCTTATCGAAGATTCTCGAAAGTGAATTCATCCCAAGGAAGCTCGGCATCCTTGCCCTCGTCGAGCACTTCGGCCACGTGCCGGAGCATCGGGAAGAGAGTCATGTCAGCCTTTCCGAGTTCTGCCTTGCGCGAGATTGCCGCATATACCCTGCGGGAAACCACAAGGCTCTCGAGAGTAACGCCTGAAAGAATCCGGATGGCCTCCTCATAGGTCTTTCCCTCTCCCAGGAGTATACCTATCTTTCTGGTCCTGCCTCCATAGACGGTCACGTACAGGTCTCCGATGCCGATATTTTCGCAATCCCTCGATGCTCCCTGCATCTCAAGCAGCAGCCTCATTTCCTTCACGGCCTGATAGAAGGCTCCTGCCTGGCTGTTGTAATGGAGATTGCCGTCAAGATTGCGGTTGACAAGGCCGATGGTCATTGCAACTGCCAGGGCGTAGCCGTTTTTCAGGGCTACGGCGCTTTCCAGTCCTTCGACGTCATCGGTGAGGGAGATATGATAATATGAGGTGCGCATGGCTTCCTTCATCATCCTGAGCGTGCCGGAATCCTTGCCGCAGAAAGCCACCTCAGTCTGGTCGTGGCTTACCAGCTCGTAGCTCGTGCAAGGCCCTCCTATTGCGCAGATATCCCTTTTTATCCCTTTCAGGGCAAGCTTGCGTTTCCAGTATTCCGGGTAAGAGATAAGAGTGCCGTCAGGCAGGTTGATCAGGCCCTTGGTCACTGAAAGTACCGGAATTGACGGATCCAATTCCTCGAGAATATTCTCCAGGAACCAGTCGACCCCGAATGAACTGACTCCACCAATGACGAAGTCTGCCCCCTCGACAGCGCTTTTCCATTCTTCGAAGTAATAATATTCCACTCCCTCCGGGAAGTCCCTGTCGAATTTGAGGTGCCTGCCGCATGCCTTGCAGTTGTCGATGATTTCCTTGTCAAGAGGCGTGCCTACGAGACGTACTGAGTTTCCGTTTTCCCTTGCCGGGAATGCAAGAGCCGAGCCCATCATGCCGGCTCCGATGATAGTGATAGTATTTGCCATCGGTTGAAATGATTTATCCGAATGCAAATATAATCAAGCTATTTGAAAAAACCCTAATCTTCCTCCTCCAGTTGGAAGATTGACTCTACCGGTTTGTTGAAGAAGCGGGCAATCTTGAGCGACAATACCGTTGACGGGACGTATTTGCCTGACTCTATTGAATTTATTGTCTGGCGGCTAACGCCTATGGCGGTTGCCAGGTCCTGTTGAGTGATGTCCAGGATCGCCCGTTCCACTCTCAAAGTATTCTTCATTTTCCTGCCCTCCTGATCTTGCACATAGTGAGGTTGAATTTCACAATATAGATGATGAACGCCAGGAACAGTGCGGCCAACGCGAAGTTGAGGAATGAGAATCCGTAGAAGAACAGGATTCCGAATGCTAGTATGGCCGCTGTCACCCAGAAACTCCAGACAAATGACTGCATACGGATCTGTCCGGTCATTTCATCTTCATCTTTCTCCTTGGAAAGAGCGATGAAGCATACTGAGACGAGAAGTCCGAGCATCGCAAACTCGTTGACCGGGTCGTTCCTGATAATGGTGAATGCATCTTTGCTGGTAATGTCTTCTATTGATAACGCAAAGGCCGGCCATGAGAGTAAATCGCAATCCCAGTCGCCGAATAATAGCAGCCATAAACACAATGCGAGAAACGGGAAGAACAGCCAGAGTCCGGCTGTCTTGAACCTGTAGGGGAGTAAAAAATTTTTGATCATGACAATGATGTTTTAATATCATGACGCAAAGATAAGTATATTTTTCAAAATATCAAGTATATTTTACATTATATGCAGTGAACTTTACTTTCTATCTTGCGAATTCGCAGGAACACACTTGTACCTTTACGGGTAAAGGCTCAAGAACAGTCTTGCGGTGCAATTCACTGCCGACGGAGTTTTTTGACTGCGTTCTCGAGGGATTCCGTAGGCTCGATTATGTTGTAGTCCTTCCAGAAGTCGACATTCCAGTAGTCATCGACAACATCGTAGAATATCTGTCTTGGCTTGAATGCGTTGCTGCGGGATATGACATTCTCCGGATTCTCTTCGTGCTCCACGACAACCATCTCGGAACGGGCGGTGAAAGAAGACGAGAAGAGCCTGCGTTTCCAGTCGCATTTGAAGCGGATGTCGTTCCGGAAATAGTTCAGGAATGTCAATCCGTCATGCTGGCGGTAAGTGACGAGAAAGCTTATTTCCAACGGGCGGAAGACCAGGCCTGCCGGTTTTCTCTGGAGCACCGCCTCGGTGGCCTTCTCCCGGTCAGAGAGGTCGAGCGAGAACTCGGCCCTGGTGAATGACAGGCTCTCGCGGTCTATGAATACCCGGCCTTCAAACAGGGCGTAGCTTACGATGACGCGAGGACGGAAACTGATGACGTATTGCAGCCGGTCATCCAGCATCTCGGAAGGCTCCTGAGAGAATGAGTAGTAGTCCAAAGTCTGGGCGTCGAACAATGCATCCGGATTCTTGACCACGTCCATATAAAGGGTCAGATTCGGTCCTCCGGCCACCTTGACAGCCAACGTATCTGCCTTTTTCTGGCTCATCAGGCGCCGGGCCCTGGCAAGCTGGATTTTGTCGAAATCGACGATACGTCGCGTGTAGGCGGTCTTGAATACATCCATCATCGCCTCGGACACTGCGATGTATTGCTGGCCTTTCTGTACGGTTTCTCGGTAGAAGGCGCTCATCATGGTCTCGGACGGAGGATAATTCTCCGGGATTTTTCTCAATGCCTCATCCACGATACGCCTGGCATCTCCACCATAGATTACTGCTTCATCGAGAAGGCTTGCAACAGGCGTCATCCAGATTTCCGCTTCAATGTCTTCCGCATTGTCCGGCGCCGAAGCGGAGAATCGTGTGTTATTGTAGCCGAGGTGCGACAGTTCCAGCTGGGCCGTGCCTCCCTGACGCGGTATTTTCAATGCGAAATAGCCCTCTGCATTGGTCACAGTACCGATTGTAGTGCCGGTCACCACCACCGTCACATTCTCCATCTTCTTGCGCGTTTCCCTGTCACGGACCGTACCCGTGACCGTTATCTCGCGTTTCGCGGCCTCCTCATGAGCCTGGGCCATGGCCTGCCACTCGGCTGCCAATCCGATGACAGCTATCCAGAAAGCAGCGGATATTCTGTATAAGGCGTTCATGTTAAGTGTATTATTCAAGTTTCGCAGAGCGAAACAACTGCTTTAGAGGCCTTCAGGCCGATGGTAAGT
>SAMEA3663026__coassemble_942_pt1 | contig 10429 bp, 6 predicted proteins | sample SAMEA3663026__metabat2_low_PE_017 | metagenome-assembled genome bin SAMEA3663026 (sample SAMEA3663026) | pig gut metagenome | biome: pig gut; feature: pig-associated habitat; material: faeces | place: France | collected 2012
TCCAGCCCGGACACGGAGTTCGGCTACATCCAGGCTGTCGGAGGACGAGAGGCCTGCAGCAAGAACGAGCCCGTAAAGGTGAAGACATTCACCGAGAAGCCTGACAAGGAAATTGCCGAAGTGTTTTATAAAAGCGGTGAATTCTTCTGGAACTCAGGTATTTTCGTATGGCAGGCATCCGTCATCAAGGAGGAGATGGAGAAATACATCCCGGAAGTGACGAGGCTGTTCGACGGATGGGAAGGGGCCATCGGGACAACTGCGGAGGAGGTTTTCATAGAAAGGGCATATACCGATTCGGTCAAGATTTCCATAGATTACGGAGTGATGGAGAAGACGGACAGGGCCTGGGTATATCCGGTGAATTTCGACTGGTCGGATATCAACAGCTGGGACTCCCTTTATTCCAATCTTCCGGGCAAGGACGCGAACGGCAACCTCTCCAACACAAGGAGCCGCATTCTGCAGAAAGACCGCAGGAACATCATCCTGTCATCGAACAAGGACAAACTTGTGGCCATCAGGGGGCTGGAGGACTGCATCGTCATTGACACGGACGACGTGCTGCTCATCTGCCCGAGGGACGACAGGCAATACAAAGAACTGGTGACCGGAACCGGGATGCCGGGTTTCGATGAATACCGTTAAGTTACATTGTCAAGACAATTCAAAATTCAATTATACCATGGCATTGGAACAACAGATTCAGAAGGATATCATGGAGGCCATGAAGGCCCATGACGAGGTGCGCACAAATGCGGTACGCGCCATCAAATCAGAAATACTTCTCGCCAAGACCTCCGGCTCGGGAAACGGCCTGACAGACGGGGATGTACTCAAGATAATACAGAAGCTCATCAAACAACGCAGGGAATCCGCCGAGATGTACGCACAGGGCGGACGCACGGACCTTTCGGAGAACGAACTCGCCGAGGCTGCCTGCATGGAATCCTATCTTCCGAAGCAGCTGGGCGAGACCGAGGTGGAGGAAATCGTGAAAGGAATCATCGCCGACACCGGCGCAAGCAAGATGTCCGACATGGGCAAAGTCATGGGCATCGCCTCCAAACAGCTTGCCGGACAGGCTGACGGCCGCACCATCTCCACCATCGTCAAGAGGCTGCTGTCATAGAACCGTCACACGGCTGACAGTTTCCAACTCTCCAGCCTGTGCGACTTTGTCGAGAAACTGGCTCCTATCCTGAACACCGAGTTCAAATTATTATAGTGGTTAGTTTTATAGAAATGCTCAATGATGATGTGGTTCTAGTGACTGCTGACCAATATAATAAAAATGTATTATGCAAAGAATAGCGAATTATATTGTCTATGGGATTGCGGCGATATGCCTGCTTGGTTCTTCCTGCTCTAATAGATATCCTCTTCCTGTTGATTTGGTGAATACGTTGCAAGGGAGCAACTCAACAAGGGAGTTCTCCACTGGGAATACCTATCCGGCGGTTGCGGTCCCATGGGGAATGAATTTCTGGACACCGCAAACCAGAAAGAATGGTGATGGTTGGCAATATGTCTATTCGGATCTTAAAATCCAAGGGTTCAAACAGACTCATCAGCCGAGTCCATGGATCAATGATTACGGATGTTTCTCAATCATGCCGCAGTCCAGCAGCCCTGTGCCGGACCAGAAGCGACGTGCTGCTTCGTATAGCCGGGAGAATGAATTCGCTGCACCGTTTCTTTACAAAGTAAAGTTTGACAATGGAATTGAAACTTCAATGTCGGCGACGAATTCCTGTTGTGCATTTAAATTCTCATTTATAGAGGGCGAAGAATCCTTTCTGTTGATAGACTGTTTTCCTATGAAGGGGAAAATTACAGTAGATGTTCAGAGAAATAGGATTTACGGTTTCTCAAACTATAGAGCGAGCAACAATAAAAGCATTCTTCCGGACAATTTTGGGACTTACTTTGTAATTGAGACGGATACTTCTTTAGAGGATTTTTGTATAATGCAGAACGGGAAAGCATTGTCTGGCTACACGGAGGCTGAGGGCGAAAACATGACAGCATATGTTTCGTTTGGCAAGCAAAAGGAGGTAATGGCATATGTGGCATCTTCATTTATTAGCTATGAACAGGCTGAAAGAAATTTGAGGCGTGAAATCGGGAAGAAAAGTTTCAAGAATGTTGTAGAGGAGTCCAGAAAGAAATGGAATGACCAATTGTCTGTCATAACAGTTGACGGAGGAAGTGAAGAGGAGTACAAGACTTTTTATACTGCCCTTTACAGGACGATGTTGTTCCCGAGAAGAACGTATGAATATGATGCGACAGGGAAACAGGTCCACTATGGTTTCTTTGATGGAAAGATACATGAGGGACCAATGTATGCCGATAATGGATTTTGGGATACGTTCCGGGCAGTTCACCCTCTTTTCACGATACTGGTACCTTCTGTCAGTGAGGAAATAATGGATGCACTTATTAATATTTATCAAGAAGGAGGATGGCTCCCTGAGTGGTTCAGTCCGGCATATAAAGATTGTATGATAGGTCAGAATTCAGTATCAGTTATTACCGATTCTTATGTCAAGGGTATTGGCCGCTATGATACATCAATGATGATGGAAGCAATGCTCAAAGGAGCTGAGGCTGAAGGCCCGAATGCTACAGGAAGACGCGGGTATGATTATTATAATAAATATGGATTCATACCGTCAGATTCTGGAATTAAGCATAGTGTGTCAAGAACATTGGAATATTCATATGATGATTTTTGCATAGCAGTGTATGCTCATCTTATTGGAAAGCCCGACAGTCTGGTCAATAAATATTTAGAGAGAGCTTTCAATTACAGGAATGTATTTGACAAGAGAGTTAATTTCATGAGACCTCGCAATGAGGATGGATGCTGGGATAGTGACTTTGCCCCAGATACATGGTCCCAAGATTTCACGGAGGGAAGCTCGTGGCATTGGACATGGAGTGTATTCCACGACCCGGCTGGACTAATTAGGCTTATGGGCGGCGAGCGGAACTTTATCAACAAGATGGATTCAGTGTTTGTGGCCAAGCCGACGATTGGTCTGGGCTTTAGAAACAAAATGATTCATGAAATGAGAGAGATGATAGCCGCTGATATGGGGCAGTATGCGCATGGCAACCAGCCTATCCAGCATATGGTCTATTTGTATAATTATGCCGGGGCTCCATATAAGACTCAGGAAAAGGTTCATGAGATAATGTCAAAATTGTACTATTCAGGGCAAGAAGATGGTAAAGGACTTTGTGGAGATGAAGATAATGGACAGACTTCTGCCTGGTATGTTTTCAGTGCTCTTGGTTTTTATCCGGTTTGCCCTGGAACAGGAGAATACGTTATAGGAAAACCTTTGTTTGACCATGCAAGGATACTTCTGGAGAGTGGAAAACAATTTGCTGTCAAATTACGTAATAATTCCGAAGAAAACATCTATATTCAATCCGCAATGCTGAATGGAAAGGATTTCAGAAACGCCTTCATTACTCATGATATGATAATGGAAGGAGGAGTACTGGAATTCGAGATGGGCCCGAATCCGAATGTGGAATGGGCGTCTTCATCCCGGCCGTTCTCCCTGTCAGACTACGTAAACAAATTTAATCAATAACTATGAAGAAGATACCAACTTTATCCATTTAAGTGATGGGTAGCAGTGCTTTGGCGTCTTGAACACAGAATACTGCATCTATGGACCGTCCCAATATCATTCATATAATGACGGACGATCATTCTTTCCAGACAATCAGTGCATATGGGAATCCGATTTCCAGGATTGCCCAAACATCGAATCTTGACCGCCTTGCGTCAGAAGGTATGCTTTTTACAAAGGGAACTATATACCAGTTGTCCACGGCTATTCACCTTTCAGTTACCCTTGGGGCACAGGGCACTGCTATTTCCTGTCCGGACAAGCGGGAATACCTGTTTCATGGGTCAGGAATCACGAACTGCGCAAGATTTTCCGTTGCAAGAATCCAGACTTTCCGAAAGGCTGGCTATTCATCAACGGCTCGTCAGACATTGCATCTCCTGCCGATACCGAATGGAACAACAATCTTTGCCCAACAAGCAACCTGTCAGAGAGTTTCATCACGCCAGCATCATATTGTGCCATCAGAGCGGGTATGTCAATGTTCAGGGATGCCCATCATTATTTCCACGCAGTGAGCAAAGATGTAGATGCCTATAGCGGATTGGCAACTGAAATCGGGGACTATGACTTCCTTACGGACACAGAACTATTTGCTCAATTGTCAAACGTTCTTCAGAATCGTTATGGCAATTCCAAAGTCAACAATCTGACCAGGGCTCAGAAAATGGACGTTGCCCGCACGCTGCGCTACGATTTCAAATCGTCAAACGGCCAAATCCGCAGACTGCTCGGCCTCACACAATATGAAGTAGATAGCCTCTTCCCGCTAAGAAAGTGACCTTATCCCGGTTTGTCCCCAAATGGGCCCTTTTCGGGGACAAACCTATTTTACGACCAGGTAACCTATCTATAGGGCAATCAACTCTGCCAACGACCAGCTAACCTATCTGACGACCAGCCCAGCCCTACCTGACAACAATCACGCTTCCTCTCCGAAGACCCTTCTGCCCGCTATGCCCACGGCGAAGCAGGACGGCCATACCGCGGCCGGAGCGCAAATTCTCCTCGTAGTCCACATTCACCGCAATGACGCGGCCATCCCAAAGAAATGTAACGTCATCCATTACGGTGTGCCCGATGAACATCCGGTCCGCATCAAAGTAGTCAAGTACAGCATCGAGCCCGCCCGGGGTGATAGGATTGTACCTCTCATCATCCAGCACCAGTCCGCGATACCAGACAGGACCGGGATTGGTATACAAAGTCTTCAGAATCGGATCGGCATAGCGCTGCGTCCTGTCCTTGAAAAGCGCCGAACTCACGGCAACATTGATTTCAGGTATTGACAGGCCCAACCCGGGCATCTCCGGCCCTAGTCCGGCGTGGACAAAAATCTGGCGGCCGGCCTTCTCAATGGTATTCCTGGTCGCAAGCCACCTGCCGAGTTCAGTGTTTGCGCCATAGAGACCAGGTACAGTAAGCCCCAGAGTATCAGCCATATCCAGATACTTCTTCTCCGTATATCTGAGATCCCCGGCAAGAACCATCGGCTCGTGGTTGCCAAGCAGGAAGGACAGCCTTCCGCCAGCCTTTTCCGCCTCATCCTCAAGTTTGTATAACAGCCATAGAATCTGGGTAACATCCTCTCCCCTGTCGAAGACATCGCCTATCACCACCAGATGATTCCTGCCGAACGACCAGCTCAGCCCCTTGTCCACAATTCCATTCCGCATCAGGAGCTCGACGGCAATGTCCATCTTCCCGTGAATATCCGACAGAATAAAGGTCTTGCGGGCCTGCCTGTAATTCCAATCCGGCCTGCATTTCTTCACCACAGGCACTTCAAACGCATACTTACCGCTCTGCCCCTCAACACGGACGCAGAATCCCTCCGGCAAGCCCGAAACGAACACAGTGTCAAGCACATTGCCATCCAGGTCAATGCGGGAGAGCCTCACGCTGCCATCTGAATTGTAAAACAAATAGGGCCCGTCAGCCCCGAGGCAGCCGGCACTGCACAAACCTTCAGCCCAGGCCGCGAAGCCTGAGCCGAATAACATCAATGCCGGGATCAAGAATCCAAATAACTTCTTCATTCTGCAAATATAGCAATTAGCCAGAATGGATTAGTCATCATACCCCGGATTCTGGGCGACATTCGGATTAGCGTCCCGTTCTGCCTTGGGAACAGGAAGGATTATCTTGTAGAAATCCCAGTTGAACTCCCTGTCAGAGGCGAAATGCCTGGTACTTGAAAGATTGGAATCAGTCTCGTCAATCCTTTTCACCGTTCCGCCATTGCGGATGACATCGAACATACGGTGACCCTCAGCAACAAGTTCCTTCCGCCTCTCGGTCATCACATCATCCAGAGTTACGGCAGCACCGTCCAATGTCCTCGAAGGGTTCGCCCTCTGTGCAATAGCCCCGAGATACTTGACGGCCTTCGCATTGTCGCCAGTCTTCACAGCAGCCTCAGCAGCAATGAGATATGTCTCAGAAAGCCTGATGACAGGCACATTGGCATCCATGATATCCTCACCAGCCTGAGGCTGATACTTGAAGACATAAGCATATTTCTTCTTGTCGAAGCTCAGCAATTTCAGGCGCACATCATCCGGGTCCTCCTTCAGGAGGTGGTAGAATGACACTGTAATGCACATGTCATCATATCCATCCTTGGAATTGAGCCTGCCCATAGTCTCCTTGCCCTGGCTTTCAGGCGTAGTTATCACCATCTCGAACAGTATTTCCCCCGGAGCGGCGGCAGAAGCATCATTCGACCAGGCAGTTGCGTATTCCTTGTTGCTCCACAATGCCCATTTATTCGACTCCGCACCTTCAATTGCCGCCTCCGCAGTCTTCAACGCATTGACATTGTCGCCCTTGTAAAGGTAGGCCCTTGCAAGCAGGCTCATTGCAGCCCACCTGTTCATCCTGCCCTTCGAAAATTTCGGGGAAAGCAGCTGAACGGCCTCATTGAGATCAGCGATAAAACTGTCATAGCAAGTTGCCACAGTGGCTCTTTCCGGTTTGTCATCAATGTCGGAGAGAGTTGTCACGACAGGAACCCCGAGAGAGGCACCGCCATCCTTCGCATAAGGCATCCCGAAGAACCTGGTCAGGTCAAAAAGCGCAAGAGCCCTGACAGCGAGAGCCTCACCCTTGAGATTGTCACGCCACCCGGTATCTTCGTCAGGCACCTTGATGCCGTCCACCCTGCTGAGAATGAGATTCGTGTTCTGGATTATCTCATAGAGACCTGCCCAATGCGAACTCGGGCCATTGTCCCTGGTGAAACTGAAACGGTAATAATTGCCCGTTCTCTTGCTGGAACTCACAGCCTGCATATCATCTCCGGTGACATCACCATAATACATCATCCTGCCGGAATACAAATCCGAGCTCCTCATAATGTCATAGATGCCGTTCATCGTGAACTCCACCTCTTTCAATGTCTTGACGGCCTCGTCAGTATTGATTGCCGTGGAAGGCTCCAGTTCAAGCCATCCGTTGCCGCACGATACCGCACAGAATATAATACCCAGTGCAATGAATATGTTTCTTGTCTTTTTCATAATACAGTCCTCAAAATGTAACATTCACGCCGAAAGTAACAGTCTTCAATGGAGGTGTACCCCAGATGGCTCCTCCGTTCCTGACAGCCTCCGGGTCGTAATAATCATACTTCGCCCACGTCCAGAGATTGCTTGCGGAAGTGAAAATCCTGAAAGAGTCAATCTTTGCCTTTCTCGTCCAACTCTCAGGCAGGGTAATGCCGAAAGTGAGATTCTTCAGCCTGATGTAATCCGTGCTGTGTATTGAACGGGAAGTAATATAGGAACTCATCGATACATCAGCATCCTCGATAAACAGCTCATAATCAGTCACATCACCCGGCTTTTTCCAGCTGTCGGCATAGTAGGCCGGAATGTTTGCCTCCAAATCATCACCGCCGTGTTCCGTCTTCTGCCACCAGGTATCAAACGAGTATCCGCCGAACTGGTAGCCAATCAGGAAACTGAGGTCGAACCATCTGTACCTGAACGTATTGGTAAGTCCTCCGACCACATCAGGCTCGGCATTCTTCGCCCATGGAATCCTGTTCGCCTTGGAAGGTTTCTCCGTGATTTCCTTGATGTAGTGTCCATTCTCATCCAGATCATTCGTATAGAACTGCGGCGCTCCGGTTTCGGGGTTGATTCCGGCGAACTCCATCACATAGAATGTACGGTAAGGATAGCCCACCTTGCGAATCTGTGCTCCGCTGATAATCTCCGTCTGCATCCCGTCAAGATTGAGAATCTTGTTCCTGTTGTGAGACAGGTTGAACGAAGTATTCCAGGTGAAGTTCCTGGTCCTGATATTCAATGAGTTAATCTCCAGTTCAACTCCGGAATTCCTGACCTCGCCGACATTCATGAGATAGCTTCCGAAGCCGGTAGTCATAGAAATAGGACGGTCCATCAGCAGATTTCTGGTATTTCTCGTGTAGTACTCCAGGGTGATGTTCACCCGGTTCGCAAAACCGAAATCTAGACCTGCATTGAGGTTGTGGTTGGACTCCCATTTGAGGTTCTTGTTTGCAATCTGTCCAAGGCTGATTCCAGGCTCGCCAATGAAGCCTGAATTCAGGCTGCTCAGGCCCATATAGCCATAATAATCAGACGGAAGCGTACCGTTGACACCATAGGAAAACCTGAGCTTGAGATCACTGAGCCAATGCCTTGACCTCATCATGAACGGTTCCTCGATAATTCTGTAAGCGGCTGAGAGTGACCAGAAATTGCCCCATCTGCTATCCTTGTGGAGACGTGAGCTCCCATCGGTTCGGAAAGAGCCGCCTACATAATAGCGGTTCTTGAAGTCATAGTTGAGCCTTGTGATATATGAGACCATCCTTGTCCGGCTGTCAGAGCCTCCCACCGACTGCAATGTCATGCCGTTGCTCATGGCATGTTTGTCCGGTGTCGCGAAATTGCTTGCGGAGCCGGAAAGATAATCGCTGTACTGGTCATCAATCTCATAGGCGGCAAGAACGTCGAAATGATGATTGCCGGCGATGGTGAACGCATAGCTCAGCTGGTTCGCCCATACCATTTTCCTATAGTCCTGGGACACTCTGGAAAGTCCTCCATTGATATCATCACCGTTGGAAGTCCGGGGATCCGACCACTCTCTTCCCTTGGTATAGGTGAAATCATAACTGAAGGTGGACTTGAAAACAAGATTCTTCAAGAACTCAAACTGGCCATACACGGTATTGAAACTTCTCGTCACATTCTCCCGCTGGTAGTCATAAGTGGCGGAAAGGAGAGGATTCCTGTCCCCGTTGCGGATGAATGACCTGTTCCAGCTTCCGTCCTCATTGTACACGGCATCCGAAGGGACCACGCAATTCCTTGAGGCATAGAATGGTGCAGTATAAGTCGTACCCTCGCTGTACACATCCTGGTTCACTATCGCAAAGAGCATGTTGGCTCCCAGACGCAGACGTTTGGTGGCCTGGTAATCCACATTCAGGCGGCCACTGATACGGTCCAGGCCGGAATTGATGGCAATACCGTCCTGACGGAGATACGCAATGGAGGAATAATAACTGAATTTTTCCGTTCCTCCGGATATGGAGGCCTCATAATTCTGGTGACTCCCCCTCTTGAAAAGGATGCTGTCCCAGTCAATATATCCGCACCACGGTACAGGGGCGTAATTGTCTATCTCCTCATTGGCGTATGCAACTGCATCCTCCTCGGTTTCCCCGTCCCTGAGCTGTCCGTTCTTGAGAGCATTGTAGATGTACTCGCGGCGTTGTTCACCGGACATAACCGGCCTGTATTCCATGGCGAAATCAGACCATCCCCAGTCCGCCTTCAGCGATACCTTCGGCTTGCCGGACTGCCCTCTCTTCGTGGTGATGAGAATTACTCCGTTGGCCGCCCTGGAGCCATAAAGCGATGCTGCGGCCGCATCCTTGATGATTGTCATGCTCTCAATGTCGGAGCTGTTGATAGTCGACATAATGTCGAGCTGGGCATCTGAACTCAGGGAATTCACAGAACCCGAACGGACAGGCACGCCGTCAATGACATAGAGCGGCTGGTTTCCCGCATTGAAGGAACCCATTCCCCTGATATTGATTTCAGTGGCCGAACCCGGCTGCCCGGACGGAGCGCTGAACTGGACTCCGGTAGCATTGCCCTGGAGCATCTCGGTGAAGGATGTGGTCGGAATATCCTTGATTTTTTCCGCCCTCACGTTGCTTGCGGAACCGGCGTAGGCAGACTTCTTGAACGTACCGTATCCTGTCACAATGACCTCATCCATCATATTGAGATCCTGCATCAGGATGATTTCAGCAGGTATTCCGGGGGACATTCTGACCTCCCTTGTAGTAAAACCGATGAAAGAGACCACCACAATCGCAGAATCAACGTCATATTGAATGGAGAAATTTCCCTCCGCATCAGACACGGAACCGATTCCCGCGCCCTTGACAAGAATATTGGCACCTGCGACAGGAATACCTGCATCATCCACTACTGAGCCTGTATAGTACTTTTTATCCTGTTTGACCGGTTCCCCTTCCTGCTTTACGGACGACGGTGCCGGCTTGATGGTAATCACCTCGCCATTGACAGTATAAGTAAGACCGTTACTGTCCAGGCAGGATTCCAGGGCCTTCTGCAATGTAACTTCCCTGAGATCCAGGGATGGAAGCACGACCCGCTCGATATCATCAGTGCTGTAAACGAAGGTGAAGTCTGTCTGTTTGTGGATTTCCCATAGGATATCACTCAAACTGGCATCCTTGGCTTTTACAGTCACGAGGCTCT
>SAMEA3663026__coassemble_951_pt1 | contig 10382 bp, 5 predicted proteins | sample SAMEA3663026__metabat2_low_PE_017 | metagenome-assembled genome bin SAMEA3663026 (sample SAMEA3663026) | pig gut metagenome | biome: pig gut; feature: pig-associated habitat; material: faeces | place: France | collected 2012
GACTGACACGTTTTCGATATCTTCAGGAGTAAGTCTCTGGAAATCAGATACTGTACGCGGGACTCCGTCGATTACGACGAGCGGGGCACCGAGTCCTCGGATATCCATGTTGGCGCTGTAGGTTCCCGGCTCTGCACTGGTCTGCCATACACGCACGCCCGGTACACGTCCGGTAAGCATGTTCTGGGGGTTCTCGGTCTTGGTCTTCATGAGTTCACCGGAATTGATTCCGGCCACGGCTCCTGTAAGGGATCCCCTTTTCTGGGTACCGTATCCTACGACAACGACGCTTTCAAGGAAGTTCGAGTCATCCGTGAGCACCACGTTGATTACCGTGCGCCCGTTAACGTTTACTTCCTGCGAAGTCATTCCTATGCAGGAGAATTCAAGAACAGCATCGGAAGGTACCGTGATGGTGTACTTGCCGTCGATATCAGTGGCAGCACCCGTCGTGGAACCTTTCACCATGACACTGGCACCGATCACCGGTTCCCCGGCACCGTCCTTGACGGTACCCGACACGGCAATCGTATTCTGTGCGTATGACATCACACCGGCCAGACATAGGCCAAGTATTGTCAAAAAGGTAGAAAGTACGCTTTTCATGTTGTTGCTTATTAAGTGGTTATTTTCCTTTTTTCAGTTGATATCCGGAGAGTGTAGCATATTCCGCAGCCCTTGCGAACGTGAACATGAGATTGACATTGTTCTTCGTCCTGTCCATGTTCCACCCGGCGAGAAGGCTGACCGGAAGAGTATTGTTCTCCAAATAATTCTCCCAGGCATAGTCCAGACAGTCCTGGAAGGAGTTGACGCATACGTCCGCACCGCTGAAATATTCCGCCGCGGCGATATATCCCCGGAGCAGGACGTCGTTGAACCAGGCGTTGTTGCCCGTAACGCTGTAGGTGTACAGGCCCGGTTTCGTGGCTCCGAGCTTCGCGAAATATGAGAAGCTCTTGTCCGTGAGAGTTTTCGCGTCAGAAAGATAGGCTGCCTCGGAAGTGGCGCCGTAAAGGTCGGCCACACCGGAAAGCATAGTGCCGCTATTGTAGGAGTAGGCAGGTCCGACCCTGTCGTAAAGAGCCGTGTTCTTGCGGTAACGCTCTCCCCCGACAGTCTCGTATTCAGGGCTTCCGCCACCTGTACGGTAGCCGCCCATGAAATCGTCATAAACCCCGTCCTCGCGGAGCAGGCAACCCTTCTGCCAGGAATATATCTTGGCGGCCATCTCGAGATAATAGTCTGCTTTCTTCGCAGTCTTCTTCACCCTGGTGTTGTCAGCATTGACTGCACCGTAGGTTATCTCGTCGGACTTGCCCCTGTATATCTCATGCAGCCATACGAGCGGAGTGATCATCGGGCTGTTGCTGCAGGCATGCTTGGTGACATATCCCGGTCCCCAGGTGATGCCGCCATTCTCCTTGCCAGAGGCATCCAGAGTGCAATCCCAGCCGTCGAGCACATAGGCTGTCAGATACTCGGCACGCTCCAGATATTTCGCGCTTCCGGTAGCCCGCCATGCATTGATGAGCTCACGGACAATCCACATCTGGTCATCATAGACGTTCTCGATGCCGGCCACTGCAGCACCTCCCGGAGATGATGCCCTGTGGACTCCGTAAGGACTCCATTCGGCAGTCCCGGTATAGGATGTGAGGGTGAAAGTCCCCTTGTAATAATCCATTCCGGAATACAGTTTCTCGAGCATTGCACTGAAGGAAGCGAACTTGCTGTCATAAATCTTGCTGTTGCCGCTCTCCTTGAGGGCTATCATCGAATTCATTGCAGCGGAAACCGCCTCGACGGCCGAGGTGTATTCCCAAATGCTCACGAGGTTGTCGGAAGACGTCGAAGAGAAAGGATTGTAGGTCATGCTGAGAGCCATTGTCCCGTCCTTTGAATAATGTGACAATGCATTCTCTATCAGGATGACGGCTCTCTCGAGATTCCTCTCGGCGAGATTCACCTCCTCCTTGTTGTTTCCGTTTCCGTTGTTGTCAGGCTCTGCGGGAGACTTGCTGCATGCCGAGCAGCAAGTCGCACCGAAAGCCAGAAACATTATAATCAGCTTTTTCCACATACCATTTATCAGTCAAAATCGACACCGTAGATGACAAGCTTCTGCTCGCCTCCCTGTCCGTCGGTAACGCCCTTGTATACACCGATTGCAATGGTGACATTCTTGCCGCTGTATGCGGAAAGGTCGTACTCGAAGGCTGCATAATCCTCTGCCGCGCCTGCTCCGTTCTCGTGGATGTACTGCCAGCAGCCGTTGCCGCCTGCAACTGCGCTTGCGGACTGTGCATTATTCTTCACCGGAGCGAGATGTGTCACTTCGCCCTCGTCAGTAATGGCCGTTACCTTGAACGTGGTAGGGGTATTGCCGTCGAAGTTCCTTACTCTCAGGGTCATATGGTCATTTGCACCTGAAATCGCGAACTTGGAGTAGAAATATGAGCAAGGAGTGTCATAGTTCGCAGCTACTCCTGAAGGGGTCTTGATGATGAAACCCTCGCTTGCAAGAGGCTCGGTATCCTTGTTCACGTATGTGAAACCCCAGTTGGCTGCGATATGGTTCGTCCTGTTCCATACCTGATAGCCCGGATGGTCTCTCTGCGCGCCCATTGGCATTCCCCTGAACGAAGTCTTCTCGTTAGGCATGATGGACCTGATGTTCTGGAGAGTCATGTGCCAGCCAGGAAGGTCGGCAATCTCGTCGCCAGGTATGTAATTGTCATTGTTGACCTGCTCCTTGGCGAAAGTCATGTGCCTGATAGGGAGCTGATGCCAGTAATTACCGGTCTTTGCACGATATACTCCGACTGCGAGAATCACTTCCTTGCCTATGTATTCCCTGAGGTCGAATGTATATTCCGAATATGAATCGCTTCCGTGAGCCCTGTTGTCCCCGACCTTCACTGCTACAGGATCTGCAGCATTGAGGTCAACCACCTGCACGCCGAACTGGAACGGATCGTCAGCGCTGGTGTTGTGGGTCCTGACATAGAGGGTCATGATGCTGTTGTCCTCGGTGATGAGCTTCTTGCCGTAGGTGAAGCTCTCGAAATTGTCGAGGTCGGCAGGACGTTTCTGCTGGTCTCCGTCATTCAGGGTCCTGAGACTGCATCCCTCGTTCTGATACTCGTAGTTGCCAACATAGGTGAGAGTGCCCATGAACACGCATGACCAGTCAACCCATCCGCCGCCGTTGCCTTTTCCGCCGCGGTAATCATTGGTGTACCAGCTGTCGGCATCGAGGAGGTCGGTCTTGGTCAGGCCAGGGAGAATCTCCTTGCCTCCGAGCACGACGTCAGGAATGGTGCAAGTACCGTCAATGAACATGTCCACAGTAATCTCCTTGGTATCCGAGCTTGGATATTGACAGGGTATATTCCTTGAGGAGAAGCCCCTCGAATGAATATGCTCCGTCCGAACCGGTAGTGATGTCGGCGCCGTTGCCGATGCTTATCACAGCACCGGAAAGAGGCCCGTTGCCATTCTGGGCATCGAGAACTTTTCCCTTGATGACGGCGTTGGCGTACTCCATCATAGGCGTCAGGCGCGCGTGTGTATCAGAGAAAGATCCGGCACTTACGGTGATTCCCACGGTAGCATAGCCGTCTTTCTCGAATGAAAGGAATCTGGATGTCATCGGTACATTTGAAAATGAGAAGGAGCCGTCCGCCGCCGAGCGGGTGGTCGCTTCCACGTCCCTGAGGGCATTGGTCTTCATCAGGGTGACGGTGACATCTGCCAGGGGATTGGACTGTGCATCCGTCACTACACCTTCAATAGTACCTTTTGCGAAATTGTCATCAGAGCTGCTGCCGTTCTCATCCTCGCAGGAAGCGAAGGCGAAAGACAAGCCGCAGGTGATACAGAAGAGCGCTAAAGCTCTGGAAATCTGATTTAGTTTCATACGGTTATTGATTTGTGTTGATAAAACGGTTTGCAAAATAAACGGCCCCAGATTAAGAATTTGGTTAAAAAAGGGTTAAAAATTCAAAAAAATACGTAATTTAACCGCAAATTTCACCAAAAATGAAACTGCTTCACTGTTTCAGGCTTGAAAAGCTTCTCATAGCGGGGGCCATACTATTTTCCGCAGCACTTCCCCAGACCCTCTCAGGACAGGGCCTGAGATTCAACGGACTTGAGCGGCAGATAGACGAGCGCACATCATACAGGGTATTCGACAGGAAGCGGCCGGCATTCAACGGAGACCTCAGCATAAAGTTCAAGCTCCAGACCTACATGGACGCTGAAGCCGGTCTCATATTCCGGCTGCAGGACAGCAAAAGACCCGAGATTCCGGCCCTGATCCTGTTCTACGACGGCGCGACGGACAGGCATCGTTTCTACGTAAACATCGAGAAACAGCGGACAGCAATCTCATTGTCTTTCAAGAAACCGCACGGCGGCAGGACTTCCGGATGGATGAACGTGGAATTCCGCCTTTTGACTGAGGACGGCATGGCCATGCTGTCCGTGGATTCAGACACCGTATATGCATCCATCAACCAGACAGGCCGGCATATCCTTCCGGACCTGGTCTTCGGAAAGAACGACTACAATATCGACATCCCGTCATTCTCCATCCGCGAACTGTCGGTCGGTAACAAGATGGAGGAATACCGTTTCCCCCTGGACGAGGAGACCGGGACCTTGGTTTCGGAGGACGGCGGGAAGGTCTTCGGATCCGTGGTGAATCCGGTGTGGCTTGCAGGAGACCACCACAGATGGATAAAGGATTTCAGCAGGACATCATCCCAGTTCCTCTGCGCTGGTTACGATGACAATACGCACGAAATCAGGACTTTCGACAAAGATTCCATCACATACTACAACGTCCTGGACGGCACAGTGCGCAGAAAGGCTTTCGCAAATGAATGTCCCGTCTCCATCACCATCGGCACCAACTTCCTTGATGGGAAGAACGGTAGAATCATCGCATACGAAGTGAATTACGACAAGAGCTGGAAAGGACCTGTGACCGTGGCTGCGTTGGACACCCTGACTCTGACCTGGACGACGTTGTCCACGGACCAGATGGAAATGCAGATGCACCATCACGCAGAATGGCTTGATGCAGATTCAGGACAGTTCTATATATACGGAGGTTTCGGAAACGGCAGGTACAATGGTGAATTCCGCAGGATGAATGTCCGTACAGGGCAATGGGAAACATGCCCGGAGCTGACCGGTGACGCATTGTGGCCGAGATATTTCTGCGCGATGGGTTACAGCAAATTCGACGGCTCGCTCTACATATACGGAGGAATGGGCAACGAGAGCGGCCGCCAGATTGTGGGAAGGGAATATTTCTATGACCTGTATCAGGTGGACCCGGTCACATTCGAAGTCAGGAAGAAATGGGCATTGGACAGTTGGGAAGGGCCCAACTGCGTAGCTGCCAGGAACATGGCAATATGCGAAGAAGACGGGTTCTACGCCCTGTGCTATCCGGAAAGCGTGACGGAATCGAGCTTGCAGCTGTACAGGTTCGCAATGAAGGACGGGAAACACGTCAAGCTCGGCAGTACAATTCCGATATTCTCTGACAAAATCACCACCAACGCCAATCTGTTCTACGACCGGGAACTTGGCAAGATGATAGCCCTGGTGGAAGAATCCAAGGACGACATCAGCTCATCGGTCACGGCTTACACCATCAGCTACCCTCCGAAGGCGCCTATCATAGAGGAGACTCCCGTGCAGATGAACACGCTGCTTTGGTTCATTTTCGCTTCAGCCGCCCTCTTTTCTGTTACTATCGTGATTCTGGCCATATTGTACCTGAGGTCACGCAAATACCGTAGTTTCGAGATGATGGACTACGAGAGACACGGTGCCAGGATAAGGCCTGTGAAAGAATGCCCCGACAGCATATTTCTTTTCGGAGACACCATGCTGATCAGTTCGTCCGGAGAAGACATCACCGCGATGATGACGGAACGTCTCAAGGAAGCATTCCTGCTCATCCTGTACTATACTCCCGAGGGAGGCATCAGTTCGCGGCGCCTGAGCGGGATGATGTGGCCTGACAAGGAAGAGGAAACCTCGAAGAATGTCCGCGGAGTCACGCTCAACAACCTGCGGAAGATTCTCGCGAAAATCAATGGTATCCATCTGATATTCAAGGAGAAGAGATATAGCATTGAATGTACCGGGCCTATCTTTTGCGACTATGTGGAATGCCTGAAGGAGCTGGAATGCTACTCTCCGGGCAACGACAGGCTGCTTTCAATCCTCGCAAGGGGAAAGTTCCTCCGCGACGAGAAGAACATCCTGCTCGACCGCATGAAGGAAGACATGGAGAACAAGATTGTGCCGGCAGTGACAAGCGAGGCCGGATGGAGATTCGGCAACGAAGACTGGGGCAATGCACTTCTCTGCACCGATATCCTGTTCGAAATAGATCCGTTCAATGAGAATGCGCTTGCGGTGTGTGTCAGGACATTGTGCAAGATCGGACGAAGCGACGAAGCGAGGGTGAGATACAACAACTTCATCACCCAGTACAAGAAGGATTATGACGAAGACTACCCGGTTCCGTTCGAGAGTGTTCTTGGCCAGATTCAATAAAACAGCAGCCCTACCCTGAATGCCGCGAACGCCATCACCCAGGCTATGACCATAGTATATACGCAGCAGGCTATGGCCCAGCGCCATTTGCCGGTCTCGTTCTTAATGGCCACGAAAGTGGCAATGCACGGGAAATACAGCAGAATGAACACCATGTAGGCGAATGCCGAGGCCTTGGACAGATCCCGCTGCAAGGCTGTCTGCAGCTGGGTATCTTCGTTTAGATTATCGCCTGCACCCACCTTGGAACCTTCCGAATACATTACACCCAACGTACTGACTACCAATTCTTTGGCAGCGATGCCGGTGATTAGGCCCACATCCATTTTCCAATTGAATCCGAGAGGTTCGAGTGCCGGCGACACGAGCCTGCCGAACTGCCCTATGAAAGAATTGGCCTGCTGGGCCGCATAGAGAGAATCAATTTCCCTGTCCAGCGCCAGCCGCCCGGCTTCGAGACTGGAGACTGCCTCATCGCCGATGAATCCTGAACCCAGGGCATCTCCCTTACCGATTTCCTTCATGGCTTCAAGCCTCGTTGTCACCTCGGACATCCTGTTACGTGCGGCAGCCAGTTCGTTGTTTCTCGGGAAATATCCCAGGAACCAGATCAGGGTGGAACAAATCAGGATGGTGGTCGCCATCTTCTGCAGATACTGGCGCCCCTTCTCCCAGGTATGCCTCCATATTGCCTTGCCGGTAGGCACCCTGTACGGCGGGAGCTCCATCACGAACGGCAGGTCGTCATCCTTCACGAAACGGCTCAGCACCACGGCGGACAGGATGGCCAGCACAATGCCGAGAAGATATATTCCAAGTAGCGCCAGGGCAGCATTTTTAGGAAAGAAGGCCCCGGCAATGAGCACGAAAACCGGAAGCCTGCCCGAGCAGGACATGAACGGGATTATGGCAATCGTGATGAGCCTGCTCTTCCGGCTCTCTATGGAGCGGGTGGCCATTATTGCAGGCACATTGCAGCCGAAGCCCATCACCATCGGGATAAAAGACTTTCCGTGGAGCCCTATCTTGTGCATCAGCTTGTCCACGATGAACGCCGCCCTCGACATATATCCGGAATCCTCCATCAGCGAGATGAAGAAATAGAGTATCAATATATTGGGCAGGAACACCAGGACACTCCCGACACCGGAAATGATGCCGTCCACCACAAGGTCCTTCAGCCATCCCGCCTTCATGAACGAAGCGATGAACTCCCCAGTCCGCGAAACAATCCAGTCAATCCACGTCATGGGATAATTGCCGATACTGAACGTGGCCTGGAAAATGATATACAAAATGGCCACGAAAATCGGGAAGGCAAGCCACCTGTTGGTGACGACGGCGTCAATCCGGTCGGTGATGGTCCTCTTGGGGTGTTCCTCGCGGTGTCTTGCGTATGTCTCGGCCAAAGCTCCCTGGATGAATGCGTATTTCGCGTCAACTATGGCGGACTCGGTATTGGAATGCAGATAAGTCCTGATGCGCCGCTCCTCCTCGACCCTTGCCGAGATGATTTCGTCCCTTTCCGGAAGGGCATCGATGATTCTCTCGATATCTCTGTCATTCTCAAGATATTTGATGGCCAGATATCTCGTGGAATAGCGGTCGCGGACCGACGCATTCCTCTGGAGCAACAGCTTTATTCGGTCGATACTCTTCTCAAGCTCCGCACCATGGTAGATATGGATGTGGCGTGAAAGTCTCTGGTCGCTTCTGGTGTAAATCTTTATTACTGTGTCGAAAAGCTCCGGGATTCCGGTTCCGTCACGGCTCACCGTCGGGCAGACAGGCATTCCGAGAAGCCAACCCAACTGCTTGATATCCAGCTTGTCACCGTTTGCCTGCAGTTCATCGTACATGTTCAGGGCCATCACCACTCGCAGGTTCATGTCTATTATCTGGGTGGTGAGGTAGAGATTTCTCTCGAGATTGGAGGCGTCAACGACATTGATTATGACGTCCGGGACATTGTCTATCAGATTTTTGCGGACATACAGTTCTTCCGGGCTGTAGGCCGAGAGGGAATATGTACCCGGCAGGTCCACGAGCACGAACTTGTAGCCCTTGTACTCGAAACGGCCTTCCTTCGCATCCACGGTGACGCCACTGTAGTTGCCCACATGTTCGTGGGAGCCTGAAGCAATATTGAACAGGGATGTCTTGCCGCAGTTCGGATTGCCCACAAGGGCTACCCTGATGACGTGGCCGCGTTCCTCGGCGAGCTTGGACATCATCTTGTTCAGGGCCCATTCCTCATCCGCGTCGTCTTCATATACAGCCATCGGAGTCCTGTGCTCCGACAGTTCTACCAAGGCTTCCGCCTCGGATATGACCTCTATCTGGTCAGCCTCACTGCGACGGAGCGAAAGTTTATACCCAAGTATTTCATATTCAATAGGATCCTTCAGAGGAGCATTCAGGACTACGGTCACTTTCTTGCCGGAGATGAACCCCATCTCGATAAGTCTTTTCCTGAAGCTTCCATGACCGTTGACCTTCACGATCACACCCTGCTCCCCGGTCCTCAAGTCTGACAGTCTCATAAGCCATTCCCTATAATTCTGCAAATATAGCCCATTTATCAGGATTATGGCATACTCATTATTAGGTAAATCTCGGATCCCTTTAGTGAATCTCCGGCACCGGGGCGGAATGCGACGGAATGGAAGATTTCACATAAGGCCAGCCGTCTATCCATTCCACGCGGTCCAGCATCAGGACACGGCCTTCCGGACCGCCGACTACGAATGAATGATACAGGATCCAGTCGTTACCGGCATCGTCGGAGACTATCTCGGAATTGTGCCCGGTGCCGACGAAGAGGCCATCGCCGTGGATGACAATCTCGTGATTGTTCTCGAGCATGGGACGGCCTTCCCTGTCCACATACGGCCCGAAAAGGCTGTCCGAGCGGCCGACGACCGTCTTGTACGTGCTTTTCGTACCCTCGCAGCAGGAGCCTATTGAAGCGAAAAAATAATATTTTCCTTCGTGCCTGTGGATGTAAGTGCCTTCGTAGGCAGTACCAGCCACGAGCACCGGCTCCTCACCCGGCATCACTCCGAGTCCGTCATCCGTGAGCCGGACATGATATATTCCCCTGAAACTGCCCCAGAAAAGATATTTGCATCCGTTCTCTTCGATATAGAACGGGTCAATGCTGTTCTTGACTCCTATCTCATTGCTCCTGAATAGCTTGCCCTTGTCCACAAACGGTCCTTCAGGACTGTCCGCCACGGCACAGCCTATCCCGCAGGTCCATTCTCCTCCCCATACGGACATGGAATAATACATCACGTATTTCCCGCCGACCCGGGTCACATCCGGCGCCCATATTCCTGCTCCCGGTTCGAAAGAAGGCCTGGTGTCGTCCGTGAAAGCAGTACCGACATATTCCCAGTCCACGAGATTAGCCGACTTCATTATCGAAACGTTCTTCGCCGTGCCGTAGGCATAATACCATCCGTCGTCCGCCCTGACCACGGAAGGATCCGGCATCGAATTGGTTGTCACGGGATTAGAATACATTTTGCCCTCAAGTCTGCCATCGGCCCTGCAGACAGGCAATGCGGAAACAAAGCAGGATGCCATCACGACAAGCATCACCGCAAAAAATCTGGAATTCATCTTCTGCATAGTAAAAGTCTGGTAACAATGATACAAATCAAGTTTCGCAAGTCACAATTTACTGCTTTTCAGAGGATTTATTTCTCTGTGCGTGCAAAAGGCCCACGCACATTTTTTGTATACGCTACCCTTTTCCTAAATCCCTACCGTCCCTTCGGGCTGCTCGC
>SAMEA3663026__coassemble_963_pt1 | contig 10230 bp, 8 predicted proteins | sample SAMEA3663026__metabat2_low_PE_017 | metagenome-assembled genome bin SAMEA3663026 (sample SAMEA3663026) | pig gut metagenome | biome: pig gut; feature: pig-associated habitat; material: faeces | place: France | collected 2012
GCCATCTTCACGAGCCCGTCATCATCAATGTTAGTGAGCTTCAAGCCAGTTTTTTCCATAATTGCATTCTACTGTAAGTGGAACTGATAATTCTGTCACGTGCTCCATTTCCTGCACGGCGATTTCCATCACCCTGTCCACCTCCCCGGCCGCAGTGTCAAATAGTAGCTCGTCGTGGATCTGGAGCACCATCCTGCTCGCCAGCTTTTCTTCGGCCAGTTTCCGGTCAACGCTGATCATGGCCAGCTTGATGATGTCAGCGGATGTTCCCTGTATAGGTGCGTTCACGGCATTCCTCTCGGCAAGAGCCCTGACAGTTGCGTTTCTGGCGTTGATGTCCGGGAGATATCTCCTCCTGCCGAAGATTGTCTCCACATATCCGTTCTCCCGTGCGGCGGACAATGTGTCTTCGATGAAAGACCTGATTGCCGGGAACGCTGAGAAATAGTCATCTATGATTTTCTTCGCCTCGCTTCTAGAAATGCCGAGCCTCTGCGCCAGGCCGAAGGACGAGATTCCGTACATTATTCCGAAATTGGCTGTCTTCGCCACCCTTCTCTGGTCTGCTGTCACTTCCTCGTGAGGAATGCCGAAAATCTTGGCGGCAGTGGCCTTGTGCACGTCAATCCCTTCCCGGAATGACTGTATGAGATGCCTGTCCTGGCTGAGGTGCGCCATTATCCTGAGCTCTATCTGTGAATAGTCGGCGGACACTATGAATCCGTCAGACGTTCCGGGGACGAAAGCCTTCCTGATTTCCTTGCCCCTCTCCGTCCTGATAGGTATATTCTGCAGGTTCGGTGCTGATGAACTCAGCCTACCGGTGGCCGTAAGTGCCTGGTTGAAAGTGGTATGCACCCTTCCGTCCTTCTGTGAGATATAGCCCGGGAACGGCTCTATGTAGGTCGAAAGCAGTTTCTTCACCCCGCGGAATTCCAATATCTCGCCGATTACAGGATGCTTCCCGGACAATGCCGCAAGCGTGGTCTCGTCAGTCGGATAGCTGCCCCTGCCGGTCTTCTTCGCTTTCGGGTCGAGGTGAAGTTTGTCGAAGAGCACGTCCCCGATCTGTTTCGGAGAGGAAATGTTCAGGTTCGGTTCATCCGTCATTGTCCTTATCCGCTCCTCCCTCTCTGCCAGTTCGGCACGAAGCCCGTCTGCGAATTCCCTGAGCTGTCCGAGGTCAACCTTGACTCCGGCTCTTTCCATCCGTGACAGAACTTTCAGCAGAGGTTCCTCCATCCTGAAGTAAAGTTCGTTGAGGGAGGTTTCTCCGCCGGAAGACTTTATCAGTTCCTCATGCACGGCAAGACCTGTAACCATTGCTGCTGCAGTTTCCCTTATGAGGTTATCCCCAGGCTCCTCTGCAGCGGGCTCGTCAAACAGGCTCACAGGCTCGTCCTCCCGCTCCTCCTGTCCGCATTCCTCAAGTTCGATTCCGGCGTATGTCCGGGCCAATATTTCCAGGCTGTGGCTTCTTTCCGGATTTATGAGATAATGCATCAGGCTGATGTCCAATAGTTTGCCCTGTATCGCAATGCCCTCTTCGGCAAGGAGGGAGAACTGCTGTTTGAGATAGTATCCGTATTTGTCCACATCAGGGTTCTCCAACAGGGCTGCGAAAGCCGAAACTTCCCCGGTAGCCGTACGGACACGCAAATCTCCTGAGCCAGGGCGCACTGCACCGTCATCAGGGCATGTTGCAAGAGTCATCGTGCAGCCTGACAATCCGGATGACTTGCAGCTCATTGCCACGGCCCTGTTCCTGACGGCTTCGCTGATGAATCCGGCTGTTGGTGCCTCCTCCACGACAAGCTTTCTTCCGGAGCCGGCCTGTTTCTCTTCGGAAGGCGCCTTGTCCGATTCCGGCACAAGCTTCTTCAGAGAATTGAACTCGTACTGCCCGAAGAGTTCCGCAACTTTCGCATTGTAACGCATAGTCAGCCTCATGTCGTCAGCAGTAGTGGCTAACGGGATGTCCGTCTTGATGGTCACGAGCGAATGGCTGAGTGCAATATGACTTTCAGCTTCCTCGAATTGCGACTTCTGCCGGGCCGTGAGCTCGTCAAGATGCCGGTATATGTTCTCCACGCTTCCGTATTTGGAAATGAGCTTGCCTGCCCCTACTTCGCCAATGCCCTTGACTCCCGGCACATTGTCGGCAGTGTCACCGCACAATGTAAGCATCTCGATGACCTGGGACGGGTCCGAGATTCCGTATTTCGCACATATTTCCGCGCTGCCTATTATTTCCGCAGTCTCTCCTGCCTTGCCGGGACGGTACTGGTAAATTCCGTCACCTACAAGCTGTCCGTAGTCCTTGTCAGGAGTCACCATATACACATCCATGCCTTCCCCGCGCATCTTGACGGCCATCGAACCGATAACGTCGTCAGCCTCGAATCCGGGTATCATCAGGACCGGGATATCCAGGGCCCTGCACAATTCCACGAGAGGTTCCAGCGCATCGATCACCAACTGCGGAGTCTCGCTGCGGTTTGCCTTGTATGCAGGGTACATCTCGTTCCTGAACGTGCCCCCCGGAGGATCGAACGCCACTGCGAAATGTGTGGGCTGTTCGCGCTGGACGAGCTCAAGAATGTATTTTGTGAATCCGAACAGGATCGACATGTCGTCTCCCTTCGAGTTTATCATCGGCCTTCTGAGGAAGGCATAATACATCTTGAATACCAGTGCGTGCCCGTCTATCAAGAATAATCTGTCTTTCATAATGCAAATGTCCTGATATGGGACAATTATTCAAAGTTAGCTTATCCGCAAGTATTTTCCAATAGTGGAAATGATTTTTTAACTTTGCATCGTCATGAGCAATAATACGGAACATATTGCCGTTGCAGACAGGCTTTCCGTCGGCTACGGGGCTGCAGGATTAACAGGGGAATCTTCATTCAGGATTGTCCCGGGGGAATGCGTTCTCCTGTGCGGGCCCAACGGTACCGGCAAGACCACATTGCTCCGTACTCTGGCCGGACTGATTCCTCCTGTGTCAGGAACTCTTGAAATGAACTGCGGAGCCGTGTTCGTGCCGTCCCGTATTCCGAGGGTCAAGGGCTTCACAGTCAAGGAGTTCGTCTCAATGGGACTGTACCGGTCATCAGACTGGACTGGCCGGGTCCTTGGCAATGCCGCAGCGCGTATAGAAGAAGTGATGGAGTCAATCGGCATTGAGGAATTTTCCGGGAAGGACATCATGCAACTCAGCGACGGGGAATTCCAGAAGGCCTGCATAGCTTCCTCATTGGTACAGAATGCTGGACTTGTGCTTTTGGATGAACCTACCGCGTTCCTCGACGTCGAGGCCAGAATCGATATCCTGAAACTCCTGCGAAATTCTTCCTGCGGCTGCCGTTCAGTCATTTTCTCATCCCACGATATTGCCGATTCCGTCCTGACAGTGACAAGAGTCATGGGGCTGGGACGCTCCAAAGGCGATTCGTATGCAATTCTTTTCGATTCCGGAAGCAATGCCGGCCTGGATCAAAGAAAAGATGTCCTGAAGCATTGTTTCAATGTTCAGTCCCTGTATCTTGACATCAGATAGAATATTACAGGTATTCCCACGAGAGCCGTGGTGCTTCCTGCCGGCAGGGGAGTCCCCGTGCATTGTGCCAGAAAATCTCCTGCGAGACAGATGGCTGCTCCTGTAAGCGCGCTCAATGGCAGTATGCAGATCATGGAGGACCTTCCGGAAGTCCATCTCGCTATATGGGGAGCGATGATTCCCGCGAATCCCACCGGTCCGCAGAAAGCTGTAGAAGCCCCGGCAAGGATGCAACAGCTTGCCACTGCCCAAATTCTGATTCTTTTCACATTGCCTCCGGACGCCACTGTGAACTCTTCTCCGAAAAGCATGAGGGTCAGCCCTTTGTGATTGGCCAATGCCATGGCCGTACCGACAGCGAGGGCGATGGCGAGGATGCCTGTCTGGACAGGTGTGTTGCCTGAGAAACTGCCTGCCGCCCAATTCCAGTACATTTTCAGTCCGGCCTCGTCTGCCTGATACTCGATGATGGATGTGATCGCACCGAGCACGAAACCGAGCATGACTCCTGCCACGAGCAGTCCTGACGAACGGTGTATTCTCGTGGACATCAGGGCTATAAGTATTGCAGATACGAGGGCTCCCGCTGATGCTGCAGCCGTGATCCCGATTCCGGAAAGCATTGATCCGGCCCCTGCTCCAGCTGCTGCCGTGAAGATTGCCACGCCTGTACCTGCACCTGCGCTGAGACCGAATATGTGAGGGTCTGCCAGAGGGTTCCTGAATACGGACTGCATCTGCGCCCCGGCAATGGCAAGACATGCTCCGACAAGTGCTGCACTGAGGACTCTCGGACCTCGTATCACATTGATTATCCGTGAGATGAAATCATCTTCGCATCTTCCCAGAATGGACTTTGCAATTTCTTTCAGGCCAATGTCCACAGGACCGCAGAGAAGGTCGGCAAGAGCCATGACCAGGACAATCCCGGCCGTGATGGCGTATGCCGTTGCGAGTCTGCTGCTCCTGTTCATTTTTTAGAGAATTATTCTGCCGGGATATTGGTCTTTACGGGGATATATGCCATCACCAGACCTATGATGGTGACGCATCCTGCGGTGGCGAGGACATCGGACATTTCCACGATTATCGGATATGCTGCCGCAGTGAATCCTCCCGGCATCCTTATGAATCCGAACTGCTGCTGGAGGAATGCGAAACCGAGTCCTGTTGCCAGTCCTGCAGCCATGCCGAGCAGGGATATCAGCCATCCTTCAGTGATGAAGATTCTGTTGATGAGTCCGTCCATGGCACCCATTCCGCGCAATGTCCGGATGTCATCCTCCTTCTCGATGATGAGCATGGACAGACTTCCGAATACGCTGAATCCTATCAGGATAATGATGAAGATGAGAATCAGGAAGATGGCCGCTTTCTCGTATTTCATCATCTTGTAGAGGGCTTCGTTCTGCATGAACCTGTCCCTGACCTCGTAGTCCGCGCCGAGCCGCTCCTGCAAGCCGGAGATTATTTTCCTGAGCCCTTTCTCCCCGGCCTCAGGCCTTATGCGAATTTCGATTGAGGATACCTCGTCATTGTATTCGAGAAGTTCCCGCATGGTCTCGATGGGGACTATCATAAGGGAGGCGTCCACGTCTGCATTCACCGTGAACACTCCTGCAGGAAATACCTTCACCATTTCCAGGGAAGCTGCAGGATTGGCCAATGAGATATTCCTGTCCCTTGCCGGGAAATACATCTCTATCGGGGCTACGAACCTCGGGCTGATGTCCATGGAGGCTGCGGTTACCGCCCCTATTACGGCCAACGGAACCTCCCCCTTGTGAAGGTTGAAATGACCTTCCTTAAGATGTTCCCTGAGAGGTGATTCCTCCTCGTATACCTTGTCGACTCCCTTGGCCTTTACGATGCCGCTCCGGCCGTCATAGTTCAGGAACACGTTCTCTTCCAGGACGCTGCACATATTCATCACCTCGTCCTGCCCGTATGCCCAGTCAAATGCGGGGGAGTCCGGGACGAAGACCTTTCCTTCGGCCGGAGTTATGAGAATGTCCGGCTCGACATTGCCGAGGGAATCCCTCACGAGCCCGTCGAAGCCGTTGTAGACTGACATTATGATGATGAGGGCTGCAGTCCCGACGGCAATCCCCGCCGAGCTTATCGCTGAAATGATGTTGATAACATTGTGCGACTTCCTGGCGAACAGATACCTGACTGCAAACCTCAACGGCAGGTTCATACCTGTTATTTCTTTAAGAGTTCATCGATGTGTTCCGCATAGTCGAGCGAGCTGTCGAGGAAGAATGCCAGTTCCGGGACAATCCTGAACTGTTTGGCAACTATGCGTCCCAGCTCGCCCCTGATTGTCCTGGCGTTCTCGTTGACGAGCTGCATCACCTCCTCTGATTTCGCGGAAGGGAATACGCTGACATATACCTTGGCCACAGACAGGTCAGGGCTTATCCTGACCTCCGTGACGGACACCATTGCGCCTCCGAATGCGGCCATGCCTTTGCTCCGGATGATTTCCGCTATGTCCTTCTGAAGCTCCCTGGCCACCTTGAGCTGTCTCGTGCTTGCTCCGTTCTCCATGATATCCTCCTGTCAGGAATTTACAATACGTTGATGATGAAGTAGTTCTTCTTGCCTTTCTGGACGAGGATGTATTTGCCGTCCACGATGTCCTTCTCCCCGGCCTCGAAATCCACTGACGAAATCTTGTCCTTGTTGATGCTGACGCCTCCTCCCTGGATCATCTTGCGGCATTCGCCCTTGGACGGGAATACGGATGTCTTCACTGCGAGCAGGTCGATGATGCCGCTTGGCAGATCCTCTTTCCGTATGTCGAATGTAGGCACTCCTGAGAATACTGCGAGGAATGTCCTTTCGTCCAGTTTGCGGAGCTCTTCCGAAGTGGAATTGCCGAACAGCATCCTGGATGCTGCCAGTGCGTTTTCATATTCCTGCTCTCCGTGCACCAGAATGGTGACTTCCCTTGCAAGCAGTTTCTGGAGCCTTCTCTGTCCCGGGTCCTGGCGGTGTTCCGCGATTGCGGACTCAATCTCCTCCCTGCCGAGCAGGGTGAAAATCTTGATGTATCTTTCAGCGTCCTCGTCTGAAACATTGAGCCAGAACTGGTAGAACTCGTATGGGGAAGTCCTCTCCGGGTCGAGCCAAATGTTGCCTTTCTCGGTCTTGCCGAACTTCTTGCCGTCAGCCTTGCGGATGAGAGGGCAGGTAAGTGCGTATGCATCCGTCTTGCCGAGCATCCTGCGGATGAGTTCAGTACCTGTGGTGATATTGCCCCACTGGTCGCTTCCGCCCATCTCGAGACGGCAGTTCATGTGCTCGTACAGCCAGAGGAAATCATATCCCTGGAGGAGCTGGTAGCTGAATTCGGTGAATGACATTCCCTCCCTCGCTTCGTTCGAGAGACGCATCTTCACTGAATCCTTGGCCATCATATAGTTCACTGTGATGTGCTTGCCCACGTCGCGGATGAAATTCAGGAATCCGTAATCCTTCATCCAGTCGTAATTGTTCACGAGCTCGGCCTTGTTCGGGGCGTCAGAGTCGAAATCCAGGAACTTTGAGAGCTGTTTCTTGATGCACTCGATGTTGTGGTTGAGAGTGTTCTCGTCGAGAAGGTTCCTCTCCTGGGATTTTCCGGAAGGGTCGCCGATCATGCCCGTGGCTCCTCCGACGAGGGCTATAGGCTTGTGCCCGCATTCCTGGAAATGCTTGAGAATCATTATGCTGACCATGTGTCCGATATGGAGGGAGTCGGCTGTCGGGTCAATGCCTACATAAGCTGCCGTAGGACCTTCCATCAGTTTTTCCTCAGTTCCAGGCATGATGTCCTGGATCATGCCTCTCCATCTGAGTTCCTCTACAAAATTCTTTGTCATATCTATTTCCTTTTATTTCGTTTATAGAAATTCTTTAATTCCGGCTATGTCCGGACATGCTCTTCGTCATTGCAATTTACAAATATAGATAATTTTTTCGATATTGTTATTTTTGCGGAAAACCATTAAATTTGCAGATTGTAAGAATCAAGAATAAATTTTAATACAGATAACATTATGAGAAAGAAAATTGTTGCCGGAAACTGGAAAATGAACACCACTGTTCCGGAGGGCGTGGCTCTTGCAGAAGCCGTCGTAGAAAAATCAGCTCAGGTTCCTGAAGGAGTAGGCCTCGTGATTGCCACTCCGTTCACCCACCTCGTTCCTGTAGCAGGCGTTGTGAAGGGCACAAGGGTTCAGCTCTCAGCAGAGAACTGCGCTGACAAGGAGAAAGGCGCTTACACCGGAGAGGTGTCTGCCGCAATGCTCGCTTCAGCCGGCTGCGAATACACCATCCTCGGACATTCTGAGAGAAGGCAGTATTACGGTGAGACCGATGCCATCCTCGTGGAGAAGGTGAAGCTTGCTCTTGCAAACGGTCTTGACGTCATTTATTGCGTAGGCGAGAATCTCGACCAGAGAGAGGCAGGCAAGCACTTCGAGGTGGTTACCGCACAGATTGAGAACGTTCTCTTCGGCCTCACTGCAGAGGAGATGGCAAAAATCGTCGTTGCATACGAGCCGGTATGGGCAATCGGAACAGGCAAGACCGCAACTGCTGAGCAGGCCCAGGAAATCCACGCTTGCATCCGCAAGGTGCTCGCCGGCAAGTTCGGCGCACAGGTAGCAGACGACACCACTATCCTCTATGGCGGAAGCTGCAAGCCATCCAATGCAAAAGAGCTTTTCGCTTGTCCTGACATTGACGGAGGTCTTATCGGAGGCGCTGCGCTCAAGGCTGACGATTTCATCCAGATCGCATTGTCATTCTAATAATGGCCGACTCCGGCTTTCCGCCGGTAATGGAAACATTGATCCGGCCGGGAGACAGGACGTTGGGTTCTGCCCCCGGGCGGATTTTTTAATCAAATATTCCAAGATGAAGAGATTATTATACATAACAGCTTGTGCTTCATTACTTTGCGGTTGCGCTGACAGGCATGCTCCAGTATCTGCGCTCCAGAACAAAGTGAATTCCTATGCTACTTTCCAGATAGGTTCTCCTTATATGGAGGGTCTTACGGACAATGGCAAGGAGGTCCTGAACCTCTTCCGTCTCGCTGCAGACGAGGTGGACAATATCTATTGGCAGCAGGTTTTCGGGGACAAGAATCTGATTCTCGCCCTGCCTGACGGCCCAGCCAAGGAATATGCCCTCATCAATTACGGCCCTTGGGACAGGATGGACAGCAACGAGCCTTTTATCGAAGGTTATGGCCCGAGACCTGCCGGTGCGAGGTTCTATCCGGAGGATATGACCGCGGAGGAGTTCGATGCCCTCGACGATCCTGCCAAGAACAGTCCTTACACCCTCATCCGCAGGGATGAGTCCGGCAATCTGAAGGTCGTATGGTATCATGACGCATATAAGGAGAGCATAGAAAAGATAACACGTTATCTCGAAGGGGCTGCCACAATGACGATCAAGGAGAGTGTCAGGAATTTCCTCCTGAAACGTGCCGAGGCTCTCAGGACAGATGACTACTATGAGTCTGACCTCGCATGGATGGACATGAAGGACAGCAAGATGGATATCGTAATCGGACCTATCGAGGACTATGAGGACGGAATCCACGGGCTCAAGACAGCATACGAATGCTTCATTCTCCTGAAGGACCTCAAACGTACCGAGGAGCTGAGGAAGTATATCTCCATGCTTCCTGACCTGCAGAAATCCCTGCCTTGCGCTCCTGAGTACAAGACTTTCGTTCCGGGTACAGAGTCCGACATGTTCGTTTATGACGCGATATATTATTCCGGAGACGCGAATGCCGGCGGAAAGACCATTGCCATCAATCTTCCGAATGACCCGAAAGTACATGCCGAGAAGGGTACGAGGAGGCTCCAGCTGCGCAATGTCATCAAGGCCAAGTTCGACAAGATTGTCTATCCTATCGGTTCAATCCTTATTGAGCCTGAGCAGCAGAGGTATCTCAGCGCTGACGCATTCTTCTGGAACGTGACTTTCCATGAGGTCGCCCACGGTCTCGGAGTGAAGGAGACTGTCAACGGTCTTGGCCCTGTGGACAAGGCTCTCGGTAACGAGTCCTCAATATGGGAGGAGGCCAAGGCTGACATTCTCGGTCTGTACATGGTCTGCAACCTTATTGACAAAGGTGAGATTCCTGTAATCTCGAAGGAGTCCGCGATAACGACTTATATCACCAGTCTCGTGCGTTCAGTACGTTTCGGTGCAGGTGAGGCTCACGGACGTGCAAACATGATGTGCTACAATTTCCTGAAGGAGAACGGAGCATTCGAGAGGAACAAGGACGGACGCTATCATATCAATTTCGACAAGGTTCCTGAGGTCATCTCGGCATGGGCAAATCTCATCCTGACTACCCAGGCAACCGGCAATTATATGTTCGCCAAGGAGTACGACACCAACCACGCAGTGGTTCCGGAGGCTCTTTCGGCTGACATTTCCAATGTGAACCGCAGCGGTGTCCCAGTTGACATCCGTTTCGAGTTCGTCTGGTAAAGATGTAAATTGACAATAAAGTACCCGGAGGTTTTGCATATAGCACTATCTCCGGGTATTTCGATTTAAGCTCTCCAACCTTCTACAGGATAATTCGTCAGAAGCGCGAGGTCCTCTATGCCATGGGCCCATGGTCGCCCGTGACCTTGTGAACG
>SAMEA3663026__coassemble_964_pt1 | contig 10219 bp, 8 predicted proteins | sample SAMEA3663026__metabat2_low_PE_017 | metagenome-assembled genome bin SAMEA3663026 (sample SAMEA3663026) | pig gut metagenome | biome: pig gut; feature: pig-associated habitat; material: faeces | place: France | collected 2012
TCCTGCCTCTTGTAGAGACCTCCCTTCAGGGCCCTTTGAATGATTTCACGTCATTGTTCGGCCAGCCTTTCAAGGTGTACAATACCGCATTGATTCTCAGAAGACAGATGTATTCACTCGGCATTGCCGCTGAACTGAATGCTTCATTCAGGGAATTGATGAAAGAGAAAAACGTGCTCAGCCTGGATGATTCCAACACGATATTGAAGGGAATCATCGACGGGAGCGATGCTCCGTTCATCTATGAAAAGACAGGAGTACGATTCGACAACTTCCTGCTGGACGAGTTCCAGGACACGTCGAACATACAGTGGGAGAATTTCCGTCCTCTCCTCGCGGAGAGCAATGCCAGAGGCAATTCCAATCTCATCGTGGGAGACGTGAAGCAGAGTATATACCGCTGGCGTAATTCAGACTGGAACCTCCTGAATACCAGGCTGAAGGAAGAGTTTCCGGATTCCGAAGCATCAGTTCTTGACTCGAATTGGAGGAGTGTCCGCAACGTGGTATCATTCAACAATTCCTTCTATCCCTTCGCTGCACGGCAACTCGACTGGGCGTGTCCGGGACAGAATACCATCTCGGGTATCTATTCAGATGTGATACAGAACGTTACTGATACAGGGGCGGACCACGGTAATGTGGACGTGGTATTCTGCACTGACTCGGACGGAGAGGACATGGAGATGTCCACCGTGTTGTCCGAGATACGCCGTCTCGTGGAAGGCGGCGCGGCATATTCGGATATCGGCATACTGACACGTTCCAATGCACTTGCCGCGCAAGCCGCGTCATCCCTTCTGGCTGCAGATATTCCTGTCATTTCTGATGACTCGCTCACAGTCAAGTCATCTCCTGCGGTCAGGCGCCTGACGGCGCTCCTGTCTTACGCGGACAATCCTGGTGACACGTTGAATTCCTTCATGGCAGGTTCTCTCGGCATCACCCCGCCGGAGGAGTACCATTCCATCATGGACCTCTGCGAATATTTCATAAGAGGTATGAAGGCCGTACCGGGATGTTCACTTGCAGGGGAGATCCCGTACATCCAGGCATTCATGGACATTGTCCAGGACTGGACCGCCACGAACGGCAATTCGCTCCCGGCTTTTCTTGCCTATTGGGATACAGTAGACCCGAAAATCAGTTCGCCGGAAGGCTCGGATGCAGTGAAGGTGATGACTATTCACAAGTCCAAGGGACTGGATTTCAACTATGTGATATTCCCGTACGCCGAGAAGGTCACACTCTACAAGGCAGACACGCACTGGTGCAGTCCGGATGTGTCCGGAACGGAGCTTGAAGACTGTGCCAAAGGTATTTACAGAGTTAAATTGTCCTCGGATACAGAGGATTCACTTTTTGCCGGATCCTATGATAACGAGAGAATGATGCAGATAGTGGACTCCCTGAATACGTTCTATGTCGCCACGACACGTGCCCGTAAGGGAATGACGGTCATTGCGTCCATGCCTTCTGCGAAATTCAGGGAATCCGCTGACTCCATGCTCGGAGGTGATTCGGCCTCTTGCCAGTTCACTGACCTGTCCCAGATTCTGTACCTGTACCTGCGGCTTCCTTCTTCCGGTTCAGAATTTGTGCATATTCAGGATGATGAAGAATCTATTGTCCGCTACAGGCTCGGAACCGAGTATCCGTTCGGTACCGGTAATGTGAAAATGCCGGAGGGGATGACCTCGGCTGACTATTACTCATGGCCGTCCGGTTCGAGGCTCGAGTTCAGTCCGGAGTCAGGAGATTTCTTCCGCAGTCCGGAAGAAGGATTTTCCATGCGTGCCAGGGGAATTGTGCTGCACGACATATTGTCGCGTGTCCTTCGTCCTTCAGACCTGGGAAAGGCCGTCGTGGACAGCGTGCTTGACGGATCCCTCGGGGAAAGTGAGAAAGACAGCGTGACGGAACTCCTCAGCAGCAGGATAGAGTCGGTTTCCGGTAGGGGATGGTTTCCTGACGATGTCTCCAAAGTACGTAATGAGACTACGATAATCGATTCTGACGGTGAGATTTACAGACCTGACAGGGTAGTCGTGGACGGAGATTCGGTCCTGATAGTCGACTACAAGTTCGGCCATCCGTCACCTCGTTATTGCGACCAGGTACGGAATTATGCCCGTCTCTACAAGGACATGGGATGGAAGGATGTCCGCGCTTCGTTATGGTATGTATATCAGGACAGGGTTGAAGAGGTGGAATGAAGTGAAAAATTGTTATATTTGTAATTCGAACTGAAATCTACAGATATTCTTATGAACGAGAAATACTACGAAGAGAATCCTGTCATCCTGGATTACAATACTGAAAGAGAGAAACTTGCGATGCCTGAATACGGAAGGAACGTGCTCAAGATGGTTGAGGACGTCAAGTCTATTCCGGACCGGGCCAAGCGTTCCGAGCAGGCCCGCGCGGTGGTGCGTGTCATGGAACTGCTCAATCCCCAGGTCCATTCCGCTGACAACTGGGAGCAGAAACTCTGGGATCATCTTTATATAATGGCAGATTATGAACTCGATGTGGATTCCCCGTATCCGATTCCTGCACCTGAAGCACGACAAAGCCGTCCGGAGGTGATTCCGCTCAAGAAGAAGCCTGTAAAGGCCACCCATTACGGCAGGAACATTGAGAGCATCATCGACCTTATCGCAGGAGAACCGGACGGTGAGCAGAAGACTGCCATGATCCGTTCCCTCGCGATGTACATGCGCCAGCAGTATCTTATCTGGAACAAGGACAGCGTTGCTGACGAAACTATTTTCAATGATATCGAGAAGCTTTCGGATTATCGTATCCGTGTTCCGGAAGGCCTCGAATTGTCCCGTATCGCATCTGATATCAATTTCTCGCGTCCTGGCATGACTATCGATTTCGCCACTGTACGCAAACAGGGTGGCCAGCAGAAGAGGAACTTCGGCCGCAAAGGTAACAAGAGGTAGCAAGAGAAAAGAAAACGTCAGATGAAATCGAAACTCTCAGAAAAAAAGAAGACTTCGGACCCTGCCAAATGGACTCCGGTGCGACGGTTCGTGGGACTTGCCCTCGCCGTTTTCGCATTGCTTGCCCTGGTGGGATGTCTCTCATATCTGTTCTCATGGAGGCAGGACCAGAGTTCCCTGGCGGACCCGGCCCTGTTCGGAGCTGATGTCCAGGTTTCCAACAAGGGAAGCAAGGTTGGATTGAGCATAGCATCCCTGCTTGTAGGCAGATGGTTCGGACTCGGAGCTTTTGCCGTAGTCTTTGCCATGGCGGTGCTTGCGGCCAGGCTCTTTTTCGGTAAACAGCGTTTCTCCGTGATCAGGATGGTTCTGCTGTCCGTCACGGGAGCGGTGCTGCTCTCGTTCATCCTGGCGTATTTCTCGGTTCTGTCCGGGTTGGAGAACAGTTTCGGAGGAGGACTCGGAGGGGAATGCGGTGCGCATGCCGTGCTCTGGATAGAGAATATGGTAGGACCGCTCGTGACATTTTTCATTCTTTTGTTCCTGTGCGCATTGTGGCTGTATTTCTCCAGTGAAGGTTTTTCAAGTTGGTTCAATTCTGTCGGAACATCTCATCCTGACGAAGCGAAGCCGGAAAAGAAGAAAAGGAAATCATTCACCTGGGCTGAGGACGGAGTCGGCTCGGATCAGCCTTCCGGTGAGAAGCCTTCCGTCGAGGCTTCGGAATCTGACGACCTTTCTGGAAATTCAGTTCCGGATGAGCAAACGGAAGTTCCGGAAGCCGTTCAGCCAGTACCTGACGTGGACCCCGTTCTTGCAGGCACCACCTCGCAACTGGTTGCCAGTGATCATCCCGCCAAATTGACAGGCCCTGTTACCGTCGGAGACACGGCCCCGGACACTGCCTTGCAGGTGGAAGTCGGGCAGGAACTCTCATTGGATGTTCAGGAAGACCTTCCGAGGATTGATGTCAGGGAGGAACTTGAGAATTATACCTTCCCGTCGCTGGAGATTCTGGGGGATTATCAAAGCTCAATCCACAAGGTTTCCGAGCAGGAGCTGAAGAGGAACAATTATATCATACGCGCCACTCTGCAGACATACAAGGTAGGAGTGGAGAACGTGGTTGCCGTTGTGGGCCCGACGGTCACTCTTTACAAGGTGTATCCGTCAAGCGGAGTGAAGATTGCCTCTATCAAGAATCTGTATAATGAGCTTGCGATGGCATTGAATGCCAAGGGAGTACGTATCGTGATGCTGTCCGATTCAGTCGGCCTTGAGGTACCTAATGACAATCCGTCCATAGTCCCTCTCCGTGCCCTGCTGAATGATGACGCGTTCCGCGAGAGCAAAGCGGAACTGCCGGTTGCCATCGGAGTGACCATCACACAGAAGGTGAAGGTGTTCGACCTGGCCGGTGCCCCTCACCTGCTTATTTCCGGAGCTACACAACAGGGTAAATCAGTTGGACTCAATGTGCTGATTGCCTCCCTCCTGTATTCCAAGCACCCGTCCGAGCTCAAGTTCGTCTTCATAGACCCGAAGATGGTGGAGTTTACGGCTTATTCGAGCCTGCTGCACCATTATCTGGCGGTATTGCCTGATGCAGCGAGCGAACAGGATGAAATGGCCAATGCCGTTGTCAAGAAAGCTCCCCAGGCAGAGGCGATTCTGCGCTCTCTCTGCGTTGAGATGGACCAGAGATACGAGCTGCTCAGCAAGGCGTCTGTCAACAATATCAAGCTCTATAATGACAAATACCGTGACCGCCATCTGCTTCCTACCGAGGGACACAGGTATCTGCCATACCTTGTCACCATCATTGACGAGTATGCGGATCTTACCATGTCCAGCGGATCAGGCGGTGAAGGACGTAATCTGGCCCGGAGCATCACGCACTCCATCATAAGGCTGGCCCAGAAGGGCCGTGCGGCAGGTATCCATATCGTACTTGCCACCCAGAGGCCTTCAGTAGACATCATCACTGGTGTTATCAAGACCAATTTCCCGACGCGTATCGCGTTCAGGGTGTCCCAGATGCAGGACTCCAGGACCATTCTCGATGCTCCGGGAGCCGAGAAACTCATAGGAAAGGGAGATATGCTCTATTATGCCGGTGTGGAAATGGAGAGGATGCAATGCGCATGGATAAGCAACGACGAGATCAATACCCTGACCAAGTTCATCGGCTCGCAGACAGGATATAAGAAGAGTTACAATACCCCGTATTATCTGCCGCCTGCCGACGAAAATTCTGCGGAGGAAGGGTCTGCAATGATTGACATGAAAAATCTCGACGAGCGCTTCGAGGAAGCGGCCAGGATGGTGGTGACCACCCAGAGGGGATCCACGTCAGACCTTCAGCGCAAGCTTGGTATGGGTTATGCAAAGGCAGGCAGGGTGATGGACCAGCTTGAAGCAGCGGGAATCGTAGGACCGCAGGAAGGCTCCAAACCGAGACAGGTTCTCGTGCCTGACCTGAATACTCTCGACTCGATACTCGTAGCATACATGAAAGGCGGTTCGGAATGACGGTTATGAGAAATGTTTTTTTGATATCTGTCCTTGTTTTGCTTGTGAGTGTACAGGCTGGGGGACAGGACATTATGAAGAGATTTTCGGATGCGGTCGCATCCTGTTGTGTGGATGTGACGTATTCCTATAATGCGATTTCCGGTGTAGAGGTGTCCGGGTCGGGCACGCTCAGGCTTCAGGGCAGTTCTTTCCTGATGAAAGGTGACGGGCTGGAAATATGGTGTGACGGGGAAACGAGATGGACTCTGGACAGGGAGGCCGGGGAAATGGTGGTGGAAAGCGTCGGGGACAATGTTGCAGGAGTTGCCGCTGCGGATCCCGCCGTCATCCTTTCCTCGCTTGATACTCATTTTACAATCGATTCAGTGACAAAGGTTTCCGGAGGCTGCACGAAGGTGGATTTCAATCCGGAGTCAGGCGTGCTCGGCATTTCAACACTCTCGGTATGGCTTGCGGAAGGGGAGGAAGCTCCCGTTCTCGCGCGTGCTGTCATGGTACTTGGAGACGGCACAAAGACGGAACTATCGTTCAGTTCCATGAAATATTCCACCAGGGTTTCTCCGGAAGAGTTCTCGTTCGATATGAAGACTGCAGGCACGAATTGGGTTATCACTGACCTGCGATAGAGAATCCCTCGGAAGCCCATTCGCACATATTTCCATCTTCGTCGGAATATATCAGGTATCCGGTCAGCCGGCCTGCATTGTCCGAGATGAATTGCTTTGCGTTATCCAGCCCTATGACCATGCAATAGGTCGCATAGGCATCGGCCTCCGTAGCAGTGGGGGCAGTTATGGTGGCGCTCAGGAGATTGTGTTCTACCGGGTAACCTGTTCTCGGGTCTATCGTATGTGAATATTTGTGTCCGTCACGGACATAGAATTTCCTGTAATTTCCTGACGTCACTATTCCGCATGGTGCGGATGGGGATTCCCATATCCCGTCGAGGTCCTGTCCCGGGGTATCGTTGCCGTCGAACGGCCTGTCTATACCCACTCTCCACGGACGTCCTGCAGGATTGACTCCGTCACAAAAGATTTCCCCAATATCCACGAGCATATCCTTGGCACCGATTCCATAGAGGTAACGCGCTACCAGGTCGCAACTGTATCCCTGGGCTATTGCATTGAAATTCAATACGGGAAGCGTTGGTTCAGGTGTCTTTTCACCTCTGGCGGCCGATGTGTTCCCCGCATTTGTCCCCAAAAGACAGGCTGCGTCAACGCGCCCGTTCCGGGCTGCCTGTTTCATGTCTTTCTTCAACCTCCCCATTCCGCAGCTGGCTGCGGTTTCCCTGACCTTGTCCGGAGATGGCATCGAGTCTGTGGTGAATCCGAATCCCCAGATGTCGAACAGCGGCCCTGCAGCCACGTCCAGTGCACCGTCTGTCTCCTCGTAGAAAGATGCTGCCATGCCGTATATCTCATCGAGCATCCCTCCCGGAGTGAACTCTATGGTGTCTCCGGAGTTGAGCCTGCTGAGGAGTGAGCCCTTGTTGTACCCGGAAAGAGTGTTGTCTATCGACTCGAGTATAGAATCTACGGCGGAGCGGACTTCCTCCGGGCTAAGGCGGATTCTGCCGTCCTTTCCGAGAGTATTATATTTGACCGAATATGTCCCACCCTGGGCATAGCCCTGTATCAGCACATAGCGGTCATGCTGCCCGCAGGAAGACAATATGGCCATCAGGATGATGTATAATACTGAAGTCTTGTTGATCATTGGCAAAGTATTTGTACAAATGTACGGGTTTTTGTGGAAAAATAACGATATTTGCAATATTATACTATTTGGTAAACGATGGATTGTAGAAGAATGTCGCTCCTCGCCGGAGCTCTTTTGACAGGATGGATGGTAATGTCCTGTCATCATGACGATGATGATACCACAGTTTCCAATTCGTTCACTGGCACTCTGGATTTCACGATACCGGCTTATGTGCTGCCGGGAGACATCGTCGAGGCGGAGCCGCGCGGATTGGCCAAGGATACGGTGGACAAGGGATATTACTGGACGGTTACACCTATCTTTTCCTCGAAGGACACAACCCGTTTCATCGGCGATGACCCTTCAGTGACAGGGCGTTATTCATTCGAAGTACCAGACACGCTCGGAACGCTTACGGTGAGCTGCGTGGCATTTGCCCCGGGCTACTATACTTCGACTGCGTCATATTATTGCGAGGTGGTCAATCCTGCATTCGGGAAGACTCTCACCGGAGACGACGTCTCTGAGGACATGGCCTATGTCGAAGACGGCAGGGACGGTAAATTATATTATTACAGGAAGATAGGTGCCCGTGACTGGTTCGTGAGGAACCTCAGCTATGAAGGGGCCGGAATCTCTTTCTATGACTGCCCTGCATTGGATGACATATACGGACGTTATTATACTTGGGATGAGGCGGTTGAGGCATGTCCTGAAGGCTGGAGGCTTCCTGGGGCTGATGATTGGTATGACCTTGCCAAAGCGGCGGGATATGCCGGAGATGCCCCACAGCTGGATTATCTGGGAATTGCGGGCAATCTCATGGTGAATGCATATTTCAACGGAACAAGGATGTGGGAATACTGGCCTGCTGTAAAGATTACGAATCGTACAGGTTTCTCGTCAATTCCTACAGGATATTCCACCTGGACATCAGATGGCAGTTCATTCTACGGCAGCCTGACCTATGCCGTATATTGGTCTGCAGAGACAGTGACAGTCCCTGATGATGAAGAGGAGCAGGCCCTCTATCGCATGATATATGTGGAAAAGCCTGATATTATGGCCGGCTCAGCGCACAAGACCGGGTTCAATGCTTCTGTCCGCTGCGTGAGGAACGTAACTGAATAATAACCTAGAATTGTATTGATATGAAGAAAGGTCTTATCGGATTGCTGATTGCAGCAGCTGTCATTCTCGGACTCTTTGTCTGGGTGAAGAACACTTACAATGGTCTTGTGACTGCAGACGAAGGCGTAAAAGCCGCGTGGTCCCAGGTAGAAAACGTGTATCAGCGCAGGGCTGACCTGATTCCCAATCTCGTGGCTACCGTTAAGGGATATGCCTCACATGAGAGTTCCACTCTCGAGGCTGTCATCGAAGCAAGGGCCAAGGCTACACAGGTGACAGTGGATCCTGACAAACTGACTGAAGAGAGCATTGCTGCATTCCAGTCCGCCCAGGGCGAACTCGGCAACGCCATTGGACGCCTTCTCGTGTCTGTGGAACAGTATCCTGACCTCAAGGCGAACCAGAATTTCCTCGAACTCCAGGCACAGCTCGAAGGTACGGAGAACAGGATTACAGTGGAACGTCAGAAGTTCAACGATACTGCCAAGGCATATAACACCCAGGTCCGCAGTTTCCCGGCAAATATTATCGCTTCAATGTTCAATTTCGAACAGAAAGGCTATTTCAAGGCTGCAGAGGGCGCACAGACCGCACCGAAAGTGGAGTTCTGACAATAATCTGAAAATATGAAGAGATTTCTTTCCGAAGAAGAGTGCGCTCTTGTGTCCGGCGCTGTTGCTGAGGCGGAGCATTCCACCTCGGGAGAAATCAGGATACATATAGACAGCAGATGTCCAGGGGAGCCCAAGGAACGGGCCCTCCGGACTTTTCATGCCCTGAAGATGGAACGTACTGCAGCCAGGAATGCTGTGCTCATTTATGTCTCTCCGTCAGACCGTAAGTTGGCTGTGCTCGGAGACAAAGGCATAAACGATGTTGTTCCGGACGGTTTCTGGAAAGATGTATGCGGACTTCTGTCCTCCAGATTTGCATCGGGACAATTTGTCGGAGGGCTTTGTGAGACGGTATCCCTGATAGGCAGCAAGCTCAAGGCTTATTTCCCTTATGCTGATGATGATGTGAATGAACTTCCGGATGAGGTTACGTTCGGTGACATTGCCGGTGATGATGCAGGGGAGAGCGGTTTATGAAAATGATGAAACGCCATATCTTCCCGCCGTTGTTATTGCTGGTACTTTTCTTTTGCATCCCGGCATCATTTGCCTGTCTTGCAGGAGTGCCGGAAAGGCCTGAACCTCAGCGGCTAGTGAATGACCTTGCAGGTATCTTTAATTCAGGCCAGACCTTCTCATTGGAGCAGAGGCTTGTGGCTTTCGACGATTCCACGTCGAACCAGATTACTGTTGTTACGGTTTCTGACCTCGAAGGATATGAACCGGCGGAGATGGCAGTCCGCATAGGCCTTGACTGGGGTGTCGGCTCCAAGGATTTCAATAACGGTATTGTCATACTGGTCAAGCCCAAGACGACGTCTTCTTCCGGTGCTGTATCCATACAGGTTGGATACGGGCTCGAGGGAGCTATCCCTGATTCCTACTGCAAGCGCATAATCGAGCAGGAGATGATTCCGCATTTCCGGGAGGAGGACTATTTCGGAGGCGTGTCCGCAGCAGTCGATGTTCTCATGGCTTTGGCATCGGGAGAGATTTCCGAACCTCGGGGCAATGACGAGGATGATCTTGCAGAAGCTCTTCTGGCATTGGCCTTCATAATGCTGGTCATGATTATTCTGGTTATTGCATTACGAGGCAAAGGTGGCGGGGGAGGCAACCGTTCTTCGCGCGACCCTGACCCATATATATTCTTCGGCCCGATATCCGGACGTCCAGGAGGCTCGTTCGGGGGATTCTCCGGTGGCGGTTTCTCCGGAGGTGGATTCGGCGGATTCGGCGGAGGCTCATTCGGAGGCGGAGGCGCTTCCGGCCGTTGGTGAT
>SAMEA3663026__coassemble_979_pt1 | contig 9988 bp, 5 predicted proteins | sample SAMEA3663026__metabat2_low_PE_017 | metagenome-assembled genome bin SAMEA3663026 (sample SAMEA3663026) | pig gut metagenome | biome: pig gut; feature: pig-associated habitat; material: faeces | place: France | collected 2012
CCTGCCGAATACAAGTTCCTCCTTGCGAACTGCTATCCCGGACTCCGCCGGAGCGACTACACGATAGACTACACCATCAGGAGTTTCACCGATGTGGACGAGATAGAGAGGGTGTTCCTCGACTCTCCGGGCAAGTTGAGCCTCCACGAGTTCTATATGCTCTCCTCGAAGTACGAGGAAGGCAGTCCGGAGTTCGCGAGAGTGTTCGACGTGGCCGTGACCCTCTATCCTGACGACGAGGCGGCCAACCTGAATGCTGCGAGCGCCGAGATGAATGCCGGGCATTACGACAGGGTTCCCGGCTATCTCGCCAAGGCGGGAGATTCTCCGGAGGCCGACTATCTCAGGGGCGTATGGGCTTATCTGTCAGAGGATGAGGCCGGTGCAGCCACCTGGTTCAGGAAGTCAGCCGACGCCGGTTGCGAGACGGCCGAAAATGCCCTCAGGGCTCTCGGTGGAAGATAATCATTGATAATCAGTTATTATTGTAATATTAATCACAAAAAATTTATTTCTAATGAAAAGGTATTCATTCCTGATGGCAGCTGCAATGCTGGCTGTTATCGGATGCGAGAAATCTCCGGAGGAGATCAACTCGAGTGCTGAGGGGAACGTGTACATGCAGTTCTCCGTGAAGATGCTCACGACCAAGAGTTCGACGGATGTACCGGGAGTAGGTGACTCCAATTCTAATGCTGATCCGGACATCGAGGTGGGTTTGGACAAGGAGAACAAGATTTCTACGGTTGACATTGCTTTGGTTAAGGGTGGAAAGTATTTTGTATCCCCTAACGTGAAGCCGGTTGAGGCTACAACAGATACTTATGTTGCGTCTTTCAATACTCTTGAGTTGGAGGAGAATGCTACATACAAAGTATATATCTATGCTAACTGCAGTGCACCTGCGTCTTTTGCCATTGACGAGGTTTCAGAGGAAAAGGTTGCAAATATGACAAAGGATAATGCGTTCTGGATGACCAATGCCTATGCCGCCAACGAAGTTACTCTTAAGGGGCTTGCAAGTCATACCACTCCACAGAATCCTCTCAATCTTGGTTCTCATTATGTTGAGCGCTCGATGGCTCGTTTTGACTATATGGCTGCGAAGGCGAATAATACTTATGATAAGGGAGCAGGTCTCAGCCTTACTCTTACACGTGCTGCCCTCATTAACCAGAGCAAAAATCACTATATGTTCCGTCGTGTAGTTGGTTCTGATAATACTACAGGCGAACCTTTAGCTCTTACAAATGCCGTTGTAGGTGGAGTTGAATTGCCAACAAGTTGGGTAGTCGATACAGACTGGGCTAAAAAGGAAGCTGCAAATTTCGATGCGCAGCTCTCCAACCCTAATTCATGGACTTGGACCGATCTCTCAAGCCTTACAGCTAACGACAACTATAGTGTTGGTGACTACAAGATTTGGTGCTATGCCAAGGAGAATACTCTTCCTGGTATCAAAGCCCAGAAACATGAAGTTTCTACCGGTGTCGTATTTGAGGCAGAAATTACCGCTGGTGCTGGGGCTTCTCAGACCGTAAAAGAAGCTATGGCTACAGGTAATAGAATTTACGTGTTCAGTGATACTCTTTACGGAACATGGGCTGATGTTAAGACTGCTGCACTTGGCAATCGTTCTTATCCAACCCTCCGTGCTGCATACAATCAGGCAATAGCAGGACAGACCCAGGAGCAGGTTAATTCAGCAGTTGAGCCGACTGCTAAAAATGCAGCAGATGCCGGCTTTACCGGTTATTCTGCTGTAAAGGATAATAATAACATTAATCATTATTATACTTATTACTACTACTGGAATCGTCACAACGACAATGAAAGGCCTTATGAGATGGGCATCATGGAGTTCGCCGTTGTCCGCAACAATGTTTACAAACTTGCTGTCGAGTCAATTAGTCGCTTCGGTCATCCTACCCCTCCGACGGATCCTACTAACCCAACGGACCCAGACCCGGATCCAGTAGACCCTGATGATCCGGACGAGAGCGTGAACTACTACTTCAACGTTACCGTCAAAGTCCTCCCTTGGACTGTACGTATCAACAACATCGAATTCTAACGAGTTCCAATACAATGAATTTCAAAAGTGTAATATCATCGGTGACCATCAGGTGGGCTGCAGCCCTCCTGACGGTGGCCGGTGCCATTTCCTGCAACAGCATCTACGAAGACCAGAGCGGCTGCCCGAGAGGCGTGTCCCTCAGGTTCGTCTATGACTACAATATGGAGTACGTCAACTCCTTCCACAAGCAGGCCCATTGTCTCAATGTCTATCTTTTCGACAAAGACGGCAACTACCTTGACAACTGGGTCGAGACCGGAGATGTCCTCAAGGACGAGGACTGGAGAATGAGGCGTGAGCTGGGCGAAGGAAATTACACTTTGATTGCATACGCCGGGCTGTGCTGCGGAGAATCGTCATTCACGGCTCCGCAGCTCGTCACCCGTGCTGCAAGTCGCAGGGAGCAGGTCAATGTTTCCCTGAACCACGACAATTACATTTCAAACACTTCCCTCCATTCCCTTTTCTATGGAATGGCCACTCTTGAAGTGGGAAAGGACGACTATGTGGAGCAGACCGTATATCTGAAGAAGAATACGAACAATTTGCGCTTCGTACTCCAGCAGATGAACGGCGAGCAGATAAAGGCGGATGAATTCGATGTCCGCATCACGGATGACAACGGACTTCTGGCCTGGGACAACGAGGTTATCCAGAACGGTGTCATCACATATCAGCCGTGGACGAAAGGCGAGACAGTCATAGGAGCGCAGGAAGACGGGGAGACCCCTGTATCGGCCGCCTATTATGAACTTTCCACATCCCGGCTCACCACGAGGACTGCGCCCCGGCTCATAGTCTATAGCCGAGAGAAGGGAGAGAATATTATCAACATCCCCCTTAACACCTATCTTCTCCTCCTGAAGAGCGACCTCTATTCCGAGATGCCGGCCCAGGAGTTCCTCGACCGCATAAGCGAATGGTCATTGGTGTTCTTCCTCGACAGCGGAAACCGGTGGATAAATACTCATATCGTTGTCAATGACTGGGTTGTAAGAATCAATAACGCTGAATTATGATGAACTTGCGGATCAGGCTTCTCTCCATTTTTACTGTCTGCTCTTTGCTTACGGGCTGTGTGTTCGAAGGAAGCAAGGAGGAGATGGGTGAGACGTTTGTCCGTCTGAAACTCGATGTCGAGGTTTCAAATCTTCCGTCTTCTCCCAAGACCAAGGGCTATCAGGACCCTGAGACTGACAATGAGAAGATGAACACGCTCCGCATCATTGTCGTCCGTAAGTCGGGAATAGTGGAGCACAATACATATCTTAATTTCACCAGGCCGGACCTTATTCTCAAGGATATGGAATACAAGGTCGTCGGCGGTGAGAAAAAGAAAATCTGGCTGATTGCCAATGAGGGCAATTCCAAGAAGGCATACGATTTCTCCGGGATAAGGCCGGGAGCCGAATTCCCTGAGAAAGATGTGAATGAGGCTTGTATCTCCATGACAGGGAACAATGACGAGGTCACCGGATGGATTCCGATGACAGCGTGCCACGAGGTGGACATGCCTCTTAAAGATTATGATACCGAGCTGTTTATCGTCAGGGCAGCTACGAAGTTTACCTACATCCTGACGAACAATACGAGTGCCCCTTTGCATCTTTCAGGCCTGACAATATCGAAAGGTGCGCGGAAAGAATATCTTTTCCCGAGAGCGACGTTCGACAAGTGGTCATATACTGACCCTGTTGACGGCTCGATAGTTACAGAGGACGTCGGAAAGCAGATTATCTCAGACTACGAGGTTCCTCTGGTCCAGAACAATGAATATTACGTATTCCAGAAGACACTGTCAGTCACAGCCGATGCCGGAGCTTCTGTCAAGATTGACCCTATATTCCTTCTGGAAGGAAAATATATTGATGCGGCAAGCGATGGCAAGAACTACTCCACATCCTTGACCGTCAACGGAATAGAATACACAGACTATCTCCCTGAGCTCCCACAGCTCCCGCGTAATACCCACGCGGTGGTGTATGTCAGCTTCAGTGAGATGGGCATTTCCTTCACGGTGGAGGTGATGCCTTATGGAGAGGTAATATTAAATCCGGGATTCGGACAATAGAATAGCTTACAGACGTGATGAGACGTTATTTTGAGATATTTGTTTCTTTGATTATGATAGCGGGGTTTGCTTCCTGCATTAGGGAGCAAATCGAGACAACTGTACCTTCCGGTGAAGAAGGGACTGTCTCCATTCAGGTAGATTACAGGCCGCTCGAATCATCATTGGAAGGTGTCACGAAATCGGCAGGTGATCTCATCAGGACAATCGACAACATTTCCGTTGTTGCCTACAACTCTGCTGACGGTAAATTCGCCTTCAGCAAATATTTCAAGACATCTGACTATGCACTGGAAGAAGTAGCCTCTCCGTCAGGAACTTATGCGGAAAGCAAGGTTTACAGGGCATCATTCAACATGGTTGTTCCACGCGGAAGATACCGTATCTATGCAGTCGTGAATATGGACAGGGAACTCGCGGCCGACGAGAGGGCGAGCGAGGATGCTCTCAAATCAATATCCCTTAATTGGCTGACCACAGGTGACAAGGCCTGCTCTCCGGACAACAACAAGATGTTCGGATTCTTCACTGACAAGGCTTCTACAGTGATTCCGTCGGAAGCCCCGGAGCTTGTAGTCGGGACTGCTAAAGTATCTCTTCACGCATGGGTGAAGCGTACTGTTTCGAAGGTGACGGTGGCTTATGATGCGACGGAGTTGAAGGACAATATCTATATTTATCTGAAGTCGGTGCAGATCCTGGATATTCCGAAGACTTGTTATCTCGGGAAGGAGAATGTTCCGGCTTCTGCGGATGCGCTGATACATGAGGGTGAGATGCTTACGTACTCGACTTCGGACGACAAGCAGAACTGGCCTTATGTCTCCAAGGGAAATCCTGTGTATCAATATGATGGAGGTCATACGGAGACGGCCCAGGCCCTCTATTTCTTCGAGAATAACCAGGGAACAGGAGAGAAACACAATTATCATCCTGGCGATGCGGCATGGGACAAGGACAAGAAGCCTTACGGAACATATATCGAGGTGAAGGGTTATTATGTGAACCGCACAGCGGACAACAGTTCGCAGGGCCCGATTATCTACCGTTTCATGCTCGGTAAGGATGTAAGTTCGGATTTCAATGCGGAACGCAGCAACCACTACAAGGTGACCCTGAAGTTCAGGAATGATGCCAATGACCCGGACTGGCACATCGTTTATGAGCCTGAGCAGCCGGAAATCACGATTCCTGATCCGCTCTATATTTCTTATGTGCCGAACGAGAGTGTGAATGTGCCTGTGGTAGTCAGGGGCGCGAATGCTTCCACTCAGGTGAAGGCCGATATCATTGAGAGTCATTGGTATGGGGACAAGGGGCATAAGTATGACTATGTGTTCACAGATAATGGCAACGGAATCCTTTCGCTCGAGAAAACCGGCAATAACGCACCGACTCTGACCGGTACGGCTTCCCCTTCACAAGTGCTGGCTGACCGCTGCCTGTACTCAATTCCGGTTTACAGTCGTGGACTTACATTCGGCCCCTTGCTTTCCGGATATAACTATTTCCCTCACGATACCCGTACCGGAAAGATTCGTTTCTCCGTGACCGTTAAAGGTAAGACTTACACCAAGGACGTGAGAATTATTCAAGTGAAGCGTGTGGTCAATCCTGCCGGCGTATGGCGAGAGGCGTCCAGTACCAAGACATTCAATTTCAGGCTGATGGAACTGAACGAGGATGACGACAGCGAGAATGGAGCAGTCCATAGGCAGTTCTTTCCGACTATTTCTGACGGTCCATGGACGGCTCATATTGAGCAGGGCGCGGACTGGGTCCAGATAGCTCCGACCGGAACGAACAATTGGGGTACTTCCGATGTGACAGGTGGCACTGCGTCCGAGGTCCGTTTCGATGTCCGTCCTGCCAGCACCTGCGGTGACGGAACGGTGCGGCACGCTGTGGTCAAGGTGACTTACAACAACAATACTTGTATCCATTATTTCTTTGTTAGCCAGGGGATTGGGGAGATACCGATGGCAGTGGATGTAAATTATGGGGATTATAAAGACAGGTCTGCAACCTCTGTCTATGGGGAAACTCGAGCTGTTCACACCTGCTACTGGATGAACAGGAATATGAAATATTCTGGTGTGCCTTGCGAGAATCCTCTGATGGAAGGAGGAAAGTTCAGGTGGGGAAACTCAGCTCAGTCTTTCAGACCGGAGGACGATTTCAGGGAAGGCAATAGGTTCAATCAAGTTGCATTGAACAATCAACACTATATTTTTCCATCCGGAGAGGCTTCATTCAAGCTTGGCCATACCGAGATGCCTGGTGGATTCCGTTACAATGAGAACTCATATACTTCCCGTTTCTATGATAATCTTTGGCCTGCAAAGTATGCCGACTGGACTGCTCTTCAGCAGCATCCTCGTTATTACGGTGTACTATACGGAGAGGAGAGTACGGAAACGGCTACCAACACCACCGATGCTTACACATACATCAATCCGGGTGATGTGAAAGGTATGCAGGGACTCTTTGTATGGGATAGGACAAATGCGAGACATATCTTTTTCCCTATAGGTGCGTCTGGTTATGGACATAGGAAGGGTAGTGATTTGTATAAGACTGATTGGGGCGGTGATGGAAATGTGAAACGGGGTGTTCTCAAGTATGCTCAGCGAAGTCTGGAAATGCCAACTGCGACTGCTGAGAAACTTCCGATGCTTTATGATCTATGGATGCGCAAGGGAGCAATATACTGGTATGAGGAGAACGAGTTTTATTCTTTTGAAAAAGAATTGTTCGCACACGATATCAACTACTACACATACGATTTGAATACCTATGGTGCCAATCCTTTGGAAATGCATAATAATAGTACACTTTATTACAATTCGACGACAAAGACGAGTATTGCCTGCCGCAACGCCCAGTGGTCCGACGCCTGCTACGTCCGATGCGTCCATTATTAGTCTGTAATATAGCATTTTCCGGATAAAATGCTATATTTGCTCTTCGGAATAAAAACATCTACGATGAATAAGACATTGACATCATTGGTGGCGATGGGATTGTTGTGCTCCTGCGCTACCAATAATTCCAGAACTGCATTGCCGGTGTATCTGGATGAAACGAAGCCGGTGGAAGAGAGAGTCGAGGACGCATTGTCGAGGATGACTCTTGAAGAGAAGGTCAGGATCCTGCACGCTCAGTCCAAGTTCAGCTCAGCCGGGGTGCCGAGGCTCGGAATCCCTGATATCTGGTGTACTGACGGTCCTCACGGAATCCGTCCGGAGGTGCTCTGGGACGAGTGGGAGCAGGCCGGATGGACCAATGATTCGTGTACCGCCTATCCTGCCCTGACCTGTCTTGCCGCGACCTGGGACCGCTCACTTGCAGAGAGTTACGGAATCAGCATCGGTGAGGAGGCGAAATACCGCAGGAAGAATGTCCTTCTCGGCCCGGGCGTGAACATCTATAGGAGCCCGCTCAACGGAAGGAATTTCGAATATATGGGAGAGGACCCGTATCTCGCCGGGAAAATGTCCGCTCAATATGTCAGGGGAGTGCAGTCCAACGGCGTTGCCGCCTGCGTGAAACATTATGCCCTGAACAATCAGGAGTCGCATCGCCATACCGTGGATGTCCACGTGGATGACAGGGCCCTGTACGAGATTTACCTGCCGGCCTTCAAGGCTGCCGTACAGGAAGGAGGTGCCTGGTCCATAATGGGTTCCTACAATCTGTACAAGAACCAGCATTGCTGCCACAACCAGTATCTGCTCAATGACATTCTCAAGGGTGAATGGGGATTCGACGGAGCGGTCATCAGCGACTGGGGAGGCGTGGAGGTCACATCCGAGGCGATTTCCAACGGGCTTGACCTCGAATACGGTACATGGACAGACGGGCTCACCGAAGGGAAGAGCAATGTCTATGACACATATCATCTCGCATTGCCTTATCTCGAGCTTCTCCGTTCCGGCAAGGCTGACGTGAAGACCCTCGACGAGAAAGTTCGCAGGGTGCTGCGTCTCCAGATGCGTACCAACCTGAGTGCCAATCATTCCACGGGCCGTTTCGTTTGCCCTGAGCATTCTGCGGTGGCGCGAAGAATCGGCGATGACGGAATCGTATTGCTGAAAAATGACGGTATCCTGCCTCTCGACACGACCGGCTCGAAGAAGATTCTGGTGGTTGGCGAGAACGCCATCAAGAAACTTACAGTCGGAGGCGGAAGTTCCTCCCTCAAGGCCCAGTATGAGATATTGCCGCTCGAAGGACTTCAGGCTGCTCTCGATGGGAAGGCCGAGGTGAAATATGAAAGGGGCTATGTCGGCGAGGTGCTGAACAGCTACAACGGCGTGTCCACGGGTCAGGACCTGAGCGATTCACGTACTCCGGAACAGCTTGTCAATGACGCGGTTGCAGCGGCTGCTGACGCTGATTACGTGATTGTTTTCGGCGGCTTGAACAAGAGCAAGCATCAGGATGCGGAGAGTGCCGACAGGCTGGATTATTCATTGCCTTACGGTCAGGATGCTCTCGTGGAGGCTCTTGCCGAGGTCAATGCAAACCTGGTTTTCGTGAACATTTCCGGCAATGCCGTGGCGATGCCTTGGCTCCCGAAGGTGAAGGCCGTGCTGCAGGGCTGGTTCCTCGGCAGCGAGGCCGGCAACTCGATTGCCGACGTGCTCACCGGCCGTGTCAATCCTTCCGGAAAACTGCCGTTCACGTTCCCTGTGGCTCTGGCTGACGGTCCGATTTCTTCCGAACGCCAGTATCCTGGCATCAAGAGGGAAGGGGAGAAAGTGTATGACGAGTATTATACCGAAGGAATATATGTGGGTTACAGGTGGTATGAGAGCCGCAATGTGCCTGTGCTTTTCCCGTTCGGCCACGGTCTCAGCTACACGGAGTTCGAGTACGGTGAGGCGACGCTTTCTGCTTCTGCATTGGCCGAAGGCAGGACTCTCGAGGTTTCCGTGCCTGTGAAGAATGTCGGGAAGATGGCAGGTGCCGAGGTTGTACAGCTCTATGTGTCTGACCCTGAATGTTCTGTGGACAGGCCTGTGAAGGATCTGAAAGGATTCGGAAAACTGTATCTCGAGCCGGGCGAGACCGGTGTGCTCAAGTTCACCCTCGGTACTGATGACCTGGCGTTCTTCGATGCCGGAAAACATGAGTGGGTGGCAGAGCCAGGCGTTTACAGGGTTCTTGTCGGGGCTTCTTCAGCGGATATCCGTGCGGAGGCGGAGTTCGAATTGAGGTAAAATTTGAATCTTCGGATTTTTATGTCTATATTTACACGGCTATTGCTCGTTTTTTCATCGGGCGGTAGCCGTGACGTGTACAAATAATTTGAAGATGCTCAGACAGATAGGTAAAATATTACTGTCGACGTTACTCTTGTGCTCCACCCTGGCTGCCGTGTCGTCATGCGGCTCTGGCGGTGTGAAAGGCAAGGAGAAAGATATTGAAGGACAGGTCTCCATCTCGGGGGCTTTCGCCTTGTATCCTTTGGCGGTACAGTGGTCCAATGAATTCCAGGTCAGATATCCGGATGTGAAGATAGACGTCTCCGCGGGAGGCGCCGGCAAGGGCATGACCGACGTCCTGAACGGAATGGTGGATTTCGCGATGCTTTCTCGTGATTTACACGACGAGGAAGTGGAGGCGGGTGCATTGGCTTTCGTGGTCGGCAGGGATGCTGTGGTGCCGGATTTCAACAGTTCGAATCCTTATGCCTCGCTCATCAGGAGGCGCGGAATCACAGCGGATGATGCCCGGAAGATATGGGTGACAGGTGAGATAAAGACTTGGGGCCAGCTTCTCGGGAACAATGAGAGTCACAAGATTAATGTCTATACCCGTTCTGATGCCTGCGG
>SAMEA3663026__coassemble_983_pt1 | contig 9938 bp, 8 predicted proteins | sample SAMEA3663026__metabat2_low_PE_017 | metagenome-assembled genome bin SAMEA3663026 (sample SAMEA3663026) | pig gut metagenome | biome: pig gut; feature: pig-associated habitat; material: faeces | place: France | collected 2012
GGCCTTCAGGCCGAGGGTAAGTCCCTTTCCCGGGGAAAGGGATTTAGGAAAAGGGCAGCGTATATAAAAAGAGTGCGTTGGCCTTTGCCCGCATTGAGCGACAAGCACAATGAAAAAAAAGCACAATGAAAAAATGAGTTGCAACTTGCGAGACTTTAATAATGTAAACACATGAGCCTTGTAGCTATCGTGGGAAGGCCGAATGTCGGCAAATCCACACTTTTCAACCGCCTGGTAGGAATGAGACAGGCAATAGTCGACGAGACTGCGGGAGTGACCCGCGACAGACATTACGGAAAATGCGAATGGTGCGGTAAGGAATTCTCCGTCGTGGATACGGGAGGATACACTTCCGGATCAGATGACGTTTTCGAGGAGGAAATCAGGAAACAGGTGGTGATAGCCATAGAGGAGGCTGACCTGATATTGTTCATGACGGAAGCCGCCACGGGCATCACGGACTACGATGCGGAGATAGCGGCTCTCCTGAGAAAATGCGGCAAACCGGTCGTAGTGGCCGTGAACAAGGTCGATTCAGGCGAGAAAATGTACGACGCCTACCAGTTCTACGGGCTTGGACTCGGAGAAATCTGGTCAATATCATCCGCCAACGGAAGCGGCACCGGGGATCTACTGGACGAAATCGTGAAGCGGCTTCCGGAGGACACTGCCGCAGAGGACGAGCATCCCGGAGTCCCGAGAATTACCATTGTCGGCAAGCCTAATGTGGGCAAATCCTCCCTCACCAACGCCCTTCTCGGCGAGGAGAGAAATATCGTGACATCCGTTGCCGGGACGACAAGAGATTCTATATCAAGCTATTACAATAAATTCGGCCACGAATTCATGTTCGTGGACACGGCCGGTATCAGGAAGAAAAACAGAGTCCAGGAAGACCTGGAGTTCTATTCCGTAATGCGTTCCATCAGGGCCATAGAGCACAGTGACGTCTGCATAATGATGATTGACGCCACCACCGGAATGGAGGCCCAGGACATGAACATCTTCAATCTCATCAAGAGAAACAGGAAAGGCTGCGTCATCGTAGTGAACAAATGGGACCTCTTCGAGAAGGAAAGCAACACGCTGGCCCAGTACACGGAGGCCCTCCGCGCGAGAATCGCCCCGTTCAGCGACGTGCCTATTATCTTCACTTCAGTGCTGAAGAAACAGAGGATTCTCGATGTCCTCGATGCGATAGCTCACGTCTATGAGAATTACTCCAGAAGGCTGAGCACTTCCAAGCTGATGGACACGATGCTGCCCGAGATTGACAATTACCCACCTCCGATGTGGAAGGGCAAGGTGGTCAATATCAAATACATAACCCAGCTTCCTACCAAGTTCCCGGCATTCGCCTTCTTCTGCAACCTGCCGCAGTACATCAAGGAACCGTACAAGCGATTCCTCGAGAACAAGCTCAGGTCTCATTTCGACCTGACCGGTTGTCCTGTGCAGATATTCATCAGGCAGAAGTAGGAGGATTCTTCATTTTCGGAAAACGTACAGTGAAGCAGGCCCCTTTCAGGGTGAACGACCTGCTGTATGAGATTTCACCGCCGCAGCGCTCGAGAATGTTCTTGCATATCGCAAGTCCGAGTCCCGTGCCGCTGGTCTTGGTGGTGAAATTCGGCGTGAACAGCCTCGGACGGTTCTCGTCCGGGATTCCAGGGCCGTTGTCCTCGAACACAATGTCATAGAAAGAGTCCTTGGTACTGTTCCTGACGGACAGCACTATCTGCCCGTGGAACGGCTCCCTGCCGGATTCCGCCTCCTCGGCCTGCTGGTTCTCGATGGCCTGCACCGCATTCGTCAGGAGATTCACGAAGACACGGGTAAGCTGAGGCTTAGGCCCCATCACATAAGCCCCCTTGAAGCCGAAATACTCGAAAGAGATGTTATCACGGTCCCCGAACATCGCCATCTGGTCGGATGCGAGGGCATCCAGGTCAATAGGCACCATCTGCTCGGTATAGAGCTTGGCGAAGGTGGAGAACTCATTTGCCGTGTCCGTGAGAACATCGATGTTGTCAAGGATGACCCTGGAGATATCATCGAGCTTTGCCTCCCAATTCGGATTGTTGTTGTTCTTCATCCTTATAAGTCTCTGGATCTGGAGCTTTATAGGTGTCAGCGGATTCTTGATCTCGTGCGCCACCTGGCGGGCCATCTCGCTCCATGCACGCTCACGCTCGGCCTGGGCCACCTGCTTGCCGGACTCGGACAGGTCGTGCACCATCAGGTTGTACGCCCTCACGAGGCCGGAGAGCTCGTCTTCCTTGTCATATATGATGTATTCCAGGCCGCCGGTCCTTGCGGAAAGCATTTTCCTGCCCATCACGATGATCGGACGGAACATCTTGTCGACCACTCTCGTGGTAAAGAACCTCGTGATTATCAAGAGAATGAAGAAGACCGTAATCACGAATACGGAATGGAAGACCGCATCGGCACGGAACGAAAGTCCGGAATCGGTATAAGGTGCGCTCAGGATTGCCAGTATCCGGCCCTGGTCGTTCAGCAGAGGAGCGTACATGGTATAGAACGGCCTTCCGGCCACCCTCTCCTTGTGGATGTAATAGCGCTTGCTGCTGTAGATGATGTTGCGGTAGGCCTCCGGATTCGTCCTGGAGCCGAGTATCATCCTTTCGAAAATCTCCGGTGCGGTCGAATTGAACACCTTGCCGTCAGGACTGTACAGAGTGATGTCCGTCCTGGTGTAGTCGGCCACGTCCTCGATTATGGCGGTCATGTCCGGATTGGTCATGTCGAGGTATGAGCCGAAAGCCCTGACCCTGTTCGCCATGAGGGACTGGATGGTGGTGATCTTGCTGGTCATCAGCTTCTTGACATTCTCGTCATTGCGCTTGTACACGAAGAACACCATGATGATGCTCATCGTGACGAGCGTCAGGAGCATCGACATGAACAGCACCGCATTCACCCTTGACTTGTAATAATTCTTCTCGAACTCGCTCTTCCTCTTCCTGCGCAGGGAGAACATGCTGATCCAGAAATAAGCCAGGATATAAATCATTCCTGCAGCGACCATATACTGCGTCACGCTGATTTTCGGACGGGATATCACGATGGCCTCGTCAGGGGAAATCTGGGTATAGAAATGCGCATAGGAGCCGGAAACCGCCCGCTGCTGGTTGTTGTTGTCTATCTCGGCCTTGAACTTGCCGCTGAGTACCGTCGGATACGGGAAGTCACCCTTGTAGCTGACTATCTTGCCCCCGATGTACTTGGCGTAAGAATACTGCGGGGGTATCGACACCGAGCCCGGAGCGCTGTCATCGAGAATCAATGAATATCCACGGGCTTCCTTGTCAGCCTTGGAATTGACTCCGATTACCATGCGGACCACCCCGTTGTCCGGGAAATAATATACGAAAAGACCGGTGTATTGTGCCCTGCCGTTGGCAGTCCGGCTGTAGGAGAAACGGGAATCCGGGGCTATAGGAACGGCATTGGCCATCCTGTCATTGAAATACTTTATCAGCTGGGGATCGGAAAGATTGTCCCTGAAAAGGAGTACCGACACATCGTAATCCTTGGAAATACGGCTCATGTAGGTCTCGTTCAATCTATTGAGTATCAGCTTATAGTCCACCGTCGAGCGGATTATCTCGGCTATCGCATTGTCAGAAGCCACGGCATTCTCCACCCTCCGCAACTGTAGCTCCAGCACCAGGTCCCTGTCGATTGCCATACGGCTGGTCCATATACCTGCCCTGTTGGCCTCTTTCCTCACCCCGAGGACCGAGAAGGTGGCCAGAAGGAAAGCTGCGCAGAGCAGAGCGAACAAGCTCCTGCCCCACCGCGACAAGACATCGTACCGGATACCTGTGAAATGGAATACCGGATATCTCACGGACTGTATGAGAAGCGGTATCAGCGACAGCAGCCCCATGTAGGAAATATAGACATAGATCGTGAAGCGGTTGAAAGTGGACATCTTGTACAGCTCCAGGGACATGTCGGAATTGAGAATGAGACTCCTGAAAGAACAGAGGATATACATCACGAGCCCGACCGTGACGATGCCTGCGCCGACGATGAGGGCAATTACTCCCGCCTTGGATCCGCGTTCAAGTAACCTTCTGATTATCAACTTCCTGCAGAGCCAGTAACAGCCCACTACCAGGCATATCCATATATTGATGATGAGGACTGCACCGAGAGAGTACAGCACGGTTCCGTCAGCGTACAGGGCCGGGGAGAATATGCTCGCACTGCTCTTCATCCCGATGCCGAGGGCATAGAACACGGCCATGAGCACTGTGACAACTCCCATGGCGATGAACATCACCTTCACGCTCCTGTTGAAATAGAGGAACGTCATCGTCATCAGCACGAAAATGCCCATTGCAAGCCACAGCAGGGACGAGTCCGGGAAAAGCGGGTCTCCTCCGGAGGACTCGCGAAGGAGCTTGAGAAGCGGACGGCCAGAGACCATGATGGGCTCACCACCCGGATAGCTGACAGGATGAAGAGAATACTGGTCCCCGAGCCTGAGCCGCGGGTTGACTCCGTTCACTGTCCTGGTATCCATAGTGTTGCGGATCTCGAGTCCGCCGATGACCCGGCAGCCTCGCTTGTCCGAAACAGACTTTACGAGATACCATTTCGGGCCCATGTTGATATATCTGGCTGCAGTGTCGGCCTCAGCGAGAGGAGATACGAAATTGTACCTCAGGTTCACGAACCTCTGGACCACGAGACGTTTGCTGATATCGTCATTGTCGAGGGAGAACTGGTTGCACCAGGACTGCAGGGAATCGTCGATGTAACGGTACACGACCATGTCCTCGTCCAGCCCGTCGAGAGTGAGCCAGTCATTGTGGTTGCCTGACATGGCCGCGTCCATCAACGCCTCGAGGCGGGCCATCCGCTTGTTTATCACCCTGCTGACACGGGAGGCCGTGAGATTGGACATGTCCGCATCGCGCATAAGGAAGAACAGCGCGCACGCGGAGAGCAGGATGCCGAGAAATCCGAGCAACCAGGCATTGCGCCGCCATGGCGACAAACGTATTTTTCCGTCCGCTCCTGTCTTCATTTCCTATCCTTCATGATGATATGGCTCCCCTTTCATTATAGTGAATGCACGGTAGAGCTGCTCCGCGAATATGACCCTGACCATCTGGGGCGAGAACGTCATTTCCGGAAGGGAAATCATGGAAGACGCCCTGGAATACACCTCCCGTGAGAATCCGTACGCCCCACCCACGACGAAAACCATGTTCCTGCCGCTCCGGACCATCCTGTCCTGCAGGAACGCGGCGAAATCCACCGACCTGTACCTGCTGCCCCTCTCGTCGAGAAGTACCAGTTCGTCAGACTGCTGCACGGAGGACAGGATGAGCTCCCCCTCCTTCTCCTTGATCTGCTCCCGAGTGAAGGCGGAGACATTCTTCAGCTCCGGAATCTCCTTCAACGCGAATTTGACATAATGTTCCAGACGGGACACATACAGTTCCAGTCCTTCGCGCACCCAGCGCACATCGGTCTTGCCGACCGTGAGCAAAGTCATCTTCATATTGCACAAATATACACACGTGGCTCGGTATTTGCAATAAAAAAGCCGTATCTTCAGACAAGGCGGGCGTTTATGAGAAATCTCGGATTCAAGTCGGTTCTGTTATTGACGGCTCTTTTCTGCTGCGGAAAAATGTCCGCACAGACAGGAGGCTATGACGTGTTCGTGCCAATAGCAAAGTACATCAGGCTCGGGGACGCGGAAAAACTGTCCGCGTGGTTCGACGACAATCTCGAGATTTCCATCATCTCCAACTCCAGCGACTCAAGCAAGAATCAGGCCCGCTGCATCGTCAAGACATTCTTCGACAGCTACAGCCCGAGGGAATTCGACATCACCCACACGGCAGGACGTTCCAACATGAAATACGCCCTCGGCCGCCTCAATGCCGGAGGGGAGATGTTCGAGGTGACGATATTCGTCACGTTCAAGAACCAGTCCTACAGGATCCAGCAGCTGAAGATACAGAAAACGGACTGACGGGACGGCAGGACAAGCTGATATAGATTTCTATTGCGGATGAATATATTTTTTTCTACATTTGCATCCAACCAACGGTAATTTGAATGAACGTCCCTGACATCATCATCGCCATAGACGGCTACTCGTCAACAGGAAAAAGTTCTTTTGCGAAACAGATAGCAAAAGAATTTTCTTTCTTGTACCTGGACTCGGGAGCCCTCTACAGGGCCGTGACGCTGTTCGCGATGCGCAGCGGCATGGTATCGGACGGAAAAACCATCGACACGGCAAGACTTTCGGAAGCCCTCGGAACGCTCGACATTCATTTCGAGCACGGCGAGGGAGGCAGCCACACGTTCATTGGTGACGAGTGCGTGGACGTTCCTATCCGTTCCATAGAGGTGTCGTCGGTGGTCAGCCCGGTGGCCGTACTGCCTGAAGTGAGGGAATATGTGGACAGGATTCTGGTGGAATACGGCAGGGCGGGAAGAGTAGTGATGGACGGCAGGGACATCGGGACGACGGTGTTCCCGGATGCGGACATCAAGATTTTCATGGTGGCGGATGACAAGGTGAGGGCGGAAAGGAGGCTGAAAGAAATGAAGGCCGCCGGACAGGATGCGGATTTCGAGACCGTAATCGAGAATCTGAAAAGCCGGGACTACATAGATTCGCACCGTGAGACATCTCCCCTGAGGCAGGCCGATGATGCAGTGGTCCTCGACAATACCCACATGACACCAGAAGACCAGATGGAGTGGATAAAGGACTTGATACGAAGCCGATACGGAGACTGACTTGAATGAAAGATGGCGTGTACTGTTGAAATAGATTCGCACTCCGGGTTCTGCGGAGGAGTGATCAGGGCTATCAGCAAGGCGGAAGAAATTCTGGATAACGCTGACGGGAGGAAATTGTATTCCCTCGGAGCCATCGTCCACAATGATGCCGAGCTCCTGCGCCTCGAAAGCAAAGGCCTTCAGGCAGTTACACGAGAAGATCTCAAATCCCTCCCGCAGGGCAGCCGGGTATTGTTCCGGGCCCACGGGGAACCCCCTTCCACATACACTGAAGCCGTACAGTGCGGCCTTGAAGTGACTGACTGCACCTGCCCGGTTGTACTCAAGCTCCAGCAGAGCATCAGGGAGGCCGCCGCAAGGGTCAAGGCGAACGGAGGGCAGGTCATCATTTTCGGCAAAGTAGGACACGCTGAGGTCCTTGGACTGCTCGGACAGGCGGAAGGCAATGCCGTGGTGATTGACGGAATGGCCGCATTGCGAAACGCCCTGGAGGACGGGACACTGAATCTTGGAGGACACGTGGAGGTATTCTCCCAGACCACGAAGAGCCCGGCGGAATATTCCGAGATATGCTCCGCCATCGAGGAAAGGATGTCCATGGAGCACGAACTGTCCATCGTACAGTTCAGGGGAACCGGCCTCCTGAAGATTCACGACACGATATGCTCCCAGGTGGCGGCGAGGCATTCGAGGCTTTCAGATTTTGCATTGAATCACGACATCGTAATATTCGTTTCCGGCCGGGACAGCTCGAACGGGAAGGTACTATGCGAACTTTGCAAATCATTGAACATCAGGACATATCACGTATCCAACGAAGATGACGTACGCCCTGAATGGTTCCGCAAGGATGACCGTGCCGGAGTATGCGGCGCCACATCGACACCCCAGTGGCAGCTCGAGGCCGTTGCTGAAAGGATAAAGTCTTTTGAATGAAAATTTTGCATTTCGCCTGCAATTTTATAAATTTGCGCCGGAAATTGTAGGAATTTGCAGACATTTGGACAAATCAATATTTATATATGGCAACAACAGCTGATTTCAAAAACGGAATGTACCTCAACTACAACGGCAAGCCGTGCATGATCGTGTATTTCCAGCACGTAAAGCCGGGTAAGGGTCCAGCATTCGTAAAGACAAAACTCCGCAACCTCGAGAACGGTCGTATCCTTGAAAACACATTCACCGCAGGTGCCAAAGTGGAGACCATCAACGTCGAAAGACGTCCGTACCAGTTCCTCTATTCTGACGAGGACGGTTTCAACTTCATGCACGAGGAGACCTTCGAGCAGATTCACCTGCCTCACGACGTGGTTGAGAACGCAGACCTCATGAAAGAGGGCCAGCACGTGGAGATGATGTTCGTAGTGGACGAGGAAAGATGCCTCACCTGCGAGCTCCCTACATACGTAACTCTCAAGGTGACTTACACCGAGCCTGCAGTGAAGGGCAATACAGCCTCCACCAGCGCACTCAAGGAGTGTACTCTCGAGACCGGTGCCAAGATCATGGTTCCGCTCTTCATCAATCAGGACGACACCATCACCGTGAACACCACGGACCGTTCTTACGGACAGAGAGTGTAATCCACTGAAATATTCTACGGACTGGCTGAAAGGGTCGCTGCCGGAAATGGCTGCGGGGTCTTCCGGCCGGTTCTTTTTTTGGGGGAATCCCAAGTTGTACTGAGCCTGACGCGGTGTGCACGATATTTGCTTAACAGGAACGCCGGATATTTAACAACAATTCAAACTGATTCTATTCTGATGAAAATTCTTATTGTCGATGACGAGAGGTCAATCCGCAACTCGTTCCGTGAAATTCTTTCGGACGAAGGATATTCTGTAGATGTGGCTGAAGACGGCCCGACTGGCATTGCATTGGCCGAGAAAGAGAGATATGACGTGATATTCTGCGACATCAAGATGCCGAACATGGAAGGTACCGAAGTCCTGGACAAGCTCAAGAGCGAAGGTATTGACTCTGCCATCGTCATGATATCAGGTCACGGGGACATAGACACGGCCGTGGACTGCATCAAGCACGGAGCCTTCGACTTCATACAGAAGCCATTGGACCTCAACAGGATACTTATCACCATCAAGAATGCCACCGAGCACACCTCCATCGTGGCGGAGAACACGAGCCTGAAGAAGAAGGTCTATGGCAGGCAGATGGTCGGGGAATCGGCACCGATGGCACATCTCAGGGAAATGATAGAGAAGGTGGCACCGACCGACGCCAGGGTACTCATTACAGGATCCAACGGATCGGGCAAGGAACTGGTTGCGAGGAGCTTGCACCAGCAAAGTGCGCGCAGTGCAATGCCTTATATCGAGGTGAACTGTGCGGCGATTCCGTCGGAACTCATAGAGAGCGAGCTTTTCGGGCATGAGAAGGGGGCGTTCACATCGGCCATCAAGCAGCATAAAGGAAAATTCGAGCAGGCGGACGGGGGCACCCTGTTCCTCGACGAGATAGGCGACATGAGTCTTTCCGCCCAGGCGAAGGTGCTGAGGGTGCTTCAGGAGAAGAAGCTCTCGAGAGTGGGAAGCGACAAGGACATCGTCGTGGACGTGAGGGTCGTGGCCGCCACCAACAAGGACCTGAAGGAGGAGATAGCGAAAGGCACTTTCAGGGAGGATCTCTACCACAGGCTCAGCGTGATCGTGCTGCACGTGCCTTCCCTTGACGAGAGGAAGGACGATATTCCACTGTTGGTCAATTACTTCATTGAGCAGGTATGCACCGAATCGGGAATGACCCGGAAGGCTTTCTCCCCTGAAGCCGTGAAAATGTTGCAGGACAAGAGCTGGACCGGAAATATCCGCGAGCTGCGCAATGTCGTGGAGCGTCTTCTCATCCTCGGCGGCAATCCGGTCTCCCCCCAGGACATCCGTGACTACGTTTATATAGGATAATCCCGGTTGATTTGTATAATTGGCACAACGGATGTCTGTCTACTTTTCGCGTCTGGGACCCTTTTTTAATTCTGATTATCCGCAACTCCTACAGCAATAATGCTCTTCGTGCAAATCTAAGGTTTTCATGAAGGCGATTGCCATATCGACCAAGCGACTTTTTAGGCAACGGCCGAAGCTGGGCGAGCTATTCAAGCGAGCTCGCGCAGG
>SAMEA3663026__coassemble_984_pt1 | contig 9922 bp, 5 predicted proteins | sample SAMEA3663026__metabat2_low_PE_017 | metagenome-assembled genome bin SAMEA3663026 (sample SAMEA3663026) | pig gut metagenome | biome: pig gut; feature: pig-associated habitat; material: faeces | place: France | collected 2012
TTCCGGCTGCATGGGCCACTGCTGCGGGGAGCTCGCCTCATGGGCTCTCCTCGCAGCGGCCGTTGCTTGGAATCGTCCGAATACACATTAAGTCAAAGTTTAACCGTCCAAACTTTGGGGTTCACTTTCTCGTGCAATTCATCGCGCGAGAGAATCGTTGTTCTGCGCAATACAGCCATGATTTGCTCGCGCGGTGAGGTCAATTTGATGCCATCGCGCGAGCAAAAGCCGCCCCTGTGACGTAGAACGGGTTTTCTCTCGCGCGGTGATTTGCTGGAAGCGACTTCATCCTTAGCAGAGGCATTACTATCATCGGGGCCAGGCTTATACGCGCGATGGAGAATTGCATTGAAGCCAGACAAAGTTCTTGATACCGCCATAGAACTTTCGGAAATATTGAATAACTTTACGACGGCTGCCATAAGAGGGGCGTGATTTGTGATATGATTGATTTCAACAGAATGGAGTCGGAGATTTCTTCCGATCTGGGTCTTGGCCTGACCGTCTCAAAAGGCCAGAGCATTTCTATCAGAAGGTGTTGGCATTTCTACACTGCAGGTGATTCTGTGGACGTGATGTTTCACGATGAGAATGAGTTCCGCGACGGTATGAACAGGATTCTTCCGGTCGTGGTCTGCTATGATGTAATGGTCCTCGCATTTGTGCTGATGGATACTCACGTGCATTTTGTCTTGTATGGGGAATTCGATTCTTGCAACCGTTTTGTACATGAGTATGTCCGGAGGACATCGATTTATCTATCCTTGAGGAGTGATAAACGTAATGCATTGAGGGATATTGAGATAAGTCATCAGAATATTGATGATGACCGTTATCTGAAAACTGCAATATGCTATGTGGTGAAGAATCCAGTGAGTGCGGGCCTCGCCTATAATCCGTGGGATTATCCCTGGTCCAGCGGACCTTTGTATTTCCGAAGGCAGGACTCATGGGCCAGTCCGAAGTGGATGCTCGGCATGGGGGAAACCCTGCTTAAGGACCAGGATATAAGGAATCTTGTAAAAAGCAGAGTGAAGATTGATTCCGGAATTCGGGTTCTTGATGGACTGATTGTTCCAAATCAATATGTAGCTGTTGCTGTTGTGGAAAAGATTTTCAGGAGCCATAGGGCATTCAATTTTTTCATGTCGGTCTCGAAGGATATAGATATTGAGTCCCGCGGCGGTATAATTTCTCATCTGACGGTTCCGTTGAGCGAGATGAGGGACAATAGGGGAGTTCTGTCCAAGGAAATGTTTGGTGTGTTGGAGATCAGGAGCCTGAATATGGGTCAACGTTTGCAGCTTGCCAGACGGATGAAAGGTCTGTACAACTGCTCGCCAAAGCAGATTGCCAAGTTGTGTGGATTGGTTTATGCAGAGGTGATGGATCTTTTATGAGGGTTTCAGGAATGTTTGAAGTGGCACCGCAGCCGGAATATACGACCTGCGGCTGCTACGGCCACTGCAGCGGGGAGCTCGCCTCATGGGCTCTCCTCGCAGCGGCCGTTGCCTGGAATCGTCCGAATACACATTAAGTCAAAGTTTAACCGTCCAAACTTTGGGGTTCACTTTCTCGTGCAATTCATCGCGCGAGAGAATCGTTGTTCTGCGCAATACAGCCATGATTTGCTCGCGCGGTGAGGTCAATTTGATGCCATCGCGCGGGAGAAAACCCGTTCTACGCTATAGAGGCAACATTTGCTCGCGCGGTGAATTGCTCGAAGCATTGAGGGCCAATTCACAGAAGGCCCTCGTTCACAAATAACCCCTGCACAATGCTCCAGAATGGGATCAGCGTGACCGTGAAACTCGCAGGGAGACACTCCCTGCGTCGGAAACATCTCCCCTTGACTAATCCGGATGTGTAGCAGCACCGGTCTCGACCGATTGGAAATCACCTGCGGCGGCGTCGCCTCAGATGCGCTTTCCTGATCCGCACCGCCTTCCCGTCAGACCTCCGGACGCAACCGGAGACAACGACAAAGCGGTCGAGCGCCAACTCTTTGATAAGCTCGTCAAAAAGGCGCTCCAGAACGTTTATGAGAATTGGAATGAGATGCATAAAGCAATATAAAATTTGACGGAGCGTCGGAGCGGCTTTCCCGAGCAAGCAGTAATCCGGTAGGATAAAAAATACAGAGCACCTATTCGAAAAGAATAACTGCTCTGTTTTGGTTTTCTCAACGTTCTGGGGCGCTTATCTCCCATCGCTGAATCTCATTCCTATGGCAAATTTATGAAGTATAAATGATAAATGCAATAGCAAACTGCAATATGTATCTGACGAAGCGTTGGAGCGGCTTTTCAGAGCATCCATCCGATAGGTAAATAAAAAACAGAGCAAGAATCATATGATTGCTATACTCTGTTTGTTGTTTGAAACGTATGCGAGGCCTTGCTACATTCTCGCTGTTCCATATCCTAATGATGCAAAATTAATGTTTTCTTTAGGAATAACAAATAGTTACGCATAAAAAACAGAGCTCCTACCCAAAAATGAACAAATGCTCTGTTGTGCTTTTATCAACGTCATGTGAGGCGCTTATCTCTCACTGTTGAAAACCATATAGTGCAATGATGGAAACGGATTTTGAAAAAAGCAAACTTGGCCAGTCCTTGGAGGTGAAGAAGCTCATGCCGGCAGCTACATCAGTGCCTTCACTTCATCCAGTGGTAATCCTGTGCAATCTGCAATGGTTCCAGCATCAATACCTTTAGCCAGAAAGTTCTTCGCCGTCGACAAAGCCTTGTCGTGAGCCCCCTCGGCAAGCCCTTCCGCCTTACCTTCCGCAAGCCCCTTCTTGTAGTTCTTGCGATTCTCGATGATAATGTCCAACTCTGTCATGATGTCCTTTTTGTAAACCTTCATTTTGTCCGGTGGGAACGCCGCGATTCTTGCCGCCTCCACGAGACCCTGCATCTCCCGGTCATTACCGGTATACTCCGGCTCTTCCTTCATCATCCCTCCGTTCTTCATCCAATGGAAAAGCCTGTCCCTGTACGACTTGCATTCGGCTTCGCTCTTCGTGAAACGTCCCATCTCCACAAATGTAATGAAAATTGTCGGAGGTGCAAACTCCCCGGTCCGGTTTTCGACGAAACCGAACTGCGAAATGATGTGGTCCGTATCCCACGCCGCCTCGTCCTCGTGCGGAACCTTCTCCTTCAGGAACGCAATCTCGTACACAGAAGCAAGGGCCTCATATTCCTCAGCTTCAAGCAATTGCCAATGATACTGCTGCGACGCATAGTAAACGCATCTCTTGAACATTGACCAGTCAGCATCCCGCTGGACCTCGACGCTGAAGACACGCCCCTGATCATCCCTGCATACCAGGTCGAGCACCGTCTTCTTGCTGTAAACAGAGTCCTGCATCTGCTCCCTGTCCCGGTATTCCACAATGTCGCTGACAATCACTCCCTCCGGCAGCACGTTGTTCAGCAAGTTGATAAGATGATGTTTGTTCTGCGGATCAGCATACACCGCCTTGAATCCAGAGTCTCGCAGCAGATCTACATAAACCTGATTCTTGATGTCTAATTCACTCATAGTCCTTCGAATTTTAAAATTAGACATCAAAAGTATACGATGAAAGGGTTAAATGCGTTTAAGATTCATGTGTTTTTCTTTAAAAATCATATAAATTGGCAAATGCTTGAACCCTCGCTTCCATTATATGGCAAGACATATCTGCATACGCATATAAAATGCCTGCACGGCCGCGTAATATCTGCGGTCATGCAGGCTCATTCCATATAGCCTTCCAGCAAGTCGGCAACTACATCAATGCCTTGACTTCATCCAAAGGAAGGTCCGTGCATTTGGCAACAATATCCGATGCGATTCCTTCTGCCAGCAGATTCTTTGCCGTCGACACTGCTTTATCGTGAGCCCCCTCGGCAAGCCCCTTCTTGTAGTTCTTGCGATTCTCGATGATAATGTCCAACTCCGTCATGATGTCCTTCTTGTAAACCTTCATTTTGTCCGGTGGGAACGCCGCGATTCTTGCCGCCTCCACGAGACCCTGCATCTCCCGGTCATTACCGGTATACTCCGGCTCTTCCTTCATCATCCCTCCGTTCTTCATCCAATGGAAAAGCCTGTCCCTGTACGACTTGCATTCGGCTTCGCTCTTCGTGAAACGTCCCATCTCCACAAATGTAATGAAAATTGTCGGAGGTGCAAACTCCCCGGTCCGGTTTTCGACGAAACCGAACTGCGAAATGATGTGGTCCGTATCCCACGCCGCCTCGTCCTCGTGCGGAACCTTCTCCTTCAGGAACGCAATCTCGTACACAGAAGCAAGGGCCTCATATTCCTCAGCTTCAAGCAATTGCCAATGATACTGCTGCGACGCATAGTAAACGCATCTCTTGAACATTGACCAGTCAGCATCCCGCTGGACCTCGACGCTGAAGACACGCCCCTGATCATCCCTGCATACCAGGTCGAGCACCGTCTTCTTGCTGTAAACAGAGTCCTGCATCTGCTCCCTGTCCCGGTATTCCACAATGTCGCTGACAATCACTCCCTCCGGCAGCACGTTGTTCAGCAAGTTGATAAGATGATGTTTGTTCTGCGGATCAGCATACACCGCCTTGAATCCAGAGTCTCGCAGCAGATCTACATAAACCTGATTCTTGATGTCTAATTCACTCATAGTCCTTCGAATTTTAAAATTAGACATCAAAAGTATACGATGAAAGGGTTAAATGCGTTTAAGATTCATGTGTTTTTCTTTAAAAATCATATAAATCTGACTATAGGTTTTGAAATATCAAATTCAGCCTCTTTATTACCATGCCTGAAACGCTATTTCTATAGGTCAGTGGAAGGGCGGAATGCAGGGTGGAATGGAGGGACGGAGGGGGATTAAAACGTTTCGGCGAAAAAATCAGCAAAATAGGGAAAAGTTCAAAGGAAACTGGCAATTTTCACTAAAAACGCTTTCTGCGGCACAGAAAGGGGTCGGGGGTTGAATCATATTGGTTCATGTCGGGTCAAAAAGCAAAAATTTGATGAAAATAATTGTCCGTTTGATAATTATGCCGTAACTTTGGGGTTCAAATAATCGGCCAAAAAATGGGACGGGGATTTGGAGGGTGGAGAAGGATTTCCGGGCGGGCGGAAAATCGGAAGGAAAAGAAGGGACGGAAGAGGGGGTTTGAAGGAGCGTTCAATGGGGAGTTTTTGGAAATGACTTGTGGAGATGACGGGAGTGGTTGAAGGGTCGCGCGAAGATGGGTGATGCAAGGTGTTGGTGGGGAGAGTGACGGGAGTGGTTTCGGGAAGTGGGCAAATGTGAGGGGAGGAAGTGTTGGTGGGGATATGTGGAAGCGAATGAAGGAGGCGGGGAAGAGTGCGAGGGAAGAGGAAGAGGCGAGGAAGAGGCGATGAAGAGTACAAGGAAGAGTACAAGGGAGGATGCGGAGGAAGAGGCGAGGAAGAGTGCGGGGGAAGAGGACTGGATGGGTGAAATAGCGCGAGGGATGTGTCCGAGGGTCAAAGGTGGCCTTTGGAAGAGAGGAAGGATGGATGAAAGGTAACGGAGGAGCGGGAGGCCGGGGAAATTGTCTGTACCTGCAAAATTGGAAGAAAATATTAAAAACATACTTAACATATTTGGATAATATGGAAATGAAGAAGAAAAAATACGAGACGCCGTCCGTCTCACTCTCCCGGATTGAGGTCGAGAACTCAATCTGCAGCGCGTCGGCGGAGATCAAGAATCCGAATGAAAATAGCGGAAGGATTGACGAGCACTCTATCAACAGCGGTTTTTCAGGTGACTTTAGCACTGGTGGTTGGGACGCTACACCTGACACTACACCTAACAGTTAATGTGTAAAGTATAAATTAGGTCAAATAAGGATAGCATAAAAATATGAAAAGATATAAAAACATATTCTTGATGTTGGCAGTTGCTTCGATTGCATCCGCCTGCAGCGAAGAGCTGAATCCCAACGAGATAAACAAGGCCAATCCGGGAGACGAGGTACAGTTCGGACTCTCCCTGCCGGGCAAGACCAAGACCGTTTATGGTGAAGAAACTTCGAGCGGTTTCCCGATTTATTGGGTAAACGGTGACAAGGTAAGGGTTGCTTCTCCTCAATGTATGAGCGGAAGGAATACTGCTGAATATGCGGTTGCTGTAGATGGTCCGACTCAGAATTACGCAACTTCGCTGACCAAGATCGGCGATGCAGGCGTTCAGTGGGGCGATGAAGAGAGTGCAGACTTCTACTCGATTTACCCTTCTTCTGCCAGTACCAAACTTGAAGTCAGTGGCGAGGGTGTTACCACAACCATGCATGTGGATCCAACCCAGTTCGCAAGCACGACTGAAGGTTCAAATTACTATTATTCCCAGCCAGCCGAGATGGGCAATGTCGTGATGTATGCCAAGGCAATAGCCAGCAAAACAGATCCGGCTGTAGAACTGCATTATACTCCGTTCTCGACAGTATTGGAGTTTACGTTGATTGCGCAATCGAAAGGTGGAAAGGAAGAACCGTTGATTATTCAGAGTATTACTCTTACCGCTCCTACTGGAACTACAATTGCGGGTGACTTCGCCTTCAATTTCCCTTCCGGTGAGGGTTCAACTCCTTCAATCGAGGCTATGACTGGCGGAAGCAATGCTATCACGATGCACTTCCTTAAGGACAATCAATATAATATCAGCTTGACGCCTACCAAAAAAACTATGAAGGCCAAGATGTGTCTTATGCCAATCAGTAACGTATCCAGTCTTGCTGGTTGGAAAGTGGAGGTGAATACCAGTGCGGGAACTTTCATCAAGACCATAAAAGATACTGATTTGACCGGCAAGAATACTGCCCTTGCTCCTGGCAAGGTGCATAAGATAACACTTCCTGAACTGGGATTTGTTTCAGATGAATGGGTATATGACCCAAGCGGATGGATCCCATCACTTCCTGACTATGAAAATATCTATTTGAGCGAGCTTTCTCTCCCTGGTGCATGGTATGCAGGATCAACTGAAGGAGTAAGCGATGGAACAGGATATCAGGCAACAGCATCCATCAATGAACTGTGGAATAAAGGTGTGAGAGCATTTGCAGTGGAATGTAGAACGAACTCCAAACATACTGGTGGAGTAATTACTGGGCATTGGTATCCAAATTATGTATGTATTTCAGGTTCGGGAAGAAATACGTATATAGGAGATGCATATGCCGACGGTACTAACATCACAACTGTACTCGAAGCTATCAAGACTGCATTGACAAATAATCAGAATAATCAGAATAATCAGAAGGAGTATGCTGTGCTTGTGTTGAGTTATGCTGACGGCGGTTCAGGCGGTCATCGTGATGAAGACCATGCTTATTTCCTCAAGGGTGTTGCCAATGCACTGAGTGGATATAGCGATATTGTTTATAGCGGTCCGATTACGGCGAACACAACAATCAATGATGTAAAGGGAAAGGTTATCGTCAAGGTCAATGTCGATGCCAATCTTACGCTTGGAAATTATACGGCAGCGAATGCCTTGATTTCATACAATCCGTTCCTTTTGCAGATTTCTACTAATCCTTCTACCTTTGCGCATCCATACTATTCTGATTTGTATTGGAGCAATTGGGCTGATGCTAATAAAACTTGCGCTCAGGTCAATACTCTCACGGGTATATCTGCCGACGAAGCCGCAAGCAAATTCATCTGGGTGTTCTCGTCTGCTAATCGTACGCAGGTTAACACTGGTACGAACACGACTATCCCAACGTACGAGAATCGTCAGACCGCTCTTGGTGCTATGATGGAATTCTCCAAGACGGTATATGACAATTCCCATCACAATGTCTGGTTCTACTTCAACTGCGGTGGTACACAGGCTACGTCCAGCACTTCGGACAATCCATCTCCGACCGATTTCGCATCTACGATGAACGCCTGGCTGCTTGACCAGCTGCAGATAAAGATTGGAGATAAGGTTAATTCTGATGGTGTGTTAGCACCTAACCCATCCCCTCTCGGCATCGTGATGTTCAACCAGTGTACAGGTCCTAATGAGACTTACCACGGAGACGACATCATCAAGGCCATCATCGAGATGAACAGCAAGTTCTACCTGAAGCATGCGGGTACTTCAGGTGGCAGTACTGGCGGATCGACCAGCGGAAACGATGCGCCGAATGATGCGGCGTTGATGAATGGCGGTAACGCTATTTAATATTGACTTGGGACAGATTGGGGTTCGGCTCCGGTCTGTCCTTTTGTTATCATTGGCTTGACCGGGGATTTCACACAGGTGCGAATACTTTTGCCAGGTATGACGGAAATGATGGGCTGGGAGTGGCGAGTGAATGGGCTGAGCATGACGGACGTGGCATGACAATAATTATCTTGACGAAATAAACATATATGACATCTAAAAATACTACCAGAATGCTGCTGATTGCGGGTGCAGCACTGGTTTCCTGCAGTGAGAATGCTCTTGAACAGGATATGAGCAAGAGCAATGTTGAAATCATTGCAACGATTGACAATGAGGGGCTTACGCGTTCCTGCATTGATTCGACTCCTTATGATGGGAAGACTGGAATTCTCTGGACACCGGACGATTGCATTGGTGTATTCGGGTCAACCACGACGAATGCAATGTTTACCAACACTTCCACGGAGAACGCGGCTACCACTGGTTTCACAGGAAATCTTGACAGCGGCGATACTCCTGAGTATGCCTATTATCCATATTCGGATAAAGCCGGGACCGATGCTACTGCACTGTCCGGCAGTGTGAGCGCGACTCAGTATTATAGCGGGGACTCCGGTCTTCTCAGCGATGACTGGAAATATGGCAAGTTGAGTGCATACAATACAGACCGCACGAAGTACATGTTCAAGATGACTCATCTTTTCGCATTGGCAAGGGTGGTAATCAATGCTACCGGGACGCCGATTGTAGGGGAGACGCTTGAGAGCATTGCAATAAAGGCAACATCAGGGTCTGAGATCCGCCGGATCAATGGTGCGTTTTCTTTCAGTGCCGTTGATGGAACTTATTCACTTACAGGTTCTTCGGTTGATGCTACGACAATGGTGTGGTCGGACACGCCGGAATTGACTTCCGGTGCGTCTTACACGGGATATATCAGCCTGATTCCGAATATTGCCGCAGGCGACAAGATTACTATTACGGTCAAGACCAATAAGCACAAGGCGGTATTTGAGGTGCCTTGCAAGACTTCATTGAAGTCGGGTCATATTTATGATTTTCCGATGACGCTTACTGATCTTGCTACCAAGATGAATGCAGCTGGTTACGGTGAGCCAACATATTCGGAAATCGGCGGGACAACACCTGACCCGGAGCCTGTTGTTACTACCGGGACTTTTAAGGCTTGCGCGTTCAACGTGGACGGCTTGCCGGATCTCAGTTATATAGTTGGCTCTATCAACCCTGATGGCCCGGGTGAGGACGGCACATCGACTATGGCAGGAATCGCCAACAATCTTGGCTGGGACATCATTGCCGCAAGTGAGGACTTTGAGTATGATTCTCAGCTTGTTGCGGGCCTCTCCAATTATTCCCACGGCACCTGGAGGGGAAGCGTATCTTCTAAGCAATTGACTTCCACCGCTGACACCGACGGACTTAATTTCTTCTGGAGGACCAGTACGACCAGCGCGACAGGCGAGAAATATATACAGTACAACGATGCGGAAGGCGGCCTTACGGGCAACACCTGCATCAAGAAGGGCTTCCGCCACTACGAAGTGACCGTGGATGCGACAAACAACATTGTCATTGACGTGTATATCACCCACATGAATACCTACAGCGGCAGCGGCAATACCGAGTCCAATGCCTACGTCAAGGCAGTGCTGAGCCAGCTGCGCCAGCTCCGCGACTACGTCCTCACCAATGCGAAGGCCAACAAGCGTCCGGCCA
>SAMEA3663026__coassemble_998_pt1 | contig 9825 bp, 6 predicted proteins | sample SAMEA3663026__metabat2_low_PE_017 | metagenome-assembled genome bin SAMEA3663026 (sample SAMEA3663026) | pig gut metagenome | biome: pig gut; feature: pig-associated habitat; material: faeces | place: France | collected 2012
GCCCGTAGAGGTTTGTAGGCATCACGGCGATGTAATTCGTCCCGTACTGGAGATTGTAGCTCTCGCACATCTTCAGGCCTGCTATTTTCGCTATGGCATATTCCTCGTTGGTGTACTCAAGAGGGGATGTCAGGAGACAGTCCTCCCTCATTGGCTGCGGGGCGTTCTTCGGATATATGCAGGTCGATCCGAGGAAAAGGAGTTTCTTCACTCCATGCGCATAGGCCTCGCTGATCACATTGCACTGTATCTTCATGTTCTGCATGATGAAGTCCGCGCGATAGAGTGAATTTGCCATGATGCCGCCTACGAATGCTGCTGCAAGTACCACTGCATCAGGACGTTCCTCGTCAAAGAACTTCCGTACGGCCACCTGGTCCGTCAAATCCAGTTCCCGATGGGTGCACCCGACGAGATTCGTGTAGCCGCGCTGCCGGAGATTGTTCCAGATGGCGGAGCCCACGAGCCCGCGGTGGCCTGCGATGTATATTTTTGATGTTTTGTCCAACATATTATCTTGGTGCTTAGGTCTCTCCACGCGCTTCGCATGGTCTGGATGACAACCACTATTTTACAATACCCTTCTCCAGATACTCCGCGAGGTTTGTCCTGACCTTGGCAGCTGCACCCTCGGCCGCGACCTTGGCCATGTCAGACTCGACCATGAGCCTTACAAGATCCTCGAATGACGTCCTGTTCGGATTCCATCCTAGCTTGGCCCTCGCCTTGGTAGGGTCTCCCCAGAGGTTGACCACGTCCGTGGGCCTGTAGAAATCCTCAGACACGGCCAAAAGAGTCTTTCCTACTAGGGATTCAGGAGCATTGCCGCTTACAGACACGCATATTCCCTTTTCATCCAGGCCCTCTCCCTCGAATTTCAGTTCAATCCCGGCATACCTGAAAGCAAGATATGCGAATTCCCTGACGCTGTGCTGCACTCCTGTTGCGATGACGAAGTCCTCGGGTTTATCGTTCTGGAGAATCAGCCACATGCATTCCACATAGTCCTTGGCGTATCCCCAGTCGCGGAGCGAACCCAGGTTTCCGAGATACAGGCAGTCCTGCTTGCCCTGGGCGATGCGGGATGCGGCAAGAGTGATTTTCCTCGTTACGAAAGTCTCCCCGCGCCGTTCACTCTCATGATTGAAAAGGATTCCCGAACAGCAGAACATGTTGTAGGCCTCCCGGTATTCCTTCACAATCCAGAAACCGTAGAGTTTGGCCACGGCGTAAGGACTGTACGGATGAAATGGAGTGTTCTCGTTCTGTGGAACCTCCTCCACCTTGCCGTAAAGCTCTGATGTAGAGGCTTGATATATCTTGCAGGTTCCGGCCAATCCGCATTGGCGCACGGCCTCTAGAATCCTGAGGACACCGGTCGCATCCACATCTGCAGTGAACTCCGGGGAGTCGAAACTCACCTGGACATGACTCTGTGCGGCAAGATTGTACACCTCGTCCGGACGAACTTTGTTCACCACCTGGATCAGGCTCATGGAGTCGCCCATGTCGGCATAATGCAGATGGAAATTCGGCCGCCCCTCAAGATGAGCTATCCTTTCCCTGTAGTCCACGGACGACCTCCTGATGGTACCGTGCACGTCATATCCTTTTTCCAGCAGTAACTCTGCAAGGTAGGATCCGTCCTGTCCGGTCACGCCGGTTATCAAAGCTCTCTTCATATCCGATAGTAATATTTATTAGAAATAATTCTACAAATATATGCATTAATGAGTGAAAATGTGTATTTTTGGGTAATAGTAACTTATACGATATCTTAGGCATGGCCGTCAAGAAAGTATTTGTCAGTGGATGCTATGACCTGCTACATAGCGGACACGTTGAGTTTTTCAAGCAGGCTTCACGTTTCGGGGATGTCTATGTTGGAATCGGTTCCGACTCCACATATCTCGAGTACAAACACCGGAAGCCTATGTTTCCGCAGGAGGAGCGTCTGTTCATGGTCAAGAGCATCCGCTATGTCAAGGATGCGTACATCAATGCCGGTCACGGTGTCCTGGATTTCATACCGACTCTGGACATCGTGAAGCCTGACGTTTTCGTGGTGAATGCGGAAGGTGGAAGTGAAGAGAAGCGCAAGTTGTGCGCCGACCGTGGCATAGAATATATAGAATTGCAACGTACTCCTCACGAGGGCCTACAGGCCCGAAGCTCATCGTCCCTGAAGGAGGCTCTCGGAAGAAATGAATCTGCGCAGACGGGATATGAGGGGGTTCCAGCCAGACTGGATATTGCCGGAACCTGGATTGACCAGCCTTACGTAAGCGTGCATCATCCGGGATGGGCGGTCACCATATCTCTCGAACCGACTTTCGAAATCATGGACCGTTGCGGTCTGTCCACGTCGACCCGCAAGATGATCCAGAAGATCTGGCCGGTGAAGCTTCCCAAGATGGATCCGGAGATGCTTGCGAGGCTCGTGTTCTGCTTCGAGAACAATCCGGAACGTGTCGGAGGCCATGTTTCAGGTGCCCAGGATGCGATAGGCATTTGTGTTCCGGGGCTTGCCCGCCATTATTATGACAATAATTTCTGGCCGGAGAAGATAGAGAACACTGTCGATGAAATGACATTGAGGTTTCTCGAGAATCACCTGGCACTTGTCCTGATGGAGCCGAGAAGGCTGGGATGCAGTGTCGTTGAGGGGAGGGACATTACTCCTGAGAAGGTTGCAGGTCTTGCAAATGCTGCCGAAAGATGCTGGGATGCCATCATAAGGCATGACCTTGATGCGTTTGCGGAATCCTATGCCGATTCCTTCAATGCGCAAGTCTCCATGTTCCCCGGCATGGTGACTCCTACAGTGAACGGAATCCTGTGCCCGGAATCTAGTATCCAGCCGTATATAGACAAGTATTCATCGTTGCCTGACGTCATGGCATTGAAAGTTTCAGGCGCCGGAGGCGGCGGTTATCTCGCCCTCGTGGTTCGTGATATCCGGTCTTTCCTGTCCTCCCATCCGGAAGCAATCGAACTGCATATCAGGAGACAGTGACATCGTCAGTCCGCGAAGATGCTTATGTCGTTCACCATGGCGAACACCAGTGTGATGACCAGAATGGCGCATGCGAAGAGAAGGCAGTACATGATGTTTATGAACATTGCCTTGCAGAATAGTTTTGCTATTCTTTCAATCCATAGCCTGACGTGCTGGAGAAATCCTTCTGCCGCCTTTCCCTGGTGACGATCACCGTATACCCTGTGCATTGCTGCCATAAGGTATGCCGTGGCAATGAAGAACACCAGTTCGTCAGTGTCCCAGCTTACATTCCCGACCAGGAGGGAAATGCCTGAATAGACGAGAATCAGGATTTCGAGGAATGCTGTGTAATGCAGCGTGAATACGAAATGCGTTATGTAGGTCCTGTGCCTGCGGATGTTGCAAATCTGGACCAAAAGTGCCGCTACAGGGCTCAGGAGCAGTATTGCAACAGGAAGGTACACCCTGAATGCATCAAGCATTTTCCCGGCCATTACTGAATCGCTTTCGTCGGTAATCCCCACGTGAAATCCTGTGGTCAGGGCGAAAACAGCAACCACCACTACGAGCAGGAACATGTTCATTTTCAGGGGATGGACGTATGAATTGATTTTCCCGTCGAGAAATTCGTTCGTTAGGAATCCCGGCCTGCGGAACAGTTGCCAGGCCGTAGGCAGAATCTTGCGGTCAAGCTGCCAGGCATTGGAAAAGTATTCGGCAATGAAGCTGCCGAATGAATTGTTGAGGTCCCATGCCTGCTGTCCGCAATGGTGGCAATATGGCCCCTGGAGCTCCGTGCCGCAGTTTCTGCAATATCTGTATGGGACAGCATCCCTGCGGCGCTGCTTCCTCAGCCGCCGCATTTCGATGCTCCGTTCCACTTTCTTTCTTCTGCCGGATATCTGTTCCAGCAATCTGTCAAATGCTTTCATGCGGCAAAAATAATCCTTTTGCCTCTTATACAACAACGAGGTAATACATCTTTCAGGGCGGCAAGTCCCCCTGAAAGATATATCACCTCGCTAAAAGAACGAGATTACTTCTTGAAATATCTGTTGTAAAGACCCTGGAATCCGGCGCCATGACGAGCCTCATCCTTCGCCATCTCATGAACAGTGTCATGAACCGCGTCATAATTCAGCTCCTTCGCCCTCTTTGCGATAGCAAGCTTGCCCTCGCATGCACCGGCCTCAGCCTCAATCCTCTTCTCAAGATTCGTCTTGGTATCCCATACCACGTCACCGAGAAGCTCTGCGAACTTCGAAGCGTGCTCTGCCTCTTCGAATGCATACCTCTTGAAAGCCTCTGCAATCTCAGGATAACCCTCACGGTCAGCCTGGCGGCTCATGGCCAGATACATTCCGACCTCGCAGCACTCACCGTTGAAATGAGCCTCGAGACCCTCATGGACTTCCTTGTCGCAATCCTTTGCAACACCGATAACGTGCTCGCAAGCCCAACTCTTTGGACCTTCTTCAGCAACCTCTGCAAATTTGTCAGCCTTGGCATGACAAACAGGGCACTCTGCCGGAGCGCTCTCGCCTTCGTAAACGTATCCGCATACGAGACATCTGAATTTCTTCTTCATGATAAATCTCCTTTAATTATTGAATTGTCAGTTACTTCCTGCTTTCGCGGAATTTTTAATATTTCAAATGAATGCAAATATAGCAATCTTCGGGGAATATTCAATCAAATCTGATACCAACCGGCAGGGCACGGGATTTGGAGCCGGAATCAATCAACACTAAACTCACAGAACATGATACGTAACAGCACATTGCGCAGACTCACCGCCGGGATGGCGGCACTCGCACTTCTTATTGTCCCTCAGCAGATTGCATCCGCCTGCACAGGCATTTCATTCAAGGCATCCGACGGAAGCCGTGTACTGGCCCGTTCCATAGAATGGGCGGCAGGACGTCTTGACAGCAGATATGTCATAGTCCCGAGAAATCATGAATTCAAGTCATTGACCCCTGACGGAAACGGCGGAATGGTATTCAAGGCCCGGTACGGCTTTGCCGGCGTGCGCGTGATGTCTGATGACATTGTCGTGGAAGGAGTTAACGAGAAAGGCCTCAGCGCAGGACTCTTCTTCTTCCCGGGATACGGTTCTTATGCGGAATTTGACCCGGCATCACGTGCGACGACATTGTCCGACTTCCAGGTCACTTCATGGGCCCTCGCTTCGTTCTCCACTGTGGATGAGTTCATTGCAGCATTGCCGAAGGTGAAGATTGTCGGACTTGACCGCAATGTAGGTGCAGTCCACTGGAGGTTCGCTGACAGAACCGGACGCCAGATTGTCATGGAAATTACAGGTGGAGAAGTCAACATATATGACAATCCGGTCGGTGTCCTGACCAATGCACCGGGATTCCAATGGCATCTCACCAATCTCGGCAACTACATGAATCTCATGCCGGCAGGAGCGGACGGCAAGGTATGGGACGGCATCTCCGGCACATATCAGGTCAAGGCCCTGAGCGGCGGCTCCGGAATGCTCGGACTTCCGGGAGACCACACCTCACCGTCCAGATTCGTCAGGGTTGCCGTTTATAAATCCACGGCTCCCGTGCCGGAAAATGCCAGGGCAGCCATGCTCCAGTCATTCAAGATATTGGAAGCAATGGTGATCCCGGTCGGAGCGGTAGTGGACATCAGTGCTGATGCTGACAGGTCGACCGATATGCTTACGTCCACCCAGTTCACCACCTGCAGCGACATTGACGGCCTGAAACTGTATTACAGGACCATGGACAATTCCCGAATCCGCTGCATCGACCTTAATGACATCGATTTCGGCAAGGTCAAATATATTTCTGCCCCTCTCGACAGGGAAAAAGAGAATATCGAGATGATAAAAATCAGGTGAATGCCAGACTTTGGCATTGAGATTTTGTATTTTTGTGGAAAATGAAAAAACTTGATGCCATGAAGCCATTTCTTCGCCAGGTAGCCGAACATTATTATGGTTCCGGAACTGATCTGTCCCGGACATGTTTCATTTTCCCGAACCGCCGATCGATGGCGTTCTTCCGGAAGCATCTTGCGGATACAGTCAGGGACGATAGCGGTGCATCCCCGACTTTGGCTCCAGAAATGCTGACAATGAATGACTTCTTCTACCGGGTATGCGGGGCGTCCCCGGCCGGAAGAGTGAATCTTCTGCTCGAATTGTATGAATGTTACAGGAAACTGTACAGCCAGGCGGAGCCGATAGATGACTTCATCTTCTGGGGGGATGTCATTCTCGGGGACTTCGATGATGTGGACAAATATCTCGCCGCTCCCAGGCCTCTTTTCACCAATGTGGCAGAGTTCAAGTCGTTCGACCTCATTCCTGATTTGAGCGAGACCCAACGCAGGGCTTTGGAAAACTTCATGGTACATTTCCGCGATGGAGACAGGATGAAAGTGGACCTCCATTCGGACAATCCGGCAGTAAAGGAGCGTTTTGTCAGGATATGGGACATCATGTATCCCCTGTATACCAGTTTCAATGAAGCCCTGCGCTCAAAAGGGCTGGCATACGAGGGCATGGTCTACAGGACATTTGCGGAAAGGCTGAAGAAGGAAAGTGCGAAAGACATACTCTCAATGGCATTTCCTCGAACGGACCTTTTCGTATTTACTGGCCTGAATGCGTTGAACGAGTGTGAGAAACGGGTGATGGGCAGGATGAAGGACGCAGGCATCGCCCAATTCTGCTGGGACTATTCCTCCGATATGATAAAGGACAGTCTGAACAAGTCATCCATGTTCATGTCAGCCAACGTGTCCGAGTTCCCCCAGGCCTTCATGCCGGATGTGGATGTCAGGGAAATGCGGCCCGAAATCCGGGTGCTCAGCGTGCCGTCTTCCACCGGACAGGCAAAATATGTCCCTGAGATACTGAAAACCATAGCCGCCGAAACCACAGGAGAAGATATGTCCAAAGTCGGACGGCTGGACGTTCCGGGTGCGGATACCGCCATTGTCATACCGGACGAGACGATGCTCATCCCTCTCGTGAACACTATTCCGGAGGAAATCTCATCTGTCAATGTGACAATGGGTTATCCTATGTCAGGCAGTGCCGTGTACGGCTTGATGAACGACATAGCCGCCCTCCAGCTCCATCTTCGCCACAGACCGGACGGATGGACTTTCTATCACAAGCAGGTATGGTCTATTCTTTCTTCCGGCATTATCCGGAGACTCCTCGACGATGACGGGAAAAAGCTTGCTGCGAAAATCAAGGCTGACGCCAAGTATTATATACCTCAGACGGAGCTGTCCGGGATATGGCCTTTCGACCTGATATTCAGACCGGTTATCGTTGATCCCAAAGAACGTTCCTCCGCGCAGGTGCGCAGCATGCAGGACTACCAGATCAGCATTCTGTCGGAACTCGGGGAACGACTTGCAGATTGCCCGGACATGGCCCTCGAAACCCATTTCGCCAAGGAGTATTACCAGTCCGTGAACCGCCTCAGGTCTTTGGAACTGGAGATGCTTCCGATGACTTATATCCGTCTTCTCCAGCAGCTTGTGGGGCCTGTCTCAGTCCCTTTCAGGGGCGAACCGCTGAAAGGACTTCAGATAATGGGCCCGCTCGAGACCAGGTCCCTGGATTTCAGCAATATTATAGTGTTGTCATGCAACGAAGGCGTATTCCCCGGCCGTAATGTCAGCTCTTCCTTCATCCCTCCGGAACTGAGGAAGGGCTTCGGGCTTCCTACATACGAGAATCAGGATGCGGTCTGGGCGTATTATTTTTTCAGGATGATACAGCGGCCTGCCCGGGTGTGGCTGCTGTATGATTCGAGGACCGAAGGAATGAAGTCGGGGGAGGAGAGCAGATATATCAAACAGCTTGAGTATCAGTATCGTTATCCACGTCTTTCAAGGACTGTCATACGGAACGGGATCAGGATCCTGGATACCGCTGCTCCTATCCCGAAGACTCCGGAGGATCTGGAACGTATCAGGACTATGGTTTATTCCGCATCCTCTCTCCAGAGCTGGCTTGCCTGTCCGGCAAAATTCTATTATTCGTCGATCCGAAGGCTTTCCCCGGAGAGTGAAGTTGCCGAATCACTCGACAGCGGTATGATAGGAAACGTGTTCCACGACACGATGTATGCCCTGTATACGGGAGGAGAGGCTCTTGCCCCGGATTTCGACATGTCCCGTGAGAACGTGATTGCCAATGTCAAGGCCCCTCTCACCGAAATCACCCCTGACTATATCGAGTCCCTGCTGAAAAATTTTGCTCCTGTCCGGGCCAAGATAAGGGCTCTTGTATGCCGTGAACTGAACAGCGATGAGGTTTCTGGAAGGAATCTGGTCATAGAAGACGTGATTTGCCAATATGTCAGGCAGGCTTTGAAGAAAGATCTGGAAATCATCCGCAGGAACGCAGCCGGCTCCATCCGTATTATCGGACTCGAAATGGAAAAGTATTGGAAATTCGGAGATTATCGTTTCAAGGGCTATATCGACAGGATGGACAGTGTTACCCCAGGGGTGGTGCGGATCGTTGATTACAAGACGGGCAGGGCTGAAGCGGAGGAGGTTCAGATAGATGCCTCCAATGCCGGCAAGGTAACTGAAGCCCTTTTCGCTCCGGTGTCCAAGAAACGGCCGAAGATAGCCCTGCAGCTTTTCCTCTACGACCGTTTCGTGGAAAATGAAGAGTCCGGAATGAAAGTCGAGAATGTCCTGTATCCGGTTCCCAAACTGTTCTCCTCGGACATTCTTTCATCGGAGGAATGCCGGGAATTCGACGAAATGGTCCGTGACCGCCTTGCAGACGTGTTCAGGGACATTGCCGATCCGGATAAAGGCTTTGAACGGACAGAGGACAAATCAGTCTGCAATTATTGTGATTTCAGGAAGATCTGCGGAAGATGAAGCATAAGGCTCTGAAGATTTTCGTTATTTCTATCTAAAGGTATGATAAACATAGTAAAGGCTTCTGCAGGCTCAGGCAAGACTTTCAGCCTCGCAAGAGAATATATAATGAGATTGTTTGCCAAGGAGGGTGACCAGTATTCCTACCGTCACATCCTTGCAGTGACGTTCACCAACAAGGCTACGGACGAGATGAAAAGCCGTATCCTGAAGGAGCTGTTCATCCTGTCCTCACTCCCGGAGACTTCCATGTATCTGAAAGATCTTCAGTCGCATCGTCCGGACCTGAGCGTCAGGGACATTTCCGGAATGAGCCGGAGGTTCCTGTGCAATATCCTGAATGACTACGGGGCATTTTCAGTGAGTACGATCGACCGTTTCTTCCAGCGTACCTTGAAGGCCTTCTCCAGGGAAATCGGGCAGTTCGCCTCCTATCAGGTGGAACTGGACAAGCAATCCCTTGTCAAGGAGAGCGTGGACAGGATACTGGATTCCCTTACAGAAGAAGATAAGGGACTGCTTGACTGGCTGACGGCCAGTGTAAGGGAGCAACTTGTGCAGGACGGAAGATTCTCGTTGGATGAAAGGTTGTACGAGACAGCGGTGGCTCTCCTGGACGAGGAACACAGGGAACTGGCAGCCGCCCTGGGACTTGACGAGTCGGAACTTCATTCCCGTGAAAGTCTCAAGGTAATGCGGGACGGGTGCTCGTCTGTAATGAAAGGATTTGCGGACAAGGTGCGGAGCGCCGCTAAGGCCGTTGTGGATGTACTCGACCGCGCAGGAGTCTCGCCGGACCGTTTCACGAGAAAATTCATGACGAGGATATTGCCTTACACCGAGCTGAAGGACAATGATATCGTTCAGGCTCCGTCACAGTCGTTCATGTCCAGTTCGGCAGATATTTCCAAGTGGTTTTCGAA
>SAMEA3663026__coassemble_999_pt1 | contig 9825 bp, 8 predicted proteins | sample SAMEA3663026__metabat2_low_PE_017 | metagenome-assembled genome bin SAMEA3663026 (sample SAMEA3663026) | pig gut metagenome | biome: pig gut; feature: pig-associated habitat; material: faeces | place: France | collected 2012
GCCTCTCTGCAGGCAGTGCTACAACGAAGCCATGGCCGCAGAAAAAGCAGAATAATATTCAAATATTCAAATTCAGCAACAATATGAAAGAAGGAGACAGGATACCGGAATTCACGGCAATCGACCAGAACGGCAGGACTTTCACCGCACAGGACCTCATCGGCCGCAGGACAATATTGTATTTCTACCCGAAGGACAACACTCCGGGCTGCACTGCAGAAGCCTGCAATCTCAGGGACAATATCAACGGGCTTTCCGCAGCCGGCTATCAGGTAATCGGCGTAAGCAGGGACAGCGATGCGTCACACAGGAAATTCATTGAGAAATACGAACTTCCGTTTACTTTAGTTTCCGACAAGTCCACGGAGATGCTTCAGGCATTCGGAGCCTGGGGAGAGAAGAAAATGTGCGGCAAGGTATCTGTGGGCACGCTCCGCAAGACCTTCATAATCAACGAGGAAGGCATCATCGAAAGAATTATCGGCAAGGTCGATACGAAGAATCACGCAGCCCAGATCCTGGAATAGTTCCAGGAAAGTGCTGCACGTCGGTCACTCTGTCACGAGGGAGGTAGCCTTGTTCCAGGACAGGGTCCGGTAGAAATCATTTATGGTGGCGCTTCCGTTGGCCGGAAGATACATGCTGAGGCCGCAGAAAGTCTCGATAGGAATCGATATGAACGTCGGAGTGGCTGCCTTGTAGAGGACGCACTGGTCCATCGCGGCACGGAATTGAGCAAGCGATGATTCCGGCACTCCGGCTTTCACGAAAATATCTTCCAGGTCATAGAACCAATGCTTGTTGAAACGGAAATAGCCCTGGACCTGGCCCGGTTTTACGGCAGCCAGTTGTGACCTGCAAGAAGAGAAAATCCCGGCGCATACATCGGCAAGCCCGTCGAGCCGGGTGCAGTCAATCATTGAAATAGTCGTATAAGGCTCGCTGGCCCCGGGGGCGGCATAATGCTGGTACGAATCCTCGCAGAAGCCCATATAGTCCGGACTGCCACCGGCGAGAAGGCGGCTGGCCATCGTGTCATACTCACACAATCCGTCACCCATCACCTCTGCCTGGGAGAATATTATACGGTCACACTTGTCCTTCAAGGCATAGGCCACCTCGATTCCTCCCATCAGGCAGGCGTCCATTATGATGTAATCCATTTTCATAGGAATCGCGGCGGCGAAGTCCTCGATATTCATTTCATAAGCCCTGGAATTGGCGACATTGTCCATTCCGATGCTCCTCGTTACAGGCTCGCCCGGCTCCCTTTCCCGCTCTACATAAGGCACCGGCACGTCAGCATAGCTGTAAGGATAAGCTGCCGGCATGACCTGGTTCATATAAATCTCACCCGTGCTGTAGAATCCTTTCGGCAGCCATCCGGATGCATGGGACGAGAACACCAGCCCGTACTCATTGGACGGATATTCACTGTTGACATAAGAAAGCACGTCATGTAGAGTCTCAGGGGATGCTGCCACGGTGCCGGAAGGCCATGTCCTGACCGTGTCTGAAACCACCTTTCCGTCCTGGGATGAATAAAGGCGGATGAGATGCGCAGGAGTCGGCGTAGAATAGTTGTAGGCATTGCCATTAGTACGCTTGGAGAAGACCAGCACCACGCTGCTCCCGTTCTTCTGCGGAAGATATCCCTTTTTCAAGTCCTTTACGTCATCTTCGAGCATCTTGCTCAAGCTGTTGTAACCGGCTGAATATAAGAGAAGCACTCTCCTGGAGGATGGTTCGACCACCCTTCCTGCAGTACTTCCGGTACGGGAGGATGAAGGGCTTCCTATATCCTCGAATACATCGTCCGTACAAGATACTGCAAAGGCTGCGGCGGCGACGCACCACAGAATCGATATGATATTTCTTACTGTTCCTGACATAATGCGCAAATATACGTATTTTTCGGCAATGTCGGCAATAATTGCTATTTTTGCGGAAATGCGACAATGCAAATAATAAACTTACAATATGAACAGATTTTCGAAAATGTTTCTGACATTGATTTCAGCCGCGGCCGCTACATCTTGCGGACAGGGCGGCAGCAGCGCCGGAGAAGGCGGAGACTTCAGATATCTTGTGGACCAGTTCGCGGACATCAAGATAATGAAATACCAGATACCGGGATGGAATGACCTAACACTCAAGCAGAAAGAGTACATCTACCATCTCAGCGAGGCGGCCAAATACGGATGGGACATCTACTGGGATCAGAACTGCGCGTACAATCTCAAAGTGCGCAAAGTATTGCAGACCATACTAGAAGAATACAAGGGGGACAGGACCTGCAGCGAATTCGGGGACTTCACCGTATATGCCAAGAGAGTGTTCTTCAGCAACGGCATACACCATCATTACGCCGAGAACAAATTCACTCCGGACTGCGGGCAGGATTATTTCCGTTCTCTCATGGAGGCATCCGGATGCGGGGACCAGGCGGACGAGCTGATTCCTGTGATATACTCTCCTGAACTGTTCGCGGAAAGAAGGTCATCGGCTTCCGAGGGAGACATCGTGGCCCTGTCCTCCGTCAATTTTTACGAAGGAGTGACAAGGGATGAAGTCGAGAAATATTATGCCGGCATCATTGACCCGAATGACAAGGAACCGATTTCATACGGCCTGAACACGAAGGTCGTGAAGGACGGGAACGGCAACATCGTCGAGCTCCCGTGGAAAGTGGGCGGAATCTACGGGGCCGCTCTCGAGAAGGTCTGCGAGGAACTCGGGAAAGCCGCTGCAGTGGCCGAGAATGACACCCAGAGGAAGGAAATCGCCGAACTTGTGGAATATTACAGGACCGGAGACCTCAAGCTTTGGGACAAATACAACATCACCTGGGTGATGGACACTCTCGGCACCGTGGATTTCACCAACGGTTTCGTGGAGGATTACAATGACCCTCTCGGGCGCAAGGCCTATTGGGAGTCACTCGTGAACATCAAGGACAACGCAGCTTCGGCCCGTACCGAGATTCTCAGCGCGAATGCCCAGTGGTTCGAGGACAATGCCCCGATTGACGACAGGTTCAAGAAAAAGAGCGTGAAAGGCGTATCCGCAAAGGTAATCAATGCAGCATGCCTCGGAGGAGGATGCTACCCAGCCACTCCTATTGGAATCAATCTGCCGAACGCGGACTGGATCCGCAAGGAATACGGCTCCAAGTCAGTGACAATCGCCAATATGATGCTGCGGCGAACGAGGCTCCGGCATCGACTCTCGAGGAATTCGCCTACTCCGATGAAGAAAAGGCGATGCAGAAGAAATACGGGGCATACGACGATGAGATTCATACCGACCTGCACGAATGTCTCGGACACGGTTCCGGACAGCTTCTTCCAGGGGTTTCAAGCACGGCCATGGGTGAATATGCTTCTGCTCTCGAGGAGGCCCGTGCAGACCTTTTCGGGCTTTACTACATAGCTGATCCGAAGCTGGTGGAGCTCGGGATAATGACGGACAAGGAAGCCTACAAGCCTCAGTATTCCAATTACATACGTAACGGACTGATGGTCCAGCTGAACCGTATCGAGCTCGGCAGGAAGGTGACCGAGGCCCACATGCAGAACAGGCAGCTGATTGCCGCATGGTGCTATGAAAAGGGCAAGGATGCCAATGTAATAGAGAAGAAGGTCAGGGACGGGAAGACCTATTTCGTGGTGAATGACTACGAGGCTCTCCGCGGACTGTTCGGAGATCTTCTCGCTGAAATACAGAGAATCAAGTCCGAGGGCGACTATGAGGCCGGCAAGGCATTGGTGATGGATTATGCCGTGGAGATTGACCCTGCCCTCCACAAGGAGGTGAAGGAAAGATATGACGCACTCGGGCTGAAGCCTTACGGAGGCTTCGTGAATCCGGACATCGTTCCGGTCGAGAAGAACGGCAAGGTCGTGGACTATGAGGTCCGCTACTGCGATGATTTCCTCGGACAGCAGCTCGAGTATTGCCACAAATACGGAACTCTGTGATTCCCAAGACATCAGAAAGGTTCATCAAAGATTTCAGGACATACCTCCGGACAGAACGGGGTATGTCCTTGAATACTTGTAATGCATATTGTTCCGACCTAAGGGAGTTCTTCGCCTGGATTGAGGGCAGGGCCGGTTATGAAACCGGATGCGGGCCGGGGGCAGACCCGAGGCTCGTGACCAGGGACGACATTTCCGGCTATATGGAGACGATGCCGGAACGTAAAATGGCCAAGCGGAGCCAGGCAAGGATACTAAGTTCATTGAGGGGATTCTTCAACTGGCTTCTGCTTGACAAGGAGATAAATGAAAGCCCGTGCGACGGGATTGAGTCTCCGAAGCCCGGATTACATCTGCCATCCGTCCTTTCAATCGGAGAAGTGGAGGACATAATGGATTCCGTGGACCTGAACACTGAGGCTGGAATCCGAGACAGGGCAATCCTGGAGCTCCTGTACAGCTGCGGGCTGAGGGTCACGGAAGCCTCCGGTCTCAAAATCTCCTGCATATATCTTGAAGAAGGATTCATCCGGGTGACCGGCAAGGGGGACAAGGAGAGGATAGTGCCTCTCGGAGACCCTGCATCGGACGCCGTGAAGCGATATCTTGCAATACGCCGCGAGCCTTCAGGCAGGGAAAATGAGGACATCCTGTTCCTCAACAGATCCGGAGGCCAATTGAGCCGGATTTCAATCTTCAACATGGTCAAGAAACAGGCCCTTGCCGCAGGAATAACCAAGGAGATATCACCCCACACATTCCGGCATTCCTTCGCGACACATCTCATAGAAGGGGGCGCGGACCTGAGGATTGTACAGGAAATGCTCGGCCATGAGAGCATCCTCACCACCGAAATCTACACGCACATAGAAAGCTCCACGTGGCAGAAGGACATCCTGGAACATCATCCGGACGCAAAAAAGGCTGACTGAAATCGTTATCAGTCAGCCTTTTTCATTATTATCCCGAGATTCAGGCAGGACTATTTGCCTGCGAGTCTCTTGTAGGATTCGAGTCTGATCTTCGCGAACTCCTCGGTCTTCTGGAGCAGCTCGGCAGCCCTGTCAGGATAGAGCTTGTACAGGGAAGCGAAGCGAACCTCACCCTTCAGGAAGTCCTGGAACTTGGTCCAGTCAGGCTCCTTGCTGTCGAGAGAGAACGGATTCTTGTCTGTTCCTTCGAGAGTAGGATTGTACCTGTAGAGATGCCAGTAACCGCACTCCACGGCGAGTTTCTCCTCCTTCTGGCTGAGGCCCATGCCGGCTTTCAGGCCATGGTTGATACATGGAGCGTATGCGATGATGAGTGACGGTCCATCGTATGCCTCGGCCTCCTTGATCGCGTTCATGTACTGAACCGGGCTTGCACCCATTGCAACCTGTGCCACATATACATAACCGTAGCTCATTGCCATCATTCCGAGATCCTTCTTGCGAATCTTCTTGCCGCTTGCGGCGAACTTGGCAATCGCTCCTGCAGGTGTGGACTTGGATGACTGTCCGCCGGTATTGGAATAAACCTCGGTATCGAGAACGAGGATATTCACATTCTCGCCGGAAGCGAGGACATGGTCGAGTCCGCCGTATCCGATATCGTAGCTTGCTCCGTCACCGCCGAATATCCACTGGCTGCGGCTAGGGATGTAGTTCTTGTACTCGAGAAGTTTCTTGCAGGTGTCGCATCCGCATGCCTCCATGAGAGGGATGAGCTTGTCTGCAACCTCACGTGTGACTGCATAGTTCTCGCGGTTGTCGAGCCACTGCTGGAAGAGAGCCTTCATCTCGTCGCTGCAGCAGCTGCACTGGAGACCCTGGGTCATGAGATTTGCCACGGTCTCGCGTGCACGGTCGGAACCGAGCTTCATGCCAAGACCGAATTCGCAGAAGTCCTCGAAGAGGGAGTTGGCCCATGCCGGACCGTGACCTTCAGCATTGGTGCAATATGGAGATGCAGGGAATGATGCTCCGTAGATTGAAGAACATCCGGTAGCATTGGCAATCATCATGTGGTCGCCGAAGAGCTGGGTGATATTCTTGATATACGGAGTCTCGCCGCATCCTGCGCAAGCACCTGAGAACTCGAACAGAGGCTGTGCGAACTGGGCGTTCTTGAGGTTCTGTGCCTTGTTCACTACGGTGTCCTTGTAGCCTACCTTGGAATTGAGATAGTCGAAGTTGGACTGCTCAGATGTCTGGTCGAGATATGATTCCATGACGAGGGACTTGTCCTTGGAGAGACATACGTCGGCGCAGTTGCCGCAACCGGTACAGTCGTCAACGGAAATGGAAATGGCATATTTGTAGTCCTTGAGGACGGCCTTGCCCTGTGCGAGCTTGAGCCCTGCAGGAACCGCTGCTGCCTCCTCGTCTGTGAGAAGGAACGGACGGATGGCTGCGTGAGGGCAGACGAATGCGCAGGTGTTGCACTGGATACAGGTCTCAGGATTCCATACAGGAACCTTGACTGCCACGCCTCGTTTCTCGAATGCGGCAGTGCCTGCTGGCATTGTACCGTCAGCGTAAGGCATGAATGAACTTACTGGAAGGGTGTCACCTGCCTGGGAGTTGACAACGTCGGCGATGCCTTTAACGAACTCAGGAGCGAGACGGTCCTTGTTAGGATTCTCGAACTTGGCAGTGATGGAAGCCCACTCTGCAGGAACCTCCACCTGGGTGTATTCGCCTCCGCGGTCAACTGCAGCATAGTTCATGTTGACGATGTTCTCGCCCTTCTTGCCATAACTCTTCACAATGGCGTCCTTCATATATTTCACTGCATCCTCGTAAGGGATGATGCCGGTGATCTTGAAGAATGCGGACTGAAGGATGGTGTTGGTCCTTCCGCCGAGACCGATCTCGGAAGCAATCTTGGTGGCGTCGATGATGTAGAATTTCACATGCTTCTTCGCGAGGGTAGCCTTCACGAAGTCAGGAAGTCTCTTGACGGTCTCCTCAGCGTTCCAGAGGCTGTTGAGAAGGAATGTGCCTCCGTCCTTGATGCCCTTGAGCACGTCGTACTTGCGCAGGTATGAAGGAACGTGGCAGGCTACGAAGTCAGGTGTGGAAACAAGGTAAGGAGCCTTGATAGGAAGGTCACCGAATCTCAGATGAGAGCAGGTGTATCCGCCTGATTTCTTGGAATCGTAGTCGAAGTAGCCCTGGCAATATTTGTCCGTATGGCTTCCGATGATCTTGATGGTGTTCTTGTTGGCACCTACGGTACCGTCAGAACCGAGACCGAAGAACTTGCACTCGGTAGTGCCAGGCTTCACGATGGAAATCTCGTTCTTGATAGGAAGGGACTTGAATGTAACGTCGTCCACGATACCGATGGTGAAGTCGTTCTTAGGCTCGTTGAGCTCGAGGTTGTCGAAGACGGCCACGATCTGTGCAGGTGAAGTGTCCTTTGAAGAAAGTCCGTAGCGGCCTCCGATGATGAGCGGCTGGTACTCCTTGCCCTGGAACATTGCCTTTACATCGAGATAGAGAGGCTCTCCGAGAGCTCCCGGCTCCTTGGTCCTGTCGAGAACGGCAATCTTCTTGACGGACTTAGGAAGTACCTTGAAGAAGTATTTCTCAGAGAACGGCCTGTAGAGGTGAACGGAGATGACACCGTATTTCCTGCCATGCTTCTCGAGGTAGTCGATGGTCTCCTTGATGGTCTCAGTAACAGAGCCCATTGCAACGATGATTTCCTCGGCATCCGGAGCACCGTAGTATTCGAACGGACGGTAAGTCCTGCCGGTAAGTTCGCCGAGCTCGCCCATGTAGCGTGCAACCACGTCAGGAACTGCATCATAGTACTGGTTCCTGGACTCAACGGCCTGGAAATATACATCACCGTTCTGGGCCGTTCCTCTCGTTACCGGGGACTCCGGGTTCAGAGCGCGTGCGCGGAATTTCTCGAGAGACTTGGTGCTGAGCATCTTGCGAAGGTCATCCTCGTCGATTGCCTCGATTTTCTGGATCTCATGGGATGTACGGAATCCGTCGAAATAGTGCAGGAACGGAATGCTGGACTTGATGGCTGCGAGATGAGCCACTGCTGCCATGTCCTGGGCCTCCTGTACTGATCCGGATGCGAGCATCGCGAATCCTGTCTGCCTGCAGGCCATGACGTCCTGATGGTCTCCGAAAATGGAGAGGGCATGGGATGCGAGAGCCCTGGCTGAAACATGGAAGACGGCCGGAAGCATTTCACCGGCGATCTTGTACATGTTAGGGATCATGAGAAGAAGTCCCTGTGATGCCGTATAGGTGGTCGTGAGGACTCCGGCCTGAAGTGATCCGTGAACGGCACCCGCGGCACCGGCCTCACTCTGCATTTCGGTAACTTTCACAGTCTCGCCCCAGAGGTTCTTTTTTCCGTGAGCAGCCCATTCGTCAACGTTCTCGGCCATTGTCGAAGATGGGGTGATCGGGTAGATCGCAGCGTGCTCACTGAAAAGGTAAGCTATCTGGGAGGCAGCGAAGTTACCGTCACAGGTAATGAATTTCTTTTCTTTTGCCATAGTTGTATTTATTTGATTATCCTATATTTCCTGGTTTTCGCGTTCTACAGGGTCTCGAGTCCTTCGACCTCGACTATCGAGCCGGCGATTCTCTTGACAAGTCCCTGGAGCACTTTGCCCGGTCCTATTTCCATGAAATAATCTGCTTCGTCAGCAAGCATGTTCTTCACGGACTGGGTCCATTTCACAGGCGAAGTGAGCTGAGCGAGCAGATTCTTCTTGATGAGTTCCGGATCCTGGGTATGCTGTCCGGTAACGTTCTGGTAGATAGGGCATATCGGAGTCTTTATCTCGGTGGCCTCTATAGCCTCGCCGAGCTCAATCCTGGCAGGCTCCATGAGAGGTGAATGAAATGCTCCGCTGACGGCGAGAGGCAGGGCACGTTTCGCACCGGCCGCCTTGGCCTTGTCACATGCTTCCGCTACAGAGTCTTTCTCTCCGGAAACTACGACCTGGCCGTCACAGTTGTAATTGGCAGGAACCACGATTCCGTGGCATGAAGAACAGATCTCCTCGACCTGCTCGTTGCTGAGGCCTATGATTGCAGCCATTGCTCCGGGAACAGTCTCGCAGCATTTCTGCATGGCCCTTGCCCTTATTGCGACAAGTCTGAGCGCATCCTCGAAGGCAATGGAATGTGCCGCTGCTAGCGCTGAAAATTCTCCGAGGGAGTGTCCTGCGACCATATCCGGCCTGAAATCAGGATAGCATGCGGTGAGGACTGTGGAATGGAGGAAGATAGCCGGCTGGGTCACTTTTGTGGCCTTGAGATCCTCGGAAGTTCCGTTGAACATGATGTCTGTTATTCTGAATCCGAGGATTTCATTTGCAGTCTCAAGCATCTCCTTAGCCTTGGGACTCTTTTCGTATAATTCTTTGGCCATACCCGGGAATTGGGATCCCTGGCCTGGAAATACGTAAGCTTTTTTCATTCGTATCAATAGATTTTAGCAAAAATACTCAATGTCATGGCTGCAAACACAGCGGTATCCCCTACTGCAAAAATCATACACTTTCCGCCAATTTACATATTTGCAAAATTAATCAAAATCTCAGAGATTTCCGAAAATTTGCATTATTTCTCGGTAAAATTGCTAACTTTGCAACTACAGATGCCTCCATAGTCTAATGGATAGGATTTCAGATTCCGGTTCTGACGGTAGAGGTTCGAATCCTCTTGGGGGTACAAGAAGGAAGCTGGCCGAACAAGGTCAGCTTCTTTCAATTTTTAAGGAAGGAGAAGTTCAGGAGGGTGATTATGGCTTAGCAGGATAGAGTTGCCGGAGGGCCCTTCCAGAGTTCCGCTTCGCTCCATCCACCCTTCGGAACTTCGTT
>SAMEA3663026__coassemble_1009_pt1 | contig 9727 bp, 11 predicted proteins | sample SAMEA3663026__metabat2_low_PE_017 | metagenome-assembled genome bin SAMEA3663026 (sample SAMEA3663026) | pig gut metagenome | biome: pig gut; feature: pig-associated habitat; material: faeces | place: France | collected 2012
CACTTGCTTGCGCACTTTTGCCACCACCTCTTCGATGCGGGCAGGGTGGATACGGCCGTCGATTACGAGCTGATGCAGGGCGAGCCTTGCAACCTCGCGCCTCACCGGGTCGAATGCGGACAGCAGAATGGCGTCCGGAGTGTCGTCCACCACGATTTCCACACCTGTGGCAGCCTCCAGGGCCCTGATGTTCCTTCCTTCACGTCCGATGATACGGCCTTTGATCTCGTCGTTTTCGATAGGGAATGTAGTCACTGCATTCTCGATGGCAGTCTCGGTGGCTGTCCTCTGGATGGTGGTGATTACTATCCTTTTAGCCTCTTTTGCAGCATTCAGGCGGGCGTCGTCCATGGTGTCGTTGATATAAGCCTGGGCCTCGCTTCTCGCCTCTGCCTTCATGTTCTCCATGAGGATGTTCTTGGCCTCTGCCGCAGACAGTCCGGCAATGCTTTCGATCTGCTTGTTGGCCTCCTGCCTGAGGGCCTCATATTCTTCGGCCTTCCTCTCGAGATTCTCCTTCTGGGCCTGGATTCCGGCCTTTGCGTTCTCGAGTTCGGCCATCTTCCTCTGGAGTTCCTTGTTCTGCTGGTTGAGACTGTTCTCCTTCTGCCTGATGCGGTTCTCGGCGTCCTTTATCTGGGCGTTTTTCTCGTTTACCTGCTGCTCATGTTCGCTCTTGAGCTGGAGATATTTCTCCTTGGCCTGAAGGATTTTCTCTTTCTTGATGTTTTCCGCCTCAAGTTCAGCCTTTTCTATGATGCTGTCCTTGCGGCCTTTCATTATAATGCGGTGAACCGTGAGGTAGACGGCGATTCCGAACGCTGCCGACAACAATGCGGTTCCTGTCAATACTAATGCACCCATTTCAATTAAATCAATATATTATAGTTTCAGTTATATGCCTGGCTGTGTGTCCTTTACGGAAAATCCGGCGGACAGCCTTTGTGGAAGCCTGCCTGCCGGATTAATATGTTCCAATATCGACAAAGCCGTCAGCTTGTCCGTCAGAAAATCTTAAATGATAAGATTTGAGCTCCGTGCCGGTTCAGCAATCCTGTGTTCCGCAAGGCGGAATCCCACAAAGGTACTCAGGCCCGCACATCCCCGGCTCGAGAATACCCGGTTCCGTAGAACGTGTTGTTTTCAGCGAGTCTCAGCCGGCGGCTGATTGTCAATATTGTCCAAATAATTATCTGTCTGGTTTTTAAGTGTACCTGCCTCTTTTTCAACCGCTTCAAGTCTTTTCTTCAGTGTTATTGCCCCGATGCTCTCGTTCAGTGCAACAAAAGACAGTATGTCGGTCATGTCCTTACCGGGATATTTGTCCGTATAGATGGACAGAAGGCTGTTGACCGAAGAAGCTGCAAGCCTGTAAGCTTCCTCCTGCTCGGGGGAACTGGCTGTCAGCGCATATTTCTTCCCGCCGATGGAAATGGTAATCTTCTGGTCCATATCTATTTCTCTAATAAGGAGATGCATCTGTCAATACTGGTAATCATCCTGTCAATCTTCTCACGTGCCGAGGAGTCGCTTCCGGCCGGTGCCAGAAATGCTTCCGTAAGCTTGAGATTGTCCACTTGTCTTTCCAGATCCGCAATCTGCTTCCTGCAATCCTCAATTTCAGCCTCTCTCCTCTCCAGTTCGAGCACCAGCTTCTCCCGCTGCCGCTTCTCATTTTCGTAAAGAGCTATCAGCCTTTCGATATTCTTTTTTATATCTTCAAGCATCTTCCGACAAAAATTGATTCTTAACAATTATGCAAAAATATATAAAAAAACTTTAAATGTCAATTTTTATCAGTCAAAAGTCATGCGGAAAGTCGTGAGCTTCCTGTCCTTGTCGCACCTCAATGTGAGCGAGCCTCCGCTCAGGCGCATTATCTGTCTCGACAGCGCCAGGCCTATCCCGCTTCCGGATTTCTTGGTGGTGAAGAACGGGACGAAGATATGGGAAGCTATCTCCTCCGGTATTTCAGGACCATCGTTGGTGATGTCCACTGTGACCTTGTCGTCCCCGCTGTTCCTTGCAGTTACGGTGACATTGTGCCCCTGGCCGGATTCCGAAATGGCCTGGACCGCGTTCTTCAGCAGATTGGTCATTACATGTGAAATGAGTTTCTCGTCGGCATATACCATCAGGTCCCCGGGCTGGATGTCGATATGGAAGGCGATTCCGGAAGCCTCGTCCTGTTCGCGGGCAAGGGCAATGGTCCTCGACGCCACGTCCTTGACATAGAAGATGACGGGTTCCGGAGTCGGAATGTGAGTGAATTTCCTGTAATTCTCCACGAAACTGATCAGGTCGCTTGCCGTCCTGTGTATGACCTCTATGCCGTCGCTCACGGGCGTGCCTTTCTCCACCTTGCCGAGAAGTGTCGCGCTGAGTGAAGTTACAGGGGTGATGCTGTTCATGATCTCATGGGTGAGGACACGGATAAGTTTCATCCAGGAGTCCAGCTCGTTCTCGCTCAGTTCGCTGTCTATGTCGTTGAGTGCCAATATCCTCACGGGCTCCTGCCGGATAGTTGCCGAGGTTGCGGCTACTGACAGGCTTCTCGGGCCGGTTTCCGTATAGAACGTGAGACGTTTCCTCTCGCCGGGAGCAATTTCCTCCAGAAGTTCGGCCAGGGCCCCGTCCACCCTCCTCAGCTGCCGGATATGTGTCATGATTCCCAATCCGGTGAGTTCCAATGCCTTGCTGTTTTTCTGAAGCACTGCTCCGCGGGAGTTGACCACGATGATGCCGGTGTCCACGGAATTCAGGGTAATCTCGTAGAATTTCTCGCGTTCCTTGGCTTCAGACGCATATCTGTGCAGGATGTTCTTGATCCGGTTCAGGGACTGGTTTACGAGCAGGTCCGGACCGGTCACATTGCGGGTGTCGAAATTGAAAGAAAAATCGTCATTGTCCATTGCGTCGAATGTGTAAGCGACTTTCTCTCCGTGCTTGCCGTAGAAACGGTAGAGCATGATTCCGCAAACAATCCACATGACGGCCGATACTCCGGCCGCGACCCATTCTTTCATGTAGATGGCGATTCCCGCTGCCGCCGCGAAAACGGACGTGGATAGGCCGAGCAGAATCAGTTTGAACCGCAATATGCCTCCTGCGAATCTCATATACCGTATTTCTTTATCTTGTTGTAGAGGGTCTGCCTGGTTATTCCCAGTTTCGATGCGACGTGTGACATGTTGCCGGCGCATTCGTCCATGGCTTTCCTGATCATCCTGCATTCCATCTCCTCGAGTGTCCCGCTTGCGGATTCCGCAGCAGGGGCCTGCCTTCTCCCGGTGCTCTCGATTTCTTCAGGGGTGATGGTGTCCCCGTCGCTCAGGATGACAGCCTTTTCCACTGCATGTTCCAGTTCCCTGACATTGCCCTGCCAGGCTCTGGATTCCAGTTTGCAGGCAGCTTCTTCCGAGAATCTGAGCTGTTTCTTGCCGTAGAGGTCTCCATATTTCTTGAGGAAGAGACCGGCGAGAGGTACGATGTCTTCTTTCCTGTCCCTGAGGGCGGGCATTTCAAGCCTTATGGTATTGATTCTGTACAGCAGATCTTCCCTGAACAGACCCTGCTCCACCATCTCGTCCAGATTCTTGTTCGTGGCGCATATCAGCCTGACATCCACTGGGATAGGGGTATTGTCCCCGACTCTCACGATGCTTTTCCCCTGGATTGCCGTGAGCAGCTTCGCCTGGAGGGAATAGGACAGGTTACCTATCTCGTCGAGGAACAATGTGCCTCCTTCCGCAGCCTGGAATTTGCCCTCCCTGTCGCTTTTGGCATCCGTGAACGCCCCTTTGACATGTCCGAAAAGTTCACTCTCGAACAATGTCTCCGTGATGGCACCCATGTCCACGGTGACCATCGGCCCCCGGCTTCGCATTGACATTGAATGTATTGCGTGGGCGAGCATTTCCTTTCCCGTTCCGTTTTCCCCCGTAATGAGAATGTTCGCGTCGGTGGATGCAACTTTTTCCGCGATTCCCCTAAGCGTCTTCATCCGGCTGCTCTCGCCCCAGTACATCGACTTGCCGTCCTGTATTCCTTTCTGGGGCTTTCCGATGCTTTTCCTGTATGCGGACAGGAGCTTTTCCTTCATCACATCGTTGTCGAAAGGTTTCACGATGAAGTCTGCTGCTCCGTCCTGTATTCCTTTGACTGCCAGCTCGATATCTGCGTATGCCGTGAACAGGACCACCTCTGTACCCGGCTTGAGCCTGCGTATTTCGGAGAGCCAGAACAGGCCTTCGTTGCCGTTGTTGATTCCGCTCCTGTAGTTCATGTCCAGAAGCACGACATCAGGTTTCCATTCCCTGAGAACTTCGGGGATGGATGCGGGGTTGGATATGGTGATGATTTTATCGAAGTCGCTTTCCATCAATAGCTTGACTGACGTCAATATGCTTTTGTTGTCGTCCGCTACGAGCAATGTGCCTTTTCTTTCCATAAGATAAACTGTGCAGGTCGTCACAAAGATATAAAAAATATATCATCCCTGCGAATTACATCAACTGGCGGACGAGGACATTAACCTGAGCCTTCTCCTGAATCTGAGGAAGAAGAATATTCCGGCCGTGGTGAGCCCGACAGGGAAGCCGATCCAGATGCCCACGACTCCGAGGGATGTCTTGAATCCCAGGGCCCAGGAAACGGGAATAGCTATGAGAAAATAACTTACGAATGCTGCTGACATGATGGGCTTGACGTCCTGGATGCCCCTGAGGGCATTGGCGTAGCATAGCTGGAGACCGTCCCCGAACTGGTATGAGAACAGAACGAATATCAGGGAGAGGGCTATGGCTGACACTTCTGCCGAGTCGGTGAACATCCCGACAGCCTGATGGCGGAAGACATAGACAATAAGTGCGAAAATGGCGGACACGCTGAGTATCAGGACGTAACCTTTGCGGGCATATTCCCTGACCCCTCGTAGGTCTTTCTTTCCGTAGGCCGTGCTGACTAGTATGGAGACCGCGAATGCGAGTCCCTGCATCATCATGAAGAAGAGTTGGGAAATGGTCAGGGCGACCTGGTGCGCTGCCAATGCAGTGGCTCCAATCCATCCGACCATGACTGCACTGAACGTGAATGTGGATGTTTCCATCCCGAGTTGGAGAGCCAGCGGGTATCCGAGATTGAAAAGATGACGGACTTCACGTGGTGTGGACTTTGACGCCCGGTATGCCGCGGAGTAAGCTTTCAGCTTGCGGCCCCTGAAAATGTACAAAGCGAATCCGGCCAGCATTATTATTCTCGCGGCGAGGGTGCTGATTCCGGCTCCGGTAAGTCCCATTTCCGGGCAACCGAGTTTGCCGTATATCAGGACCCAGTTCCCGAAGATGTTCAGCAGGTTGCCGCCCATCAGGAAGATCATGGACACGACAGGGGCGCAAATACCGTCAGTGAATTGCTTGAGGGTGTTGAATCCGAGCACGAACAATGTGGATATGCCTACTATGAGATAGTAAGGTCTTATCAGCGGCAGCAGTTCCGGTTCCTGCCCGAAATGTCCGAGGAACGGGTATATGCCGAGTATTATGGCAGTGCCGATTATTCCGAGCAACGTATTGAGTGTCACGCCGTTGCGAAGGGTGCGCCCGATACCTGCCACATCTCCCGTGCCGAAATGGGAACCGATGACAGGAGTCATTCCCGTGGCGAATCCGAGTTCGATGAGGATGAACAGGTTCATCATGTTGTTCACGAACGAGGATGCTGCGAGTTCGTTTACGCTGTGCCATCCGATCATGATATTGTCGGCGAATGCGAGTATTATCACACACGCCTGGCCGAGCATGATAGGGATGCCGATGCTGAGTATTTCCTTGAATTTGTTCATATAATCCGGCCGGGCCGAGAAACCGCGCAAAGGTACTCAATCCGGCCGGAATATGCAACTTGTCCTACTTGAGGAGAGGAGTAGCGATGTTCAGCCTGTAGGAGAACCATTCGCTGCACTGTTCGTAGTTGTAAGGGATGTATTCGAGAAGGCGTGCAAATACGGTCTTCTCACTCTTGCAGACATAGATTTCCAGCATCAGGCCGTTCCCGGTACGCGGCTCTTTCCATACGAATTTGGACGGGTCGCCTTTCAGTGCGCTGAGAATGTCGGCTTTCTTGCTGGCAGGGAAATATTTTATCAGTTTCCTGTACCTGAGCCCGGAGATGCATTCCTTGTATTCGGATTTCATGGTCATCATGAGGATGATGCCGATGACTGCGACCATGGTTCCGAGAATATTCACGGATATGGAAGAAGGCAGGAACACGAGGGCTATTCCGCCGAAAGTGAGAAGTGATGATATGATGATGTCGCCCGTCGAACGGACGCGTATAAATTCCATTGTCATGATAATATTGATTTTGATTTGAATGTTTGTGGATAGGTGTGCGGCAAGCGCATCCGGTCCGGATTGGCAGGTATGCAGATGATGCCTGCTCGTGTCAGTCAGATTCTAACAGCGTAGTTTCCTGAGACTTATGATGTGGTGAGAGAATGAGGTGTGCCCTGAAGGCATGAGTCCTGCGCGGGAGAAAAAATGCAGTGCTTCATGCTGGTCCACGATGTGGCCGGACTTGTGCATTGATATGGTCCTGGCCTCTGCCCTGGCCCGGGTGGACTGGGATTTAGTGAACTGTACGGAAGGTGCTCCCGGTACGGAGATGTTCTGGGGTGCAATGAACCCGATATCTGCCAGGGAAATCTGCCTGAAAGAGCCGTTGTGCTCCATGGAATGGGATGCTGCATCCCGGCATGAGGAGGTTGCGGGCAATTCAATGCAGTTGCTGCATGACAGGTTGATACCTTCGGACAAGTTGGTGTCCTGCGCCAGGTCGGTGATGACAGACGCAGCAACGATTGTCAGCAGTATGAGCAGAAATTTCCTCATATATGCAAATCTAACAAAATTTTGCTGAAAAATCTGCTTTTTGCAGTAAATTTGCACGGCTTTTTAAATTTGAATACGATATGAATTTCAATGATATGCCGGTCCTGCTTCTGACGGGATATCTCGGAAGCGGGAAAACTACATTGCTCAACCGTATCCTGACTAATCGGAAAGGGATACGCTTTGCTGTGATAGTCAATGATATAGGAGAGGTGAACATAGACGCTTCCCTGATTCAGAAAGGGGGAGTGGTAGGCCAGGGCGACGACAGTCTTGTTGCGCTTCAGAACGGTTGCATCTGCTGTACGTTGAGGACTGATCTGATCAAGCAGTTGGATGACCTGATGAGGGCCGGAAAGTTCGATTATATTGTCATAGAGGCCAGCGGAATATGCGAGCCTGAGCCTATCGCCCAGACCATCTGCAGCATTCCTTCGCTCGGTCCGGAATTCACCGAGAACGGGACTCCGAGACTGGACTGCATAGTCACAGTAGTGGATGCGGCCAGGATGGAGGACGAGTTCGGTTGCGGTGACTCCCTGAAGTCGGAAAGTATTGATGATGAGGATATTGAAAATCTTGTAATCCAGCAGATTGAGTTCTGCAACATCGTTCTCCTCAACAAGGTTTCCGATGTGGCTCCCGGGAGCCTCGAGAAGATCCGCAGGATAGTCCGGGAACTTAATCCGGGTGCACAGATCATGGAGGCCGACTATGCCGACGTGGATCTCGAAAGTCTCCTGAATACGTGGAAGTTCAGCTATCGTTCCACGGAAGGCTCAGCCGGCTGGATACGCGGCCTGGAGAGCGACGTCGAGGAGGAGCATCATGAGCACGAGCATGATGAACACGATCATGAGGAGCATGAGGGCCATGACCACGATGACGAGCATGACCACGAGCATGAACATGAGCATGGCGGACATCACGAGCATCACGACGGGCATCACCACCATCATCACCATCACGACGAGGGAGAGGCGGAGGAATATGGCATCGGTACATTCGTATATTACAGGAGGCCGGCCTTCGACATCAACAAATTTGACTGGTTCGTTGCCAAACGCCTGCCCAAGAACGTGATACGTGTCAAGGGCCTGTGTTATTTTTCGGAAGACAGGGACATGTCCTGCCTCTTCGAACAGGCCGGAAGGCAAATCCAGCTCCGCCAGGCCGGGCAATGGTATGCCACAGCACCTCAGGAAGAACTGATCAGGGCAATGCAGCAAGACCCGTCAATCATGAAGGACTGGGATCCTTATTACGGGGACAGGATGCAGAAACTGGTCTTCATCGGCCAGAATATGGACCGCGAACAGATAACCCGCGACCTGGATTCCTGCCTCGTGGAGGACTGATTGCCTGAATTAAGACTTGCTACCAGAATTTCTTCTGTGCGGCATTGTATTCGAATCCTGCCTGCGAAAGTGCTTTCTCGAGTTCTTCGCGGGCAATTCCTTTGTCTTCACACAACTCCTCAAGAGAGTCGTAATTGTCTCTGAGCAATGTGTTTATGTAGCTCAGCAAGATCATCGGGTCCTTGGGTAGATTTTCCATTTTCAGATTGCTGAATATCTTGGGGACGTTATTTCTTATTCCTCGCGGAAGGTCTCTGGAATGCTATTCTCGGGGCTCCGTCAGCCAGATGGATGATGCCGCACCTTATGAAACCTTCTTTCTCCAATAATGAGAGCATAGGGGCATTGTCCCTGTGCGTATCTGCCCTCAGCGTCCCGATTAGACTGGAACAGAAACTGATGCAGAGATGTCCTATGCCATGTTCAGTACGGTCCGATGCGATTCTGTGAATCGTGCCGTATGGTTCATCGTCGAGCCATTCCCCATCCTCTATCACCCTGTAAGTCGAGTCCTCTCCGATGATGAAGCAGAATGTCCCCACGATTCTGCCTTCAATCTCAGTCACGACGAAGCAATGACCCTGCCCGATCTCCGATAGTATTAGCTCCTCTCCGGGATAAGCCCCGTTCCACTGTCCGGTATTGCCCGTAGAGTGCATGAACTCCTTCGCGATATCGAAAATCTCCATTATCCTGAGCAGATCGCTCTCTTCTGCTTTCCTGATGCTGAGATGTCCTTCCATTTCAAAACAGCTTCTTAGCGCTCAATCATCTTTGTGGCAGCGATAAATGCGGCCGAGCCGACTATCTTGCCGCAAGGCCGTTTGCGGTAATATTCCTTGGTCCTCTCGGAAGGAGCGGGGCTTTCCTGGCTTGTCTGATTGTTTGACAGCCCGAGCAGTTCCCTGCAGATTATGCTGCCGCCGTTTTCATGTCGGAATTCTTCGGCAAATTCCTGTACAAGTGCATAATTAGCTGTCCGCCCGGTCATTTCTTTGGGATTGGTGGCAGGTGACATGAACCCGGACAAAGCCACGAGCCCGCTGAAACTTCCGCAGACTTCCCTCATTCGTCCCATTCCTCCTCCGAAGCCGGAGCCGATGGCGGCGAGTAGTTCCCGGTCAGCCAACTTGTTGTCTTCCAATATGTCAGAGAATGCCAACAGAACCGACTGGCAGCAGTTGTATCCCTGGCGGAAATATTCCTCCGCCCTGTCGCGCCTTTCTTCTGGTGAAAAATCAGCAGGTAAATTCAATTTCATTGTACGGTAAATCAAAACTATAGTTATGCAAAATTAGTGAATATTAGGAAAACCAACTATGATATGAACTCATTTTCTGTTTACCTGCTGATTGTTTACCATAAAGATTCCTTATTCAAGGACAAAGTCGGATATGTTCTTGAGTCCCGGTATGCCGTAATATGCTTCCACGATGTCCCCTTTCAGATATACCTTCCGTTTGAGATTGGACGGGT
>SAMEA3663026__coassemble_1017_pt1 | contig 9652 bp, 7 predicted proteins | sample SAMEA3663026__metabat2_low_PE_017 | metagenome-assembled genome bin SAMEA3663026 (sample SAMEA3663026) | pig gut metagenome | biome: pig gut; feature: pig-associated habitat; material: faeces | place: France | collected 2012
CATAAGCCGTGTCCCCGTCGTCGAGGCGTCCTTTCTCCCCGAAATACATCCCACCCGTCAACTCCCTGACACAGAGAAAGTCAGCTCCGTCCACGAGGCCTTCCTTGAGAGGACTCTTGTGTACGAGGGCCTTGAATGTCTCCACAGGACGGAGATTGGCGTAGAGTCCGAGTTGCTTGCGCATGGCGAGAAGTCCCTGTTCCGGGCGCACCGGGGCAGTAGGGTCATTGTCATATTCAGGATCCCCGACGGCTCCGAAAAGCACGGCCTGGCTGTCCATGCAAGTCCTGAAGGTCTCTTCCGGGAATGCGTTCCCGAATCTGCGGATGGCGCATGCCCCTACATAGCCGAATGAATATTCCGCCTCATGACCGAATTTCCTGCACACGGCATCCACCGCCTTCACGGCCTGTTCCACGACTTCCGGACCGATTCCGTCTCCGGGGAGTTTTGCGATTTTAAGTTTCATATTGTCAAATGTTTCTATGCACGTTGTTCGAATTTTCCATTATGTTCAGCATCTTGAACGTGGCCTTGATTGCGGCCTCAGTCTGGTCGGCATCCAGGCCCCGGGTACGCAGCTCATTGCCGTTCCAGTCCCATGTAATCACGGTCTGGACCAGGGCGTCGGTCCGTCCTCCGGGAGGGATTCCCACCTCATAGTCAATGAGTTTCGGGTGGGATTTGCCCAGCTTGTCATAGACTTTCCAGAGAGCTTTCATGAAGGCGTCGTACTGGCCCGCACCTGATGAAACCTCCTCATAGTCAGAACCGTCTATATTGATCCGCACCGTGGCGACGGGCCTCATTCCCCTCGCGAGCTGGAGCGAATAATTGACCACCTTGATCCTGTCCTCGCCTTTGGCAAATTCCCCTTTCAGGACGTCGGAAATGATGTACGGGAGATCCTCCGTGGTGACCGTCTCCTTCCTGTCACCGAGCTCGACCACCCGGGCAGTGACCTTGCGTATCTGTTCCGGGGTGAGCCTGATGCCGAGTTCCTCGAGATTCTTGGCGATATTGGCCTTGCCGCTGGTCTTGCCGAGGGCATATTTCCTTACCCGGCCGAAACGCTCCGGAAGCAGCTGGTTCTCATAGAGATGGCCCTTCCTGTCCCCGTCCGCGTGTATGCCTGCACTCTGGGTGAAGACGGCGTCCCCGACTATCGGCTTGTTTGCCGGTATCCTGATTCCGGAAATGCTCTCCACATATCGGCACACAGAGGTCAACTCATTTTCGTTCAATGTGTTCGGCACTTTCAGATGATCGTTGAGCACACCTGCAAGGCTGGAAACCGGGGTATTTCCGGTGCGCTCCCCGAGGCCGTTCACGGTGACATGGACTCCCCTGACTCCGGCCCGCACGGCAGCCATCGAATCGGCCACCGAAAGGTCATAGTCGTTGTGCCCGTGGAAATCGAAATGTATGTCCGGGTATCTGGAGGTCATCCGGTAGCAGAAATCATAGGTCTGTTCCGGGGACAATATCCCGAGGGTGTCCGGGAGCATGAACCGCCTGATTCCCGAATCCTTAAGCGCATCAGTCATCGCGAAGACATAGTCCGGAGAATTGATCATGCCGTTGGACCAGTCCTCGAGATAGAGATTGACTGTCATGCCTTTGGAGAGAGCCAGGGAGACTTCCCTGCGGATGTCATTCCAATGCTCTTCCGGAGTCTTGCGGAGCTGGGTGGTGACATGCCTGAGGGAACCCTTCGCGAGGAGGTTCAGGACACGGCCTCCGGCTCCGGCAATCCAACTGACGGACTCTCCCCCGTCCACAAATCCCAGGGCCTCGACCCGGTCAATGTATCCTGCACCGGCCGCCCAGGAGCATATTCCGCTGAACGCGGACAATTCCCCTCTGGACACTCTCGCGGAGGCCACTTCTATGCGGTTCACCCCGAGTCTTCCGAGGAGGAGCTTCGCAATGGCGAGTTTTTCCCCGTCATTGAAAGACACTCCGGAGGTCTGCTCCCCGTCCCTTAGGGTGGTATCCATTATTTCAATCATATCCATCTGGGTTTCAATGATTTCATTTCAGGAAAGAGGAAGATTTCCGCTCGTGGGCCTCGATGTCTTCCCTGCGTCCGAGCAGATAGTCGATGTCATCCAGGCCGTTCATGAGGCAATATTGCTTGTAAGGATTGAGTTCGAAGGTCTCGCATCGTCCCGTGGCGAGATTGGTCACGGTCCTTGCCGGCACGTCCACCCTCACCTTCAGGCCCGGGTCAGCCCCGATTCCCTCGAACAGTTCGGAGAGGAAGTCTTCGCTCACCACCACCGGCAGCACGAAATTGTTCAGTTCGTTGTTCTTGTGTATGTCGGCGAAGAAGCTGGAAATCACCACTCTGAACCCGTATCCGGCAATGGCCCATGCAGCGTGCTCGCGGCTCGAGCCCGAACCGAAATTCTTGCCGGCCACGAGTATCTGGTGTACGCCCCCGGAAGGAGTCTCCGTGAATTCCGGCCTGTTGAGCACGAAATCCCTGACCGGATTGCCGTCCGGGTCATAGCGCCAGTCGCGGAAAAGATTGTCACCGAAGAACTTCTCGTCACGGACGGTGGCTTTGAGGAAACGGGCCGGAATTATCTGGTCAGTGTCCACATTTTCAAGGGGAAGCGGAACGCAGGTGCTTTCTATTATGTCGAATTTCTGTTTCATATTATCAAAATTTTCATCTCAGTCCATCAGGGCACGCGGATCAGTCACGACCCCTGTCACGGCAGCTGCAGCAGCTGTCAGGGGGCTGGCCAACAATGTCCTGGAGCCCGGGCCCTGACGCCCCTCGAAATTGCGGTTGCTGGTGGAGACACTGTATTTTCCGGCCGGAATCTTGTCGTCATTCATCGCCAGGCAAGCGGAGCATCCCGGCTGGCGTATCTCGAAACCGGCATCTTCCAGAATCTTGTCCAGACCCTCGGCGCGGATTTGTGAAAGCACATCCCAGGAACCCGGAACGAGCCAGGCAGTCACTGAATCAGCCTTCCTGCGGCCTGCGGCAATCGATGCGAAAGCCCTGAAATCCTCTATGCGGCCGTTGGTGCATGCTCCGAGGAACACGTAATCCACTTTGTGTCCGAGAAGTCCCTGTCCGGGCTGGAAGCCCATATAGGACAATGACTTGGAGAATGATGCACGGCCTTCTTCAGGAATCTCCGACACCTGCGGGACATTGCCCGTAATCTCCATTCCCATTCCGGGATTGGTTCCATACGTTATCATCGGGCCAATCTCGGCGGCATCGAAGACCAGTTCCTTGTCGAACACGGCATCGTCCCCGCTTTTCAGGGTTTTCCAATATGCCACGGCCTTGTCCCATTCCTCCCCGGAAGGTGCATGCTCGCGACCTTTCAGATATTCGAATGTAGTCTCGTCCGGAGCGATGAATCCGCCCCTTGCGCCCATCTCGATGGAGAGATTGCACAATGTCAAGCGACCCTCCATTGACATTTCCCTGACGGTGCTTCCGGCATATTCGATGAAATAGCCTGTGGCGCCCGACGTGGTGAGTTCCTTCATCAGATAGAGGGCCACGTCTTTCGGGGAAACTCCTTTTCTGAGCTTGCCTTCAACCCTGATTCTCATTGACTTGGGCTTCTTCTGAAGAATGCATTGCGAAGCCATCACCATTTCCACTTCGCTGGTTCCGATACCGAATGCCACTGCGCCGGTCGCCCCGTGGGTGGAGGTGTGGGAATCTCCGCAGACAATGGTCATGCCCGGCAGGGACAGGCCTCTCTCGGGACCTACGACGTGGATGATTCCGTTGCGGCTGTCCATCATGCCGAAATACGACAATCCGAATTCTTTCGCATTGGCCTCGAGGGTGTCCACCTGGCATTTCGATACAGGGTCGGCAATAGGCTTGTCCTGATCATGGGTCGGGGTATTGTGGTCAGGCATGCAGAAAATCTTCTCCGGCCGGAGACATTGTATCCCCCTCGCCCTGAGTCCGTCGAAAGCCTGCGGGCTCGTGACTTCATGGCAATACAGCCGGTCAATGTAAAGCTGGTCGGGACCGTCCTCTATCCTGTTGACTACGTGGGAGTCCCATATCTTGTCGAAAAGTGTGTTCATATACGGAAGTCGTGAATCTTGTTTATGCAGTCCACATAGGCCTCGATGGATGCCGTGACGATGTCCGTGCTCGCCGCGAAGCCATAATAATAGCGGCCTTCATGCTCCACCTGCATGTGTACCTTGCAGCAGTCGTCCGAGCCTTTGCTGACGCCCTGGATGGTGTATTCGTTGATTGTTATCTGGCGCTTGACAATCTGGCGCAAGGCATTGATGGATGCGTCCACAGGGCCGTTTCCGGTGGCGGCAGCCTCGAATTTCTCCCCTGCGATGTCCACTCCGACGGATGCCACAGGCTTCATACCTATGCCGCTCGTAGCCTGGAGCCAGTCCACCTTGATGACCTGTTCATGGGACCGGTCGGCACCGGCGAGCATGAGGATGTCATCGTCGCAGATTTCCTTCTTCTTGTCGGCAAGTTTGAGGAAATCCTGATATACCTTGTCGAGCTTGTCCTCGGGGAGCTTCACTCCGAGCGTCTCCAGACGATATTTCAGGGCGGCGTGGCCGCTGCGGGCTGTCAGGACTATGGAATTGGTATCCAGGCCGATGTCCTTCGGGTCGATGATTTCGTAGGTCGAGACGTTCTTCAGCACCCCGTCCTGATGTATTCCGGAAGAATGCGCGAATGCGTTCTTGCCCACGATGGCCTTGTTCGGCTGGACCGGCATGTTCATCAGGTTGGACACCATCCGGCTTGTCGGATAAATCCTGGAAGTATTGATATTCGTCTGGAGGTCAATGTCTTTGTGAGACCTGAGAATCATTGCAATTTCCTCAAGTGCGGTATTACCCGCGCGTTCTCCCACCCCGTTGATCGTGACCTCGCACTGGCGCGCCCCGTTCAGCAGGCCGGCCATCGTGTTCGCGGTTGCCATTCCGAGGTCGTTGTGGCAATGCGTGGAGATGATGGCCTTGTCCATATTGTCGACATGGTCGCAGAGATATTTGATCTTCGCCCCGTATTCTTCTGGCAGGCAATATCCTGTGGTGTCCGGGATGTTGACCACCGTGGCACCGGCTGCAATGACTGCCTCCACCACCCTGGCGAGGTATTCATTGTCCGTCCTGCCTGCATCCTCGGCATAGAATTCCACGTCGTCCACATATTTGCGGGCATGACGGACCGCCTTGACGGCCCTCTCGAGAATCTCCTCCCGGGTGGAATTGAACTTGTAACGGATATGGTAGTCGGAGGTGCCGATTCCGGTGTGGATACGTTTGTGGCGGGCGAATTTCAATGCTTCGGCAGCCACGTCGATGTCTTTCTCCACGGCCCTTGTCAGGGCGCAGATGACAGGCCAGGTGACGGCTTTTGAAATCTCGATGACCGAGTTGAAATCGCCCGGGCTGGAGACCGGGAATCCGGCCTCGATCACATCCACGCCGAGGGATTCGAGGGCCTTGGCCACCTGGATTTTCTCAACTGTGTTGAGCTGGCATCCGGGCACCTGCTCCCCGTCCCTCAGCGTGGTGTCGAAAATATAGACTCGATTGCTGTCCATGGGGAATAGTCGTTAGTTCTGCTCCTTGTTCTCAGGGCGGAGTTTGCGCACTGTCTCCGCTGTTCTCCACATCTCGCTATCGTGCAGGATCTTGAGCTCTTTCTCGAGGCCCTCGCGATAGTCAGGCTTGGAGTTCGAGTCAATGGAAATCTGGGCTTCGGTGCCGTCAGCGACATTGGCGTAGAGCTGCTCCATCACAGGCTTCACGGCGTCGTGGAATTTCGGATACCAGTCCAGGGCGCCGCGCTGGGCGGTGGTGGAACAATTGGCATACATCCAGTCCATTCCCTTGCGTGCGAAAAGCGGCATCAGGGACTGGGTGAGTTCCTCAACGGTCTCGTTGAAGGCCTCGCTCGGGGTGTGTCCGTGCTCCCTGAGCACCTCGTACTGGGCCTGGAGGAGTCCCTGGATGGCTCCCATCAGGGATCCGCGCTCTCCGGTGAGGTCGGATACGGCTTCGCGCTGGAAGGTGGTCTCGAAGAGATAACCTGAGCCGATTCCGATGCCGAGTGCTATGGTGCGGTCAAATGCACGTCCGGTGACATCCTGGGCCACTGCATAGGAGGCATTGATTCCCCTACCTTCGAGGAAGAGGGAGCGGAGGGATGTTCCGGAACCTTTCGGGGCCACCATTATCACATCCACGTCAGCAGGCGGCACACATCCCGTGCGGTCGCTCCAGGTGATGGCGAATCCGTGGGAAAAGTAGAGGGCCTTGCCAGGGGTGAGATGCGGCTTTATCCTCGGCCATACCGACATCACTGCAGCGTCGGAAAGCAGGCACATGATGATGGTTCCTCTTTCGCAGGCTTCCTCGATGCTGAAAAGGGTCTCTCCGGGAACCCAGCCGTCAGCCACAGCCTTCTCGTAGGTTTTGCCGGGACGCTGTCCGACAATGACGTCGAATCCGTTGTCCCTGAGGTTGAGCGACTGGCCCGGTCCCTGGACTCCGTAACCGAGGACTGCGATTTTCTCGCCTTTGAGCACTTCCTTTGCTTTTTCAAGTGTGAATTCTTCGCGGGTGATGACATTTTCCTCAACGCCGCCGAAATTGATTTTTGCCATAATGATATGTTTTTTATTGTTATATTTTCATTTGTTTGATATGAGTTTTCATTTGCCGGTTCCGCGTTCGCGGAGAAATTCCCTGAGGGGCTCCTGCCTCTCGCGTGAGACGACGATGCGGCCGGCACGCTGGAACTGCATCACCCCGAACTTGTTCAGGTCATCGTAGAGATTCTGGGTCTCGTCCGTGGTCCCGACCTTGGATATCACGGCGAATGTGCTGTTTATCTCGATGATTTTGGCATTGTAACGCTGGAGGATATCCTCAATATTGCCAGATTCGAGAATCTTGCCGGTCGGCACCTTGTAGAGTGCGAGCTCTCTGTAAACCACCTGGTCTTCAGTGTAATAGAAGACCTTCATGACGTCCACTCTCTTCTCGAGCTGCTTCACGGACTCGAGGACTCTCTTCTCGACCGCGTCCGTGACGATGGTTATGATGTGGACTCCTTCTATGGCGGAGGCTCCTGCCGAGAGGCTCCATATATTGAGGCTCCTGCGGGTGAACACGTTGGCCACCTGGGTCAGGACGCCTATCTGGTTCTCCGAATAGATTACTACCGTATATCTTCTTACTGTATTGTCCATCATTGCTAATACTTATCTTTCGTGAGTTGCGAATTATTGTATTTCATGGGGATTGCCATACCACTCGGTCTCGGAGAGCATTATATTGTCGATGCCCTTTCCCGGAGGAATCATCGGCATGACATTGGCCTCCTCCTTCACATGCACGTCCAGGATGTACGGGGCGTCATCCGAGAACATCTCCCTGACCGCATCCTGAAGATCCTCCCTCCGGTGCACCACCGCCGACCTGATTCCGTAAGCGGCCGCAATCATCATGTAGTCCGGATTAAGCATCCTCGTGAAAGAGTATCTCCTGTCGAAGAAAAGCTCCTGCCACTGCCTCACGTTCCCGAGCCAATTATTGTTCAGTATCACGATTTTGACTCCCGTCCCTTCCTGCATTATCGTGCCGAGCTCCTCGATGGTCATCTGCACGCCTCCGTCGCCGGTGAACAGACATACGGGCCTTTCAGGGACTCCGATTTTCGCCCCGATGGCGGCCGGGATACCGAATCCCATAGTGCCGAGACCTCCCGAGGTGATGAAACTGCGGCTGGTCCTGAATCTGGAATAACGAGCTGCAACCATCTGGTTCTGACCTACATCGGTCACTACTACGGCATTGTCCCCGGTAGCCCTCGCGACTGCGTCCACCACTTCTCCCATCCTGATTTCACCGGATTCCGGGGAGACCTCCTTGTCGATGACCCTGGCCTGTTCCACTTCCCTGCACACGGCGAAGCTTCCGGTCCATCCGCTCCTTTTCCTTGCGGAAATCCTTGCAGTGAGTCCTTCCAGAACCTTGCGGGCATCCCCGTTCAGTCCGACCTCCACCGGGATTATCTTACCTATCTCGGAGGCGTCAATGTCGATGTGAATCACTTTGGCCTGTCTTGCATAAGTGGAGACTGTACCCGTGACCCTGTCGTCAAAACGCATTCCCACAGCTATGAGCACGTCACATTCATTGGTCTTGATGTTCGGGGCGACATTGCCGTGCATCCCGATCATTCCCTCATACAGCCTGAAATCCGTCGGAAGGGCACCGATGCCGAGAAGGGTGGAGGCGGCCGGAATGTCTCCTTTTTCGAGGAATTCCATCAGAGCGTCTTCCGCATGGCTGAGCAGCACTCCCTGGCCGAATACGACCAATGGCCTTTCTGCATTGTCAATGATGGTCGCAGCCCTGTCCAGTTCGGATTCCGGAACCTGGACCTCCGGGACATAGCTCCTGATGAAATCACATTTGGTGAAACTGTATTCCGCCAGTCCGTTCTGGGCGTCCTTGGTGAAATCCAGGACAACCGGTCCCGGACGGCCCGTGGATGCTATGTAGAAGGCCTTTGCAACCGCTTCAGGGACTTCCTCGGCATGCCTTATCTGGCAGTTCCACTTGGTGATAGGTCCGGTCAGCCCGATGATGTCAGCTTCCTGGAACGCATCAGTTCCGAGAGCGCTGGAAGCCACCTGTCCCGTGATAACTATTACCGGAGTGGAATCGGTCATCGCATCGGCCACTCCTGTGATGACATTGGTCGCTCCCGGACCGGACGTCACGATGACGACTCCCGGTCTTCCCGTGACCCTGGCATATCCCTGGGCCGCATGGATGGCTCCCTGCTCGTGACGCACGAGGATGTGCCTCAACCTGTCGGAGTAGTCGTACAGTTTGTCATATACAGGCATTATCTGGCCTCCGGGATAACCGAATAAGGTATCAACACCCGCCTCGACCAGGGCTCTCAGAAGCGCCTCAGAGCCTGTAATCCGCTGTGTCTTGTCGTTTTCCATATCTATTTGTCAGTCATTTATCATTCTTACTGCGCCCTTGTCCGCAGAACTTACCATTGAGGCGTATGCCTTCAGGCTTGCGGAAACCTCGCGCTTGCGGAACGGAGGGGTGAATGCCTTGCGTCCGCGTCCGTTCTCCTCCCTGCGGCGTTCCTCCAATTCTTCCCCGCTGAGCCTCACGTTGATGGAACGGGAAGGTATGTCAATGTCAATGATGTCCCCGTCCCTGACAAGGCCTATCTCACCTCCAGCTGCAGCCTCCGGCGAGATATGTCCTATGCTGAGTCCGGATGTGCCGCCGCTGAACCTGCCGTCCGTGATGAGGGCGCATTCCCGGCCGAGATGCATTGACTTGATATAGGAAGTCGGATAGAGCATCTCCTGCATCCCGGGACCGCCTTTAGGGCCTTCGTAAGTGATGACCACAACGTCTCCCGCCTGCACCTTGCCGCCGAGTATCCCTTCGCATGCAGCTTCCTGGGAGTCAAATACTTTGGCCGGGCCGGAGAAATGCCAGATGGACTCGTCCACTCCGGCAGTCTTGATGACGCATCCGTTCTTTGCAATGTTCCCGAAGAGGACTCCGAGTCCGCCGTCTTTCGTGTATGCATGGGCGAGATCCCTGATGCAGCCGCCTGACC
>SAMEA3663026__coassemble_1038_pt1 | contig 9353 bp, 3 predicted proteins | sample SAMEA3663026__metabat2_low_PE_017 | metagenome-assembled genome bin SAMEA3663026 (sample SAMEA3663026) | pig gut metagenome | biome: pig gut; feature: pig-associated habitat; material: faeces | place: France | collected 2012
TTTTATGCAACTTTTTTTTGCCTTCCGGACGGGCGAATTGCGCCCGAATCCCTCCGTGTATCATTTTAAATTACACGGGGTGCGGAAGTTACGGAATTGAAAAAATTTTGTAAAAAAAACGCTTCCTTCAGGGAAACCCCGGGAGGAAGCGGCAAACACTATATAATATTATATGATATTACATCATTCCGCCGTCAGGCATTGCAGGAGCAGCCGGAGCCGGTTCCGGAACATCCACGATTCCGCACTCGGTGGTAAGGAACATTCCGGCTACGGATGCAGCATTCTCGAGAGCCACGCGGCTGACCTTGGTAGGGTCGATAACTCCGGCCTCGAACATGTTCACATACTCGTCTGTACGGGCGTTGTAACCGAAATCACCCTTGCCTTCACGGATCTTCTGGATAATCACGCTGCCGTCCACACCTGCATTTCTGGCGATCTGGCGGAGAGGCTCCTCGATGGCACGTGCCACGATATGGATACCTGTGGTCTCATCGTCATTTTCACCCTTGAGGCCCTTGAGGACTTCTGCAGCACGGATATATGCTACTCCGCCTCCCGGAAGATAACCTTCCTCAACAGCAGCCCTTGTAGCGTTGAGAGCATCCTCGACACGGTCCTTCTTCTCCTTCATCTCAACCTCGGTGGTAGCGCCTACATAAAGAACGGCAACACCGCCTGCGAGCTTTCCGAGACGCTCCTGGAGTTTCTCCCTGTCATAGTCCGATGTAGTAGTGGAAATCTGCTTCCTGATGAGGTCAGCCCTCTCGGCAATATCCTCCTTGCATCCTGCACCGCCCACTATAGTGGTATTCTCCTTGGTAATGGTGACTTTCTCAGCCTTTCCGAGCATTTCAGGAGTCGTGTTCTCGAGAGTGAAGCCCCTCTCCTCGGAGATAAGGGTAGCACCTGTCAATATGGCAATATCCTGGAGCATTTCCTTGCGGCGGTCGCCGAATCCCGGAGCCTTCACGGCAGCAACCTTGATGGTGCCGCGGAGCCTGTTCACTACGAGAGTGGTAAGAGCCTCACCGTCAACATCTTCTGCAATGATAAGGAGAGATTTGCCCTCCCTTGCGATAGGCTCGAGGACAGGAAGAAGGTCCTTCATAGTAGAGATCTTCTTGTCGGTGATGAGGATGAGCGGCTGGTCGAGCCTTGCCTCCATCTTGTCGGAATCAGTCATGAAATAAGGAGAAATATAACCCCTGTCGAACTGCATTCCCTCAACGACTTTCACCTCAGTCTCAGTGCCTTTGGCCTCTTCAACGGTGATGACGCCGTCTTTCTTCACCTTGGACATTGCATCAGCGATGAGCTTTCCGATGTTTGCATCATTGTTGGCTGATACAGTGCCGACCTGCTCCACCTTGGAATAATCCTCGCCTACCTGCTGGCTCTGGGCCTTGAGATCGGCAACGACCGCTGCAACAGCCTTGTCGATACCCTTCTTGAGGTCCATCGGGCTGGCACCTGCAGTGACATTCTTCAGGCCGACATTGATGATGGCCTGAGCAAGAACAGTAGCGGTGGTGGTACCGTCTCCGGCCTGCTCGTTGGTCTTGGAAGCCACTTCCTTCACCATCTGCGCACCCATGTTGGCGAACCTGTCCTTCAGCTCGACCTCCTTGGCAACGGTAACACCGTCCTTGGTTACCTGAGGAGCACCGAACTTCTTGTCAATCACCACATTGCGTCCCTTTGGACCAAGTGTGACCTTCACTGCATCTGCAAGAGCGTCTGCGCCTTCCTTCATTTTGGCACGGACCTCAACATCGAATTTAATATCTTTTGCCATAATTAGCCTCCTGTTTGAAAATTAAAGAATTGCAAGAATATCTGACTGACGCACGATGAGAAGTTTCTTGTCATCCACAGTCACTTCGGTTCCGGCATATTTGCCATAAAGAACTTCATCACCTACCTTAACCTCCATAGGTTCATCCGTTTTGCCCGGTCCGCAAGCGAGGACCTTGCCCTGCTGAGGTTTCTCTTTAGCCGTGTCAGGAATGTAAAGTCCTGAGGCTGTCTTGGTCTCGGCCTCTTTCGGCTCGATGACCACTCTGTCTGCCAATGGTTTGATCATGATTTTATAATTTTAAACTATTTTCATTCCGTTCCGCATCATGGGCGGAGCCGCGGTGAATGAATCAATGTGCGTGCCATTGATACGCCACTGACAAATTGTCACTCCTTGAGGAAGGCACGATTATTTATGCCGGGCCCTATATATTATATATGTAAAAAGACTATATTTGTGAAGTGAACAATTGGATTGAATCATGAAGAAACTGAATTTATACGGACAGATTGCAAGCGTATTGTCCGCACTCGCGATCCTGGCGGGATGCAGCGGACAGGAAAATACTGACGACGGTTTTGCAGAATACGTGGAAGCCTACACCGGAGGTCTGGTAACCGGATCGTCCGACATAGTGGTCGAACTGACATCCCCTGCTGTCGGGATCAGCGGATCGGATTCTGACATCCGGAAAGCAGTAGCCGGACTTTTCCGGTTTTCCCCGCAACTGAAAGGTCAGGCACGCATGGAGAGTCCGGAACGGCTTGTCTTCACCCCTGAGGCAGGAAGTATGAAACCGGGCAGGAAATACCATTGTGAATTCGCCCTCGGGCAGGTTGCAATGACGGATAAAGACCATCAAACATTTGAATTCCAGTTCATTGCAGCAGAAAAAGAAGCCGCCATCGAAGCGGGATCCGTATCTGTAAGCAGGCAGGACAGCGATATGGCATCCGTATCCGGCACATTGATATTCAGCGAAAGAATCGATATTGACAATCCTGCCGGGCTTCTCGCCTTCGACTATGACGGAAGCGGGAACATTGAGGCGGAAACCGACCCTGCCGGCGAAAGAATCAACTTCACTGTCAGCGGATTGAGACGCCCACGGGCCGGAGAGAAGGACAGGCTGCTCCGCATCAGGTTCGTACCCGGAAATACCGGATTCAAGGAATGTGCGCCTGCGGAAATGATGATCCCGGCAATTGGAAATTTCAGGGCAATGTGCGCCGTACCCGGGAATGGTGAAAACAGTTACGTGGACATTGTCTTTTCAGAGCCGCTGGACCCGGGGCAGAACCTGAGTGGGCTCGCAGGGACAGATGTCGATGAGGACGGGGCCAATATGAAAATCGAGGACAACAGGCTGAGAATCTTCGGGGACGGGAAATCACGCATTTCCTCGGTACGGATAGAGCCGGGAATCATGAGTTCGTCCGGAGAGCGTATTGAAGAGGCGTGGAGTTCGTCAGTCTCCGGATACACAAGGAAGCCGGAAGTCTGGATACCCCGCGACGGCAATATCCTCCCGGACGGGGACAACATTGTTTTCCCATTCTGCGCAGCAAACCTCAATGCAGTGGATATCAGCGTAATGAAGATTTACCCGGACAACATCCTGACATTCCTTCAGGACAATGACATGGACGGTTCATATTGCCTCAGGCGAGCCGGAAGACTTGTCTACAGGACGACATTGTCACTCGAAGGCCGGGGACAGGACCTGAAAAAACCGGGGAATTACAGCATCGACCTATCAGGCCTGTTCAAAAAGGATCCCGGATCCATGTACAGAGTACGGCTCTCGTTCAGGCAGGATTACTATATATATCATCCAGAATCAAGGTCATCCGTCAAAGGCCTCGTAAGGGCTGACAAAGGGATTCCTGATATGGAAGAAAATGCCGTATGGGATATTGCAGAGCCATATTACTATGACAATTCGTACGACTGGTCGCTTTATAACTGGCAGGACAGGGAGAACCCAATGACCCCGTCCTATTATATGGCTTACGATTATCCTTCGAGAAACCTGATGTTCTCGAAGCTCGGTGTAATAGCCAAATATTCAGGAGTTTCCGACGAAGGGCGGACTTCTCTCTGGACCGCAGTCAGCAATATCATCTCGGCAGAACCGGTCTCAGGTGCGGAAATCACCGCATACAATTACCAGCTGCAGAAAGTCGGCTCCGGACGAAGTTCTTCCGATGGACTTGCCGAAATAAAATGTACTGGAAGACCATTCGCGGTAAAGGTAAAGAAAGGAGAATCAACGACATATCTCAAGGTGAACGACGGGACGGAGAAATCACTCAGCAGATTCGACACCGGCGGGGAAATTCTCGAGAAAGGTCTTAAAGGGTTCATCTACGGAGACCGAGGCGTATGGAGGCCAGGCGACACATTGCACCTCGCCCTCATGGTACACGGCGGGATTCCGGAAGGACATCCTGCAACCATGTCTTTGTATTCCCCGGAAGGACAGTTCTTTGCAAAACGGGTAGCAACCGGCGGCAACGGCCTGTACGTATTCGACATAGCTACCTCCCAGGACAGCCCTACAGGAATCTGGAGCGCAACTTTCAAGGTGGGCGGGGCATCGTTCCACAAGTCGTTGCATATTGAGACAATCAAGCCTAACAGGCTGAAAATCAATACAACTATCAATGAAAAGATTCTCAAGGCCGGACAGACTGTAAATATTTCCACTGAAGCCCAATGGCTTACTGGGCCTGCCGCTGCGGGACTTGGGGCAAGGGCCGAAATGACATTGCGCAAGATTGCAAATCCGTTCAGCGGATTCGGGGATTATGCCTTCAGCTTGCCGTCTGGGACATTTGCTCCTGTAACAAGCGAACTGTACAGGACCACGCTCGGACAGGACGGAACGGCAAAATTGTCAGTGAAATTGCCGGAGGCGGAAGGCGCTCCAGGATTGCTGGAAGCCGATATTGCCAGCTATGTGGCGGAAGAAGGAGGCGACGAGAGCATTTCGGTGCAGACCAGGCTGTTTTCGCCTTACGGAGGATATGTGGGAGTGAAGCTGCCTTCGGATTATCTTGAGACGGGCAGGGACAATGTCATTGACGTGGCAGTCCTCGACGCGGAAGGACGGCGAAAATACGGAGACAGGATAGAGTGGCGCATCTTCAAGCTGAAATGGAGCTGGTGGTGGGAATCCGGACGGGAGCCTTTGGACTCCTATACCAACGGATCCGGAGCAACTGCAGTCAGCTCAGGTACAATGATTTCCGGGAACGGCGACCTGAAGATTACTTTCCGGGCTGACGACAGCCAATGGGGAAGATATCTCATTTATGTCAAGGATCTGGACAGCGGACATTGCTCCGGAGGAATTTTCTATGCGGACTGGCCTGCATACAGGGGACGCGCGGACAGGAAAGATCCGGATGCTCCGGCAATGCTCGCATTCTCATTGGACAGAACGGTCTGCCGTGCCGGGGACGAGGTGACAGTGTTCATTCCTGCCTCAGAAAACGGGCGGGCGCTGGTTTCAATAGAGAACGGACGGGGCGTGCTCAGAAGCGAATGGGTCAGGACGCAGCCGTCGGAGGATACGCCGTGGAAATTCAGGGTCACGGAGGAAATGTCTCCGAACATATATGTCCACATCACTCTGGTCCAGCCTTACGGCAATGCTGCCAATGACCTGCCAATCAGGATGTACGGAGTGACTCCGCTAACCGTGGAGAATCCGGATTCACATCTGGAGCCGGTGATTGTCATGCCTGACAGGCTTCATCCGGAGGAGGCGTTCACAGTGAAAGTCAGTGAAAAGAAAGGCCGCCCTATGACCTACACCCTGGCCATTGTTGACGAGGGCCTGCTGGACCTGACGGCATTCCGGACTCCTGATCCGTGGAGCGCGATGTACAGGAGAGAGGCTCTCGGAGTCAGGACATGGGATATGTATGACAATGTGTTCCAGTCTTTCGGCGGAATCATGAAAGGGATGTTCAGCATCGGAGGTGATGAAGGTTTCATGAAAGGGGCGAGGAAGGAGAACCGGTTCAATCCTGTAGTCAGGTTCCTCGGACCGTTCACGCTCAAGTCCGGGTCAGCGAGTCACAGGATAAAGCTGCCGATGTACGTGGGAAACGTCAGGGTGATGGTGGTGGCCTGCAACGGAAGGGCATACGGGAATGCGGACAAGACCGTTCCTGTGACATCTCCGCTGATGATTCTGCCGACATTGCCGAGAAAGGCCGGATGCGGGGAGAAAATCACGCTCCCGGTAAACGTGATGGTGATGGAGGGCGACATTGAAGAAGTAAAGGTAACTACCTCATGCAGAGGGCCTTTGAAGATTTCCGGGAGCGGGACACGGACAATTTCCATGGCGGGAAGGAAAGACGGAATGGTCAGGTTTGACATGGTTTCGGGAGATGTGTCCGGGATGTCACAGGTGACCGTTACGGCTGAAGGAGGAGGTCACAGGATGACTGAAACAATCAGTATCGGAGTGAGCAACTCCTCTCCCCAGGTCATCACGAGTTCCTCTGCCGTGCTGCAGCCGGGTGAAAGCAAAGTATTCAGTTTCAAGCCTTTCAAGGAAAACAGGGAGGACCGTGTATGGGCTGAGGCCTGCGGTCATCCTTCCATTGACTGGAATGCTATGTTCGGTTTCTTCAGGAATTATCCGCATTCTTGCTCGGAACAGGTATGTGCGGCAGGAATCAGCGTACTGTATTCTCTGAAGGAACTGTCCGACGAGAACAGGGAGACTGCGGGAAAGATGATTCCGGAATTGCTCGGAACACTTTATTCACGACAGAGAGCTGATGGAGGAATCGCCTGCTGGCCAGGAGCTTCCGCAAGCGACGAATGGGTGTCTTCAATGGCGTTGGAGTTCCTCGTCACGGCCGGGAATGAGGGATTCAGTATCGGAAACGATGTTTTGAGAAACCTTGTCAATTACCAGAAACGTTGTTCACAGAATTTCAAGACATCGAAGCCGTACGAATTCGACGACCTCGCCCAGGCATACAGGCTTTTCTCGCTCGGTCTCTCCGGCAATCCTGACGAAGCGGCCATGAACCGCCTGAAAATGAGCGGAAAACTCAGCTGGCAGGGTTCAATGATGCTGGCTTCTGCATATTGCATCTGCGGCAGGAAGTCCGTCGGGGAGGAAATCATTGCATCCCTTTCCACTTCGTCCGATGTCGGGAGAATCGGCGGGAGGACATACCGCAGCCCATTCAGGGACAAGGCAATAGCTCTCGAGGCATTGTCACTCTGCGGAAATGTGGCGGAAGCCGTGAGATATGCCGCAGAAGTCTGCTCGGAAGACGGAATCTGGGCTCTTTCCACGCAGGAGTCAGCCTTTGCGGCAAAAGCGTTCAATGCCCTGGGCAAGAAGGTGACAGGAGGAAAGATCGACGTGACTGCGACCAATTCGAAGGAAAGTTCAGAGCAGAACGGGCTGATATTTAATCTGATAGATCCGGAATCCGGGGAGACCTGCATGACGAACAATTCATCCGGACCTGTATATGCACGTGTCACTTCGGCAGCGAGGATTCCGGCAGGGACTCCGGTCCCGTCAAGGTCCGAAAATCTCGGCATTGACGTAAGATATTCCGGCTCGGACGGGGAGGCATTGAGCCCTGAGTCACTCAGGCAGGGCACAGTCTTCACGGCCGTGATCAAGGTTTCCAACCTGAGTCCAGTCTCCGGGGCAGACAATCTGGCATTGACCTACCGTATTCCGTCAGGCTGGGAGATAGTGGACAGGAGAACTGAAATCGCTGGAGGAACGGTTCAATATGACAGGCTTGATATCAGGGATGACAGGAGCATTTTCTATTTCAGCCTGCCTCAGGGCGGGTCCATGGAGTTCCGGGTACGTCTCAGGGCCGCGTACGAAGGTGAATTTGTGCTGCCTTCGACAAGTTGCGAAGACATGTATGACACAAATGTTTATGCCTGCACCGCTTCAGGAAAATGTTCAGTGACAAGATAAGGAAATATCTCGCTTTCTGGATATGGGCCGTAGCTTCGGTATTGTCGGCATGGTATATATTCTGCCTGCCGCGCGATTTGTTCGAGGGCACGTCCTGGTCACCGGTCGTACTTGACCGCAACGGGGAACTTCTCGGAGCCAGGACCGCGACGGACGGGCAATGGAGGTTTCCTCCGGGAGACAGCATTCCCGAAAAATATGAAAAGGCCCTTATCTTGTTCGAAGACAGATGGTTCAGGTTTCACGGAGGAGTCAATCCCGTATCCGTGGTGAGGTCGGCTGCCACCAATGTCCGGGCCGGGCATGTGGTAAGCGGAGGCAGTACCCTGACAATGCAGGTGATACGGATGTCGAGAGGGCGCGAAAGGACAATGTGGCAGAAGATTGTCGAGGCAATATTGGCCACAAGGCTCGAACTGAGATGTTCCAAGGACGAGATCCTGGCACTGTATGCCGCACATGCCCCTTTCGGAGGCAACGTTGTGGGAATCGAGGCGGCGTCATGGAGATATTTCGGAAGGCCGGCCGGAGAATTGAGCTGGGCAGAGGCTGCCACACTTGCCGTGCTTCCGAATTCTCCGTCAAGCATACGTCCGGGCAAGAACCGGGAAAAGCTGATGGAGAAACGTAACAGGCTGCTGCACAGGCTGGAAATGGAGGGTGAAATGAGCAGGGGCGATTGTGAACTGGCTTGTTCCGAGCCATTGCCTGAAGCAACTGCTGCACTGCCGTCTTATTCGCCACAGCTTGTCGACCGTCTTTCCTCCGGACAGAGGAGGGATGTCATAAACACATCTATAGACATCAATCTGCAGAGACTCGTCCAGGAAATCGTCGACAGGCACAGCGATGTATTGGCCCGCGAGGGAATCAATGACATGGCTGCGGTTGTCATGGATGCCAGAACAGGTGAAATGCTAGCTTATTGCGGTAATTCCTCATTTTACAGGAAGCGCCCGGGAGTGAATGTTGACATAGCCTGCTCACCCAGGAGTTCAGGGAGTATCCTGAAGCCGGTCCTGTATTGTGCCGCATTGCAGGAAGGGAAGATCCTGCCCTATAGTTTGGTCGCTGATACTCCTGTGAATATCAACGGGTTCGCCCCTCAGAATTTCAATTTGACCTATGACGGGGCGGTTCACGCAGACGAGGCTTTGAGCCGGTCGCTGAATGTTCCTTCCGTCCATATCCTGAAAGAATACGGAATCGAAGCGTTCAGGCAGGTACTGCAGGATTGCGGTCTAAGCAGCGTCACGAGAAGCGCTTCGGATTATGGGCTGTCGCTGATTCTCGGCGGTGCGGAATGCCGGCTGGACGAGGTGACGGCGTTATACGCGGGAATGGCAAGGATGTATGTCTGCGGGCAGGAGGGGGTCACGGCAGGAAAATCCGGAAAGGAAGCTTTTCCTCTCACGGACAGGACAGCATTATGGTACACGTTCAAGGCAATGAGCGAGGTGAACCGGCCGGATGAAATCGACTGGCATATACTGAGTTCGGTACGGAAAACGGCATGGAAGACAGGGACGAGCTACGGATTCCGTGACGGGTGGGCGTGCGGTGTGA
>SAMEA3663026__coassemble_1044_pt1 | contig 9327 bp, 7 predicted proteins | sample SAMEA3663026__metabat2_low_PE_017 | metagenome-assembled genome bin SAMEA3663026 (sample SAMEA3663026) | pig gut metagenome | biome: pig gut; feature: pig-associated habitat; material: faeces | place: France | collected 2012
TTGCGGGCTCCGTGGGTGGAGATGAAGTACTCGAGCACCGTCATTCCCTCCTTGAGGTTGGAAATAATTGGGTTCTCGATAATCTCGGCTCCGGCAGCACCTGACTTCTGCGGCTTGGCCATGAGGCCTCGCATACCGCAGAGCTGCTTGATCTGCTGTGTGGAACCGCGGGCTCCGGAATCCAGCATCATGTAAACAGGGTTGAAGCCCTGCTGGTCAGCCGAAATCTGTTTCTCCACGATACCCGTGAGCTTGTTGTCTATGGTTGTCCAGAGGTCGATCACCTTGTTGTAACGCTCGTTGTTGGTGATGAAACCCATGGCATAATTGCTCTTGATGTCCTCGACCTGCTTGTAGCCTTCGTCGATGAGGGTGTATTTCTCCTCAGGGATGAGCACGTCACCGAGGTTGAAGGAAATACCGGCACGGAACGCCCTGTCATAACCGAGATTCTTGATGTCGTCAAGGAAATGGGCGGTACGTGACACGCCGGTATTCTTGATGACTTCGGTAATGATCTTCCTGAGGGACTTCTTGCCGAGAACCTCGTTCACGAACGGAACTTCCTCCGGAACGAACTGGTTCACGATGATGCGGCCCGGAGTGGTCTCGACCATCTGGGTTCCCTTTGAAGGGTCCTGCTTGTCGGCAGGAATCCTCACATTGATCTTCGCATGCATCTCAACAGCACCCTCGTTGAGGGCAACAATCACCTCCTCAGGTCCGTAGAAGCTCATTCCCTCGCCCTTTGCACCAGGTTTGATCTTGGTGATATAGTAGAGTCCGAGCACCATGTCCTGTGAAGGGACGGTGATAGGAGTACCGTTTGCAGGGTTGAGAATGTTCTGGGAACCGAGCATGAGGAGCTGAGCCTCCATCACGGCAGCATTGCTGAGCGGAAGGTGAACGGCCATCTGGTCACCGTCGAAGTCCGCATTGAACGCGGTACATGCGAGAGGATGCAGCTGGATGGCCTTGCCCTCGATCATCCTCGGCTGGAAAGCCTGGATACCGAGCCTGTGAAGTGTAGGCGCACGGTTCAGGAGAACCGGATGTCCCTTCATGACGTTCTCGAGTATATCCCAGATGACAGGATCCTTCCTGTCCACGATTTTCTTGGCAGACTTCACGGTCTTCACAATGCCCCTCTCGATCAGTTTCCTGATGATGAACGGCTTGTAAAGCTCGGCAGCCATGAATTTAGGAAGACCGCACTCGTGCATCTGGAGCTCCGGTCCCACGACGATGACTGAACGTGCAGAATAGTCGACACGTTTTCCGAGGAGGTTCTGGCGGAAACGTCCCTGCTTTCCCTTGAGGCTGTCGGAGAGAGACTTGAGAGCCCTGTTGGACTCGCTCTTCACGGCGCTGGATTTCTTCGAATTGTCGAAGAGGGAATCCACTGCCTCCTGGAGCATACGCTTCTCGTTGCGGAGAATCACTTCAGGAGCCTTGATCTCGATGAGTCTCTTGAGACGGTTGTTCCTGATGATGACCCTTCTGTAGAGGTCATTGAGGTCGGATGTAGCGAACCTTCCTCCGTCAAGCGGAACGAGAGGCCTGAGATCCGGCGGAATGACAGGAATGACCTTCATGATCATCCACTCCGGACGGTTGATGCCCTTGGACTCCTCGAACCACTTCACCACGCTGAGCCTCTTCAGGATCTCAGCCTTCCTCTGCTGGGATGTCTCGTTGGCCATGGACTCCCTGAGAGATTTGGCAAGCTGCTCTATGTCAATCTCCTTGAGGAGGTCATAGATACCGTCTGCACCCATCTTGGCGATGAACTTCTCAGGAGCATCGTCAGGAAGGTTGTCATTGTCCGGAAGCCTGTCCATCACATCGAGATATTCGTCCTCTGAAAGAAGGTCGAGCTTGTTGAGCCCGCTCTCTCCCGGATTGATGACGATATATTTCTCGTAATAGATCACAGCCTCGAGCTTCTTTGCAGGTATGCCGAGCACGGCGGAAATCTTGTTAGGAGCGGACTTGAAGTACCAGATGTGGGCTACAGGCACTGTGAGAGAGATGTGTCCCATCCTCTCGCGGCGCACCTTCTTCTCCGTAACCTCGACTCCGCACCTGTCGCACACGATTCCGCGGTACCTGATTCTCTTGTACTTGCCGCAGTAGCACTCGTAGTCTTTTGTAGGTCCGAATATCTTCTCGCAGAAAAGACCGTCCCTCTCCGGCTTGTAGGTCCTGTAGTTGACCGTCTCCGGCTTCAGGACCTCTCCGTGGGACCTCTCCCTGATATCCTCCGGGGAAGCCAGAGAAATGCTGATTCTCTGGAAGTTGCTTCTGACTTTATTGTCTTTGTTGTTGAATATAGGCATAGTATATCAAATCAATTGGCTCTAATTAATCAAGTGTCACCTTCAGGCCCAGACCCCTGAGCTCATGCAGAAGCACATTCAGGGATTCAGGAATGCCCGGTGTAGGCATCGGTTCGCCTTTGACGATAGCCTCGTAGGTCTTGCTCCTTCCGGTCACGTCATCCGACTTGACCGTAAGAATCTCCTGCAGGGCATTTGCTGCACCGAAGGCCTCGAGCGCCCATACCTCCATCTCTCCGAATCGCTGGCCTCCGAACTGGGCTTTACCACCGAGAGGCTGCTGGGTAATGAGAGAATAAGGACCGATGGATCTCGCATGCATCTTGTCATCGACCATGTGGCCGAGCTTGATCATGTAGATGACACCGACAGTGGCATACTGGTCGAACCAGTCACCTGTACCGCCGTCCCTGAGATGAGTCCTTCCGAATCTCGGCAGCCCTGCCTTGTCAGTGTATTCGCAGAGCTCGTCGATGCTCGCACCGTCGAAAATCGGGGTGCTGAACTTGACACCGAGAACCTGTCCGGCCCATCCGAGAACAGTCTCGTAGATCTGGCCGAGGTTCATTCGTGACGGCACACCGAGAGGGTTAAGCACGATGTCAACAGGTCTTCCGTCCTCGAGGAACGGCATATCCTCCTCCCTTACGATCTTGGCGACGATACCCTTGTTACCGTGACGTCCGGCCATCTTGTCACCGACGGTGATCTTCCTCTTCTTGGCGATATAGACTTTTGCAAGCTGCATCACTCCGTTGGAGAGTTCGTCACCGATCTTGATCTTGTCCTGGGCCCTCTTGTTGGCTGCCGCAGCTTCCTTATAGGAAATGCAGTAGTTGTTGATGAGCTCGCGGATCATCCAGTTCGCATGCTCGTCGGATGTCCACCTGTTGGAATTGATATTGTTGTAATCAATTGTCTTGAGCTGCTCTGCAGTTATTGCCCTGCCCTCCGGAATAACCTCGACTCCGTAGAGGTCGCTTATACCGGCACTCGTCTTGCCCTCTGCGAGGGTGACAAGTTTCTCGAAGAACTTGGCGTAAAGAGCCTCCGTCTTCTTGTGGAAATCCTCCTCGATGCCGTCGAGTTTGGCCTTCAGTTCGGCCTTGGCACCCTTCCTGTTGCCTTCTTTGGCAACCTTTGCATAGAGCGCTGTCTTGATGACCGTACCGCTGAGTGAAGGATTCGCCTTGAGGGAAGCATCCTTGACATCGCCGGCCTTGTCGCCGAAGATGGCCCTGAGGAGTTTTTCCTCCGGTGAAGGATCGCTTTCTCCCTTAGGAGTAATCTTTCCGACCATGATGTCACCAGGTTCGATATGTGCACCGATCCTCACGATACCGTCCTCGTCGAGGTTGCGTGTGGCATCCTCGCTGACGTTAGGAATGTCGGAAGTGAGCTCTTCCATTCCCCTCTTGGTCTCGCGAACCTCGGTCACGAACTCGTCGACATGCACGGAAGTGAGAATGTCCCAACGTACCATCTTTTCGGAAAGCACGATGGCATCCTCATAGTTGTAACCCTTCCAAGGCATGAATGCTACCATGAGGTTGCGGCCGAGAGCAAGCTCGCCTCCCTGGGTGGCGTAGCCTTCGGTCATCACCTGGCCTTTCTCCACGATGTCGCCCTTGCGTACAACCGGCTTCAGGCAGATAGTCGTGCTCTGGTTCGTTCTCCTATATATAGGAAGATGATATACTGTGATGTCAGGAGTGAAGCTGACGAATTTCTCGTCGGCCGTCCTTTCATATTTCACGTGAATCTCATTGGCATCCACATATACGACCTCTCCGCGGCGCTCGGCCATGACCTGTGTCCTGGAGTCAATGCAGACTCTCTCCTCAAGACCCGTACCCACGATCGGGGACTGCGGCTTGAGAAGCGGAACGGCCTGGCGCATCATGTTCGCACCCATGAGGGCACGGTGAGCGTCGTCGTGCTCGAGGAACGGAATGAGGGATGCTGCCACGGAAGCCATCTGGTTAGGTGCAACGTCCATGTAGTCAACCTCCTCCTTGGTCACGACCGGGAAGTCGGCCTCGAGGCGGCACTGGATCCTGTCGTCCTCAATGGTACCGTCATCATCCATCTTCACATTGGCGAGGGATACGAGTTTGTCCTCCTCTTCCTCTGCGCTCATGAACTTCCAGCCTGTATCGCTGAGGTCCACCTTTCCGTTGTCCACCTTGCGGTATGGAGTCTCGATGAATCCGAGGTCGTCAATCTTGGCATATACGCAAAGTGACGAGATAAGTCCGATGTTCGGACCCTCAGGAGACTCGATAGGGCAAAGCCTTCCGTAATGTGTATAGTGCACGTCCCTGACCTCGAAACCTGCCCTGTCCCTGGAAAGACCTCCCGGGCCGAGGGCTGACAGACGGCGCTTGTGGGTAACCTCCGCAAGCGGGTTGGTCTGGTCCATGAACTGTGAAAGCTGGCTCGTTCCGAAGAACGAATTGATCACGGAGGACAGAGTCTTGGAGTTGATGAGGTCGATAGGGTTGAACTGCTCGCTGTCCCTGACGTTCATCCTCTCGCGGATGGTCCTCGCCATCCTTGAAAGGCCTACGCTGAACTGGTTTGCAAGCTGCTCGCCCACTGTCCTCACACGCCTGTTGCTCAAGTGGTCGATATCGTCCACCGTGGCTTTCGAATTGATAAGCTGAATGAGATATTTGATAATCTCGATGATGTCGGTATTGGTAAGAACGCGCAATGCCGGGTCTGTCTCGAGACTCAGCTTCTTGTTCAGGCGGTATCTTCCGACGATACCGAGGTCATATCTCTTTTCGGAGAAGAAGAGCTTGTCGATGACATCCCTTGCGGTAGCCTCATCAGGCGGTTCAGAATTCCTGAGCTGCTTGTAGATGTAGTTGACAGCTTCCTTTTCCGTATTTGTCGGGTCTTTCTGCAGAGTGTTGTAGATGATGGCATATTCACTGTCGCTTGCCTCGTCCTTCTGAAGGAGGACGGTCTTCACCTCTGCATCAGCCAGTTTCTGGATTGTCTCCTCATTTATGATGTCGCCTCTCTCGACGATAGGCATGGTACGCTCGATCGGGATGACCTCACCGGTATCCTCGTCAACAAAGTCCTCGTTCCAGGCCTTGAGCACCTTGGCAGCGAGTTTGCGTCCTTCATTGGCTTTGAGATTCTCCTGTGTCGCCTCGATTTCCTCAGCAAGGCCGAAGATGTCAATGATATCTTTGTCGGCATCGTAGCCGATAGCTCTAAGCAATGTAGTGACAGGCAGCTTCTTCTTACGGTCGATGTAGGCGTACATCACGTTGTTGATGTCCGTCGCGAACTCTATCCAGGAGCCCTTGAAAGGAATAATCCTGGCAGAATAGAGCTTGGTTCCGTTGGCATGAAGAGTCTGGTCGAAGAATACGCCAGGGGAACGGTGAAGCTGCGAAACAATGATTCTTTCTGATCCGTTTATGACGAAAGTGCCCGCAGGAGTCATGTACGGGATATCTCCGAGATATACGTCCTGTACTCTCGTGTCGAAATCCTCGTGCTCCGGGTCACTGCAGGAAAGGCGGAGTTTTGCCTTCAGAGGGACGTTGTACGTGAGACCTCTCTCAAGACACTCTTCAATCGAATAACGCGGCGGCTCGATGAAATAGTCGATAAACTCAAGCTTGTAGTTGTTCCTCGTATCCTCGATTGGGAATATTTCCTGAAAAACCTGATACAGACCTTCATCCTTTCTGTTCTCAGGGGTTGTGTCAAGCTGGAAGAAGTCCTTGAAAGACTTCAGCTGCACTTCAAGAAGGTCTGGATATGCCAGGATTTTAGATGTGGCGAAATTTATTCGTTTATTGATAGTCTTATTTGACATATTCTGCCTTTGAAATAGAGAAAAACTTAAATACGACAAAAAGGTTTAGAGCCTAAGCCACGGCTCTAAACCTGATTTCGTTCCCATCAAGGGGAGAAGCGAAGTTATTTAACCTCAACCTCTGCACCAGCCTCTTCGAGAGTAGATTTGATCTGCTCTGCTTCAGCTTTGGATACTTTCTCTTTCAAAGTTGCGTCAGGAGCCTTGTCAACGAGATCCTTTGCCTCTTTAAGACCGAGGCCGAGGAGATCCTTGACTACCTTGATGACGCCAAGTTTAGCCTGTCCGGCTGACTTGAGGATAACGTCGAACTCTGTCTGCTCTGCTGGAGCTGCCTCAGCAGCAGCTGCAGGACCTGCTACAGCAACAGCTGCAGCTGCAGGCTCGATACCGTACTCTTCCTTGAGAACCTTTGCAAGTTCCTGAACATCTTTTACAGAAAGGTTAACCAACTCTTCTGCAAGTGCTTTTACATCTGCCATAATAAATGATATTGTTTAAATTGTTTATATTTATTTTTCTTCTCTTTCCGAAAGAGTCTTGACAATTCCTGCAATCTTTCCGCCAGCTGACTCGAGAGCCGAGATGACATTGCGTGCAGGAGACTGGAGGAGAGTGATGATATCTCCGATGAGCTCTTCCTTGGATTTGATTGCTGCGAGTTCCTCGAGCTTGTCTGCGCCTACGAAAGCGCACTCCTGAACATAAGCTCCTTTGAGAACAGGCTTCTCAAAACCGTCTTTCTGGAACTTCTTGATGAGCTTGGCCGGATCGTTCGCAGCTTCGGTGAACATGATCGCGGTGTTGCCCTTCAGGACTGATGTGAGAAGCTCGAGCTCCTCATTGTTCTGCTCCTTGATCACATGATTGAGGAGAGTGTTCTTCACGACTACAAGCTTTATGCCTGCCTCGAAGCATGCACGGCGGAGCTTGGTTGTCTGCTCAGCATTCAGGCCGGAGATGTCCGTGAGATAAAAGTTGGGAGTCTCCTGAAGCTGTGCTGAGATAGATTCAATTATCTGGGCTTTGTTTTCTTTTCTCATAACATTGAATTTTTATTATTCAGCACTGAATGCTTTGATATCGATAGTTACACCAGGGCTCATGGTTGTGCAGATGGCTGCACCCTTGAGATATGTTCCCTTGAGAGTCTGAGGCTTGAGCTTCACGATGGCGGAGAGAACAGTCTTTGCGTTGTCATAAATCTGCTCCGGAGTGAAAGAAGCCTTTCCGATGGCGGTGTGGATGATACCGGTCTTGTCAACCTTGAAGTCAATCTTACCTGCCTTGACCTCCTTGACAGCATTGCCGACAGCCATTGTGACGGTACCTGTCTTAGGGTTCGGCATGAGACCTCTCGGACCGAGGATACGGCCGATGGCACCGATCTTGGCCATGACTGAAGGTGTACAGATGATGACGTCAACGTCAGTCCAGCCACCCTTGATCTTCTCGATATAGTCATCGAGACCTACATAGTCTGCACCGGCCTCCTTTGCCTCAGCCTCCTTGTCAGGAGTACAGAGAACGAGAACCCTTGTTACCTTACCTGTTCCGTGAGGAAGGGAAACCACGCCACGGATCATCTGGTTTGCCTTGCGCGGGTCAACACCGAGGTTGACAGCAAGCTCTACAGAAGAGTCGAACTTGGTATATGTGAGTTCCTTCACAATTCCGCACGCTTCTGCAAGTGTATACTGCTTGGTCTGGTCGTACTTGGCCAGGGCAGCCTTCATGTTTTTTGAAACTTTACTCATCTCGCAGGTGATTATTTAATGTCCTCCGGGAATGTTCCGGTAACTGTGATACCCATACTTCTTGCCGTTCCGGCAACCATTGTCATCGCGGATTTGAGGGTGAATGCATTCATGTCCTGCATCTTGCCTTCCGCAATAGTCTTCACCTGATCCCAGGTGATGCTTGCGACCTTCTGCCTGTTAGGCTCTCCGGAGCCCTTCTGGATCTTTGCTGCTTCCTTGAGAGAAACCGCTACTGGCGGCTGCTTTACAACGAAAGAGAAAGATTTGTCTGAATATACTGTGATTACAACTGGAAGCACTTTACCTGCAGAACCCTGGGTAGCTGCATTGAACTGCTTGCAGAAGTCCATGATATTCAGTCCCTTAGAACCGAGAGCCGGTCCTACCGGAGGCGCAGGATTCGCTGCTCCGCCTTTGATCTGGAGCTTAATGAATCCAATTACTTCTTTAGCCATAATTATTCCTTAGTTACTTGATTAAAGCTGAGCTCAAGCAGAGTTTTTCTGCCGAAGATCATAACTATTACCTTGATTTTGCTTCTATCCACCGCAATCTCGTCCACCGTACCGTCGAATCCGTTGAAAGGACCGTCGGTGATTCTGACTGAATCGCCTACCTGATAGTCTACCTCAGTGACAACCTCGCATTCAACCTGCTCGTCCTGCTTGCCGAGAAGTCTCTTGACTTCCTCGTCCCTGAGCGGAACAGCTTTCATTTCAGCGGTCTTTTTCTCACCGTCAGAGGCGGCGGCCTTCTCCGTGAGGAAACCGGCCAGACCAGGTATCACATGACTGCGGATAAGGTACTCCGAGTCCTTGCCAAGTTCAGCCTCAATAAACACATAGCCCGGAAAAAGAATCTTCTCAGATGCAACTCTTTTCCCGTTCTTGACTGTGTATTTCTTCTCTACAGGAACCAGCACCTGTGAAATCTCCTTCTGAAGGTCCTGATCTCTTTCGATTTCTTTATCGAGGTATTCTTTGACTTTCTTCTCTTTGCTTCCTGCAGTCCTGAGGACGTACCATTTTTTATCGCCCATAGCAACGAATCGAATTACAATGTGTAGATTACTGTCATCAGATTCTGGAAAATGTAGTCGATCAAGTAAAGAACTGCCGCGATGATGACAGTGGCTACCATGACAAGAAGAGCAGAGCTCTGGAGCTTTGCCCATGTCGGCCATGTCACCTTCTTGGTAAGTTCCTCGAAGGACCCTTTCACATAGTTAATGAACTTTCTCATCTTTTCTTTTAATGGACACTGCTTGTTGGAAGCTGACGCAGAGTCTGTTAAACATTATCAAATCGTAACCTTTGATATTAGCAGGGACAGAGAGATTCGAACTCCCATCAATGGTTTTGGAGACCACTATACTAACCCTTAT